>TARA_R110001592_G_scaffold344664_1_pt1 | contig 52869 bp, 28 predicted proteins | sample TARA_R110001592 | Tara Oceans TARA_R110001592 (sample SAMEA4398387) | marine metagenome | biome: Polar Biome; feature: [SRF] surface water layer (ENVO:00010504); material: water (ENVO:00002006), including particulate matter (ENVO:01000060) such as... | depth 5 m | reverse complement strand
GGAGGACGTATTCCCCGCCTGCCAATCGTTCGGTCCAGTAATCCACTGGCGGTGAGATGAATATCCCGGACAATTTCTGCTTCGACACGATAACTGTTCTGCCGCCAGAGTAACTGGTTGTTCACATCGTGTGCCATCTGTCGAGCATTCGCTGCGGATGACATACGGTAGGTCGATGACATGACGATCAGCCGAATCATCGCTTTGCGACTCCAGTTTTGTGATTTGTACTCTGCCGCCAGCCAGTCGAGCAGCAGCGGATGTGTAGGCGGTTCTCCTTTGGTGCCGAAGTCATTGGGAGTCGCGACCAGACCGCGTGCAAACAGATGCTGCCAGATGCGATTGACGGCAACGCGGGGGGTGAGCGGATTATTCTCTTGAAACAGCCAATGTGCCAGATCCAGGCGGTTCGTCAGAGACTCTCCCGAATTGAATTCAGGAAGGACTGCGGGTGTGCCCGGGGTGACTTGTTCGCCATGCTGATTGTAGATCCCCCTGACATGCACGAACGTGTCGCGGCGGTCTTTCGTTCGTTCTTTGAAGGTGGGAGCCCTGATTGACGGCGGGGAAGGGCGGGATTTCAAAAGTTTTTCCAGCTGAGAATAAAGTTTGTCCCAGCCTGGCTGTTTTGTCTGATAGTGAGAGGTAATCTTTTTGAGGTCGGATGATTTCCTGTATTTATCCAGTATTGTGGTGATTTCTGCTTTCTGTTCCGCGGTGAGATCGGGCTTCTCAAACTCTTGCAATGAATCCAAAACTTTATCATATGCTGGCTGCCATTGTTGCTGTTTTGACTGGTATTCCGCTTTGTCCCAGTCTCGACTGACTTTCACGCTGGAATCGTCGGCGTTATTGAAGAACGAATAAAACTGGTAGAACTCTTTCTGTGAGATCGGATCGTGTTTGTGATCATGACATTCGGCACATCCCAGCGTAAATCCGAGCCAGATCATGCCAGTGGTATTCACGCGGTCGACGAGTTCTTTCGTGCGATATAATTCGAGATCGACGCCCGCTTCCGTATTGCTCAATGTGTTGCGATGAAAGCCGGTGGCGATGAGTTGGGTGTCTGTTGGTTTTTCCAGCAGATCTCCTGCCAGCTGTTCGATGGAAAACTGGTCGAAAGGCATGTCTTCATTGATGGCCTGGATGACCCACTCACGATAGACCCAGGCATGCGGGCGTATGCTGTCACCAAGATAACCATCGCTGTCTGCATAGCGCGCCAGGTCGAGCCAGAAGCGACCCCAGCGCTCACCAAAATGGGGAGAAGCCAGCAGCTTGTCGACCAGCTTTTCGTAGGCGGCAGGATCTTCGTCTGCAACAAATACAGCGACTTCTTCTGGAGTCGGCAGTAAACCGGTGAGATCGAGATAAAGACGGCGAATGAGTGTTCGTTTCGATGCCTGTGGTGCGGGTTGAACTTTGGCAGACTGATGTCGGGCAGCGATAAACGCATCGATTGGATTGCGAATCGGGAACTCTGAAGATGGTTGTGCGATGGCAGGGACTTGCGGGCGCTGCAGAGATTTCAGAGACCATAATACGGGAGGCTCCAGTTCCAGGTGATCCGGCCAGTGAGCACCCTGTTTGATCCAGAGTCGAAATGCCTGTACTTCGTCTTCTGTCAGAGGTGCAGCGTCCTGGGGCATCTCTGCGGCTCCGTCATGTGGAGTGATCAGGTCCATCAAGTAACTGGAATCGGGGTTACCGGGGTCAATAATCTCTCCGCTTTCGCCTCCTTTGTAGGTCTCCACTGCGGAGTGCAACGCAAGTCCCCCCTGGCGAACACGGTCCTGATGACAGCCCAGGCAGTGCTTTTGCAAAATAGGGGCGATGTCCCGCTGGAAATCAATTTTTTTATCAGCGGCAGAAGTGCGCGAAGAGATCAGCAGCAGGGTTATCAGAATCGTCGTCAGAAAGGTGCGATATCCCTGATCAGTCATATTGCAGGCAGGCTTTCCATCTGTGAGCACAGTGAATGTTTCGTTTGCGATTCATGTCCGTCTCAGCAACTGATGTCGTAATAACGGTACATGAACCTGCGCGAAAGTCGTGGCAGGTTTAATAAAGTAGACTTACTATTCTAATGATCTGTCCCCCCCGGTTACAAGTCTTTGATTCGGCGAGGCCTGAATTTTCAGAGAGTAGAGTCGCCTTTGCCTTTCCGGTCAGTTACAGTGTTATGCAGGCATCCGCATCAGGAAACAGCGGTTTGCATCCAATTACCGGCATGAACGGAAGAGCCGGAAGTTTCAAAACTCAATTCAGCGAATCTACAGCCATGAAATTAATCCTGCATCTGACTGTACTGTTCTTTGTTTCATTCGGTTCTCTGTATGCAGACGATAAACCGAATATCGTCTTTTTCTTCGCCGACGATCAGACAACCAGCACTTTAGGCTGTTACGGCAATCAGGTTGTCAAAACTCCTAATATTGATGAACTGGCCGTCCGGGGAACCCGGTTTTCGAATGCCTGCGTCAGTCAGGCGATCTGCTGGGTGAGCCGCACCACAATTCTGACCGGCTTAACGGGGCGCAGTTATGGTACGCCCGCTAATCCGGAGATGACTCGTCCCGATGCTGTCGAAACCCTGTATACAGATCTGTTACGGGAAAACGGATATCGTGTCGGTTTCTATGGAAAATGGCATGCGAAGATGCCGAAGGGGTTTCAGAGAGAAAAGCACTTTGATGAATTCGAAGCGATCAGCAGAAATCCGTATTACAAAAAACAGCCGGATGGCAGTCTGCGTCATGAGACCGAACTGATCGTAGACCGGGGCATCGAATTTCTGAAAACACAACCAAAGGGCAAACCGTTTGCTTTGAATCTGTGGTTTAATGCCTGTCACGCGGAAGACAGTGATCGTCGCCCGGGGATTGGCCATTTTCCCTGGCCACGTGCCGTAGATGGAATGTATGAAGACGTGACGATTGCGCCGCCCCGCTTGAATGCACCAGAGATCTTTGACGGGCAACCTGATTTTCTCAAGACCACGATTAATCGGGAACGTTATTTCTGGCGGTGGAATACGGACGACAAATACCAGACCAATATGCGGGCCTACTACCGAATGGTGAGTGGCATCGACGGAGCCATCGGTCGATTTCTGGCGGCTTTGAAAGAAGCAGGCCTGGATAAGAACACGATTATCGTCTATTCAGCAGACAACGGCTATTACATGGGGAATCGCGGGTTTGCCGGGAAATGGTCGCATTATGAAGAGGCGTTGAATGTTCCATTGATTGTCGTCGATCCCCGCGTTGCCGCAGATCAGCGTGGTCAGGTTGCCAGCGCCCCCGCGTTGAATCTGGACCTGCCTGCAACTTTTCTTGACTGGGCGGGAGTAAAAGTTCCTGAGCGTTACCAGGGAAAGAGCCTGCAGCCGATTGTCGCGGGAAACACACCTGACAACTGGCGAAAAGAATCATTTCACGAGCACTTTGCAGTCCGCAATCGTATTCCTGCTTTTGAAGGTCTGCGGAATGACCGCTTCAAATACGTGCGGTATTTTGATCATGGTGGTCATGAGTTTCTGCACGACCTGAAACAGGATCCCGATGAACTTGTGAATCTTGCAGGGCATCCACAGTTTCAGGACACATTAAAAGAAATGCGTGAGCGGACGACATCGCGTGTGAACGAACTGGGCGGGCCTCTCGATCCCTTAAAAGGGAAATTTACTGATTCCACGGTCCCCCATCCCGTTGCCTCTGCAGCGGTGGGTGCCAGACCTGATTCCGAGGGCTTTGTCCCAGTATTTGATGGCAAGAGTCTGCGTCACTGGAGCGGTGATCCGCAATACTGGTCTGTTGAAGAGGGAGCTCTGACAGGAAAGACTGACGGTACCCTGAAGATGAACCGGTTCATCACGTGGAAGGATTCCACGATTCGCAATTTTGATCTGAGAGTTAAAGTAAAAGTGACTGCCGGCGGAAACAGTGGCCTGCAATATCGAGGAACTTCACGTCCCGATCTCGGTCTGGATATTGTGACCGGTTATCAGTGTGATGTGGTGGCGAATAACCCGAATTACAACGGCATGCTCTATGAAGAGAAAGGGCGGCGGATTCTTTCACATACCGGTGAGAAGGTCATCATCAATCCTGAAGGGCAGCCCTGGGTTGTGGGAAAAATCGCAGTGAAGCCATTCGCACCTGATGAATGGCATGAGTTCCGGGTACTGGTAGCAGGCAATCATCATCAGCACTGGATAGACGACCATAAGACGGCAGATTTGATTGATCTGGATGAAAAAGGACGTGCTTTGGAAGGCGTACTGGCGGTGCAGGTTCATGTTGGGCCGCAGATGAAAATTCAGTACAAAGACTTCAAGATCAAGCATCTGCCCGATGATCTGCCACTGCATACAGCCAAAGAGAATCCGATTCCCGCTGACGCTTATGGCGTGCGACCACAGGGACGACTGCCCAGAGGCTGGACACCCCCCGTCTATGGCAAGCGTTGATAAAGCAGGCAGTTTAGACGTTTTTCGGGAAATCACTGATTTTCCCTGAGTTCACTGTGGTGATCGAACTTCCCGAAAAATGTCAGGTTATGCAGAAAAATATTGAATGTGCGACAGGGTTAAGGTATCATATGAATGCCAGTTGATGCATGGTGTCCACTGGTCCCTCATGTTACTTCCTGCCTGAATCGCGTGATCTTATGAGCTTACGTTCCATCCCACAACTGCTCACGTATTCTGCGATCCTGATCGCTGTTTTTGCAGTACCGGTGTCTGCACAACCGCCTCTTCATGAGCGGATTGATGCCGCTCTTGATAACGGTGACCCGCAGTTTAAAAAACAGGCGGCCGCTTCCGCCGATGATGCGACGTTTTTACGGCGCATTACACTCGACCTGACCGGAACAATTCCGCCGGCAGAGAAAGTGAGGGCGTTCGTTGCTGATTCCGCCACTGACAAACGTGTTCAGGAAATCGATCGCCTGCTGGCATCTCCCGAATATGCCCGTCGGATGCAATATGTGTTTGACACAATGCTGATGGAACGTCATCCCGATAAACATGTCCCGGCAAAGGACTGGCGGAATTATCTGCGCCTGTCGTTTCTGGAAAACCGGCATTGGGATGATCTGGTTCAGGAAATGCTGACCGTTGATGGCACGGATGAGAAAACCCGACCGGCCGCCAAATTTCTACTGGATCGGGAATTAAAAGCGGAGCAGGTTACTCGGGATCTGGGGCGACTGTTCCTGGGGCGGGATTTAGAGTGTGCCCAATGCCATGACCATCCGAATGTGAATGATTATCTGCAACGTCACTATCATGGGCTGAATGCGTTTTTAAGTCGCAGCTATTTGTTCAGAGATCCGAAAACAAAAAAAACGTCGATCGGTGAAAAAGCGGAAGGGCAAGTCGCATTTACCTCAGTCTTTACGAAAGAAGAAGGCAAGACGGCGCCACGTGTGCTGGATCTGCCTGAGATACCTGATCCCAAGATTCCTGAAGAACCTTACAAAGTCAAGCCGGCCAAGAACGTGCGTTCGATACCGGTTTACAGTCGTCGGCTGCAACTGGCGGATGCGATTACCAGCACGGAAAATCAGGCGTTCCAGAATAATATCGTCAATCGACTGTGGGCATTGATGATGGGGCGTGGCCTGGTCGAACCGCTCGATATGTGGCATTCCGATAATCCACCGACTCATCCGGAAGTCCTCAAGCTATTGACAACCGGGTTACAGGAGCAGGACTACGATTTGCAGTATCTGATTCGAGAGCTGGCGCTGACGAAGACCTATCAGCGGAACAGCCACCAGAAAGCAGATGCGAAATCGACTGACAAACCCGATTATCGTGTCGGTCTCTTGAAACCGTTGTCACCGGAGCAGTTGGCCTGGTCGATGATGCAGGCGACGGGAATAACAGAAAGAACACTGAATGGCCTGAAGGCAAAAAAAATTAAAGATGATCCCCAAAAGGGACCCAAGTTGACAGCAGATGCACGCTGGCAGGAAGAAGCATTGCATGATGCACTGTGGAGAAATGTCGATTCCTTTACAGTTACGTTTGGCACTGTGGGAGCGCAGTCGTCCCGGTTTGATGCTTCCGCAAATCAGGCGTTATTTCTTTTGAATGGGCCCTTAATCCAATCCTGGCTGGTTCCCGGAGGAAACAATCTGACAGCGCGGCTGAAGAAACTGGAATCTGAAAAGGAAGTTGCCGAAGAATTGTATCTGGCCGTCTTTTCCCGCTTTCCTGACGAGTCAGAAATAACACAGGTGGTCGAGTTTTTGAAGGTGAGTCAGCAGGAAACCCACAAGGGAATCCCTGAACTGGTCTGGGCAGCGCTGGCTTCAGACGAATTCCGGTTTAATCATTAATCTATCAACCCCTTAGCAACCTTACTCAACAGAAAGACCAACGATGCAACGAAATCAAGGCTGTCAGCAGCTTGATCACCAGGTAGCACGACGTCAGTTTCTGGCGGGAGCTGCGGGGGGAACACTGGCATTCAGTTTGTCAGGCTCACCGGCAGTTGCAAAACAGGTCGACGGGCAGCATAAACGGATTCTGCAGGTCTATTTGCAGGGAGGCGTGAGCCAGCTGGAATCGTGGGACCCCAAACCGGGGACGGAATTCGGAGGCCCCTTCCGTGCGATTTCGACTTCGGTTCCGGGAATGCATATTTCAGAACTGCTGCCTTACACGGCGCAGCGGATGCATCACCTTTCGATTGTTCGTAGCATCAATTTGAAAACCAACGATCACAGGCAAGGTCGCCTGTTTATGGAAAAAGGGAGACGGGCCGGCGAATATCCCTACGTGGGGTCCATCGCTTCGAAATATCTGGCACCTGAGAAAGCGGAGTTGCCTGGATACATTCATATTTCGACGCGGGGTTTATCTGACAGTACCTCAGCGTTTCTGGGTGCCCGACATGCTCAATTGAAATTTCAGGGCGTCACTCCACCAAAAAATCTGTCATTACCAAAAGGACTGGCGCAATCCGCGGCGACACGACGAATGGAACTGCGTCAGCAGTTCAACCAGCAGTTTCAAGCCGGCCGTGGTAAGGCGATAACAGAAACATTCGATGCCTCATTTCAGCAGGCGGAAAAGTTAATGTCGCGTAAAACCTTCTTTGAGAAAGCGCCGGCAGACATCGATCTGGAGCGTTATGGTAAGCATGATTTCGGTAGAAACTGTCTATTGGCACGAACACTGCTGGAGAATAATGCGACGTGTGTGAAAGTCACTCATCACGGTTATGATTCGCATGCTGAAAATTTCAATTTTCATTTAGAACAGCTGGGCGAGTTCGACAAGACATTCTCGATGCTGCTGGACGATCTTCATGAGCGGGGCATGCTGGAAAGTACGCTGGTCATGGTCTATTCGGAGTTTGGACGCACCCCCAAAATCAATGTGCGTTATGGACGCGATCACTGGGGGACGGCCTGGTCGATTGCATTGGGCGGTTGTGGAATTCAGCCCGGTGCCATCATCGGAAAGACCAATGACAAAGGGACGGCGGTAGCAGAGCGTGAAGTCGATGCAGGGCATCTGTTCCATACCTACCTGCAGGCTTTGGGGATAGATTCGACGAGAGATCACGAGATCGCAGGTCGCTCGGTACCCATTGGGGATCCCGCCGCGTCGCCCATCAAGGAGTTGTTAGCATGAGTGTCAACAGCAGTAAAGCTGTCGCAGCCAGTAAGCCGGTTCTGGATGGGCCAGTAGAAGCACAGAAACCAGCCGTCGACTATGAAGCCCTCGATCCTGTGAAAACACACATGGTGGCCGAACTCAAGCATACGGTACCGCTGACTTCCTGCAGAGTCGATCCCACCAGCCGCTTTATTGTCGCTGGTGCGGAAGACCTGGATGTCCATGTGTGGGATTATAAAACAAAAGCCAAGCGAACCTTGACCGGTCATACAAGCTGGGTCAGGTCATTTGATTTCTCTGCGGACGGTAATACGCTGTATTCAGCCTGCTGGGGCGGAGATATTAAAGTCTGGGATCTACGTGAAGCTGAACCGAAAGCCAAAATGACAATTCCAGCCCACAAAGGGTCGGCACGCTGGGTTCGTGTTTCTCCCGATCAGACTAAACTGGCGACTTGTGGAAATGATCTGCTGGTCAAAGTCTGGGATCTGAAATCCGGGAAGCTGCTGCAGAGATTCTCCGGTCATGAACGACACGTGTATGCGGTTGATTTTCATCCACAGGGAAAACAACTGGTGTCCCAGGATCTGATGGGCGTGATCTATATCTGGGACCTGGAGACCGGGAAACAGACACGCAATATCGATGCGAGTGTGATGACCGGTTACGACAAAAAGTTTGCCGCCGACATGGGAGGTGCGAGAGATCTGCAGTTCAGTCCTGATGGAAGTGAACTGGCAACAGCCGGGATAACCAACGTAGTGAATTCTTTCGCGGGTGTCCAGGATCCCATTATCATGTTGTTTGACTGGAAATCCGGTCAAGAGAAAACAAGGCTCAAGCCGGATAAAACGTTTCAGGGAATTGCCTGGGGCGTGCGGTACCATCCCGATGGGTTTCTGATCGGCGCCGGTGCCAACCGGAGTGGTAAAGGAGAGCTATGGTTTCGGAAGCCGGAGGAGAGTGAGTTTTTCCATACGATGAAACTGCCAACGGCTGCCCGGGGGCTGGACCTCTTGAGCGATGCCCGGCATCTGATCGTGGCGCACTCAGATAAAGCCGTTCGCGTCTACCGGATGACAGAAGAAGAGAAAAAGAGACAAGCCTGAAGAAACTGGCGTCCTGGCTCTCTGCTCTGCTTGAATCAGCCGATAATATCGTGGATGACTTCGCCGTAATCGCGTTCGAGGCGTTGTCGACCGGGATAATTCAGGCGGGTCGTGTCGAGTCCCATCTGATGCAGTACCGTGGCATGCAGGTCGGTCACGTAATGCCGATTTTCAACTGCATGGAAACCAAGTTCGTCCGTAGCGCCGTGAACATGACCACCTTTGATGCCACCTCCTGCCATGGCGATACTGAAGCCATGCGGATGGTGATCGCGGCCGGAACCGGCAACGGTCTTGTTGCTTTCGCGGTATTCGGCACCCGGAGTACGTCCGAATTCGGAACCAATGACGACCATTGTTTCATCCAGCAGACCACGCAGCTTCAGGTCTTTGATGAGACCGGCAATCGGCTGGTCCACTTCTTTAGCAAGCTTTGAATGCAGGCGTTTAATATCTCGATGGGAATCCCAGGCACCGGCGTTTCCACGATAGCCGTGGAACAACTGGATGAAACGGACTCCCTGTTCACTCAGACGTCGTGCTGCCAGACACTTTTCACCGAAAGCTTTTGTGGAAGAGTCGCCGAGACCATACAGGTCCTGCACGTATTGGGTTTCTTCCTGAAAATTCATCACATCGGGGACGGCGGACTGCATCTGGAACGCCAGTTCGTAAGATTTGATTCGTGCCTGCAGGTTTTTGTCATCAGGATAATGAATGCCTGTCTGGCGATTGAGTTTTCCGAGGAGACCGAACATTTCCTGTTGTTCAGTGGGCGTCAATGATTTATCTGCAGAACGTACAAAAGAGAGTGGTGCTTTGGGATCGACTTTCAGACGAACGCCGGCATGTTCTGGTCCAAGATAAGAAGAACCGTGTGTCCAGGCGGCTCCACAGCAGTCAGCACTGGGATTTCCCAATACGACATAATGTGGCAGGTTCTGATTGGCTGTACCCAGTCCATAACTGACCCAGGATCCGACGGTTGGGAAAGCGCCTTCCGTAATTTTACGACCGGTGTGATAGGTGAGCTGCGCACCGTGGTTGTTATCGATGGTCCACATGGAGCGGACCAGAGTCAGGTCATCGGCACAGGAACCCATGTGCGGGAACCAGTCGCTGATTTCGAGTCCACTTTCGCCGTACTTTTTAAAGCCGGTCTGCAGCGGCATCAGCGATTTATAGATCTTTCGTTTCTGTTTGGAAGGATCAAGCAGTACTTTATTGATTTTGTCTTTATTGAGAACCGTTTCCGCAAACGGAGTTTCTTCGATTGATTTTCCAGCATACTTGTTGAGCGCCGGCTTGGGATCGAAGCTTTCCAGATGGCTGAGTCCGCCAATCAGAAAAATCCAGATGACTGATTTGGCGCGGGGAGCCAGGTGGCGACCTTCTCCGGGAGCAGAAGCCTGCAGTTCGCCTTGTTGAAACAGGAGTGAGGTCATGGCCATTCCGGTCATACCCATTCCGGTGTCGGTCAGGAATCGACGGCGATTTGTGTGAGGCATGTGTGACATATCAATGTCTTTCTGTTATCAGTCAATGTCGATCCTCAGCGGATCGTGACGAAATCATTATGGTTGAACAGGACGGTGACCAATTGCTGAAACTGGTCTGTTGATGGTTTGATGTCGCTGGATTCAGATGTATGACTCAGGAATTCACGGCACATTTTCTGTTCTGCGGCATCGGGATGGCGGGATAAAATGCTGAGGAACGCCTGCTGGATAAAGTCATCAATTTTGCCTGATGTCTGTTTGAGCAGCTTCTGTGTTAACGCTTCAGTCGCCTGAAAAGTCAGTTTGCTATTCGCCATGGCGAGTGCCTGATGAGGCTGAACGCTCATGTCGCGCATATAGCATTCAGTGACACTGGGACCATCAAAAATCTGTACGAATTCCACCAGCTTTTCATGGGCGTGTCTGAGATAGATACTTTTGCGAACGGAATCCTGGGCCTGGGTATTATCGATATCAGGGCCGCCAAGCTGTGGGTCCAGACGACCGGGAATATATATCAGATTGTCGCGGACGATTTCTCCTTCCATCCGCATGGCAGATTTTTTCCAGTAGTATTTATTGTCAGGATCAATTTTGTGGTTTTCCTCAGACCCTGTACCCGCCATCCGATAAGTGGAACTGGTGACAATCAGGCGGTGCATTTCTTTCATACTCCAATCCTGCTTAACCAGTTCTGCTGCCAGCCAGTCGAGCAGGGCAGGGTGGGTCGGGCCGCGTCCGTTCCCGCCGAACTCGTTGACGGTGGGAACAATCGGCTGGCCGAAGTGACGCAGCCAGATATGGTTCATGGCGACACGTGCTGTCAATGGGTTTTTGCCGTCTGTCAGCCAGCGGGCGAATGCGAGCCGACGGCCTGAACTGGACCTGGGATAGACGGGCTGCTTGCGCGGTGTGTATTTGGTTGTCAGCTTGGCCTTGGAATCTGTTTCCGCTTTTTTAAGAGCCGTCTGAGCGGTTTTGTGCTGTTGCTCTGCTTTTTTCAACCGTAGTTTTGCTTTGGTAATGACGGACTTTTTCTTTTTGGCTTCCGCGTTTTCCAATGCCTGTTGGGCCGCTTGCTGTTCCTGTGTTGCAGAGATCAGATTCCATCGGGCATTTTCGACGGCTGACTGTCTCTGCAGTTTGACCAGATTTAGAGCGGCCTCTTTCCATGTATCGGATTTCTTGTCGCCTTTCGCTACCATTTCCTCAATGGCAAACTGAGCTTCCAACACTGCCAGTTCGCTTTCCGCAGCCACACGCTGTTCTTTCGCTTTGGCTTGTTCCATCATTTTTCTGGCGTGTGACAGCAGGTCCCTTTTGACCGTTTCACGTCGTGCGGGTTGACTGGCAACCATCGGAAGCGAAACGGGGCTGACTTTAAATTCTCCGCCCAGGAAGGTAGGAACCCCGGGAGGAATGGCTTCCTCTTTGACGGGGCGGCGTTCATCCCCTTTCTCAAATAACCAGGTTTTGGCGGTTAATGATTTGTCGTAAGCACGGGGGATGCCGTTCTTGGCTGTGTCCAGCACACCTTCGGCACGGTCGGTGCGCACATGGTACGTCTCAAAAATGGCCCGCATTTCATAGTATTCACGCTGTTCAATCTCGTCATACATGTGATCGTGACATTTCGCACATCCGACGGTGATTCCCAGGAATGCCTGCGAAGTATGTTTGACGACATCGTCCATCCATTGATCGCGTTTCGAGTGATAATTCCGCGCCAGATAACCGGTGGCGCGGAGAGTATCCCAGTCATCGGGTTTTAATTCATCGGCGGCCAGCATTTCGACCAGCATCTGATCGTAGCCTTTGTCGGCATTGAGCGATTCGATGATCCAGTCCCGCCAGTGCCAGATATGACGCTGGCTCTCTCTGAGGGCTTGTTTGTATCCTGCCCAGTCACTGTACCGCCAGACATCCATCCAGTGACGCCCCCAGCGCTCGCCATAAGCAGGGTGGTTCAGCAGGCGCGTGACAACGTCTTCGTAAGCCTGTGGATTGGTGTTCTGTTCCTTGAGGAAATCCTGAATCTCAGCAGGAGTCGGATTGAGTCCGATGAGGTCGAGATAGACGCGTCGCAACAGGATTTCCGGACTGGCTTCTTTCGCGCGTTGCAGTCCTTCCTGTTCATGACCAGCGGCGATGAAATGATCAATGGGATTGCGGGCCCAGTCCGCGTCTTTGATCAGCGGGACTTCGGGGCGATTCACTGGCTTGAAGGGCTTCCAGGCATAACGGCTTTTATATTCGGTAAAATCAGCGGTCAACCGCTTCAGCTTTTCGGCTGCCTTGGCATCCGGGAATTTGGTTTTGTCGCCGGGAGCAGTGCCAAACAGAATTTCCTGCAAATTGGAAAACCCGTCGTTGTCGGCGTCTGCTTCGGACAGTAGTTTGAGCCGCAAATTAATTTCAGGATCACGCTCCGCTTTGAGCAGCTTGTCGGCTTCCAGTCGCAACTGGTTTCCGAAAGGGTTGTGCGGGAAGTCTTCGAGTGATTCGGCGCCTTCCGCATGCGCTCCCACATGACAGACACTGCAGGAATTCAGATTCGCAGGCAGGTACTCCCCGAAGTAGCGGACAAAGGCCTGGCGATTCGCCGGGTTGGCGCAGACGGGACTGGGGATCAGAATGCCAGTCAACAGCAGGCAGATCGAAAATAGTTTCTGAAATCCGTTCATGGTATGACCAATTAAGTTCTGCGCGATCGCAAAATGAATGAACGCTGGTGGAATCAGGATTGTAAAAATATTGGATGTCGTGAGTGTTTCACACACGCATCCGGCGAGAGTTAAGGCAGGAAAAAGTACCCTCTGTAAATCGTTATCTGGTAATTCAAAAAGATACTTTATTTATTGTAGCAGAATTAGACGAGAATGCCAGAAGAATTGATGAAGTCTCAGGTTCACATCAGACAAAAATAGTATCTGCCTGTATGGTACTTTGGAGAAGTAGCCGCCGTACAAATACAGTACTGGAATTTAATTTTCAGCCTTGATTCTCAGTTTTTTGAACTCGATCGCGCCTGCTTTTTCTTCGGCAGCGCCCCCGGAATTTCCTCCGAAACCAAAGTTCTGTTTCGTTTCGTGGATGGCGGGATGTTATACAGTCCAGGTTCCCAGTCCCCCAAACCAGTCTTTGGAGAGTGGCGTCTGGAACGTTTCCTCCAGTATGGTTTCTGCAGCGGAGACAGAAGCGTTTTGTAATTCAAGTATCAGGCAGAATGAGAACAGTCGTAGAGATGAGATGAGTCGTGATTGAATCAAGGCTTGACTCCGCTGAAGTCCCAGGCACGAATGTTTTTCTTTGTTTTCGCTGTCTGGAATTGAATGGATTGAATATCGAGCGGTCCTGATTTGACAGGTAAGTAGAGTCGCACAATGCCAGTCTTCCCGGTGACGGGCAAATGGAGCTTGACCTCCTGCCAGTCTTTACTCGCAGCGAGATCGAATTTTACCGTCTGTCCCTGTCTGGGGAATTCGGTCTGTTCAGCTGTCTTTCAGGTGATGTTTCCTGCCCCCCCATTCGAACTGCGCAAACGCATCGTCAGTGTGAGCGGACCTGTCTGTTTCACCTGTGCCGTACCAAGGAATGGCTTACGACCATCGGCTTCCATTCTCAGTGCACCATCTATCAGCGTGATTTTCGAGAATTTAGGAACCAGACCCCGCTCTGGATCTCTCCCCATGTTGTCAATATTGCCGGGACGCGGTTTATAAGCAGGGTTGGGTTGTGGATAGAGCGCGCCGGTCTCCTTAACGAATTCGTCGATCAACGCATCGAGTTCACGAACTTTGTCTGGCCGTTGACGGGCCAGATTGTCTGATTCAGAGATATCCGCTTTCAGATTATAAAGTTCTCGTATCTCAGGGTAGAGACGATGTGGTTCGAAGCGACGGATCAGCTTCCAGTCTCCCTGTCGCACAGAGACAGCAGGGATCAGATGCGGAAACCAGGTGAAGTAAGCGGTTCGTTTGAGTTCACCCGTCTGTTCCAGAACTGGTAAGAACGATTCCCCGTCAATAATCTGATTTGCCGGCTGACTCAGCTTCAATGAGTCAAGGATGGTCGGATAGAGATCAATGGGACCCACAATCGCATCAGAAGTGGTACCTGGCTGGATATGTCCGGGCCAGCGGACCATGAGGGGCACGCGCTGGCCTCCTTCATAGATTCGCCCTTTGCCTTCCCGCAACGGTGCATTGTTCGTTGGTGGTTCGCCGCCCGCCCATTTGCGATAGCTATTAATGGTTTTATATAGAGGATGTTTGTCGGTGATCTTCTTTAGTTTCGGATCATCGCTGTTCCAACTGTGGGCATTGCCTCCGTTATCGGAATAAAAAATGAAGAGGGTGTTGTCAGCCAGTTTCAGTTCATCCAGTTTATTCAGAATTCGTCCCAGGCTTTCATCGACGTTACGCAGCATGGAGGCCATCACGGGATTACGCTGCTCCTTACGCGGGTCCTGTTTCTTTGCAAATTCGGCTGTGTATTCTGCTTTATGTTGCCAGGGGCCATGTACCGAATAGTGCCAGAGATTCAGAAAGAAGGGTTCACTGCGATGTGCTTCCATAAACTGGATGGCTTCACTCGTCAGGCGATCGGTAATGTGTTCGCCGTCTGGACCGTCAGTGATGTTTCCTACCCGGTGTTGAGCCGTCGGTTTGCCAGTGGGAGTAACGCCATACGGAGAAAAGTAGCTCGGCGGACCGGGATCGGGTGCGCAATGCCAGACGGTTTCGAATCCCTGTTTGTCGGGACGATGCGGTGTTGTCAGACCCAGGTGCCATTTTCCGAAGTGGCCCGTGCGATAGCCGGCGTCGCGTAACGCTTCGGCAAGCGTGTATTGATTGGGGTCGAGATAGTTTTTACTGACAGGCATACGTAATTTCTGTTTCGGGGGCGCGGCTGTCGGCAGGAACTCGAAATTTTCAGCTTGCGGGGGGCGATGTCCTGTGGCGCTGGTAATGCCATGCCGGGATGGGTACTGACCTGTCAGTATCGACGCCCGCGTGGGTGAGCAGAGCGGCGTCGCATAAGCGTTGGTGAAACGCATCGACTGCTTAGCGAGTTTCGACATGTTGGGCGTTTCGTAATAGCGGGAACCATACGGTTCACTGTCCATCCATCCCATGTCATCGACGAGGAACAGGACGACATTGGGGGCTCTGTCAGCTGCTACGGTTTCAGCAGAACTGAGTGCAATCATACAGAATAGAACAAACAGGAATTGTTTCATATTATCCCTCTGAATAGTGAGCGCTGCATGGTGGTCAACTGAGAATAACGATCTGCTGGGGACATATTCTACCAGTCTACAGAGGTGGAAACTACACTCGAGTTGAAAACTGTTTTCTCCAATAGATGATCTTCATTGATTTAGTAATTGAGGTTAAAAAAGGGAGAGCATGATTCGGATCAGCTGATGTAAAGTTCGCTGGTGAGCTGTTAAAATAAACGCGTTGACTCATACTGTGAAAAACGATTAGGAAAAAAGCGTAGAGTTCTTTTTTGCCTTAACTACACGGGTTATCGACACCAGGGTAAATTTCATGCGAAATCTTTTACGAGTGCTTCTGTATCTGCAACTGTTGACGACGCTCGTTCATGCTGAATCGTCAAAACCCAATATTATTACCGTGTTCATTGATGACATGGGCTGGAGTGATCTCTCCTGTTATGGAGGGAAGGTGACTCAAACGAAAAATATTGATCGTCTGGCGAATGAAGGTCTGCGTTTTACTAATTTCTACGTGAACTCACCCATTTGTTCGCCGTCGCGGGTCGCTCTGACGACGGGACAGTATCCACAACGGTGGAAGATCACTTCTTACCTGGCGCGTCGCAAAGCCAATCGGGAACGCGGTCTGGCACAGTGGCTGGATCCAACTGCTCCTGTACTGGCCCGCGAATTGAATCAGGCTGGCTATGCGACGGGGCACTTCGGGAAATGGCATATGGGAGGGCAGAGAGATGTCGGGAATGCGCCGTTGATTACGAAATACGGTTTTGATCGCAGCCTGACGAATTTTGAAGGACTCGGGCCGCGAGTCCTTCCTTTAAAAGATGCCTATGATGGTAAGCTGCCGAAGAAACATGACCTGGGGTCTGCCGATCTTGGTCAAGGACCGATTTACTGGGAAGACCGTTCTGTGGTGACGGCGGCTTTTGTGAAAGATGCGATTATATTTATTAATCATGCCGAGGCAACCGGTCAACCTTTCTTCCTGAATCTCTGGCCCGACGATGTGCACTCTCCCTTCTTTCCTCCCGAAATTCTGCGCGACGCCACTGATGAGAGTAAACGGGCCTTGTATTATGCTGTGTTGGATGCCATGGACCAGCAGTTGGGACTGCTGTTTGACCGGGTGCGTAACGATAAGCGTCTGAAGAACAATACGCTGATTCTGATCGCATCGGATAATGGACCGGAAGAAGGCGCAGGCCTGGCCGAACCGTTACGGGGTGCAAAGACCTGGCTGTATGAAGGGGGAGTCCGTTCGCCGTTGATTGTGTGGGGACCCGGGCTGGTGGCTTCTGACGCAGTCGGCACTACGAATACGAAATCTGTTCTCTGTGCGCTCGATGTGAACCGTTCCCTTTATACGTTGACGGGAACGGAATTGCCATTCGGTATCACGCTGGACGGTGAAGACCTGTCGGAAACGTTACTGGGTAAAAGTGAAGCGGGGCGTAACGCTCCCATTTTCTGGCGTCGTCCGCCTGACCGACCGGGAACAAAACAGGAACCGAATCCCGATCTGGCGGTGCGCGACGGGAAATGGAAGTTGTATGTGAACTACGATGGAAACGGTGTCCAGTTGTATGATCTGGAAGCAGATGTATCCGAAACGCAGAACCGGGCAGACGATTACCCGGAAATTGTTGCGCGTCTGAAGCAGGCCGTTGTTGAATGGAACCGGAATCTGCCAGCCGACGCTGGCGATCCGACGTGGAAACCCCCTGCGAAAAAGAATTGATTCGAAGATCATGGAAGAGTCCTTTGACTCGGTACAGAACACTGCTCATAATAAAGAGAACGTTTTCCTCCGTGTTCCTGCCGCACCAGTATTGAGATCAAATCATGAAAATCAAAGCGTGGATGCTCACTTTATTACTGTCTCTCAGTTTTCTTTCTCTCGATACGAATGCAGATGCAGCAGCCGCGGAGTCGGATCAAAAAGAGACGCTGAATGTGCTCTTTATTGGAAACAGTTATACGGCACGACACAATCTGGCGCAGGTCGTCAAAAAAATGGCAGAAGCAGGCCATCCGAATCTGACTTTCAAGCCTACCACGGTGATTTATGGCGGGCGACGCCTGGTGGATCACTGGAATCTGGGTTCTCAAAATTATGTCAAGCTGTATGAACTGACGTCCGAGGAAGAGAAGCAGACGATTACTGGTCTGCAGAAGGATGCGAAAGATCCCCGGAATCGTTACGCGGCAGCCGCGTTGAAACGACATCAGCAGTTACTCAAGGAACTGGATGCAGAACATCCCAAGTGGGATGTCGTCGTTCTGCAATCATACCGTGATGACCTGAAAGGGGCTGACTCGCTGTATGCTCAATATGCTCCCCGATTTGCAGAACTGGCGAAAAAGCAGGGGGCCCGTGTGATTCTGTATGAAACGACGCCAAATACTCAAAACGCGAAGGCTTTAAAAAATCCCCCTGTTGCTGCTGCTGCTGTCATGGAGAAAGCGAGGGCAATTGCAACGCTGGCAAAACAGGTCGATGCGAGTGCGGCTCCGATGTCGCTGGCAGGCTTCCATTGTCAGACGGAACGTCCAGATATGACGCTGCGGTTCATCAACGATGCTCATCTGAATCAGACGATGGCCTATCTGACCGCCTGCTGCCTGTATGCAGCGTTGTTTGATGAGAGTCCGGAAGGGCTGCCCGTGGATTCGATTACCGACATCCGTTATTTCGATAATAAAGACCGGACGAAGGACCGGGATGGGAACCCGATTACCACAATGTTCTCTGCCAAAGATCGAGCCGATCTGCAGCGAATTGCCTGGAAGAGTTACCAGCAGTTCAAAACGCTGCGTGATAATTAAACTGTGTCCAGCCTTTCTGTAGCGCCTCCAAGCCCATTTGGAACAAGTATATTAGATTGAGACACACTAATGGGATTCGCTTTTGTATTACCTCAGAACTCTCATGTTTATGCTCTTCTGACTACATTTATTAAAGGTCACCTGCAGATGTCGCGCTGTATTCGAGTACTCGTTCTTTTGGCATTCGCGCTGATCAGCCTTGATGCGCAAGCAGCTGACGCATTGCAACTGACGACGCCAGAGTCGCATCAGGTCATCCAGCGAACCGGTGTTGCTCCGGGGGCTGGGTATGCTGATGTCCTCATCTCTGGAATCGTACCAGAAGGAACCATTAAGACGACCTGGGAGTATCGATTGGTCGAGTTGCCTGAGCCGTCTCCGTCATCTGATTTCTGGATCAAATTCACACCGAAAATGACAGGAAAACGATTCTCTTATTCGGCACGGATTGCTGCCGGAGGCTGGTATCGACTGCAAGTGCGATGTCGAGTGCAAGATAAAACAGAAGTAGTGGGGGCTGTAAGTCCGATAGGCGTTGGTGAAGTCTTTGTAGTGGCCGGTCAGTCATATGCGACAAATTGCAATGATGAAAGACTGAAAGTAACAGATTCCCTGCAACGGGTTGTGGCCTATGATCCGAAAAAGCAGGAGTGGGTGACTGCGCATGATCCCCAGCCTGTGTACGATAACAGTGATGGCGGATCGATCTGGCCGGCTCTGGGTGATGCGCTGGTGAAAGAGTTCCGCGTCCCGGTCGCGTTCGTCAATGCAGCGGTCGGTGCGACCTCATCCAATCAGTGGCTGCCAGACGGGAAACTGCATACACAACTGATCGCTTCAGGTGCAAAGGCGGGACGTTTTCGTGCAGTTCTCTGGCAGCAGGGGGAGTCGGATGTCATCGCGCATACTTCGACCGATCAGTACATTAAAAATATCCAGATGATTCGGGATTCAGCAGAACCGTTCTGGGGCTTCAATCCAGAATGGTTACTGGCGAAATCAACACACCATCCTACCGTATACAATGACCCTGCGGCAGAATTACGTATTCGGACGGCCATTGATCGATTGATACAAAAACGGGGTTTTTCTGCGGGACCCGATACAGATACTCTGCAAGCTGAAAATCGGGGAGATATGAAATCCCGCCGACACTTTTCCAGTATCGGGCAAAAACGTGCGGCAGCGATGTGGCTGACGACTGTTCGAAACCATCTTGAATCCACAGCAGCGAGTTCCGGTATTCAGGTGGGAGTCGCAGAGGTCGATATCACGCCACCGGTTGGTTTTCCGATGGCCGGTTATTATCACGAGCGACTGGCTGAGGGAACCATCGATCCACTGAAAGCCAAAGCGGTGGTGTTTCGCGAAGGAGATACTGCAGCGGTGCTTGTGGTCTGCGATTTGATTGGTATCGCCACGGATCTATCAAAAGAAGTGCGCAGGATTGCGTCTGAGAAAACGGGGATTCCCGCTGAGAATATCGTGATTGCTGCTACACATTCCCATACCGCACCTGACTACATGAAGGAGCTGTATCTGTACCTGGGTAAGGAGTCGCAGGAGAAACTTCGCAAAGAATACATAGAAAAACTGATCAACGGGCCGGTAACGGCTATCGAGCAGGCGAATGAGAATGTAAAACCGGCAGCTTTGACAACCGGAAGTGCGATACAACAGACGCCGGTCTCATTCAACCGTCGCTTTGTGATGCGTGACGGGAGTGTGAAAACCTGGCAGTCATTGAAGAACCCGGAAGTGATTCGTGCTGCAGGACCCATCGATACTGAAATCGGTCTACTGGCAATTACCGATCGGGAGAGTGGGAAAAAACAGGGTGTGATCAGTAATTTTGCTTTGCACCTTGATACGGTGGGCGGAATGAAGTGGAGTGCCGACTATCCTTATTTTATCGAACAGAGCTTGCGTGAAACGATCGGCCCGGATGTGATTTCGATCTTCGGCACCGGTTGTTGTGGCGATATCAATCATTCCAATCCAGCATCACCTGTCCGAAATAAAGTCGATTTTATTGGAAAGTCACTGGGAACTTCGGTCACGGAGCAACTTGAGAAATTAACTCCACTAAAAAATACCACTTTAACAGTCAGCTCTCAGGTTGTGAATCTGCCTCTGCAGGATGCGCCACCGGAGGAGGTCGCACGATCCATCAAAATCCTGGAAATAGCACACAAAGGAGGAAAAGTCGATTTCTTTGATCATGTGACCGCTTATAAAAAAATGATCCTCGATCAGATTCGGCACAAACAACCGCATGCCAATACAATTGAGCATATCACCTGGGGACTGAGTCGTTCATTGGCCGGCGCGGGTGAGTCGTTGCCCGTGGACGTGACGGTGATGACGATTGGAGATGAGGTGGCCATCGTCTGTCTGCCCGGCGAAGTGTTTGTTGAACTGGGACTGGCAATCAAACAGGCTTCTCCTTTTAAGACTACAATGATTGTAGAATTGTCCAATACGGTCGAAACGATTTACATTCCCCACCGGGCCGCCTATGCGGGAGGCAGTTATGAAGTCACAAACTCGAATGTGCAGCCAGGCAGTGGGGAAATGCTGGTGGAAGCAGCAGTGAAACTGTTGCGGGAAGCGGCGACCAAAAACAGGACCGATTGAACTCAGAAAAGGCTGCAGATATGGTTTCACTTCGCTTGATACTGTTGATGACGTGTCTCTTTTTTCAGCAGGGGCCTGCTGCAGCGGACAAACCGGTGTCGATTCTGGCACAGCGTATCCAGGGGCACATTCATCCGTCGATCTGTCGGTCCCAGGATGGAACGTTGATTGTCGTTTATAAAGGGGCGAATGTGCTGATGTGTTCGCGGTCGGACGATCAGGGCGCAACCTGGTCCACGCCCCAGGCGATCGAAACATCGGCAAAGCGACCGGCAACCATTCGCGAAGTGAAAAAGTATGAAGTCTATCCTGGAACCGCTGATTGCTTACCCGATGGTCGCATTCTGGTCACCTGGAACTATATTGCCGATGACAAAGTGAAAGACGGTTATTACGAGCGGGCCCTGCTGTATTCCCTCAGTGAGGATCAGGGACGCAGTTGGAGTGAGCAGCGACTGATCGGGCCGGTTGACGGCAGGCATCTGGGAGCGGTGCGGCATAATGTGCTGCCCTGGAATAGAGGCCACTGGCTGTTACCGCTGCGTGTGGGAGTGCCTCGATTGTATGATCCAGAGACCGGTATTCTTGAAGAATATCCATTGGTGGGACCAGACGGAGTTCAACATGAGTTTCAGCAGATTGTGCGGACCGCCAATGGTTCCTTCCTGGCGATGGGGCCTGTGCTTTTGCGTTCGAACGATGAAGGGCAGCACTGGACACCAGTCAAAAATTTTCCGGCGATTCCCGATCAACGGGACAATGCGGAAGGTCGTTATCTGACGACACTCTCTGATGGTCGCGTGCTGGTGACATGGGGCAGGGGACAGAAGAATCAGGGACTGAGTTTCAATCTGTCGATCGATGATGGGCAAACATGGGATGCACGTCGAACCGTCGTTCTGCTGCCTGACACGCCTGTCGCGGCCCGCTATTATTCTGCGCGAACGATTCAGGTAGATGACCAGCATGTGGGCACGGTGTTCATGAACAGGAAGGGGGTTCATTTTATGAAAGTGCCTCTGAAACGCCTGCGTGATGCTTCCTGACAGGGCATTCTTTGTAGTGATTTCTAAAATCAATAAATGACTGGATTCTACAAAAAGAATCCCAAAAAGTGATTTGCACTCTGAAAATAGACGTGTTAACGTGACCGCACTATTCAATTCTCTGCTTTAAGAGATTTATTAATTACGATAACCTCTGATGGGAGGATGACAATGGAAATCACATTGAACGATCTGACAATCAACCCTGAAGGGGTTGATCTGGATGAATTACTTTCCGACTGGAACTGGGCGATGCCGGAACCGATGCGGCCCGTGCTGCTGACTGCGTTGGGTGATCTATTTGCTCAGGGCGAAACGGGGGTTGTCTATTTTGTCGATGTGATCGAAGGACATATCAGAGTTGTTGCCGAGGACGGATCTGTATTTGAAGATCTGCTCTCAGATATGGAATTTGTGACAGACCATTTCTTCCCTTCGCGGATAGTGGAACTCCGGGAAGCGGGAATTGAATTGGAAGCCAACCAGGTTTACAGCCATCAGCTGCCACTCGTACTGGGAGGCAATGACGAGCTGGAAAATTATGAGACGTCGGATGTCAGAGTCTACATCAGCATTCAGGGACAGATTCATGAGCAGGTAAAAGATCTGCCTGAGGGAACCGTGATTTCCGATGTGGAGATAGAAGACATCGAGTAGCGTGGTGACAATTAGCGGGAGCCCCAAACATGAACGAGAGTTCCCCTCAGTCGTTTGGTCGGTTTCTGCGTTCCCTGCCTGTAGTCCAGACGCATCTGCTGTTTGGTGGTGGAATCGTTCTGTTTTCTTATACGCTGATTGCCGGGGAGGGGCCTGAGGATACGGGACTGGGATTGTTGTTCTGTATCGTGGTTTAGCCGATAGTACTGGCGCTGCTCTGGTATCAGTAGAAATCAGAAGTCACGATGGCGGTTGAGGAAGCGATTGAACGGGAAACGGAGCCTGAGAAAAACAGGCGCAAACGCATCCGGTATCGACGTATTTCTCTGCTGTTTCTGTTTGCCGTATCCGTTTCGATTATTGTCGTCGGCTTACAAGAGCGTCTCCCGATTTATTATACTCGGTTCAAATGGTCTTGGACACGCTACAGTAAAACTGGACACAGTCAAGGTTGGCTGATTGACGGTTTCCCGGCGCAATACCTGGGTTATCTGCTGTTGTTGTTTACGGCGGCCGGGTTTGGTGGCATCTATATCTGGTACGGCGGGCCACTTGATCTCCGCAATGATCAGATGCAAGAGAATGATGCTGAAAGTCAGGTATAAAACCTGTCTGTCAGAGCGTTAACTACTCATTCTCTGGTGATCGTCGATAGGGTTCTCCCTTGTTGAACAGGCTCCATCTGCGGTTAGCTTCGACTTTTTGTGATTCCGGGGCGAGCTCTGATGCCTGACGCTGCATGTCCGCAGCTTCTATAAATTGTCCTGATTCAGCAAAGGCGACTGCTAACGCCGCATAATTAACCCAGTACTTTGTCGGAAGCAGGTCGAATGACTGTTGTGCATATTTGAGCGCCTGAGATCCATCCCGTATTTCTTCCTGTTCGCAGCCAGCCAGTAAATAGGCCAGATTGTTATAAGGCAGCCAGAATTCGGGTTCGATTTCGATCGCTTTTTTATAATCAGCGATAGCGGCCGGATAATTCTGCTGTGATTCGTGGAGCAGGCCACGGTTTACCAGGGCAATCACAAGGTCCGGTTTTAACTTTAACGCTTCGTCAAGAGTCTTGATCGCTTCATCCAGTTTCTCTCGTTTCTTCTGCTTGAGTGCCTCATGGACCAGCTGAATTGCCGGGCTGAATGAGTCATCGTATTCTGTTTTGGTACGGGAGCCTGTTTTTTTATTTTGTGAATAGAGATGATGTGATGCTAATGCGCAGTTGTATTTTACCGTCTTGGGAGATGTCGCAGCCAGGCGCAGATAATATTCAGACAATCCTGACTTGTTTCTCTGTTCCAGGAATTTTCCGACGAAGTAATAGAAGTTTGTCGGATTACCGTCAGTCAACTGTGCGACTTCAGACTGGAACAGCACGGGATTCCAACTGACCGAATCCGGATTCTGCAGGATTCGCTGGAAAGCGTTTGCCAGATCGGCTTCTCCGAAATAGATATTAAACTGGCCGGCGACCTGTTTGAGTAAGTCATCGCGCTGCTCAGGCAGTTCCAGGTCCTCAGCGAGCAATGCGGCATGCAGTCCACAGTAAGAATTGTTAAATTTTCTGAAAGCTGTTGAAAACGTTTCAAATGCCTGCGATTTTGAACCCTGGATGATCTGATAAATGCCAAGTTGCATTCTTTGGGAAAGCGTACTGTTTTCCGTATTTCCCAGCAGTTGCTGTTCGGCAAGACGTCTGGCAGATTCCAGATCGCCGGTTTTATTACGCACACACCAGAAGTACCAGTCGGTGACACTGGTTTCGTATCGTTTTGAGCAGGCTTTCACAAAAGCCTCAGACTGTTCAAGGTCACCCAGTCCTTCATAGCAGTTCGCGGCGCAGGTCAGCCCCCAGCCGGAATAGGATGTCGCGGCTTTCACTGCGTGCGGTTTTGCCTCTTCCCATTCTCCTTTCTGCATGTGATAGTTGGCCAGTTGATAGTGAATACGCGGTATTTCGAGACCGAAGGAGGGGAGCGTAAGGGCTTTTTCTATGGTCGGTTTCCACTTCTCAGTCTCACCACGGTCATAGTAGAGATTGGCCAGAAAAGTATAGGAACTGGCATCAGGCGCAAGCTCGATACGACGCTTCAGGATTTCTTCTGTTTTTGCGTCATCTTTTGCAGCATAAAAATAGTTTGCCAGTGCCGTTAATACGAGTGCATTTTTATCATATTTCTTCTGCAGTTCGCCAGCATGTTCTTTTGCATATTCCTGATTGACTCTGAGGTTCATCGCGACCGTTTCAGGCATATGGGGACTGACTCTCAACATTCTTCTGGCAGTGGTAAGGTAATGCTCGTTGTCGTTCTGAGAACTCATGCTGTTGAACCAGCGTGCTTGATGCAGCAGGTCCTGGTAAATGTAATCGACATTTTTATCGATTTCAGAATATAACTTCCTATAGGCTTCCTGATTTAATTTATAATAGCTGCTCGAAACCAGTTGATTTGAGATAATTCCCAGTTCGCGCGGATGATATGAATTCAGGAGTTTTTTATAAGCTTCCCTGGCTTCTGTCTGATCCGAAGTATAAGCGGCAATATAGAACTCGTAGGGGTGTCCTTTGACCAGAGGTAATTGCTGTTCGAGAAAATCGTCCACATTGACTGCCAGGCTGCCCTTGCGCACATTCAGTTTGTGATTGAGATGCAGGAATGTGACTTCCTGCAATAATTGTCCCAGCGCATTTTCGGATGGTTCAAATTCAGTGGAGGGAGAAGACTTGAGCGCATCAATGATCCTCATGCGAGCCTGTTCTTCACCGAGTAATCTGAGGGGACTCGGCAGCATGGTTTGCAGGACAGGTCTGGCTGTGTTAGACAGATTTGCTTCCTGCAGTTTCTGATACAACGGCTCCCAGAGTTGGTCCAGACGTTGTTCCGTGACCATTCTCTGTATGCCCAGCGCATTGACATCACTGAGTCGATTCATTGCCCGGCAACATTCGGGATCTCGTTTCAACAGTTCCTCTGTATGAGCCAGCATCTGTTTTTCGTTGCCCTTCGGGTCTGCCTGCAGCATGCGCAGGTAGAGTGCCAGGGGCTTTAAGTCATCATTTTCAACGGCCGTGTCCAGAACTTCAGGCTGGTAAGCACAATAGGCCTCGATCAAGCCAGTCCATTCCGGTGGAGACTGCTGTTTCGCAGTACTTTTATTATCAGTCGCACGGATGGCTTCGATATCGTCTAAGGCGGTTTCGTGCAGCCCCGACAAAGCGCGGGCGTAAGCACGATGGGCCAGCGCCCAGTTGGAAGCGTTGGACCGAAATATCAAACGCTCAGCGTATAAGAGTGCCCGCGCCTTGAAGACTTTGTGAGCCGGGCTCCAGTAAATTTCGGTCAGACTGCCAAGATTGGCGTAGGCCCGGATCAGCACCGAGAGCCGCTCCGGGGTTTCACCGTCCTCTCTGATCGCGGCATGTATGTCTTGAACGACCGTGTATTGAGAGATAAAGTTCCATTCGTTCAATCGCTGCAGCGTCTTTTCCGGGATGGTGGACTGCGCTTTCCACTCAGGTGCTTTGCCTGTATATCCGGCTGCCTTCATAAAATCCACGAAACCAGTGCGGGACAGGGCTTCCGTTTTTTCAACCAGAGATTCCAGTGGGGATTCACGTCTGAGTTCAATCGTCTCCGATTCCCAGAAGACGGTTGGTTTTTCTTTGAAGGGACGCTCCAGTTCGATATCCATTTTTCCTGTAAAAGAGATCCGGCTTCTTAGCTTAACTGGAAACGTATCCGGATTTTCAATCAAACGAACTTCGCCACGTAATGAGGCGTCACGCGTGACCAGTTGCAGTTCATCTCTGCCACTGATGTAGACTGCCTGTCTAATAATTTCTTCTGCGAGAATTCCCTGTAATCCGAAAGCGTGAGAGTCGAACTGACTGTCTGCCAGGACGGGGATATTTTCATAATCCTGGCTGAGTCCTTTTTCGGGAAGAACCTGCCTCTGGACGAACGGCTTTGCGGTTACGGGAGCGGTTTGCTCATCATCAAAAGGTTTTACATCAGTTTCGAGGGAGAGAACGACATCATCGACTCCGGTTGAAAGTTCGATCGCGAATGTGCGAAACAGACTGGGCCAGCGATATTGTAACTGCTTTCCTTTATTCGTCAGCCGCTCGTCACCATACGGAAAACCTTTGACCAGACCTTTTGCTTCTTTGAGATTTAGTTCTTGTCCTTTGTTTTTATCAGCCTGACTGAGACGACTCTGAAGGCTTTCCAAGGTGCTCGAGTATCCATACCGGGCATTTCCTTCGAGGAGTACAACAATCAATGCGAGCGCAATCAGACCCCAGACAATGGTTCGTTCAATGGGGGATCGGTTCTTTTTTCCGACTGCCTGTGCTTGTTGCGAAGTTGGTTCCAGTGATTCAGGATTCTGATCTGTGTCCGCCATCGTGCATACTCCGAAAGAAATGAGTGCTTCAGTTTTCTTAAGCGACTCGCTGGCCAAGGAGACTGAGTTGACTGGAATGAGAGACGCGATGCAGAAAGGAGGTGTGTTCCAGATCCTCGGTTCAAATGGCAGTGCAAAACGAGTGCTCGACTGTCTACTAAGGCTTCATGATATCGCTGAACAAAGGTCCGTTCCAGAAAATTTCAGGAAAATAACAGCGCGGACAGAAGGCGTGAGTAGTACTACCTATATAAGAAGTGTGAGGTGATAACGGTGCGCCCTCTAGGTAAAAAACTTTCATTTCGATGGGAGACGCCAGGCTGTAAACAAAAAAAAGATCCAGGTCTCATTCAGAAAAGAGACCTGGATCTTTAAGAGATTTGTTTTTAAATATTTACTTCTTCTCAAAGCGGAAGATGCCTTCGCCCCCTTTGACGGTCTGAACGGTGTAGTACAGTTCGCCGTCTTCATCAGTGCCGAAGGACATGACGGGGACTGTGCTGGCATCCAGGCGGAGCTTTTTGACTACTTCGTCTGACTCTGCATCGTATTCGAGAGCCCAGATTTTGCCGGAGACGTAGTCGGCATAGACATACAGACCATCGAGTTCGGGCAGTCGCTGACCCCGGTAGACGATACCGCCGGTAATGGATCGACCGACGCCGTGATCGTATTCCCAGATGGGCGCAATCGGTTTTTCTTTCGCGGTTTCAGGGCGGTTACCAAAGTTGTGTGTCCCTTCACGGACACTCCAGCCGTAGTTGCCTCCTTTTTTGATGATGTTGACTTCTTCCCAGAGGTCCTGCCCCACATCGCCGGCGTACAGTGTTTTGGTTTTGGGATCAAAACTCAGACGCCAGACATTTCGCAGGCCGTACGCATAGATTTCGGGTTTCGCATTCGCACGATCAACAAACGGGTTGTCTGCGGGAATGGCGTAATTCTTGCCGTCTGATTTTTTATCAACATCAATCCGTAAAATGGAACCGAGTAACGTTTCCAGGTTTTGTCCGTTCCCCAGGGGATCGTTTCCGGAACCGCCATCGCCGAGACCGATATAGAGATAGCCGTCCGGGCCGAATACGATGCAGCCACCGTTATGGTTCCCGTAGGGCTGGTCAATCTCCATGATCGTCGTTTCGCTGTTGGGATCGGCTTTGTTCGGATCGTCTTTCGAAACAGTAAAGCGGGAAACCTTTGATTTGCGAGGTGTTCCTTCCGCGGAATAGTAGACGAAGAACTGACCATTCTGTTTATAGTCGGGATGGAAGGCCAATCCTAGCAGGCCTTCTTCGTTATTTTTTTTCCAGGGAGCGACTTTGTCGCGGAGGTCGAGAAACAGTTTGGTTTTCTCGGGTGATTTTTTATCAATGATCTGAATCATGCCGCGCTGCGTGGTGACGAAGATGCGTCCGCTGCCATCGTTGGCGTGTGTGATAGCCATGGGGCGCAGGGGAACGACTTTTCCTGTCTCTTCATTGACTGGTTCCCAGCCTTCCCATTCCAGATTGGGGAATGCAGGTACGCCTTTGAGAGCCAGTTCACCATCGCTGGGATCCTGTACAGAGCCATCTGCGGGAATTTCGCGGATTTTGATATTACGGAAAGAGACCAGGTCGTTGTGGTCCTGCAGGCAGATGTGTCCTTTGGTTGGTTTTCCAAAACTGGGATACTTGGAAAATTTGCTGGCGGCAACGCGTTTGTTCCAGTCGGCACTTCCTTTATCGAACTGAAAGTATTTGACGCCATTCATGATGACCTGGGATCGATCGGGGCCCACGCGGAGAAACAGGTGGTTCCAGTCGCCGGCGGGGCGTGTGGCATCGACGACTGCCGGGGTCACTTTCTTACCTGCCTTTTCGGCTTCAATCATCCACTTGGGAGTGGCCGGCTTGTAGAGCTGGTATAGCCAGCCTGCTTTCTGAGGATCGTGCCCATCGACGTTATCCTGAATCTGCACTTCCGGTCCTGTCATCCAGGGGGTTTTTTCTTCTTCGGTGACATGGAACATCAGTCCGCTGTTCCCTTCAGGAGAAATGCGGTATTCCAATGAGAGTTCGAAGTAGCCGAACTGGTCGTCAGTAATGATATCTCCGGCCCCTGTGGCGGAGCGGGAGAGGACGCCGTCTTTGATTGTCCAGCCATCACTGACTCCCTCTTTTTTATAGTTGCGCCAGCCATCAGTGGTCTTGCCGTCAAACAGCAGTTTCCAGCCACTCTTCTGTTCGGCTTTGGACAGCTTGTTGAGGGAAGTGTCAGAGTCGGCCGAGATCACCGCTGTGTGGGTCATTAGCAGTGACAGGCAGGCGGGGATTAAAAACAGTGTTAGAGCTCTGGGCTTTCGAATCACAGTTGCGCTTCCTTTATGAATCAATGATCGGTGTGAGTTGGGGAGCAGATGTATTTTCTGTTAGACAGAATGCTACTATCTTAATTCCGATCCGTATTAATTCCCAGCAGGAATCAACTAAAAACACATAATTGGATATGGGGCAAGAATGGAGTCACTTTCCTGCCTGGAGTAGTTATCTCTTTTTGCATAGGTTTCACTATAAAACGCGTGCACCTCGCTGAACGGTTCAGTCCTGCTGAGACATTTTGGGCTCAATGGAGAATTGTGTATGTGATAGAATATGGGGTTATGAAAAACCTCTGGTTTTAAATTGGTTTGGACCTGTCATGAGAGCCTCGAATGGTTTACCGCATTCAATATGCAGATCTTTCACACGGAGAGCTTACTTTATGAAGGGGCGTAGAGCCGTCAAGGGGAACCGAAAACATGTTGTGTCGATACCGTGACGAAAGGTGTTGATACCAGAACGATAACAGGTCGAAGCCGGTTTGAAACTTCGGTGAACTGTGTCGATACGAGAGGAATGGATGAGCAGTTGTTTTTCAAATCGTGCTGAAACCAGGGACTTTCATAGTGCTGTCTGATAATTCGTTTCTGTTATTCAGGTGAACTGATAGTGGATCGCGCGCGACTCACAATTAAGCGTATCATTCGAAGTGGCGCGCAGCTGTCAAGGCTGGTTTAATCACTGAGGTGTTTAATGAAGCAGTGATGGTTTAAAGATCAGGACCAGTCCGAGCAGGAGGATGACGACGCCGCTGAAGAGTTTGAGCCAGCGTCCCTGGTTTTCCTGTAGCTTGTGACGGCCCATGGTGACGACGACAATGGTGACCATGATCGCATCATCGAGCATATAGGCGACGATATACAGCCCCAGGTAGGCGTAGGTTTTCCAGGCAGGGTAGTTCTGCATGGTTAAGACTTCGGTGTAAAGGGCCGGGAGACCCGCGGTGCAGAGAAGTTCGATAATATTCACGAGGACCGCGAGGATAGAGGCACCCAGGATGGCTCCGGTCAGGTTTTCGGCATTCACGATCTTGCGGGCACGGGCGTAGAGGCCGGGCTTGGCCCATTCGGGGATTGAGAGCGAGATGCCTTTTTTGAACGCGAAGAAGTCTTTGATATGGATCAGGCCAATGATAACCGCAAACAGACCCAGTAGAAACTGAACCATAGGCAGATAGCCGATGAGCAGAAAGACATTGAGCCACGCCGCCATGAAAGCATAATAAGCCAGGCCACTGATGAGCACGAATGTGCCGGCGACGGCGAGGACTTTGGCACGGTTCTTCAAGTTGACAAGCAACGAAAGCAGAAAGAGAAGGACCCACATCGCGCAGGGATTAAAGCCGTCCACCAGACCGATTAAAAAAGTAAAAGCCGGCATTCCTAACCGACTTTTGCTCAACTCTCCCAGAAAGGGAACTTCAACTGTATCCACCTCCTGTGAAGGAACAGGAGCCAAAGGCTCTCCTTCAAGTGGAGGTGGCATGTCTCCCGGTGGTGGGGGGAGACTGGCATCCCCGCCTGGTACAGGGGGGAGCGCATCATCGTCTCCCACGGGTGGCGGTCCGAGAGTTGAATTGCTTTTGGGAACAGGAGAAAGGGGAACAGGATTGTCATTACTTTTCGGAACAGGGCTGTCTAAATCCGATTCACTCTGGTATGAAACAAACTGCAGCTCTGAATAATCGGGTGGCTGCAGAATGCTCTGTTTGTTATCGGTTTTTTCCGGTTTGGGGCAGGTGGCTGTCCAGTATTTGAGAACGTCTTCCACTTTGGATCCCGTATACTCGTCGCTGATCCAGCCAATGACCAGCTGGTTACAGAAATGAAAAACAGGGACGCTGACGGCCTGTTTGCCGTAGCGATCAGCGAGTTCATAGACGCGGGTTGAAGCTGCGCTGTCAGAAACGACATCGTGGAGATTGTATTCAAATACCGGGTAGCGTTGCTTTAAGCCTTTGAGAAAGACCTTGGCTGCGGCACAGCGTGAGCATCCTGAGCGGACGTAGATATCGACCGTTAACAGCTTGTCGATGCGTTCGTCAGTGGATGTATCAGGCTTGAGCTTTCGCAGGAGGGAGTTACAGCCATAAGCAACCGGGAGTTCGGCCTCTTGAAGCTGGAAGTACTTCAGAATCTGCTGGTATCTTTTGACATGCTTTCCTGGTTCGTCCAGATTATGGACATGCAGACTGATGCGTCCCCGTTTTTGGGAGTAGGCTTCGAGCCGCTTCTGGACTTCCGTACAATCGGCAAAGTTGTTGCGAATAAATAGTTCAAGAACAGCACACTGGGAGCCCGCTGTTTCTGAGGCATCCTGTGCCAGGAGTTCCGAGGTGGAAAGAGAGAATGCCAGCAGGCTGCACGCAAATAACGCGAGCCACTGCAACGGCTTACCGGGAATGAAAGTCATGTCAGTCACTGTATCCCTCCTCATCCTGTATTGAGTTCCAGATTGCTGACCCGCGAATAATTTGATGACTTATTATGTCTAGAGAATCAGAAATGATCCACTACAAACAATGAAAAATGCGCGGGATTATTGGGGAGCGAATCAGGTTGAGGTTAAAACCACAGATTCGCTCGCAGGCTGGGCAGGACTTAAGCTTGATCAGCTGCGTTCGCATCTTCCAGAACAGTTAGACAGTGGTCTGTAGATTCTACTGATTATTTAAACGGTCTTCTTGCCATAATCACTGAATTCCGGAACTCAGGCGATGAAATTTAACGACCAGCCTGGCATGGGAGCCGGTTCTGGTTACCTGGTTGTGATTGCGAATAAGCAGGCAACAGCGGGTGCCACCGCAGCTTGTTTCTTCAAGCGAGGCTGGTTTGAGTGAACTGTAAAAAATGTTTTTCAAAATTCTGCCAGTCCCTCAACGGAATCCTCTGGTGTTATGGTTGCTGGTCTGTGCTCTGTTTGAGCAGATCTTTGACATGCAGTAGAACGGCTGAATCTGCTTTTGTAGCTACGGAATCCAGCAGGGATTGTTGCAAAGCCGGTGTAAGCTTCTCACTCTCTTTTCCATAATTTGCGATCAGCTTTTTTGCTGTAACACGCGGTGCGCTATATTTAGCATCACCATCGATATCCAGGAAGATCGGGTTTGTAATGGCCTGAGTGGCTTTGCCGTAGGCGGTCCAGCCTGGCAGGGTAATGCCGTCACCCAGAACAAATGCCACTACGTAGGCATCATGGGGCGGCAATGTCAGTGAAAATTCAAGCGTCTGATCTGTGGGTTGATTGAGGACGGAATGGATGGTTTTCTGTGCGACCTGCTTTCCATTCACATAGAGCATTGCTTCGCGGGGCCGGACCCAGGAAGGGGCTGCGACTCGTAAAGTAGCAGTCATCTTTGAGGTTTGCTTTTGGCTGTTGTCTAGAAGTGATTCTGCGGGGACGAGGTCTCCCATTTCAAATTGTCCGTTTAATTTCAGGTTGGCAAAAATGCCCGCTGCCACCGCTGCGCGGCCCTCCGTGAATGCACGATAGACCTCTTTGCGATCGATTTGAGAGACCTCATCGGTGTGGCTCCTAAGATAGGTACGGGCCTGTCCCACGGGGGAATGGATCGTGTGAGAATCTGTGGCACCAACTGCGGTAAGCTTTAATCCGCGATTCAACAGAGACATCCAGTCCTCGAGGGCGTAGAAAAAATCAGGGGTTTCATTTGCCGGCTGTGCCACTTCGAAACCGTTGAAATTAAATGCAGGTCCCTCACTCCGTTTACCGGTACTGCGATTAAAACGAAATCGTCCGAAGGGGCCTTGGGGAATGGAGGGCCAATAGGGATGATTCAAGATGATCACTTCGGCCCCTTTCTTCCGCATGTCGGCAATTAATTCACCCCAGTTATCATTTTTCAGAAACAGGGGATTACGTCCCTGCACACCGCCGGGAACTGCCTGCGCAGGGTCAAAGGGAAAAGCAGTAAAATGACCGTTATGAGTGGTGACTTCATCTCCGGAAATCGAATGGAAATGGGACTGAGTCCCCGCGGTCTTTTTATATTTTGTGTAATCGGAAATGTGATTGTGATCGGTGGCGATTGCCACTTCAATTCCTTCGCCGGCGATCGTAATCACTCGCTCTTCAAACGTGGCATTTCCGTGACCACTGCCTGGCAAGGTATGGATATGGCTGTCACAGGCAAGAAAACCTGTCGTGTCCACTTCGTGTGAAATGACCAGCGTGAAATCGAGCGGCTGCATGTTATCAACTTCGACTGGCAGTCTGGCGACTCCCCATTCCATGCCACGTGTTGCATATAATGTGTACTTTCCCGGAGGCAACTCAAATGAGTCACCAGTACCCAGAGTATAGAGAATACCTGGGCGCACGGCGTTCTTCGGCTGGCGGGCGTTGTAGAGTTTTACGAGTTGTCCTCGATCATTCACAACCGTAAGCCGTGCAGGTACGGGGTGCCCTGCAGGTGTCTTTACCCTCACAGTCACATTCTCCAGCTGAAGTGCCTGTTTCAGAGGGCGTGGATCCAGTACGAAGTTACGTAAGACCGCTGGTTGCCCCCGTCCCGTGATGGTCAGGCTGTTCTCACCCTCTTTGAGGACATTGGCCGGTACGGCGAAACCGATGCGGTGAAACCCGTCAGGTTTATCATCTGTACCGATTTGGGGAATGTGTGCTTCAAGGCGTCCCAGTCGTTTGTCATTGATGTGAACGTTCCAGTATCCACCCGAACTTTCTTTTTTCAGGTCCTGTTCAAAGAGCAGGGCGAACTCGGTTGGATTGATCTGCGCTGAAAAAGTTTTTTGAAAAGTGTTTTTTCCCTGGATTTTGTGTGGTGCACGATCAATGACGATCGACTTCTCTGCGGCTTTCAGGGGGCCGGCGAGAATGCTGGTTCCACTGGCTGCTAACAGAATCAGCGTCCGGATATGACACAGATCCATTTGCTGGACTCCTTGAGTGATGGATTGTTTTCAATTACTGGCGGGTAATCAGGGATTTATGAATTCATGCTGATGTAATGAATGGCTTCTTCCTGGCTGTCAAGAAGTGGCCACAGGGTCCCCAGTTTGATGCTCTGGAGAATGTTTTGCATATTATCACAGGCATTACAGAAGACGGACTGTCCCCCGGTCTGTCGGGCGTGTTGCAAAAGACGAATGATCGAGTTGATAATGATCGAATCCAGGTAATCGACTTTTGAAAGGTCGATGATCACATTCTTAATTTCGGGAGACTGGAAGAGTCTTAATAGATTGTTGGATTCAGTCTGAACATTGCTGTATAGAAAATGCAGCGTCGATCCCTGCGGCGTGACAATCAGATTAGGGAGATTCAGTTCGACCTTATAAATTTCAAAATTATCTACCACGAGTCAAGCCTGCTTGCTTTCGGATCGGTAAGTTCTGCCAATGTAATCCAGTTGATCGGAATAACACTTCATTTCTGCTGCAGAGTATAACCTGTTTGGACTTTATTTGCTGGTTTGGAAAGAAGAAACTGAATATTTTTGGTGAGGTCTGTAAATTCGAATGATGCCTGCCTGAAGACAGTTGCGAAAATATGGTGCGTGGTCTGCCAGGGTACATCAGAAAGTGAATCGACTGTAGTCTCGATGCGATTTGTATATTCAGTTCCAGTGACATGGATGAAACAGTCAGGGCTTCTGCGGACGATTGCTTTGAAACCGATGTCTTGCATTTAAGGTTCGGTTTATTCGGGTTCAGATTCTGATCTCTGTTTTTCTGCCAGCCAGCGCATTCCTGTAACATGGTCTGTATTAAAAGCGGCGAAGCGGAATTCACGATCGACTTGGTCCGCTTTTTCTTTTGTGATCCTGGTTCCCTTGGCATGCAGATAGCCGTCCGGATGATTTCGGAAAAATGTTTCGAAACCCTGGTCCGAGAGATCGGAATCGGTCAGTTGTACGCCACTGCATAAACACAATAACGGAACCGCCGCCAGAAGGTCCGCGTTTTTCACGCCCTCAGATTCCAGTTTGATAAAAGGAGGCAGTCGTGAAAAGGCCTCGGCGATTTCGGGTGTGAATTTCAAACCGGGAGGCAGGATGACTTTGAGGGGGGTAAACAGTTCGGTTTCGGAAGGAGAGTGAGATTTGTTGAATGGTATGAAAATTTGACCAGGGCCGGGAGCTTCGATCACGCAGCCCCGATTCAGCAGTTCAATAGCGGCTTCTCGGGCGACGGGAATTCCCAGGTAACGAGGTCGTTGCTTTGGGGCATTCACGATGATCGACATGCCCGGCTTTTCTGACTGCAATTCGTGAATCGCGGCGGAGTCAAAAGCCCGACCAGCTGTGTACAGATTCAGAAACCTCAGGTTCGTCTGTTTGAAACCAGAGGACTTTGCCAGATCGTTCAGGGCTCGCGTGATGGGAGTCCACAGACGAAAATCTCTCAGGTTCGGCATCTGATCCAGAAATTGAAAGCGATCATTGACCTGACTGGCACTGACTTCAAACGTGTCAAGGTACTCCAGCCCCCTTGTCTTGCTCAGGTCTGATGTTTTCGCCGGTGTGCGAGCCATGTGGAAGTGAGTCATGCTAGAACTGAACTCGAGCCCCTGCAGTGCGTCGGGTTGCAGATTGCAATCTGATATATTCAGTGAATGTAATGTCAACAGGCGACTCAAACGAGACAGGTTGGGAAGCGTGACTTTCTGATCTGACTTCTCGAAGGTGACTGTGAGAATCCGGAACGGTTCCGCGGGCAGTTGGTCCATGCTGGAAACCAGACTCTCGACTCCGTGTGCTTTCTTGAGACTGACTTTACCACCCAGTCCGATCACCCATTCTGCTGTATCGCGTTCGAAGGCAACCTGTTCTTCATCAGTTAACGGCGTGGGAGACTCTTCAGGCTGGTTGACTTTTTTGTTTTCGTTTTTTTTCCGTTCATCGTACAGAATCTCCAGCCAGCGCAAAGCTTTTCCGCGATTAGAATAGATTGACAAATACGGGCATTCGAGGTCTATCTGTTTAATCAGTTTTGATGAGACCTGAGTCCCATCTAAGTTGAAAAAACCATCCGGATCCTGCAGGGCCAGTTTTTCAAAGGCAGCCTCTGTAATATCGGATTTAAATAAATGGACTCCACTACACATTCTGAGGACGGGAATGTTTGCTAACAAGTCAGCGTTTTTGATATTGCTCGTATGGATCCCGTAACATTGAGGGAGCGCGGCCAGGTGTTCGGCAATTTCGGGAGTGAGTTCCAGTCCTTGAGGGAGTGTGACCTTAGACAATGCGAAGGGGACCGTATCGGGAGGAAGATTTTCTTTGGTAAAGATCTGCACCCCCTGTCCGCGCACTTCTCCTTTCATGGTACTTCCCAGTTTCAGTAGTTGGTCGGCTGCCTGTTTGGCCACGGGGATTCCCAGGTACTGCTCCTTGATTCCAGGACCTCTTGCAGTGATTGTCATGCCAGGCCGCGTCGTTTGCAGTTGTTTAATCAAAGTGTCATCGAACTTTCTCGCGTAACGCAGTCTGAGAAAACGTAACTTTGACTTTGACAGCAGGGGCGATTGACTGAGTTCCTGCAGCGCAGCTTGTGAGATGTCCCCAATTTCCAGGGCTCTCAGGTTTGGCATCAGTTTGAGAAACTCGAAGTGGTCGTCGATCTGGGAGCCGCTTAATTCTAAGGTGTCAACGAATTCCAGACCTTGAATTGATTTCAGGTTTGATACTTTTAAAGGAGTACGCACGATTCGTAAGGTTTGGAACGCTTTTTTAAAATGAACATTCTCAAGTGCAGGGGGAGTGACTCCCGAATTCTCCAGAATCAGTTCCTCAAGAGTCATTAATTGATTGAGCCGACTGAGATCTGTTAGCGGCATTTTTCGATTTTCATGAAAAGCGATGGATTTTAACCGGAATGGCTCATCAGGAAGGGCTTCGATATTTTTGACATTGAATCTAAAATCGTGTGCCATATTGAAACGGACGATGCCTCCCCGCTTTATCAGCCATTCGGTGACTTCTCGCTCATAGGCGAAGGGATTGGCGTTTGTCGTCTGTGAAACAGGTGGCTCGGTCTGGCTGGTGACCGGATTCGTGACCTCATTCTTTTTGTCTGCTGTATTCATCGGCAGCCAGTTCAGTCTGATTTCGGCTGACTTGATATCTTCAGGACTGATTTCAAAGCGACCGTTTTTAATGTGAATACCATTGACTGACGCCAGGACCCTGCGTTCACTCCCATTGGATTTGACTGTCGTCAGTTCTCCCCAGGGAAGCCGCTGATCTTCAATTTGCAGACTGAGTTCATGTGAGCCAGATTTTTGTTTTCCGGACCAGGTACCTGACTTTACATCCAGAGGCTGTCCATCAAGCAATATCTGAGCCCGTTGATCGTTGAGGATCACATGCAAGGTTCCCTGGGATGTGGAGGGCTTGAGAAACGAGAATCCCAGCAGCAGTACTGCTGCCAGTGTCATTCCCATGAGGAGCTTTCCCGGGCTGACTCGTTTGCGGGATGAGGCTGCCTGTTTGGTTTCCAGCCAGTTTGTGAGGACCTGGGAAACATCGAGCATCGTGGTATAGCGTTTCTCAGGCAAGCGCGCCATCATTTTGCGACAGATTTGATCCAGTCTGGAATCGATGTCTGGTTGAATATTTCGTACCGGTCTGGGATCTTTTGTCATGATCTGTGACAGAATGGAAGCCGTCGATCCCTGGAAGGGACGCTGCCCGGCGAGAAGCTCGTACATGATGACGCCCAGCGAATAGACATCGCTGGCCGATCCGATTATCTCCAAGTCACCATCCACCTGTTCGGGGGACATGTAGGAAGGGCTGCCCATGATTTGACCATGTTGCGTGATCTGCGTGGCTTCTTCGTTCTGGATCATGAGTGCCAGTCCGAAATCGGTGATGATGGGCGTTCCATCCTGACGGATCATGATGTTGGCCGGCTTGAGATCGCGATGTACGATTCCCTGCTGGTGTGCCAGTTCCAGGGCTTGTGACAACTGCTGAATTAACAAAGCGATTTCGTGCTGGCTGAACCGTTGACCGGACTGAATCAACGCCGCCAGCGATTTTCCCTCGATGAACTCCATCGTGATGTAATGTACGCCGTCAATTTCATCGACGTCATATACCGAGCAAAGATTGGGGTGATTCAGGTTGGCGGCCGCACGGGCTTCGCGATAGAAACGGGAAATGAATTGAGGATCGGCGTGTTTGTCAATCTGCGGAAGTTTCAACGCGACTTTGCGTTCCAACTGTGTGTCCCGGGCCAGGTAGACACAGCCCATGCCCCCCTCTCCCAGACGCGACAGAATCTGGTAGCGTCCAAACCGGGCGGGGAACTGTTCGAAGTGCGGACGAGTTTCCTGGATTGTGATGCTACCTGAGTTGTCGATAGAGCCGGAACCAGATTGATCTGCAATCCGGGTTCTGGCAGAATGCGAGGCGGCAAAAAGCTGAGAGAGTTCCTCTGCGAGTTCGGGATGTTCGTTAAGCAGATCCTGTTCGCTGACGATTTTACCTGATTCTCGCAAACGATAGTAGCGTTCGATCAGGATCAGTTCTTTCAGTAATACGCTGCGCGTGGGAGGCGTGAAATCAAAGAGTGTCTGTTCCAGCGACGGACTGTCCCCGTTCTGCCAGGACTGTTCAAAATCTTCGCAGCATTCTTCAATACGGCCCTGTAACTCGGCCGGCAGGTTTTCCAGATCAATCGGTTGATTCATTTTATCTTATCCTAAACTCGAGAACCCCGAGTTATGTACAAGATCGCAATGGAGCGTATCACCCCGACGCAGTTCTTATCAGATTTTGGAAAAAACGGAAATTTGCACGAATGATGACATGATTTCAATTGAGTTCCGCTTCGATATGCTCTGTCCAGGTTTGTCGAATCAGAACAAGACGGCGTTCAATACTGCGTTCCATCACCCCCACTTTGGTGGCAATCTCCGCATTAGTATAGCCTTCCAGCTTCAGTCGGGCGACTTCACGCAGAGAGTCTTTCCCGAGTACGGCCAGTAGTCGATTGGCCTCCTCGGCGGCTTCGACAGCCAGTTCCGGACTGGGAGATTCCTGTGCCAGTTGTTCCAGCCAGTTCTCTTCTTCCTCGTTTGAAGTTCCGGAAACAGTGCGTCTGATATCGCGTTTCTGGGCACTTTGTCGTCGGTACAGATTCCGGGTTTTACAGAGTGTGATATTGACGAGCAAAGGCCAGAGGCTGGTTCGGTCATTGAGATTCGGAAACTGTCCCGCTTCCAGTCGCACGAAAAAACTGTTTAACGCACTGAGGACGGCATCTTCTTCATCTTCCACCCGACAGAGGTCTTTCTGCAGATGGGAGCGGGCCAGTTGCACGAGTTGTTCGAAATAGCGATTCCAGAGTTGCTGCTGCAATTCATCTGCTTCACCCTGTTTGAGTTGATCCAGCCAGTTGGTGACTGAGCCCTGATGATCCATGCCTGCTGCCGTTATCTATTCAATAGGAATCCAGATTCGTCAGGCACTCAATTCATCAGGCGGGTAGCGGGTCCGCCTTCTGAATTGCTGACTGGTCTGAATGGTTACAAAGTCAATTCTCAGAAGGTCTTACAGACAGTTTATCAGCTCAAACGACTCAATTCAAAAAAATCGGTCGAACCTGTGTCGGGAAAACTGCTGCCACTGCGATTGTACTTGAGGAGCAGGGACCACACAACATTTTGATAGACAAAAACTCAGGGAATCCATGCGTAACCTGCTGACGCAACAATCGAAACCAAATTCGAACGGGAGCAGACACAATGATCAGGGCACAGCTCACTCAACGTCCAAAACAACTGGGATTCGGAGGCTTAATTCGAACCTTTTTCCTCATAATGTTGTGTCTGATTCCGAGTCTGGTTCAGGCAGAGCAGCGTGTCTGGACCAGTGCCGACGGAAAGAACCAGGTCGAGGGCGAATTGCTGGGAACAACAGACAAGGTGGTCATTCTCAAAAAAAGGTCGGATGAAACCCTGCATACGGTCCCTTTTTCCATGTTGAGCGTAAAGGATCAGGAATATGTGCGGGAAAAGTATCCCAAAATCTTTCCTGCTGATCAAAACAGGCCGACAGGGTCGACTACCACGGATGAGACGAAAACCGCATCGACTGAGATGCAGGGAGTCAAGACTTCACAGGCTGAGAAGGCTCTGCAGGATAACCGGTTCCAGTGGGAGCAGGTCTCAAAGGTACTGCCTCAGTTTCAACCGATGCTGATCGACGGAGCAGCCGTCATCAGTCCTCGGACTCAACTTATTTCCCGTAAACAACAGGCAAACCTGCAAATTTCCGCCGATTATATCGGCGCGATTCTGTGTTACCTTGCCGACCGGGAAGGGTATGAATTACTGGCTCAAAAGCTGGAAGAGAAGGGGGTGGTGGGAGCATTTAATACTACCACTGGTGAAGACCGGGAGCGAACTGATCAATGTTTTAATTTGTTTGGAAAGCTCTACAAGCTCTTTTACTCGAAAGAGGCGAACAAGCAATACTCCGATCTGCGTTATTCCGAGATCAACGATTTCGATAAGGGAATTCATATCTCCAAACTGGTTCGTAAGTTCGATCAGAATTTTCAAAAAATTAATTATCAGGGGGAAGAGATTCCCGTGGCTGTGTTCACGGGAGCCGATCTGGATCACTATCGCGAAGGCATTGGTGAATTTCCATTGAGTATCAGAGGGAGCTATCGCCCGCTTGTGATTGGTGGCAAGAATTCTCTCAAGTTGAATTATCTGAATTCGCCAGACGTTCCAACAGGAATTCAAAAGACGCCTGCAGAAGCGCGGGAGTTCGCCCGTCAGGTTGAGGGTAAAGAGTTTGCCTTCCGGACGGATCTGGTTTTGAAATATCCCCGATATGAGAAGAATCCTGATGTTCTGGAATCATACAATGATTTACTCATGAACGCGAAGATTGTCGGACTTTCTCTCGTGAATATCGCAGACCCGTCCCAGGTGATTCAGAAATGGGAGATGGAACAACCTGTGGTAATCGCGGGTGAGCAGGCTGACGCCGACAAGCAGGACCTGGCTCAGAAAATGCAACGTCTGGCTAAGGAACATCAGCTGGTATTATGGGGCGACTACCCGGCAGTTCGGGTCGACTTGTCGTATAATTCTAATGGTCCGATAGTGGGGAGTGATCCTGTTCGATTCACGCACATGCTGGATCGGGTGGCGCTGGGGCTTGATCCAAACCATTTGAGTCCGGTGTTCATTGCTGCTCATTTTCCGGAAACGATCGGGCGTCTCATTACAGTCAGCACGAATCGAGTGGGGGGGATTCGTACTGCGAAGTGGTTTGGCGACAATGAATTTGACAAGCGGGCCAGCCAACAGCAGTTTCAGCAGGCTTATGCGGACAAACTACGCCACTACGCAGTCGATCTGCCGATCCGGTTTGTTGAAATTCAGAAAGTCGTTTTGGGAAAAAATAGTAATTACGACTTTGAACGGGGGGGCGTACTGATCAATCATCGGCTGGTGAATGGTCGGTTTCCCGGTCTGACAACCTGTTCCTTTAACCACAAGACTGAAAAGATTGATCGTCGCTCCAGGCCCTGCTTTGTACAGGAATTCCTGCCTTTGACGGCAGAGCAGGCACGTCCCCTGTTCAGCGGGATCCAGCAGGGATATAACCTTGACGCGTATGTCACACGTATCGTCACCTGGGATCGACTGCAACTGGAAGAGTATCAGGATGAGCAACTACCACCGGTATCAGTCTCCCAGGAATCCTTTGAACTCTACCGCGATCCTCAACTCAAGCAGCACATTGCCAGCCTGGAGAGCAAGCAGGTTCCTCCGCCGGTTTTGAGTGATGCAAAAGGCAAAATCTTTCCCGGCCCCAATCAACCACTGGATCTCGATCAGAGTACGCTCTATTTTCTGAAACAGGAAGCGGAGGGTCATAACGCGGAAGCGGATGAACTGAAAAAACTGTTCGATGATTACCGACATCATAACAAAAGTTACACCAGTACCGTCCGTGATGCGCTTCTGCAGTTGACCCGTGCGGAAGAAGAATATTCAGAATACGGCACTGCACGCAATGGTTATTCAGCAGGCAAACCGGAAGAGAAGCAACAGACGATACAGAAATGGAAGGACGCTCAAGTGAAAGTCAAACAGCTGTTCCAACAGCCACAGTCATCCTTCTTTCCGGCTTCCATCAATCAACGCGACCTGGACGAAAGACAGTTTCCGGTTCTGAGAGAGAAATGGCAGAAGTGGATGAGGCAGTGTATCGCTTCCACAAAACGCCATTTTATTGTACATGCTGAAGTCAAGCTGGATCAGCAACTCCGTGATGTGCAGTTGATGATTTCGCACCAGACTCCGCTGAATCCGTATACCTGGGAGCCCACCAAGACACTGATTGACGAAGGGATTCCCGCAAACCGTCTTGTGGTTTTAAATTATCAGGATTCGAATATGGTTTTGTCTCATATTCCCTGCCTGCAACTGACGCAGTCGCTGGAAGATGTGCTTGACCGTATACCCGATCAAATCCGTGACCTGGTCATTGATAAGCAGAATGGAACGGCTCGGCTTGAGCTGGTAATTGCAGTGGGCAAAACCAGTCTGCTTCCCCATGCTGAAGAGAACCGCCGGGGAGGTCTGCTGCTGGAATCGGAAGTCAAGCAGCTGCGTCTGTTTACCGATCGGGAATATAATCGCGAGTTGATTTTTGAAGTGGAATTGAAACCAGTGGCTATATCCACGAAAACAGACTCTGTTTCGGCGACACAAAGTAAGCCCGCAGCGCCTGCTGCAGAGAAGATGACGCCACAGAAATCAGAAAAAATCGAAGTCCTGACACCGGCGACCTGCCTGCGGTTGATCGCCGCAAATCTGCCCGAATTGGCCCGGGAAAACAGCGGGGTGCTGATGTTCAATCGCTGGCGTCAGGAGACTGACTTTCTATCAAAACGCGATCAGTCAGAATATGGAATCGTTCACGAACGTGGTTTATATTTCCGTTCGCAGTCTTCTGCGCCTACGGTTCAGCAGCTCAAAGTCGAAGGGGAGGCATTCATCAAATGGTTAAACCGACCAGAAAGTATACCGGGCAATCGTTATTCTCTGCGTTACGAAACCAGATTCACAGCCTTTTCTGATGAGGTGAAAGGCTACCGACAGGCTCTGGTCAGTGCTGGTGAATTTGACGGTTCGATGCAATATTCACAAATAATGTTTGATATCAGCGCTGGTATCAAGCGTGCCAAACGCAGGATTGAATCGGACGCGTACATGGAAAAATTCTCGGAAAAAAACAGATCAGGTGGGGGTGGCGGAGTACGACTGGGTTTTGGAACGAAGCCAACCGACTCACCTCAGCCGAAACAAGTCAGCGAGAAGGAGAAAAAAAATCTGCAGGAGATTAAAGAGCTTACCCGCCTGGAAAAGTATCTTGCCAGTGCGCCTCCCGTATTCATTCTGCGCGATATCGGAAATCAATATGGCTTGACAAATCTGCGTGGAAATCTGCAGGCATATGGAACATCGAGCCTGGAAGCAGAGCAATTGCAGAAAATCTATGAGCCCATATTCCCCACACTCAATATGAGTCACCTGGTTGTTCTCCCCGTAGCGTTGCAGATCAAACCGGGTAACAGGGAATGGGAGATTGAAGTGGAGTTCGAAGTCAAATCGGCGTCATCACAAGAGACGCCTCCTGAGCTGTTTAATCCGAAACTGTCTGGTAAATACAGCGATAAACTCAGCCGAAAAGATCACGGCAAGTATGTTGTGTTTGATGTCGATGTCAAAGCAGCCTGGCTGATCGATCAGCAAACGGGAAAGCGGGCGCACGAATTGAAGCTGGTTCCTTACCCTCAGCAAGAAAAGCAGGCCGCGGACTGAGTTGCTGAACATTCTATAGGGTAGTGACTTACGTGAAACCCGTTTCTGACGGGGCTGTCGCGAGGCGGGAGCGAGTAGAGGGCGTTCCCGTCTCGTTTTTTTGATTTTTCAGGAATAGTTTTTCTGAGCTGTCGGGATGAGATCGCCATTCTTGATCTTTATGACAACGAGTCACTCAATTCAAGAACCAGAAAACAAGTCGTTTTTATTATGAAAAATCTCCTGCTCAAGACGGTAAATATTCACAAATGGTGATCTATTTATTGGGAGGCGATTTCTGAGTCGTGTTCCATTCGTGGTCTTCTCGCAATAAAAGAAAGAATAGCGATGCTTCCATTTCTGATCCGTTTTCTGAAATCGAATTCATTTACGCGAAACACACGCAGTAAACGTAAATTATACCAGGCAGGGAACAGCATCTCACAGGTGCAGTTGCTGGAAGAGCGTCGTTTGCTGGCAGGCATGTTGACGTCCGACGATGTAATTGTCCGCTCGGGTGATAACGCCCCCAATCTTGACACGGGAAACAACGATGGCAATTTCAGTAATTTCAGCGAGGAGCCGATTATCAACGAGACCGGGCTGGTTTTATTTCAGGCAAATGTCACGGGCTCTCTCACATCAAGTAATTCGGGACTCTTCCAAGGCTCATCATCGGGCACCATTTTAAATATCACACGTCAAAAACAACCGGTTCCGGCGATTCAAGAGGGGACGCTCTACGACGGGATCTCAGGATCCGCTTCCTTGATTCCGTTGCCTTTCAACGACAGCGGCCAGGCTGTGTTTGTTGATCGTTTCAATGGAGCCAATTATTGGGAAAACACGGGGATTTTTCTCGGCAGTAATGGCAGTGAACCGCTCTTACTGGTTCAGGAAGGCAGTGATGCTCCCGGTGCGACGAACGGAAGTACTAATGGCAAGTTTGATGATCTGGAAAATACTTATGTGACAGTGAACAATTCCGGACGAATTGCTTTCAGAACCGATTTGTATGATACCGATAATGGGAACGCAGATAATCGGGTCATTTTCAGCACGGACGCAAATGGAAACCTGATTGAGATCGTCCGGGAAGGTCAATTGATTCCCTGTTCCGCCACAAACGGCTTTACCGACTTCTATTCTACGTCGATCAACAATGCAGGACAGGTGGCGTTTTGGGGACATACTTTGAATTCTTCAGTCCCGGACGGAATCTACGTCAGTAATGGAGATGGATCACCATTGAGAGTTGTCATGCAAGAGGGAGAGGCTTTTGGTTCATTCGGTGAAAAATTGAGGTCGAACGGATTGATCAGTTCGTCTTTAATCAATGAGGCTGGGGACATTGCCTTCAGATCACACGTCGACGAGGGAGACAATGGAACGATCGTCAGAAGTGTATTTGTGGTTGCCGGGAATGGGACATTGAAAGAAGTGGCACGTAATGGAGACATCCTGCCTGATAATGAAATTTATTATGACAGTGGATTAGAAGATCTAGTACTGAATAATCGCGGGGACGTTGTGTTTACCGGGAAAGATGCCTTGAATAATAAAGTCCTCTTCCGGAGTGATGACGGCAGTGGGAGGAGTGACCTGAAAACCATCGTGAAGGAAGGTCAGGCAGTACCAGACAGTGATCTGCAGATTTACAATATTCAAAAATATACCCTGAATGATGCGGGACAAGTGGCGTTTACCGCATCAATCTGGGACGGTAATGACTCCAGTACTCTGCGAGATGCATTGTTTTTTTATGATGATGTAACCGGTCTCAAGGAAATTGTTCGTACCGGAGATGCATTCGAGGGGGCCACGATTTCTCAAATCTACTTTGCAGGCAATAACGAGCACGTCTTTCTGGAAAATAATGGAGATGGGATCAATAACAAAGGGGAAGTTACATTCTCCTTTAAACTCGACAACGACTTACAGTTCATCGCGATCGTTGATGCTGATCTTTCGGAAGAAATCAGTCTGCGTGTTGTGTCTACTCCCACTATGACAGACGGAAATGGAGAAAACGTCTCGCTCCCGCAGAATCAGGACTGGATCAACGAATGGGATTCCTTCTGGGTCGAGATCTGGGTCAGCACGGCTAATTCCTCAAGCCAGGGAATTGCTGCCGTTAATTTTGATTTCAGCTACAATACTCAATATACTTCCGCGACTGCAATCGAATTCGGATCCAGTTTTACTCAAAATCAGTCGGGCACAATCGATGATGAAACCGGTCTGATTGATAGCCTTTCAGCTGAAACAACCGAGAATGATTTAGGGGTTAACGATCGTCTCTTATTCGCGAGAATTCAGTTTGACTCGCTGCCCGATGATCAGGTCTCCCTGGATCTGGAAGCACAAAGTATCGGCCCGTTTGATCTGGGGTTTGAGCTGATTTCACCTCAAATCAATGTCGTTGCTGATGTTCCTGAAATCACAACTGTTGATCCGAATATCGGAGCCAGTATCTGGGCGAATCCTTTTGATTTGAACAATGACGACAAGATTGATTATCGCGATCTGATACAGCAGATCAGCATGTATAATACTCGTCCCAGTGAATCGAATTCCGAGTATGCCTGGTTTGCCGATTATGATCAGAACGACAGGATTGACTACCGCGATTTGGTTGCACTGGTAAAGAATTACGGTAAATCGAAAATTAATCAGTCAGTTATAAATTATCCCAACAATTATCCAGATGCCTGGAATCACAGGTTGCTGGTAACGTCCACTCAGCAGTCGCAGCAGAGTGAAGACTATTTATCACAAACCGCGGCGGAGCATATGCTGGAAACAGCGAAGAATCATCTGGCTCCTCACCTCGACGCCAGCGAACAATCAAAACTCGTCCAGGTTCAGGTACAGATTAAAGATTTAGCAGGGGATACCCTGGGGATGGCATCTGCAAACACTGTTATTCTCGATCAGAGTGCCGCAGGTTATGGCTGGTTTGTCGACAAGACTCCTCTGGATCATAGCGAATATGCATTTGATAGTCGCTTAACATTGATCGCTTTGTCCGGGAGTGAGGCAGAGGGTAAGATTGACCTCTACACAGTCATTTACCATGAACTGGGACATCTTCTTGGATACGAACATGATGAAACAGGAGTGATGGAAGCGACACTAGATCCGGGAGTGAGAAAGCTGACTGACTGGGTTGATGAGACTGACCATTTTTTCGCTTCCCTGAAAGATGAAACAGAACTGCTTTCTTTTTGAGGTCCCGGAAGAGAATTGTTGAGTCAGCAATCAAAATCAGTAATAAGACTGATATCAGCCAGACATCGGACAGTCTCTCAGGAGCGATTTAATCGCCGGATCTATGAGAAGGGGCACGTTTGCAGTTCAGGAGGCGGGAGCAGCGTTTCCGGGCGGATTAGAGCATTGTAATATGCAAGAAAAAAATCACAGAATATCGGACCAGAAGGCTATTTCATAAGTCGTAGGTATAAAACTACTTAAAAGTCGGGATGACTCGCGTTGTCCCTTTGTGAACGAAATCTCCGGGTTGGGTTTGGTGCTGGGCCTTTTTCCGCAGACTTACAGGTTTGCGGGGGAGGCTGTCGAGGTATTGGTCGAGCCGGGGCTCTACAGCAAAAAGTAGAGTTTTCCGGCATGACTAGCAACTCCGCATCAATTCAACTGCCCTCCCAATGGCGACACCACGTTGTCGTCCCGGGAGATTTCGATGTTACAGGAAAATCACAGTTCGAATCAACAAACTAATCAGGAAAACGAAAAACCGGTCGATCAGCCGTTGCCACGTCCGAAACGGAAACGCCGACGTTCCAGATCAGAGCGTGGGTTGCCGCCAGACCAGGAGTTGATCGCGCTGGCAAAAACCTATCTGGAACTGCAACATAAACTCTGGCCGGAGATAGTTAAAGCAGGATTATTGCCGGAGCCAGTGTCTGAGGTTCTTACCGAAATGGTAGAGAATTTTAAATCACGGCATCAGACAGGGCGTGCAGATGAGACAGCTGTCCAATGCTTTAAGAAATACTGCGGCAAACTGGCCGGACTTTACACACGCTATTCCTGTGATAACAGTTCGGTAACATCGATTTTAGATCAGACAGTCAACTGTCTCAGGAAGGCACAGCAGGAGGGACGTTTTGTCCCTTGGGAATATGTCTTTGCAGATTATTCGGTCACCGGTCTTGATGCTTCACGTCAGGGGTATACTTCTTATAAGACGGTTCTCGAAAATGTAAAACATCTGGTCGATACGACCTATATCGATGATTTTAGTCGTGCTTCTCGTGATGAGATCGAATGGTGGAAACTTGCTGCTCAGTCGAAACGACTAGGAAAGCGTATGATCGGGGCATCGGATGGGTTTGACCTTTCCGATCCCAACAGTGAATTGCTGATCACTATGTACGGCCTGGTCTCACGGTTTTTTATCAAAGGTCTTCGCGAAAAAGTTACGCGGGGAATGAAAGGGGGAGCTCGACGCGGGACTACACTTGGTAAGCTGTCGTTAGGATTTACACGTCGAGTCCATCATGACGAACATGGGCAGATAAGTTATCGTGCCAACGGGAAGCCACGCACGGAAGTCTGCATTGATCCAGGAACACGGGAATTCCGCTTATTAATGTTTGAGCTGTTTGTTCACAGGAACTGGTCTGCCTACAAAATCGCTAAGCATTTCAATCAACTTAAAGTGGATGGGTGGGACAACTGGACTGAATCAGGTATAAAAAAATCACTCAAAAGTCCCACTGCGATAGGTGTCTTTATCTGGAATCGTGCCCGCCGAGAATACAACTATGAAAAAGAAATGATTGAAAAAGTCCAGAATCCACATTCGGACTGGGAGGTAAATTACAATCCTGATCTGGCAATCGTCCCGATGGAGTTGTGGAAGGATGCACGTAAGAAACTTGCCAGAATGCGTGCAAACAGTCCGTTGACCGGCAGGAAACAAAGCCGAAATCAAGTATCAGCAACGACACTTTTTAGCGGAACATTGTTATGTGGATTTTGTGGAGCCGAATTGAAGCTGATTCGCTCGACCGACAAATACAAGCAGATGGGGTGTTTGAACGGCCCGCGTCATGCGTGTGGTTGCAAACTTACCAGTTCGAAAAGTACTGCCATCATCGAATCCTGCCTGCTTAATTTCCTGCGGGATAATATCATTTCGGAGGCTGCTCTCAAGGACCTGATTTCCAGAGCGAATGAATATTTGAGAATCGAGGCCGAAAAACCCCAGGTCGATGTTTCACCATTAAAGAAAGAATCTCAAAACTTGAATGGTAGAATCAAAAAACTCATTCGACGGGTTGAAAACGAGGATAGTGAGGACCTGTGTGCTGTCTATGATCAGCGGATCAAAGAATTACAGAAACAGCTTCAGCCTTTACAAACGAAGATTCGAGAAGCGGAGCGTCAGAACCGCAGGAAGGATATGGTACCGCTGGATAGGAGACAATGCATGTACTATCTTACCCGCTTACAGGATGTTTTGAGCGAAGAGATCCCCATGGCAGCCGAATCGATCCGGACATTAACCGGTCCCATCACGATTCATCAGGAGCCGATTCCGGGGAAGAAGCGACCACGCTGGGTTGCCAGATTTACCCCAGACCTGATGCGACTACTCCAAAAGGTATCCGATCAGGAAGTATTCGATTCAATACTTCTCGAAAAGGGGGACCAGTCTCTGAATGAAGAAGTGATTGTGCCTCTGGAGAAGATTCCGAAGTATGAGAAGCTGGCTCCTGAGTTTTTGCGGCTTGCGGAGAAGGGAGCGAGTGTCCTGAGCATCGCATCTTCATATGGGATGAGTTGGGAGTATGCGAATGAAATTATGGAATTCGCTAAAACCGGAGTGCGTCCAATATGGAAAGCAGGTAAACGAACAGGTCAGGGAGGTAAGCCTAATAAATACCTGAAGTATGTCGATCAAGTTGTTCATATGAAAGACGTGCAGAAATTTTCGTTTACGAAGATTATAGAGCAACTCAAGATTTCACCTCACACAGTCCGTCGTGCTTATGATCATGCTCATTGTGACAAGATTCGCAACGCGGTAGAAAATGGACAAATGCCTGACCGGGGCAGTTATACCCACCTGGGTGAGGAGGTTCATCAGATAATAAGAGAAATGCTGAAGGCGGGAACCGATCCGAAGAGCATCGCACGTGAAACCGGCTGTAGCATCAATACCGTCAAGCGAGCAAAAAAGAAAATGGAAGCCGAAGGTATTTCTAAAGAGTGAGTGACGCAACTGAAATGTAGTCCTTACTCGGTGCGTCACTTGTTGACAATAAAGTTACTCATCCCCCTGTCGGTTCAGGCTGGCAGGGGGATGTTTTGTAATTTCTTTTTCAGCAGGCATGTTTATCTCTGGCAGGTGTCTGCACGGCCGTCAGCACCACTCCTCCCACATCACCGTTTCACTGACTGAGAAAGCCTTCAGGTCAGTCCCCTGAAGTTAAAGCCCGTGCTCGTTTCTCTACTCAGTAGTATCGTCGGTCGATCTTAAGTTCGATAGCTTCGGACTGATAAATGCTTCATGCCGTTCCAACTCCCGGTACAAATTATTGGATAACAGCAATGAGGGCAGATTTCCCTCGTTCTGCGGGCAGATAAATCCTTCCAGACTATCCGGCGACCGACAGGACGGAACCAGCTTCTGGGGCTCATAAGCATCTGTATGCCCCGTGTACGCGTTCTGATCCGCTCTGGCATGCCGGAGAACATAAATTCGTCTCTTATGCCCCTTATCGATTGTTTACACCCCATGGCTATTGCTGGACTATCCGTCTGTGGACAGCAACTGCTTTTTAGTCCTCTTAAACTAAGGAGAATTATTCATGTCACGAAACCAGTCCGAAGTAGATTCAGCTAATGATGAAGGTCCAGTCCACGGTTTCCTCGACTGTATCGCATATTTGATGGCGAAACGCTGGCTGAAAGACCAGCGATCACAAGATGCAAAAAGTTCAAAGGGAAGGAAGTCTCTCGAAGTAAATGGTGAGCAGGAATAGTTTCAGCAGACACCGAATCGACGAAGCCAGCGAATAAAGTGCTTTGAATTCTGTCATATAGATTTAGCGGTTTCTGACAACATTTAGGTCCAGTCAGTCACCTGTAACTGTACTCGGTAAGTTCGCCACATGCTCCCCGTGGTTACGGGGTGGTTGTGTTTTTCACACGACTGCCCCGCAGGGGCGGTCCCATTAATTAAAAGGACGTCCCAATGATCGCACCAGAGAAAAACAAAGAACAGGTAGTAGGTATCCCTGACAGGCAAAAACAGTTTCTGGAAATGTTACCAGAGATTCGACGACACGCCTGCTTCGCATTTCGTGCTTTACGAACTGAAGCAAAGGAAGAAGCTGTTGCAGAGACAGTCGCAAATGTCTTCGTAGCTTATAATCGACTCATGGAACAGGGGAAGGAAACGAAAATTTATGCTTCAGTTCTGACTCGATACGCTGTTGCACAAATTCGGTCTGGGAGAAAAGTTGGGAAGAGTCTTAATTCCAACTGTGTTTTGTCTGATGCTGCCAGACAGAAACATGGTTTACATATCGACCGACTGGATTACTGTGCAAAGTGCGGAGAATGGTTTGAATTCATCGTGGAAGATCGACGGACTCCTGTCCCGGATCAGGCAGCTTTCCGTTGTGATTTCCCAGGTTGGCTGGATACGCTTTCTCCTCAGAAACGTCAAATCGCTGAAAAACTTGCAGTGGGGGATACGACCAGTGAGGTTGCTCAGACATGCAAAGTAACCCCGGGGAGAATCAGTCAGATCCGCCGTGAACTGGATGATTCCTGGCAAGAGTTTCATGGGGAACTGGAAGACTGTTCTCGCACCACTGTTGCAACTGAATGATGGATTTGCGCATAAATTCTTGAGGATCGAGTTTATAAGAAAATACATTACCCAGGCTTTGAAATTATTGAAAGCCATTTTCAAGGTCGGCAAGCCTAAGTGGTGGTAACACAGGATGTGAAGCCACCACCATTATTATGACAGGTTAAATGCATTTGAACTGATGTAGGGCAGAGTCCTCTTTAATCTATTACTTCTCAGATGAAATCATAGGTTATTATTGCTGCTAAAAGCCGTAGCGGTACTTTGAGGCGTTAAATGATATTCCGGTTTTCGTCTATCTTTACGAGAAAACGGTGTTTTGATTTCAAATATGGGAAGAACGAATTCATTTCTATACGACTATGTTATTCATCGAGCATGATTTAGCAGATGTTCTTAAAAAGGAACGGGCGTGTTGAAAAATCCCACTTTCTGGGAATATGGAGAGTGTGGGTAGTGGTCATTCTTCGTCGTGACCACCAAGCAAGCAGTAAAAAACAAAAAGCCTTCACCAGCCGCTTCAAATTCTGAGCAGTTGCACTCAGATAGGCTTGGATTTGTACCTTGACTCGTCCGCGATACCGGGCCCGAGACAAACCGTGGTTTTGTTTGGCCTCGGCAAATAACCCTTCGCTCTTCCACATTCGCTCTGACAGTTTCTGGCGGAACACTGGATCGCGCATTCGCGTCAGAACCTCCTCAAAGAAATCTTGATCCAGGCTGCGCAGGACGAATCGCTGAGGAGAGCAGCTGCGTGTCCGCGCTGGACAAGTTG
>TARA_R110001592_G_scaffold363082_1_pt1 | contig 53090 bp, 54 predicted proteins | sample TARA_R110001592 | Tara Oceans TARA_R110001592 (sample SAMEA4398387) | marine metagenome | biome: Polar Biome; feature: [SRF] surface water layer (ENVO:00010504); material: water (ENVO:00002006), including particulate matter (ENVO:01000060) such as... | depth 5 m | reverse complement strand
GCCGCATGAAGCTTTTATACGAACTAATTACCCTAACAATTAATAAGACTAATAATTGATGTGAGTGATTTTCTTGAAAAGTATAGAGCTGTTAAAAAACAAGTTTTTAAACTAATAAAGGGCATTATTAAAGAAGGAAAACAAAAGCGCTTACTTCCTTAAGAAGTACGATTAAAAAAGGAATTTCTAGCTAAAAATAATGAACCCCCCAAAAGGTTATATCAAAAATAACCGAGAACAGTTAAAAAATAGGTTTTTTGTTGAAGGTGATCCAAAGGCTATTATTCGCTGCGAAAATTTTACAGTTTGCAATCTTTGATAAATACCATTTCCTTTTTTTTTAACAGTGATAATTATCTTAATATTGGTTTGGTTATCCTCTAACAAGTCTGGGATTAAAACTATTGTTTGGACAGATACCATGCAAACGACCTTTCTGATATTAGGAGCGGTAGTAACTATATATTACATAACTACGTCGCTGAATCTGTCTTTTAGTGATACCATTTATGAAGTTGTAAACCACAAGTGTTTTAAAATTTTTAATTGGGAAAATAAATCCGGCACTAATTTTTATAAGCAATTTTCATCTGGGATTTTAATTGCGATTGCCATGATTGGTTTAGACCAAAACATGATGCAAAAAACATTGACTTGTAAAAATTTGTGGGATGCACAAAAAAACACATTGGCCTACTCTTTAATATTGGCATTTACTCAATTTTTGTTTTTAGGTTTGGGTATATTGTTATATGTGTATGCCAATAACAATGGAATCTCTCTGGCTGTTGATGCTAGTAATTCGTTTATAAATACTGATGTGCTGTTTCCAAATTTAGCACTTAACTATTTAGGGCCAATGCTGGCATTGGTTTTTTAATAGGGATTATAGCAGCATCATTTTCAAGTGTTGATTCGGCGTTGACTGCCTTAACGACATCGTTTACTTACGGTTTTTTAGATATTTCACACAAAATAGCAGTGAAAAGAAGCGACTAAAAAACAGGGTGTTATTTGGTTTTTCAACAGTCATTTTTACCATTATAATGTTATTTTCACATAGCAAAGGCGATGTTATTTCATTAATATTTAAGGTGGCAGGTTATACCTATGGCCCTCTTCTCGGCCTTTATTTATTTGGAATGTTCTCCAAAATTAATGTAAAAGATAAATGGGTGCCGGTAATTTGTGTTTTAGCTCCTATTGCTACATATGCGTTAAGTTTATTTTTTATTAAGGGCTATAACTTTGTTTTTGGATTTATAAATATAGCAGTCAATGCTGTTCTTACCATAATTGGTTTAATACTGCTTAAAAGAAAATAAAGACAGTAATGTTATTATCAGAAACAAGCACTAGATATTAAATCTTAGAGCGTGGATAGCTTTAAAAAACATTAATTGACCTAAATATTAATCTTTTACTTTAAATACTTTTTCCAAAATAATATCTAATAAACACCATTTTGTAATGGATGATTGTAGCAAATTGGCTCCTACAAATGCCGTAAACCACAACCAGTTTATATTTATATAAATGGCAAGTAATAAGCTTATAAGTATAAATGAACCTACAATGGCTCTAAAGACTCTATTTTTATTTTTCATAATTGTTTATGTTTAATTTGATTTTTCTATGTTTAATGAAGCCACATGAATATGCGACAGTGTTTTTAGTTGGGCATTAAAATCTTTGATTGATTCAAATAATACATCCACGTTTTCTTTTTTTACAAAGGCATAAAACAAAATGGATTCCGTTTGGTTCATTTCAATTGAAAACCAATTGGATTCAACTGAATCTTCAGTACTATCTCTATACCCTATAACGTCTTTAAATGAGAATGTTTTTACGTCGGCTTTTTTTAAAAGGAGTACGATGTCTTTTTCAAATTCCTTGATTGCGGTAATAATAACTAGTTTCATCTGTTTATATTTATTTGTTTTTTATAGGTCATGCTTCGACTGCGCTCAGCACAGGGATGGAATGCCCAAAATATCATATCGGTTGGTTTGGTTTACAAATTGTAAATGGGTATTTCATAATATTATTTATTTATTTATATCTTCTTTACTGTCCTTAAAAACATCTTCTTTTCCCCATTTTTTACGTTCTGTGATGTAATAAATCAATGGCACAACTATTAAAGTTAAAATGGTAGATACAATTGCTCCTGCTACTAATGAAATTGCTAACCCTTGAAAAATGGGGTCGAATAATATGATAGAAGCACCAATAACCACCGCACCGGTAGTTAATAAAATAGGTGTTGTTCTCACCGCACCTGCATCAATAATGGCTTGTTTTAAAGGAATGCCATCATTTAATCGGATTTCAATAAAGTCAATTAAAAGCACCGAATTCCGTACCATAACACCTGCTAGGGCAATCATACCAATAAATGAAGTTGCAGTAAAGAATGCTCCTAAAATCCAGTGGCCTAGTACGATGCCAATTAATGAAAGAGGTATGGCAACCATCATGACTAAAGGTGTTTTAAAATTTTGAAACCAACCAACAATGAGCATATAAATGATTACGATAACTATTAAGAAGGCAGTTCCTAAATCGCGGAAAACCTCTAAAGTTATTTGCCATTCACCATCCCATTTTACGGTAAAATCGGTTTCTTCGGTTGGTGAATCCAAATACAGTTCATTAATTTTATACCCTTTTGGAAGTTTGATTTTTTGAAGTTTTTCATTCATTCCTAAAATAGCATACACAGGACTTTCCAACGTGCCAGCCATATCTGCCAATACATATACTACACGTTTTTGGTCTTTTCTGTAAATGGTTTTTTCTAAAGTTTCTTTTTTTACGGAAACCAAATCACTAACTGGAATAATGTTACCTCGATTTCCTTTTATTTTTAGATTTTGAATATCCTGAAGCGAGGTTTTATCTTTATCATCTAAAGACAGAACAATGCTTACATGGTCGTTTGATGTTTCATCATACAGATTGGAAATTGGATATTCTTGTAGTAAATAGGTTAAATTGCCAACCACTTGTTGTGGCGCAATGCCATTGAGCATGGCTTTTTCCTTATCTACTATCAAACGGTACTCTATTTGATTGGCTTCTACCATCCAATCGGTATCAACAACATCTGTAGTATTTTCTAAAATCTCTTTTACTTGTTTGGCAACTTTAATTTGATCTTCGTGGTTAGGGCCGTAAACTTCGGCTACCAAAGTAGAAAGTACTGGTGGCCCAGGTGGGACTTCCACAATTTTTACATTAGCGCCATGTTTTTTTGCTATGTTTTGAACGTTTGGACGCACAACTTTAGCAATATCATGGCTTTGTAAACCCCTGTCATCCTTATGCAGAAGATTTACTTGTATATCTGCCATATTGCTGCCGCCTCGTAAATCGTAATGACGTACCAGTCCGTTAAAAGTAATAGGGGCCGAGGTACCTACATAGTTTTGATAATCTACTACTTCTGGAACAGTTGTTAGGTATTGTGCTATTTCTTTGGTTACAACCGCTGTTCGTTCTAATGTGGTACCTTCGGGCATATCAATGACCACTTGAAACTCATTTTTATTGTCAAAAGGCAACATTTTTACAGCAACCGATTTAGTGAAAAACATCAATACAGATCCCAATAGGAGAAAAACGGTAACGATGAACAGGATATTCCGTTTTTTAGAATTATCCAAAAAGGGTTGTTCAATTTTTTTATAAAATTTATAAATACGGCTTGTCTCTAAACCTTCTTCCTCTTTGTGTGCTTGTTCATCTTTTTCTTGTAATAAGTGATATCCTAGATAAGGCGTCACAGTTAAAGCAACAAACAACGACAATATCATGGCTATAGAAGCGCCAATAGGCATGGGACTCATATAGGGCCCCATCATACCAGAAACAAATGCCATTGGTAAAATAGCGGCAATTACTGTAAAAGTGGCCAATATGGTTGGGTTACCAACTTCATTAATGGCATAAATGGCAGCTTGCTTAAATGGTAAACGCTTCATTTTAAAATGCCTGTGCATATTTTCGGCAATAATGATACTGTCATCCACCACAATACCAACCACAAACACCAAAGCGAAAAGTGTGATTCTATTTAGGGTGTACCCCAGCATATAGTATGCAAACAAGGTTAAGGCAAAGGTTAATGGCACCGAAAAGAATACCACCAATCCACCGCGCCAGCCCATGGCCAGCATTACTAAAATAGTTACTGCCAAAATAGCAACACCCAAATGCAATAGCAATTCACTTACTTTATCAGAAGCTGTTTCACCATAATTTCTGGTGACATCAACATGTACGTCATTAGGAACCAAAGTTGATTTCAATTTATCAATATGAACCAATATCTTTTCAGATATTTTCATGGCATCGGCTCCTTTTACTTTGGAGACAGAAATGGTTACTGCTGGATATTCAGAGTTGTTGTCTTTAAAACTTTCATTGGCTTTTCCAAATCCAAATGATACATAACTTTTTGGAGATGCAGGGCCATCTTGAATGGTGGCCACCTGTTTTAAATACACCGGCATGTCTTGATTGACACCAACCACTAAATTTTCAACATCTTCAGCCGTCTCTAAAAAACGCCCCGTTGTGATTAAATACTCGGTATCATTGGTTACAAAACTTCCAGATTGCGAACTGCTGTTGTTAGCTTGAACCATCTGCATGATTCCCAGGGCATCCACGCCGTTTTCGGCCATTTTATCCTTATCCAGAATCACTTTTAATTCCCGGTTCCTTCCGCCAATAACCTTTGTAATGGATACATCTTTGACTTTTTTAATTTCCGATATCAACTCTTCAGCAATTTGGCGCAGATCATAATCATCATAGTGTTCGCTCCAAAGGGTCAACCCCAGCATCGGAACATCATCAATAGATCGTGTTTTTACCATAGGTTTAAAAACGCCTTGTGGAAACATGGTTTCATGCTTTATCAATTCATTATATAATTTCACATAAGAGCGTTCGGTATCTTCACCAACATAAAATTGGACAACTATCAAGGCTTGACCGTTCATAGACATACTATGCACATGCTCAACTCCTTTGATGTTTGAAATTATTTTCTCAAGAGGCTTAACAATTCTGTTTTCAACCTCCGTTGGATTGGCGCCCGGATAGCTAACCATGACATCGGCCATAGGGACGTTTATTTGTGGTTCTTCTTCCCTTGGAATAAGGAATGAGCTATACACACCAATAATCATCAAAGCAATCATTAATAAAATGGTGAGCTTCGAGTTGATGAAAAAATGGGCTATTTTACCTGAAATTCCTTCTTGCATTTTTGTTGTTTTTTGGACGTTTTAACAGGCTATTCGTTACAATCTTTTTTTTGATTCGTCATTGCGAGGTAAATTTTTTAATTTACTGTGGCAATCTATTTATTAACTAACAGATTACTTTGTCGCTATCGCTTCTCGTAATGACGTTTCTATTTCAAAAAAAGGATTTTCACTGCTATCCTTAACGCATTAATTTTTTATTGAATACTTACTTTAACTCCATTAAAAAGCTTACCATCAGCCGAAATAATATAAGGTTCATTTGCTGCTAAACCCGACAGCACTTCTACTTGGTCTCCAAACGTTCTACCTAATCTCAACCAATGCAATATAGCTGTGCTGTTATCGCTTATAGTATAAACACCAGATAGTTGTCCTTTGGTAACAAGCGCATTTTTTGGTATTAAAACCAAATCTGTTTTTGTTTGTTTTTCAATGGGGAATTGAACCGTTACGAACATACCTGATAAAATAGAAACATCTGTTTTATCTAAGGTTGCTTTTACCAAATATTGACCACCACTGTTTTTTGCAGAGGGACTAATTTTAGTAGCCTTGCCTGTTACCGTTTTGTTAATTGATTTTACAAGCACCTTGACAGAGATACCCGATGTTATTTTTGAGATGTCACTTTCAGGCACCATGGCCACCACTTCAAAATTACCCGGTGCTTCCATAGATACCAAGGGTACTCCAGGGTTCGCCAAATCACCTATTTTTATAAATGTACCGGTAATGATACCGCTAAAAGGGGCTCTAATATTGGCATAAGTAAATTGGGCATCAACTTCATTCTTCATTTGTTTAGCGCTTTCCAAACGGGCCTTTGCCATATTGTATTGCGCCGTCATATCATCGAATTCTTTTTTTGAGGCACTGTTTTCAGAAAATAAATTTTTAAAACGATTATAGTCTTTTTCGGCATTTGTAAAAGCTGCAGTTGCTTCAGTAATTCCAGCATTAACTTGAGCGAGTTTCGCCTGTAAATCTGCGTTATTAATAGCTACTAACAAATCTCCTTTTTTTACGTTATCTCCTATATTAACTGGCATTTTGGTAACGAACCCCATTATACGGGTGCTTAAATTAGCACTATTGACCGCTTGAATGGTTCCACTTGCAGTTAAAAAAGAATGGTCGCTATCGTTACCAACCGTCCTTACTTTTACAGATATAGGGGTGTTATCTGCTATTGTTTTTTTCTCATTACTGCCACAGCCTGTTATAAACAATGCTGCAGTTGCCAGCATAAATAAGTATATGTGTTTTTTCATCTTCAATTATTTAATTTGTCTATATTTTTTGCCACGAATACACAAATGTTTTTCTTGGCGTTTTTTTTGCGTTTATAAATTGTTTCATTGCCTATTGCCTATTGCCTATTGCCTATTGCCCACTATTCCTATTCTTTAGTTAAAAATTGTAAGTAGGCTTGTGCATAATTGTATTCAAAAATGGTTTGATAATAATCTAATTGTTTTTGTGCGAATTGTGTTTCTGCCATTAATAAGTCTGAAGTTTTCTCTAATCCTTCTTTAAAACGGTTAGTTCTAATTCTCAATGCTTCATGAGATTGTTCCATTGCTAATTTTGACAGCGTTAGTTTGTTTTCTGTATCTATAAACATACGTTTTGCTTTATTTAGTTCTAATTGGCTTTGTGAGACATATTGCTCATACTGTAATTTTGATTTATCAAACTCTGCTCTACTTTTTTGAGCCTTTCCAAATCGTTTTGTACCATCTAAAACAGTCCAGCTCAATTGAGCTCCAATTAAATAGCCATTGGCGTCGCCTTGAAATAGTTGATTATCATAAAGTTCATAACTCCCAAAGGCATTTAAGGTGGGTAAAAACGTCATTTTATCTGCTTTGCTCATGCTTTCATAAGCATTTGAGGAAAGCTCCATGGCTTTAATATCCGATCGTTCTTCAGAAACTTGCGATGCTACAATCAAATTAACGGCATTTATGCTTAAGCTGTCTGTAGGTTTTAGAATGGCATTAGTCATATCATTCATGAGAAATGATACATAGTTTGAGGCATTTTCCACATTACTTTTAGCCATTTGCAATTGGTTCTTTACATCTGTAACTCTAACTTCCACAGCAAGCACGTCAGAACGTTGTAAATAGCCTTGTTTAAAGCTGTTATCGGCTAACGTTTTATTAGACACTGCTGCTTGAAGTGCTTTTTCCATGACATCTAAAGCCTTATATGCCAATTGTAATTGCATGTATGCCTTATCTACTTCAAAAGTTAAATAATCACTAGTTCTTTCAGTTTGCAATGTCATAGCTTCCATTTTATTTCTGGCAGCTTTTCGTTGATAGAGGCCATCCATATTTATAAGGGGCTGTTTTACTTCCAAACGGGTAGAAAAATTTTGGGTTTGATCCGGATTATTTAATAAATCTGGATTAAAATCAGAAGCGGTTAGTATTCCTTGATTTAATTTAGAACCAAACGCCATTAAAGGGTTTGTTGTTGAAATTCCTGTATGGGATACGGTAATATTTGGAAGAAAAACCGCATTTGTTTGCCTATAATCAGCACGTGCTTGATTAAAGTCCTCTTTTGAAATTTTAATAGTTTGATTTTCGTTTGAAACTCTATCCAAAACCTCTGCTTTAGAAATTTGAATAATTTCCTGTGCATTAAGAATAGATACAAAAAGGAGAAAATAAAAAGTTAAGATACCTATGTGAATTTTCATTTGTCGATTTTTTAATATGGTAAAAGTAAGGCTGTAGTTTGTATTAATAGGTAACTTTTGTTACTTAAGCCACAAAACTAAGGGGATTAAGAAAATTGTAACATTCCACACGGTATTTCTAGTATTAAATTTGTTACTTTTGCTAAAATTTTAAATTAACAGAACAAATGAAAATAATTAAATTTTTTGGAGTATTTTTTTTAATTTCCATGTTTTCTTCTTGTAACAGTCAGGGAGTAACCAACAAACCATTAAAAACAGAAGTAGACTCGGTAAGTTATGCCATTGGTGTAGATGTAGCCAGAAATGTAAAAAAGAGTGTATCTGAAATGGATACCGATTTATTCATGCAAGGATTCAGAAATGGAATGGATTCGACCAATGTTTTAATCGATGCACAGAAAAGCCAAGAAATATTAAGTGCTTACTTCAAAAAAAAGCAAGAGACCGATAGAGCTAAACAACAAGCAGATGCATTGGCTAAAGCTGAAGCAGACTTTGGTGAGAATAAGCTTGCTGGAGAAAAGTTTTTGGAAGAAAACAAAACCAAAGAAGGTGTTAAAGTTACTGAAAGCGGATTGCAATATATTGTAATGAAACAAGGCACTGGTGAAAAACCTACAGCTACTTCAAAAGTAAAAGTGCATTATCATGGAACACTTTTAGACGGAACCGTGTTTGATAGTTCTGTTGACAGAGGAACTCCAGCTGAATTTGGTGTGAATCAAGTTATAAAAGGATGGACCGAAGGGTTACAATTAATGCCTGTAGGATCTAAATATAAATTTTTCATTCCTCAAGACTTAGCCTATGGAGCTTTCCCACGTCAAGGAGGTCCAATAAAACCTTTTTCTACGTTAGTTTTTGAAGTAGAACTTTTGGATATTGTAAAATAGTTATTACCGGGTTTTATAAAATATAGACAAAAGCAGGAAGTTTAGCTTCCTGCTTTTCTTGTTTATATGCCTAGTATGGCAGAATTACAAATCAAGGTTGTAACTTTGTAACCTAGAAAATAGAAGGTATGAATCATAAAGCAGGCTTTGTAAATATTATTGGGAACCCAAATGTGGGTAAGTCTACGCTCATGAATGCTTTTGTTGGGGAAAAATTATCGATTATTACATCAAAAGCACAAACAACAAGACATCGTATTTTAGGCATTGTAAATGGGGACCATTTTCAGGTTGTGCTGTCAGATACACCAGGAATTATAAAGCCAGCTTATGAGTTACAAGAAAGCATGATGGGTTTTGTAAAATCTGCTTTTGAAGATGCCGATGTATTATTGTATATGGTGGAAATTGGTGAGCAAGAATTAAAAGACGAGTCTTTTTTTAATAAAATCACCAGTTCTAAGATACCTGTTCTTCTTCTTTTAAATAAAATAGATAAGTCTAATCAAGAGCAGCTTGAAACACAAGTACAGCTTTGGATCCAAAAAGTACCAAATGCCGAGATTTTCCCTATTTCCGCATTAGAAGGGTTTAACGTAAAAGAAGTATTTAACAGAATTATTGAATTACTGCCTGAATCGCCAGCATTTTATCCAAAAGATCAATTAACGGATAAACCAGAACGATTTTTTATAAATGAAACCATTCGAGAAAAAATTCTGATTCATTATAAAAAGGAAATTCCTTATGCTGTTGAGGTGGATACTGAAGAATTTTTTGAAGAGGACACTATTATTAGAATTCGTTCTGTGATCATGGTTGAACGAGACACACAAAAAGGAATTATTATCGGACATAAAGGGAGCGCCTTAAAACGCGTAGGGGTAGAGGCGCGAAAAGACCTTGAGAAATTCTTCGATAAACAAATACATATTGAATTATATGTTAAGGTCAATAAGAACTGGCGATCAAATGCTAATCAGTTAAAACGTTTTGGTTATAATAATTAATTATAAGGTTTTAATACCACGTTCATAAACTCCTGGAGTTCTAACATCTCAGTTTTACTTGTGGCTTTTCCTATGCTGCCTGCAAAATAAAGAGCAAACCATGCAATTATCATTATTATCATCGCACCAATTTGAAGTGCAAAATTTGTTTTTAACCTCCAGTTGGCATACGCCCAAATGCTAAAGGCTATAAATAAACCGGCTACCATAAAGTGTAAAAACAAAAAGAGTGTCCATACGGTTGGGTTAGGGCCAAATAAACCATAAACCAAGCAGGATCCATGGGAAACTTCATTAATTTCAAGATGAAGTTGAGGCGACCAAAAATGTTGTTTGTGCTTTGGAAATTTTATAAATACATGGTCATCTATTCTATTGATAATAAAATTCTTTTGTGTTGATTTAGCCAACTCAAAATCCTTTAATACAGACTCTTTGTCGCGTTCTAATTCCATTTTAAAACGAGGTCTTAAAACAACTTCATTACTTAAAGGCATAAGGTTTTCTTTTTGAGGATAGTAAAATACTGTTTTTTCTTCAAACAGTAAACACAACTAATCTTTATTAAAAAGATGGTTCATTGGGTATATTTCCTATTTTTGCAAAATTATCTGAGGGCACGGTTTTTAATAATTCAGTTTTAAACTGTTTGCAGACAATTTAAAGAGTATGAGTAATATAGTTGCCATAGTAGGACGGCCAAATGTAGGGAAGTCAACATTTTTCAATCGTTTAATACAACGAAGAGAAGCTATTGTTGATGCAGTGAGTGGCGTTACGAGAGATCGTCATTACGGAAAAAGCGATTGGAACGGTAAAGAGTTTTCTGTTATCGACACTGGGGGCTATGTTTTAGGAAGCGATGATGTTTTTGAATCTGAAATTGATAAGCAAGTAGAATTGGCTATCGATGAAGCCGATGCCATTATTTTTATGGTGGATGTTGAGTCTGGTGTTACGGGTATGGACGAAGATGTTGCTAACTTATTACGAAAGGTAAATAAGCCTGTGTTTCTTGTTATAAATAAAGTTGATAATGCGAAACGAGAGGAAGATGCTGTAGAGTTTTATTCACTTGGTTTAGGGGATTATTATACGATAGCCAGTATTAATGGAAGTGGAACAGGTGATTTATTGGATGCTTTGGTAAAAGCATTACCTGAAAAGGAAAGGATTGAAGAAGAAGCTTTGCCAAGATTTGCTGTTGTAGGTCGCCCAAATGCAGGTAAATCGTCCTTTATTAATGCGTTGATGGGCAAAGACAGATATATTGTAACGGATATTGCAGGGACTACGCGCGATTCTATTGACACAAAATATAGCAGCTTTGGTTTTGAGTTTAATTTGGTTGATACTGCAGGAATCCGACGAAAAGCGAAGGTTAAAGAAGATTTAGAGTTTTACTCAGTGATGCGAAGTGTGCGTGCTATCGAGCATAGTGATGTTTGTATTATTATTTTGGACGCCAATCGTGGGTTTGATGGACAAGTACAGAATATATTTTGGTTAGCAGAACGAAACCGTAAAGGCATTGTAATTTTGGTTAACAAATGGGATTTGGTTGAAAAAGATCATAAATCTGTTAAGGAATATGAAAAAGCAATCAGAAAACAAATAGAACCTTTTACCGATGTTCCTATTATCTTTATCTCTGCAATTACAAAACAACGTATTTTTAAAGCTATTGAAACTGCTGTTGAAGTTTACAAAAACCGATCTAAAAAAATTAAAACCAGTAAACTCAATGAGATTTTATTGCCAATTATTGAAAATTATCCTCCACCAGCATATAAGGCAAAGTTTGTAAAAATAAAATATATCATGCAATTGCCAACGCCACAGCCGCAATTTGCATTTTTCTGTAATTTACCTCAATATGTGAAAGACCCATATAAACGGTTTCTGGAGAATAAATTACGCGAACATTTCGATTTTAATGGGGTACCAATAAGTGTATATATGCGTAAGAAGTAGGCTTTTAATCTAAAGATTTCCCGAGGCTGAGCCTTGGGGTTTCCGCTTTACCCCTCCTGTGGAGAGGTCGGAACTGCTTTTTTCACAGTTCCGGGTGAGGTAAAATATAAAATTTCAAGAAATTTTTTATTTCAGAACTTTTTTAGTTTGTAATTCAAGTTTAAAATTTTATAACTATTTTTAGTTTTAAAATAAGGATAAATGAATCAAATCATCACTTTTGGAGAAGTCTTAATGCGCTTATCACCTTCAGGGAGCAAAAAATTTATTCAATCAAATACCTTAGAGTTTTATTTTGGTGGAACGGAATTAAATGTAGGTCTGTCAATTGCTCATTTTGGGGGCAATGTAAAACATATTACGTGTTTGTCTGATGATTTTATAGGTGATACGGCTATTTCTTATCTTAATAAATTTGATTTGGATACGACATCCATTGTTCGTTCCAATAGACCACTTGGTGTGTATTTTTTAGAAGTAGGCGCCGTAATGAGACCAAGTTCTATATCTTATAACAGATCGCATTCAGCATTTTCTGAAATCCGACCGGATATGGTAAATTGGGAGACATCTTTAAAACAGGGCAAATGGTTTCACTGGACAGGTATTACACCAGCATTAACCCAAGGAAGTTTTGATACCTTAAAGGAAGGTTTAATATTGGCAAGAAAAAAAGGCATGCAGGTATCTTCAGATCCTACGTATAGAAGTGGACTATGGAAATATGGGGTAGACTCTAAAAGAGCACTGTCAGAATTACTGCATCATTCAACGATTTTTATTGGAGGTATTAATGAAATGAATGAGGTTTTAGATACAAATTTTGGATATACTAATGAAGAGTTTATTGAGGCAAGTAAATTGCTCATGGAAAGATTTCCTTCCATAGACAAGGTGTTTGATAAAATACGAACATCAATAAATGCGTCATGGCATAAAATAAGAGCCAGAATGTGGAATGGTAAAGAATTTAGAGAAACACAAGATTTTGATATTACACATATTGTGGATAGGATAGGAACAGGTGATGCCTTTGCTGCTGGACTTATTTATGGGTTACAACATTTTGACGATTACGAATCTATGGAATTTGCAAGTGCCGCCTGTGCGTTAAAACATACGTATTTAGGGGATGTTAATTATGCCACTGTCGATGAAGTTACTGGAATTTTAAAAGGAAATACTACAGGGCGTTTTAATAGATAATATTTTATTAAAAGACTATTTTTTAAGTGGCTTAAATCAACTCATGTTGCTTTTAAAAACTGTAAAGTAATAAGTTGCATTAAAAACGCTATGCTTATAAGTGTGTATATGCCGTAAGAAGTAAATTAATCTTTTTGTTTTATAAATTCATATTCGCCAGTAACCGGTTTAAAAATAATTTTATAATTACCAGCTTCTGGTATATCAATATCATAACCATCTCGTAAACCAACACCCTTTGGAAAATTATTACTTCCCCAATTTTGTGACCAACTGTCTCTACATCTGAATTTGACTTTACCTGCTTTCAAAAAAATATTTAGTTCCCATATGTCATTTTCAATATCTGATAATGCCATTGGTGTCGATTTTGCTCCTACATCATCAAAACCATCTATAGAGGTGCCAATGATGCCTACATCATAATATAAAATTTTTACATCGGGATTGTATGTCTTAATTAATTTAAGAATAGATTTTCCATTTTGATACCTATTGAAAATAGTTGTGTTGGAAAATACAAGTTCAGCTTCTAATTGCCTTGCAATCGTTTCAAATTCTTTAGAATTAATAAGGTTAAAAGCGTTTTTGTAATCTTCCTCATCATAATAAAGCGAATCATTCGAAAATCCTCCTGTTCTTGAATTAGTATTAAATTTAGGGAACGCAATGTTATATTTCATAGCCAATGGAGTCATTCTGTCAACGATAACATTAGGATTTTTATCTATATCATTAACATAATTTATTATTTGTTTGGCAATTTCATTCTGGCTTTTGTCATTAATATTGAAATTTAAATTTTGAGCATGATAAGGAGTTTCAGAATTAAAGAAAACCAATTGATTATAAGCAGTGCCATAAATTAAGTAAGGAAGATTATGTTTGTTAAGACTGTTTTTATGGTCAAGAATAGAGTCAATAAATTTAATTTGAGTGCCTATCCAATTAAAATCCGATTCAAATTTCTGAACATCAAAAGCAATAGAATTATACAATTGTTCTAAAGTTGTTTTAAATTGAGCTTCTTGTTTACGCTTTTCATTCCAGTTATTGGCTTGTAAGGCTATAAGAATACCTATAACAACTAGAAAAACTTCACCAAAAGCATATCTAAAATATTTTTGAAATTTGTTCTCGTTGGCTAGTTTACGGCGTATGTTTCTAAAGAAGTTTATCATTGTGATTGGTTAGCAATGCAGGAAATAATAGTAGTGTTGGAGTTTTATAAATGTATGTAAATAATTTGGAATAAAACTACCAACTGCCTCCAGCACCACCACCAGAGAAACCGCCGCCGCCAAAACCACCACCAAAGCCACCGCCAGAACTTCGGCCACCGCCAAAACCACCAGAATGACCACCAAAACTTCCGCGTCCCAAATTGCTTAAAATAATGGCATCCCAAATATCAAAGCCACCATGCCTGTTGCCACCTTTTCCACCACCACCGCGTCTGTTTTTTGAAATGGAAATAATGATAATGATAAATACTATAAAAAGAATAAAAATAATTTGTGGAGGAAACCCACCATCATTAGTAGATTGTCCAGTCCCTTTATAAGCACCAGTTAGAATATCGAATATGGCATCAACGCCATTATTTAATCCCTGATAATAATCACCGGTTTTAAATTGTGGTATAATAACATTTCTTGTAAGTTCCCCAACAATACCAGCAGTAAGTCGGTCTTCAACGCCATAACCAGGAGAAATCCAAATTTTCCGGTCATCTTTGGCCAGTAAAATAAAAATACCATTATCTTCCTTAGCTTGTCCAATACCCCATTTTTGAGCCCATGAAGGAGCAAGCAGTCCAATATTTTCTCCTTTGGTAGTACTTATGATAGCAACAACTATTTGAGTAGATGTGGAGTCTGAATATTTGATAAGTTTATTTTCTAAGGTACTTTTTTCGGAAGCTGAAAGGAGATTTATAAAATCGTAAACGCTAGTTTGTTCTTTTGGAATTTTAGGAATATCAAATTGCGCAAAAGAAATACTAGAGAATAAAAAAACAATAAAATAGAGTAAATGTCTTATTGAACTTTTAAAGGTGTTCATTTTAAAAATGGAATGTCCCATGGCACGTTTATCCTTTTGAGATTTCATTTGAAAGTTCGTTTTTGTCTCCGTGTTGCCATGGAAAATATTGGTTCAAAACCTCACCAGCTTTTAAAATGCCTTCAATGAGGCCTTGTTTAAAATGTCCAGATTTAAAGTGGGATTGGATAAGGTCTTTTGTGCTATCCCAAAAATCGGGAGGGACAACATCATGAATCCCTTTATCACCACATATAGCAAAGGTTTTATCTTTTACAGCGACATAAATAAGAACCCCATTTTGTTCTTTTGTATTGTCCATTTTTAAATAATGAAACACTTCTAAAGCTCTCTTATAAGCATCGGTAGTTTGGGATGTTTTTTCAATATGCACGCGAATTTCACCCGAGGTATTGAGCTCGGCGGTTCTTATCGCTTCAATGATTTCCTGTTCTTCTTCTTTAGTAAGGAAATCTTCTACTTTAGACATAGTTGTTATTTAAAGTCGAATTCAACATCTACAGGTTTTTCTGCCCCCGCTTCTGCATCAAAATAGGGTTTGCCATCAAACTTAAAAAGGCCAGCTAACACTGAATTTGGGAATGTTTTTACGTGATTATTATAAGGTTTAATCGCTTCGTTATACCGTGTTCTAGCGGTTTGAATGGTATTTTCAGTACTGGTCAGTTCATCTTGAAGCTTCAGGAAATTCTGATTTGCTTTTAATTCAGGATAACGTTCTACCGTTACTAATAATCTTGAAAGCGCACTACTTAATCCACCTTGTGCTTCGTTGAATTGTTTAAGCTGTTCCGGTGTGATATTTGAAGGGTCAATGGTTGTTTGGGTAGCTTTTGATCGGGCTTCAATAACATCGGTCAATGTTTTACGTTCAAAATCAGCCGCACCTTTTACTGTATTGACTAAGTTACCGATAAGGTCGTTTCTACGTTGATAAGACGTTTGAACATTTCCCCAAGATTCACTTACATTCTCGTTCAATCTAACGGCCGTGTTATTAAATCCAACGGCCCATTTATAGATACCAAAAATTATAACAACAATTATAATTACCGGAATTAACCATTTTTTCATAATAAGATTATTTTTAAAAGTTAGTTTTTTTAGTGTTTAGCTATTAGTTGCAATAGTTGTTAAATTGTTACAATTCGTCTTTTATTTTAGTTAGCTGAGATTTTATTTCTTCCAATTTGCTGATAATTTCAAAATTATTCAAGGATTGTTTCTTTTCTTCTTTAAGATGTGTTTTTGCACCTTCAAGGGTAAAACCTCGTTCCTTAACCAAATGATAAATAAATTGGAGATTTTTGATGTCTTCTGGGGTGAATTTTCTATTTCCTTTAGCGTTTTTTTTAGGTTTAAGTACATCAAATTCTTTTTCCCAAAAACGGATGAGTGAGGTGTTAACACCAAAAGCATTTGCCACTTCACCAATGCCATAATATCGTTTTTCGGGTAATTCTATATACATTACATTAATCGAGCGATTGATTTTCCAACGATGCATGTTCTAATAGTATGTTAAACTCTTCGGCAGTTAAACTTCCGTAGTAGAAGTTAATCGGATTGATTCGTTCTCCATCTTTATGCACTTCATAATGGCAATGAGGAGCTTCAGATCGTCCTGTGCTTCCAACAAAACCAATAAGTTCCCCACGTCTCACCTTTTGGTTCTTTTTCACGTTGTACTTATATAAATGGGCATATAAACTGGTATAACCGTACCCATGATCAATTTCAATATGGTTTCCGTATCCAGTAGCACGGTCATCTGCGCGTACCACGACACCATCGCCAGTGGCGTAGACCGGAGTGCCTTTAGGTGCGGAAAAATCCATGCCCCAATGCATTTTGCGTATTTTGGTAAAAGGATCCGATCGCATTCCATAACCAGAGGCCATTCGTTTTAAATCTTCATTCTTTACAGGCTGTATAGCTGGAATAGCCACCAATAATTTTTCTTTATCTTCAGCAAGTTTTGCAATTTCATCAAGAGATTTTGATTGTACTACGATTTGCTTTTGTAAAATATCCAATCGTTTGCTGCTTGCAATAATTAATTCAGAGTTATCAAACCCTTCAAGGTTTTTATATCTGTTAATACCTCCAAACCCTGCTTTACGTTGCTCATCTGGAATTGGGTTGGCTTCAAAATAAACCCGATAAATATTATTATCCCTGTCCGCCACATTTGTTAAAACAGTTTCAGCTTGATCCATTTTTCTGTTTAGCAATTGAAACTGAAGTTGAGCGTTTTGTAATTCTCTTTTATACGCCTTTTCTTTTGGAGACTCAACGAACTGACTAGCAATAAAAACAAACATAAAACCAAAAAGAGCAGATGCCAAAATAAACATCGAAGCATATTTAATGGTCGTTTTCTTTTTGCGTTCTATTTTGCGATAAGAAAGTGATTCAGGATCGTAATAATATTTTACCTTACTCATTACTTAATTTATACTATTTTTGCAATTTATGTTAAATGCCGTTTATTATTGATTTTTAAATGCAAACGACCAAACCTACAAAATATTATTACAATATTACTGTGTAATTATAACAGTAGGTTCATATTGTCCAAAATTTAACACAAAAAAAGGAGAGTAAATATAAAAATTGTTTTGCAATTAATATAATTTTTTAACGTAGTAACCTTTTACATTAATGAAATCACAAGATATTCGTTCTAAATTTTTAAATTTTTTTAAAGAAAAGAATCATAGCATAGTTGCGTCGGCGCCGATGGTTTTGAAGGATGATCCTACATTAATGTTTGTCAATTCTGGAATGGCACCTTTTAAGCACTATTTTTTAGGAAATGCAAAACCTAAGCACAATAGAATAGCAGATTCTCAAAAATGCCTGCGCGTTTCGGGTAAACACAATGATTTAGAAGAAGTGGGCTATGACACCTATCACCATACCTTATTTGAAATGTTGGGTAACTGGAGTTTTGGTGATTATTTTAAAAAGGAAGCGATTGCATGGGCATGGGAATTGTTGACCGAAGTATATGGGATAGATAAAGATATTTTGTATGTATCTGTTTTTGAAGGAAACGCAGAAGATAATCTTCCCATGGATAAAGAGGCATACGATTTATGGAAAGCATTTGTTCCAGAGGATAGAATCCTTATGGGAAATAAGAAGGATAACTTTTGGGAAATGGGCGATCAAGGACCTTGCGGACCCTGTAGCGAGATTCATGTGGATATCCGGGCCCCAGAAGAAAAAGCAAAAATATCGGGTAAAGATTTGGTAAATAAAGATCATCCTCAAGTTGTTGAAATATGGAATTTGGTATTTATGCAATACAACCGAAAAGCCAATGGTTCACTTGAGAATTTACCGAATAAACATATTGATACAGGAATGGGTTTTGAGCGTTTGTGCATGGTGTTGCAAGGAGTTCAATCCAACTATGATACCGATGTGTTTACCCCGATTATTAGAGAAATAGAAACCATAACCAATAAAACCTATGGGGCCAGCGAAAAGGTTGATGTTGCCATTCGTGTTATATCAGATCATTTGCGTGCGGTAGCATTTTCAATCGCAGACGGGCAGTTACCAAGCAATACGGGTGCGGGTTATGTAATTCGCAGGATTTTACGTAGAGCCATTAGGTATAGTTTTACCTTTTTAGATCAAAAAGAACCTTTTATCTATAGGCTCGTTGATATATTGAGCAAAAAAATGGGTACGGCTTTTCCAGAGTTGATTGCCCAAAAACAATTGATTGAGAATGTTGTTCGAGAAGAAGAACAATCATTTTTAAGAACACTCGATCTAGGATTGGTATTGTTAAACAAAATTGTTGAAGATTCAAAAACTAAACCTATTTCCGGTGAAAAGGCTTTTGAACTGTATGATACTTATGGGTTCCCTATCGATTTAACCTCTTTAATTCTAAGAGAGAAAGGACTACAACTGGATGAGGCTGGTTTTCAAACCGAAATGCAAAAGCAAAAAAAGCGTTCAAGAGCGGCTAGTGAAATGGCTACCGAAGATTGGACTATTTTAATGGATGATTCTGAAGAGGAATTTGTGGGCTATGATTATCTAGAAACCAATGTCAAATTAGTGCGCTACCGAAAAGTGACTTCTAAAAAAGATGGAGAACTTTATCAACTGGTGTTCAATATCACGCCATTTTATCCAGAGGGTGGCGGTCAAGTGGGCGATAAAGGATATTTAGAAGATGAGCATGGTAACGTAATTTATATTTTGGACACTAAAAAAGAGAACAATGTCATTATACATTTTGCTAAAAATTTACCAAATCACCTGAATGAATCTTTTAAGGCCGTTGTTGATGAAAAGCAACGTTCCAGAACGGAATGTAATCACACAGCAACCCACTTATTACATCAAGCATTGCGTGAAGTTTTAGGGACCCATGTAGAGCAAAAAGGAAGTGCCGTCCATTCAAAACATTTGCGTTTTGATTTTTCACATTTTTCAAAATTGACTGATGATGAGATATCGGATGTCGAAAATTTTGTAAATGCTCGGATTGCTGGTAAATTACCATTAATAGAAAAAAGAAACGTGCCAAAAGAAGAGGCTATTGCTGAAGGAGCGATGAGTTTGTTTGGCGAAAAGTATGGTGATACGGTAAGGGCAATTCGGTTTGGTAAATCTATTGAGCTTTGCGGTGGAACCCATGTAAAAAACACGGCAGATATTTGGCATTTTAAAATCGTGTCTGAAGGTGCTGTAGCATCTGGAATAAGACGTATTGAAGCGATTACCAACGATGCCGTAAAAGACTTTTTTACTGAAAATAGTAAGACCTTTTTTGAAATGAAACAGTTGCTAAACAATGTAAAAGAACCAGTAAAGGCCTTACAGAATTTACAAGAAGAAAACGCAAACCTAAAAAAGCAAATAGAAAACTTACAAAAAGAGAAATCCAAAAACGTAAAAGCAGAACTAATTAATGAGCTTTTAGAGATTAATGGTGTTCGTTTTTTGTCGAAACAATTAGATTTAGATGCTACGGGCATAAAAGATGTGGCATTTGAAATAGGAAATCAATTTGATAATTTATTCTTAATATTTGCTGCAGAACAAGAAGGTAAAGCCTTATTGACCTGTTATATTTCAAAAGAGTTAGTCGCAAGCAGGAAATTGAACGCGGGTCAAGTTGTAAAAGAACTTGGTAAGTATATTCAAGGCGGCGGCGGTGGCCAGCCCTTTTTTGCAACTGCTGGCGGAAAAAATCCAAAAGGAATTCCTCAAGCCTTAGAAAGGGCCAAAGACTTTATATTGTAAGTGTTGCAACTTCAAACACAAATACCGTTAGTTAAGGAGTCTAATAACCAAATAGATTATACCTCTAATATCCTTCTATTAGGATCTTGTTTCGTTGAAAATATTGGAACGAAATTGGAGTATTTTAAATTTCAAAATCTTCAAAATCCTTTTGGTATTTTGTTTCATCCCAAGGCTATTGAAACGGTTATTTCAAAAGCTATAAACAAAACAAAATATACAGAGGATGACATCTTTTTTTATAACGAACTATGGCATTGTTTTGATGCACATTCTAAGCTAAATAACGCGTCAAAAAACGATTTGTTAATTGAATTAAATAAACAAATTGAATTGACAAATAAACAAATTAGGAACTCCACGCACATTATTATAACCTTGGGAACGGCTTGGATGTACCGATTTATTGAAACAAATAAAATTGTTGCTAATTGTCACAAAGTTCCTCAAGCCCAATTCAGCAAGGAGTTAATGTCTATTACTGAAGTTATTAATTCTCTTAAGAATAGCATTAGACTAATTCGATCAGTAAATTCTAAAGCATCTATTATTTTTACAGTATCTCCTGTACGGCATATTAAAGATGGTTTTATTGAAAACGCACAAAGTAAGGCGCATTTGATTGCAGCAATTCATCAAATTATCAACTGTCAATTATCAATTAACAATTGTCAATTAGCTTATTTTCCTTCCTATGAAATTATGATGGATGAACTTCGTGATTATCGTTTTTATGCTGAAGATATGATTCACCCAAATCAAATCGCCATTAAGTATATCTGGGGGAAATTTAAATTTGTTTGGATATCTACGGATGCCTATAAAACATTGGATGAGGTTGATACTATCCAAAAAGGACTACTCCATAAACCTTTTAATCCAAAAGCCGAAGGACACCAGCATTTTCTTAAAAATTTAAATGAAAGGACTATGAAACTTCAATTGGAATACCCACACATGGTGTTTTAATTGCAGGCATAAATGGTAATTAACAAAAAATTTTACAAAACAATCCTAAAATTTTATCGTCAGAATAACTAAATATTAACATAAACAAACACTTCTTACGGTTTATCTATTTTTAACAACATTATAACGAATTTATAGAAGTGGATAGATTTATTGAGTTAAATTTAAAACGCTATTAATCAGTTCATAAAAAAAAACATCCGATGCTATAATCAACTGGGATTATTTGCGTTTGGTGTTTTTTTTCTTGAACTGGTTTAAACTTTTTTGATTGAATCTAAATCATTCCCCGATGGCTCTGCGAGGATAGTCGGTTTTAAGAAATTTTTTATTCGAAAAATAGGAATTTTTTGCTCAATTGAAGGCTTTTTTTAACCGCATAGCATCGCTACGGAGTTCAAAAAAGACAAAAAGGGAGTGAAAAATAACATTTTGTAGCCAATTGAAAAAAGTTTAAACCAGTTCTTCAATTAATTTAATAAAAAACGCTAAAGTTTGTTACTCAAACTCAACCAGCCTCCACCGTTAACTGTTTCAATGCCATGAGTGTTTAAAATACTTGTTGCGCTTGCAGATCTCATGCCACTAGCACAACAGGCAATAACGGGCTTGTTTAGTTTTTTTATCGTTGCAATCTGTGAATTTATAACCTGTAACGGTATATTTTTAGATCCTGGAATGGCTCCTTGTACATATTCAGATTTGGTTCTTACGTCTATAATGATAGCGCCTCTCAATTGAAAGTCTTTTATCTTTTCGTTTTTATTTCCTGTTAGAAAATCAAATAGTCCCATATTTTGTAAAATTTTATGCAAAATACCATAATTTATTCTGAAATGAATGTAACAAGAGTTACAACATAAATATTTTAAGTAACTTCATGCTTCAATATGAAAACAGAAACAAGAAAAGACGAAATCATTAAAACAGCAGCAAACCTTTTTAAGGAAAAAGGTTATAGTGCTGTAACCATGCGAGATATTGCAAAAGCCATGGGCATTAAAGCGGCAAGTTTGTATAATCATATCAACTCCAAGCAAGATATACTAAAAGGAATAATCATTTCTTTGGCAGAAGAATTTACCATTGGTATGGAAACTATAAAAGCATCGGAAGTCAATACTATTGAAAAACTTAAGCAAATTATTTCAATGCACATAAGAATTACCAACAGAAATAAAGCGGGTATGGCCTGTTTAAATAATGATTGGATGCACCTTGAGGATCAATTGGAATATTATTTAAAACTGAGAATTAACTACGAAGATAATTTTCGAGATACTATCCGTCAAGGTATAATTGATGATGAAATTTTGAATGAAAATCTCGAAGTGTTGTTGTTTTCAATACTCTCAACGCTAAGATCACTATATATGTGGATTCCAAATAAAGAAAGTTTTAATGAAGTTGAATTATCCCAGAGTTTAAGCAATGTACTTATTAACGGAATTAATAAATAAGTACAAAAATATTTTGTAAATTTGTAAATAAACTAACAATTGTTAGTTTTAAAATAAAGATTGAATATACTACCAAATGGCAGATTTTTATAGCTTAAAAATTGCAGATATTTATAAGGAAACAAAAGACTGCGCTGTTATTTCTTTTGAGGTTCCAGAGGAGCTTAAAGCTGTTTTTAAATTTAAGCATGGTCAGCACATAACTATTCGTAAAGAAATCAACGGACAAGATATTAGACGTAACTATTCATTATGTTCAAGTCCATTGGATAATGAGTGGAAAGTGGCCGTCAAAACTATTAGAGAAGGTATTTTTTCAAATTATGCGTTTAATCAACTTAAAAAAGGGGACGAACTTTTAGTAATGCCACCTCATGGCGAATTTTATGTCGAGGTAGATAGAAAAGCCTCAAAAAACTATGTCGCTTTTGCTGCTGGTAGTGGCATAACCCCAATACTTTCAATTATAAAGACGCATTTGGTCGAGGAGCCTAGCAGTACTTTCAAACTGTTTTATTTGAATCGCACAGTAAAATCCATTATCTTTAAGGAAGAAATAGAACAGTTGAAAAATGCTTTTTTTGGGAGATTTCAAGTGTTTTATTTTTTAACCAAGGAACAACGTGATATTCCGTTTTTAAACGGACGTTTTGATAAAGAAAAATTAGCAATTCTAAACAAAACATTTATTGATATAGAAGATACGGCACATGCCTTTATATGTGGTTCGCAAGATATGATTTTTTTGATTCGTGATGAATTGATTGCTGCAGGTTTAGATTCTGATAAAATACACTATGAGTTGTTTTTTACCGGAAGCTCTGAAGAGGAAAACAGGCATATAGCCGAAGTTATAGAAAATAAAACTGACGGCACAGAAGTGACCATTATTGATGGTGGAAAAGAATTCCATTTTGTGATGGATGACGATTTTGATACCATTTTAGACGGGGCTTTAGCAGCAGGAGCAGATTTGCCATTTGCTTGTAAAGGAGGTGTTTGTAGTACGTGTAAATGTAAAGTAATTGAAGGGTCGGTAACAATGAAAGTCAATTACGCCCTTGAAGAAAAAGAGTTGAAACAAAATTATGTATTAAGCTGTCAAGCAGTGCCAACAAGTAAGAGCGTGGTGGTTGATTTTGATGTATAACATTCCTGTGAAGGCAGGAATCTCATGAATAGAAATTGAAATAATAATTAAAACGACCCTTAAAAAAGGGGGCTGTCTAAAAAGTTTAGTTTTACGTCATTGCGAGGAACGAAGCAATCTTTAAGTTTCTAGTAATCAATAAACAGATTACTTCACTGCGTTCGTAATGACGACTAATTTTAACTTTTTAGACAGCCTCTTGGGAGAGGCTTATGAGTGATGAACAAATAAAAAATTTAGAAGCCCAGTTTGAAGCACGCATTGCTCGTGATGAAAAAATTGAGCCTAAAGATTGGATGCCAGAAAAATACAGGCAAACGCATATACGGCAAATGTCTCAACATGCTCATTCCGAAGTTGTTGGAATGCTTCCGGAAGGCAATTGGATTACGAGAGCGCCTTCATTGAGACGAAAAGTAGCCTTACTGGCTAAAATTCAAGATGAAGCGGGTCATGGTCTTTATTTATATAGTGCCTGCGAAACACTAGGAATTACTCGCGAAGAATTATATGGGCAACTGCATTCTGGTAAAGCAAAATACTCCAGTATTTTTAACTATCCAACGCTCACTTGGGCCGATATGGGAGCCATTGGTTGGTTGGTTGATGGGGCAGCTATTATCAATCAGGTGCCATTATGTAATACGTCTTTTGGACCCTATGCAAGAGCCATGGTACGTGTGTGTAAAGAAGAGAGTTTTCATCAACGCCAGGGTTATGAAATCATGTTAAAACTTTGTCAAGGAACTCAAGAGCAAAAAGAGATGGCTCAAGATGCCTTAAATCGCTGGTGGTGGCCATCACTAATGATGTTGGGGCCAACTGATGCAGAATCGGTTCATACGGAACAATCCATGAAATGGAAATTAAAACGCAAATCAAATGATGAATTGAGGCAGCAATTTATAGATCAAACAGTTCCTCAAGCAGATTTAATTGGATTGACTATTCCTGACCCAGATTTAAAATGGAACGAAAAAACAGGCCATTATGATTTTGGGGAAATTGATTGGGAAGAGTTTTGGCAAGTAGTAAAAGGTCATGGACCTTGTAATAAAGAACGAATTAGTGCTAGGGTAGATGCTTGGGAGAAAGGGCAATGGGTGCGTGATGCTGCTATGGAGTATGCTGAAAAGCAAGAAGAGAGAAAAGAAAAACAAGTAGTTTAACTAGATATGAGACGTTAGAAGTACGTCATTAATCTAAAATCTAAAATCTAATGTCCAATAAAAAAAACTGGCCACTGTGGGAAGTCTTCGTAAGAAGTAAAAATGGATTAGAACACAGGCATTTTGGTAGTCTGCACGCAGCCGATGCTGAAATGGCTCTGGAAAATGCCCGGGATGTGTACACAAGAAGAAACGAAGGTGTAAGTATTTGGGTTGTAGAATCTAAACGTATTACGGCCTCAAATCCAGAACACAACGGGGAATTATTTGAACCGGCACAGGATAAAGTATATCGTCACCCAACGTTTTATGATTTACCGGATGATGTAAAGCATATGTAACTACAAAATCGAAGCTGAATTTGAAATTGAACTTTAAATATGGATGGGAAAAGATTTGATTTAACAGAGCGTTTAGAAGATTTTGCAGCAGCTATTATTATTATTTTATATGACAAAAAACCATTGTCTTATGCAGGTGATTATTTAGCAAAACAATTGATTCGTTCTTCCTGTTCATCAGCTTTAAATTAAGGTGAGGTATTAGGAACTGGAACTGAAAAAGATAAAATCAATAAATTAAGACTTTGTTTAAAAGAATTAAGAGAGTCAAATCGAAACTTAAATATTCAGACAAAAGCTAAATTATTTTCAGGCGAAAGTTTAGAAGCTTTAAAAAGTGAAAATGACCAACTTATAAGAATTAATGTAACAGGAATTAAAAATATTAATTGAAAGTTTCGATTTCAAGTTCGACTTCAATTTCAATTTAGAAAAAAATGAAAGAAAATCTATATAAATATATCCTTAGTATCGCAGATAATTCCTTAATTCTAGGTCAAAGAATGGGCGAACTTTGTGGTCATGGTCCAAGCTTAGAAACAGATATTGCTTGCACTAATATCTCATTAGATTTATTCGGTCAAGTACGTAGTTATTATCAATATGCGGCTAAACTTGCAAATGATGGAAGAACTGAAGATGACATTGCTATGCTTCGTAAAGAGCGTGAATATATCAATGTTTTACTTGTAGAGCAACCTAATACAGATTTTGCCTATACCATGGCTCGTCAGTTTTTATTTGATGTATATCATTTTATGTTTTTAGAAGAATTACAAAAAAGCCATGATGTAACACTTTCCGCTATTGCGAATAAAGCCATAAAGGAGGTGAGTTATCATCAACGATTTTCATCAGATTGGATAAAGCGCTTAGGTGATGGAACTCCAGAGAGCCATCAAAAATTGCAAGTAGCTATCAATGATTTATGGGTGTATACAGACGAATTATTTCATCAAAACGAAATAGATAAAGAGATGGTACAATTAGGCATTGGTGTAGATGTTTTTAAGTTAAAAAATGACTATTACAAACGGGTTAATAAAATACTGGAACAAGCGACCTTAACGGTTCCTGAATCTAAATTTTTTAAAAAAGGGGGAAAGCTAGGAATTCATTCAGAACACATGGGATATTTGTTAGCAGATTTACAGTATATGCAACTTTTCTATCCAAAAATGAACTGGTAAAGCCCACCTCAATCCTCCCAAAGGGAGAAGGTATGATATGAATAAATTAATAGACAAATCGCATCCGAGTAAGAACTCTCTCCCTTTGGGAGAGATGTCCAGAGGACAGAGTGGGCTTAAGATAGATGGGGCTCTTATTCCTATTCTGGAACAGGTTTTTGATCCAGAAATTCCTGTTCTGTCTATTATGGATATGGGCGTGGTTCGTTCAGCAGCTATTGAAAATAATTTGGTCAAGGTTGAAATTACACCAACATATAGCGGATGTCCCGCGATGGATGTTATTGGAGACGATATTAAAAAAGCGCTAAAGGATGCTGGGTACGAGCCTGAAGTTGAATTAATTTTATTTCCTGCCTGGACTACAGATTGGATTACCCCAAAGGGCCGACAAGCGTTAGAAGATTATGGAATCGCCGCACCCTTAAATCCGGAAGCTGATAAAGATGCTTTATTAGGAAATAAAAAGATAGTGAAGTGCACACAATGTGGTTCAACCAATACACGGTTAGTAAGCCAATTTGGGTCTACGGCATGTAAAGCACAATTTCAGTGTAACGATTGTCAAGAACCGTTTGACTATTTTAAATGTTTAAAATAATATTATGAATACTAATTCACCAATGTCAGGACTTAGAACCGTTGTTTATATGGTTGACAATTTAGAAAAAGCAAAAGAATGGTATATGAAAGTTTTTAATGCTAAACCATATTATGACACACCTTATTATATCGGTTTCAATATTGGTGGCTTTGAAATGGGCTTGCATCCTAAAGAAAAAGCAAAGGGAACAGATAACGGAACTGTGTTGACATATTGGGGAGTTGAAGATGTAAATAAAGTATATCAATCATTATTAGACTTAGGCGCAACAAAACATGAGGAGCCTAATAATGTTGGAGGAGATATTGTTCTTGCAACGGTTTATGATCCTTGGAAAAATATTATTGGGATTATTTATAATCCTGAATTTAAAATTTCTAAATAGAAATAATAAAATTATATGAGTGAAAGCATATTGCTAAAAATAGAAAACAGAGTAGCGTACATTACGCTTAATAGACCTGAAGTGTTTAATAGTTTCAATCGTGAAATGGCATTGAAATTACAAGACATACTTGATGATTGTAAAACAAACAATACTGTGAGAGCCATTGTTTTAACAGGAAACGGAAAAGCATTTTGTGCCGGACAAGATTTAAAGGAAGTTACGTCACCAGAACTCAATCCGGGATTCAAGAAGATTTTAGACGAACATTATAATCCCATCATTTTAAAAATAAGAACGATTGAAAAACCGGTAATTGCTGCCGTTAATGGCGTTGCAGCAGGTGCTGGCGCTAATATTGCCTTAGCTTGCGATATAGTTCTAGCAAATGAAAACGCCAATTTTATTCAAGCATTTAGTTTAATTGGCTTAATACCTGATAGTGGCGGTACGTTTTTTTTACCAAGATTAATTGGTTTTCAAAAGGCTATCGCCTTAGCTATGTTAGGCGATAAAATATCGGCCGAAGAAGCTGAAAAAATGGGAATGATTTATAAAATGATTTCTTCTGAAAGATTTGAAGAAGAGGTCCAAAAAACGGCTATTAAAATGGCAGAGATGCCAACTAAAGCACTTGGTCTCATCAAGCGCCTTTTTAATCAATCCCTTACAAATAATCTTGAATCGCAATTAACCTTAGAATCTAAACTGCAAATTGAAGCAGCTCAAACAGATGATTATGCGGAAGGTGTTGTGGCGTTCATTGAAAAACGAAAACCAAACTTTAAAGGGAAGTAAAAAATATACTAATCAAATTGTCCCCTTGAGGGGACTTTAGGGGTGTAAGATAAAAAGTGAAAAACAAAATAATTCCATACAATCCAAAACTAAAGGAATATGCTAGAAAGCTTAGAAAAAACAGCACTCTGGCAGAAGTTCTGTTATGGAATAATATTAAAAACAGAGCCTTAGGCGTTCAATTTCATAGGCAAGTACCTATGTTAAATTATATTGTAGACTTTTATTGCCACGAGCTTATGTTAGCCATTGAAATTGATGGAAGCTCACACGATTATAGGTATTTTGAAGATTTAAACAGACAAAATAAATTAGAAGAATATGGGGTCACGTTCATGAGATTTTCGGATGTCGATGTAAAAAATAATATGTTTAGTGTTTCATTGTCACTTGAAGAAAACGTAGCGTCTTTAATAACACCCATAAAGTCCCCTCAAGGGGACAATCAACCTCAAAGTCTACCCAAATCATTAAAGCAAACATTAATGCAAACCCATCAACAAATAAAACCATACATTCACAAAACACCGGTTTTATCATCACAATTGATAAATGAAATAGCAGGATGTAATGTGTTTTTTAAATGTGAAAACTTTCAAAAAATGGGTGCTTTTAAAATGCGAGGAGCCACGAATGCTATTTTAAGTTTATCTCCGGAACAAAGAAATAAAGGGGTTGTCACACATTCCTCTGGAAATTTTGCACAGGCATTATCTTTGGCAGCAAAAAAAATGGGAATACCCGCTTATATAGTCATGCCTAAAAATGCGCCACAGGTAAAAAAGAATGCAGTTAAAACCTATGAAGGAGAAATAATAGAATGTGATTCTAATCCAATAGCACGAGAGAATATGGCAGAATTGGTTCGAAAAGAAAAAGGGGCAACATTTATTCATCCGTCAAATGACGATGCTGTAATTTTGGGAAATGCCACAGCAGCTATGGAACTATTAGAAGATTCCCCTGATTTGGATTATGTCTTTTCCCCTGTTGGTGGTGGTGGTCTGTTAGCAGGAACAGCATTAGCTGCGAATAATTTTTCACAACATTGTAAAGTTATAGGAGGTGAACCTAAAAATGCGGACGATGCTTATCGCTCTTTGCAAAGCGGTAAGATTGAGTTTAATAGAGATGCTGATACTATAGCCGATGGTTTACGAACCTTTTTAGGGGATAGAAATTTTCCCATTATTAAAAAGTATGTAGAGCGTATTATTACGGTAAGTGAAGAGGAAATTATTGAAGCTATGAAACTCATTTGGGAGCGTATGAAAATTGTTGTTGAACCTTCAAGTGCTGTGGCGTTTGCCGCATTGTTAAAGGAGAAAGAACAATTTAAAAATAAAGAAGTCGGAATAATTATTTCTGGCGGAAATGTAGATGTTAGTAACCTGCCATTCTGATTAATGATTGAAGATTTGTGATATATGAATTTAGAAGTAAAATATACTTAATATGAAACCCAATCAACTTGAGGAACGATTGATTCAATTTTCCATTGATATCATTTTATTATGTAAGACAATAGATAAATCTTTTGCTTCTGAACATCTTGCTAAGCAATTAATTAGGTCAGCAACTTCTTCAACATTAAATTATGGAGAAGCTAGAAGTGGAGAATCATCAAAAGATTTTATTCAAAAGATAAAAATTTGTTTGAAAGAATTAAGAGAATCTTTCATCAATCTAAAAATCCAGAGAGAAGTAGAATCAATATCGGACATAAGCTTATTAGAAAAGCTTTTAAAAGAAAGCGACGAATTAATTTCTATTTTCGTTACTAGTATTAAAACTGCATCAATCAAACTTAAATCTTAGTACTAAGTATGTCAAATCAAATATCAAGCATCAAAAATCAGCAATCTCCAATCATCAAAATAGGAATTATAGGTTGTGGTACCATGGGAAGCGGAATTGCTCAAGTTGCGGCTACTGCGGGTTGTGCTGTTAAGATATATGATACCAATAATCAGGCTTTAACTAAAAGTAAAAATGATTTGGATAATATTTTATCTCGCCTAACTGAAAAAGGTCGAATAAATAATGTTGAAAAATCAAGAATTCAAAGCAAAATTGACTATGTTGGTGATTTAAAGAATTTGTCAGATACCAACCTAGTTATTGAAGCAATTGTTGAAAACCTGGACATCAAAAAAACCGTGTTTTCAGAATTAGAATCTTTAGTATCTAATAATTGTATCCTGGCGTCTAATACCTCAAGTTTATCTATTACTTCTATTGCATCGGCATTAAAACATCCAGAACGTTGTATTGGAATTCATTTTTTCAATCCAGCACCTTTAATGGCATTAGTAGAGGTAATTCCTGCACTTCAAACGTCGTCCGGTATTTTACAAGAAACAACTAAGATTATTACAGATTGGAAAAAAACAGTCGCCGTAGCCAAAGATACACCGGGGTTTATAGTAAACCGAGTTGCAAGACCTTTTTACAGTGAAGCGTTGCGTATTTATGAAGAAGGAATGGCAGATGTCGCAACGATTGATTGGAGTTTAAAAACCCTCGGAGGATTTAAAATGGGACCATTTGAATTGATGGATTTTATTGGTAACGATGTGAATTATACGGTGACCGAAACTGTGTTTAAAGCGTTTTATTACGATTCACGTTATAAACCATCATTCACCCAAAAGCGATTGGTTGAGGCAGGTTTTTTAGGTAGAAAATCAGGTAAAGGATATTATGATTATTCTGAAAATGGAAAGTTAATGGGTGGTTTAAATGTCGCGTCGAGCGCAATCGAGACGTCTCTTATACAACAAATATTCAACAGGGTTTTAGTAATGCTAATCAATGAGGCAGCAGATGCCTTATTTTTAAAAATTGCCTCGGCACAAGATATTGATAACGCTATGACCAAAGGGGTTAATTATCCAAAAGGATTATTGGCTTGGGCAGATAAAAAAGGAATGGATTGGTGTGTTAGTTCTATGGATGCGTTATATCACGAATACCATGAAGATCGTTATCGCTGTAGTCCGTTATTACGAAAAATGAATCAAGAAAATAAAACATTTTTTTAATGAATCGTCATTCCGAACAAAGTGAAGGAATCTATTTAAAAGATTGCCACCTCATTTTATTCCTCACAATGACAATATGAGAATGAAAGGAGAACAAATTCCATATAAAATGTTGGGTCAAGACGCCTACAGTCAATGGCTGGGCATTGAGATATTAGAATCTGAAATAGGTCGCTGCAAAGTTGCGCTAACTGTTAGAAAAAATATGTTAAACAGTATGAATAAGGCACATGGTGGCATTAGTTATTCGTTGGCAGATACGGTGACCCGTCCTGAATAAAGGCTACATAATTTTAAACATTATGTATAAAAATGACAAAGTAATCAGACGGTATTCAGAACCTTTTAAATTGAAAATTTTAGACGAACTTACAACCGGAAAACTAAACAAGTCTCAACTCGGTAAACTCTATGGAATCAATCCTACCACAATTAACGAATGGATTAGAAAGTACAACCGAAAAGACCTCATGAATACCCGTATCAAAGTGGAAACAAAAGACGAAATAACACGTATTAAAGCACTGCAAAAAGAGATTGAACAGCTTAAAAAACTACTGCTTAAAAAGGATTTGGATGCCTTAGTATTAGATTCATACCTGGAAGTAGCTGCTGAAGATCTAGGCTTTAAATCTGTGGATGAACTAAAAAAAAAGCTAAGTATAAAGCCTTAATCAAAGCCAAAAAGAAAGCTAAGGGAGTTGCGTCTTTAGCTACTATAACCCATTGTTTTGGACTTAAACGTGACGCGTATTATAAATACAAAATTAGAGCTGATAGTCGTTTAAAAATAGAACAACAAATTATAGAAATTGTACGTAAAAGACGTAGATCCCTTCCTAGAGAAGGTGTACGTAAACTTAAAGTTTCATTAGAAAATGAGTTTATTAATGCCAACCTTAAAGTAGGCAGAGACACTTTATTTAATATCCTAAGAAAACACAATATGCTTACACTTAGAAAAAAATATAGTTCCAGAACAACCAATTCGTTGCATAGGTTCTACAAGTACAAAAATATCATTAAAGACCTAGAGGTTACCAAACCAAACCAAGTTTGGGTGAGCGATATTACCTACATTAGAACCATAAAAGGCTTTTGTTATCTCGCGCTCATTACAGACATGCATTCTAGAAAGATTGTAGGCTATGACCTTAGTGATAGCCTTGAACTTAATGGATGTGTCAGAGCTCTTAAAAAAGCATTATATCAAGCTAAAAATATGAAAGGACTTATACACCACTCTGACAGAGGCATACAATATTGCAGTAATCAATATACACAAATACTGAAAAGAAAAAAGATAGCTATTAGCATGACCCAAGAAAACCATTGTTACGAAAACGCCATGGCTGAACGTGTAAATGGCATCTTAAAAGATGAATTTTATCTCGATCAGACCTTTACTGACGTGCAACACGCCAAAAAAGCAACAAAAAATGCAATTAATTTATATAACCAAATAAGATTACACTTATCTTTAGACTTTAAAACACCAAATATGGTATATAAATTATCAGCTTAAAAACAATTTTAACCTGTAGCCATATTTCAGGACGAGACACGGCATTTGGTTTTTCAGCAAATACGCATGGTAATTATGCGGTTTCCATTGAAACCAGTATAAATCATATTGAAGCCTTAAATGAAGGCGATTACTTGGTGGCAGAATCGGTGATTGAAAAAGTAAATAATAAATTGGGCTTCAACATAGTTGAAGTAAAAAGAGGCGACGAATTAGTGGCACTTTTTAAAGGTGTCGTATATCGGACAGAAAAAAAATGGGAAGAATAAAATGGAAGCATATATAATAGACGGCATTAGAACTCCAATAGGAAGTTATCAAGGAACATTATCGGCTGTTAGAACGGATGATTTGGCTGCTTTGGTGATTGCCGAAATAGTAAAACGAAATCCGGGCATTCCAAAAGAAGCCTATGACGATGTTATTTTAGGCTGTGCTAATCAAGCTGGAGAAGATAATCGTAATGTGGCTAGAATGGCGTTATTGTTAGCAGGATTACCTTTCACAGTGCCAGGAGAAACAGTGAATAGATTGTGTAGTTCAGGATTATCAGCAATCATTCATGCAAATCGAGCAATAAAAGCCGGTGATGGCGATATTTTTATCGCTGGAGGGGTAGAGAATATGACACGTGGCCCTTATGTGGTGGCAAAACCTTCCACTGCTTTTGGAACAGATGCTAAGATGTATGATTCCAGTTTTGGGTGGCGGTTTATAAATCCTAAAATGCACGAGCGGTATGGAACGGATGGTATGGGAAATACAGCTGAAAACTTGGTTGAGAAATTCAATATCTCTAGAGAAGACCAGGATAAATTCTCGTATTGGAGTCAGATGAAGGCCTCTAAAGCTCAAGAAAATGGGCGTTTAGCAAAAGAAATAATGATGGTTGAAATTCCACAACGGAAAAAAGAGTCCATTTATTTTTCAAAAGACGAATTTGTTAAACCAAATACAAGCTTAGAAGTTTTAGGTAAGTTAAGACCAGCCTTTAAAAAAGAAGGCGGAAGCGTCACGGCAGGAAATTCATCGGGATTAAATGATGGTGCTGCCGCTACAATTATAGCTTCAGAAAAAGCAGTAAAAAAATATAATTTAAAGCCAATAGCACGCATAGTTAGTTCCGCAGTAGTTGGTGTAGAACCACGAATTATGGGTATGGGTCCTGTGGAAGCATCAAATAAAGCACTCGTAAAAGCAGGATTAACCATAAATGACATGGATATTATTGAATTGAACGAAGCTTTTGCGGCACAAGCTTTGGCGTGTACACGAGCTTGGGGATTACACGATAACGATCCAAGAATAAATCCAAATGGAGGAGCAATTGCTCTTGGGCATCCGTTAGGAGTTACAGGAACTAGACTTGCCTATTCGGCAGCTTTAGAACTCCAAGAAACTGGGAAACGATACGCCCTTGTTACCATGTGTGTTGGAGTTGGTCAAGGGTATGCGGCAATAATTGAAAGAGTATAAATTATTTTGGTAGATAGATAAAATTTTATAGTTTTGGACATATTAAGTCTAAAATATATTTGTCCAATGAAAACTTTAAGTGATACATTAAAAAATGCTAGAGAGGAAAAGGATTTAATTCTTCGAAAAGTTGCGGCTGAAGTGGATATTGATCAATCTCTGATTAGCAAGTTTGAGAAAAATGAAAGAAAACCGACAATGGAACAAATCGTAAGACTTGCCAATTTTTATGGACTTTCCGAAAGTGAATTAATAATAAATTGGTATTCGGAAAAAATTGCTGACGAACTAAAATATACAGAATCGACTTCTGAAATATTAAAAGTAGCCGAAGAAAAAATCAATTATTATAAAGCACAAGAAAATGGAAAATAAGAAAATGAAAGTTGCAGAATTATTTGCAGGAGTTGGAGGTTTTCGTCTTGGACTTGAAAAAAGCAACTATGAAGTTGTTTGGAGCAATCAATGGGAACCGTCAACCAAAATGCAACACGCTTCAAAAGTTTACGAAGCTCGTTTTGGAAAAGAAAATCACTCAAACGAAGATATAAATGAAGTTGTAACAAGAAATGTTGAAGAAATTCCAGATCACGATTTATTGGTTGGCGGCTTTCCTTGTCAAGATTATTCTGTGGCAACAACATTGCACAACTCAAAAGGATTAAAAGGTAAAAAAGGAGTTCTTTGGTGGTCAATTCACCAAATTTTAGAAAACAAAAAAAACAAACCAAAATACTTGTTTTTAGAAAATGTTGACAGACTTTTAAAATCGCCAGCAAAACAAAGAGGTCGTGATTTTGCAGTTATGTTGCAAAGTTTAAACGATTTAGGTTATGCGGTTGAATGGCGTGTTATAAATGCAGCTGAATACGGAATGCCACAAAGAAGAAGAAGAGTTTTCTTTATTGGCTATCATAAATCGACAGAAGTTTACAAAAGACTTCAAAAATCTAATAAAATTGATTGGCTAACCGAAGAAGGAACTATTGCAAATGCTTTTCCTGTTGCTAAAACTAATTCAATTCAAGAAGTTGAGTTAAAAGGAGATTTAGTAGAAATAACTAACAATTTCAATAAAAAAGGAAAATTATCGCCTTTTCAAAATACAGGTTTACTAATTAAAGGTAAGGTTTATACAACTAAAACAGAGGCAAATTATGATGGAAATAAAACTGTTTTAGCAGACGTTCTGCAAAATGGAGAAGTAACACCTGAATTTTTCATTGACGATAAAGACAAAGATAAATGGGAATATTTAAAAGGTGCGAAAACCATAGAGCGTAAATCACCAGATGGATTCGTTTACAAATATTCAGAAGGTGGAATGATTTATCCAGATGCTTTAGACAATGCTTCAAGAACTATTATAACAGGAGAAGGAGGAAAATCACCTTCAAGATTTAAACACGTAGTTGTTTCGGACAGAGGTTTGAGAAGATTAACACCAATTGAGTTAGAAAGGTTAAATATGTTTCCAGATAATCACACCAAATTGGAGGGAATTACTGACACAAAACGAGCATTTTTTATGGGAAATGCTTTAGTTGTTGGTGTGATTGAAAAAATTGGAGAAGAACTTTACAAACAGATAAACCAATTTGAATATGCTTGATGTAACTTCGGCTGATTCAATTATTGAATTTGCGAAACAACTTAAAAACCAAACTTTAAGACAAGCTTGTGGTTCAGAAATAGAAAAACACGGTTATAAAGGAAAAGGGAATTTTGGTCAAATATTAGAAAAATTTTATTTTGGCTATGAACCAAATTCTGATGCAGAACCCGATTTTAAAGAAGCCGGAATTGAACTAAAATCAAGTCCATTAAAAACTTTAAAAAATGGAGATTTTCGATCAAAAGAAAGGCTTGTATTAAATATCATAAACTATTTAGAAGTTCATAAAGAAGAATTTGAAACAAGTTCGTTTTGGAAAAAAAACGCACATTTACTTTTGGTATTTTATCTTCACGACAAAGATTTAGACTTACTTGATTATTTAATAAAATTAGTTGACGGTTGGCAATATCCAAACGAAGATTTAAAAATTATTAAACAAGATTGGGAATTTATCAATCAAAAAATCAAAGACGGAAAAGCACACGAATTATCCGAAGGAGATACGTTTTATCTTGGTGCTTGTACAAAAGGCTCAACAGCTCTAAAATCATTCAGAGACCAACCATTTAATGAAGAACAAGCAAAACAACGAGCGTATTCTTTAAAGCAAGGTTATGTAAATCACATAATCGCGAATATTGCTCAAGAAGAAACTGCGGTTTACGGAAAAATAATTGAACAACCTGAAATTTTAGAGAAAGTACGTTCAATAGAAGAAATAGTAATTCTAAAATTCCACCCATTTTATGGAAAATCCGCAGAACAAATTGAACAAGAATTAGGTTTAGAATTAAACCAAAAAGCCAAAAGTTATTTTGCAAATCTTACAAATGCTATTCTTGGACTTGAACTCGGTCAAAAGATAGAGGAATTTGAAAAAGCAGATATTCAAGTAAAAACTATTCGACTTAAAGAAAATAATTTACCGAAAGAAGATATTTCATTTCCAACATTTGAATATCAAGAACTTGTAGAAACAGATTGGGAAGATTCAGATTTTAAGAATATTTTAGAAAGCAAATTTTTCTTCGTGTTCTATCAATTTGAAGGAGAAAATTTGATTTTAAGAAAGGTAAAATTTTGGAATATGCCTCATTCCGATATTCTTACAGCCAAAAATGTTTGGGAAGAAATGGTAAAGACTGTTTCAAATGGAGAAATCGTAAAAGAAGTAACTGACAAAGGTGTCAGAAAAACTTATTTTCCAAAAAAGACTGAAAACAAAGTGAGTCACGTTAGACCACACGCAAGAAATGCAGCAGACACGTATGAATTACCAATTGCAGATAAATTGACAGGACTAAAAGAATATACTAAACATTGTTTTTGGTTAAATGCAAGTTACGTGAAAGATGAAATTTATTTGAAATAATTATTTGAAAAAGATGAAAAAAATCCAACATTACGTTACAGGGCAATGGGTAGAAGGTAAGGAAGAAGGAATTCCTGTATTGGATGCCATTACCGGGGAAGCCTTTACGAGTGTCGCTATTGAAGGATTAAATATCCCTGAAATATTGCAATACGGACGGACTAAAGGTGGTGATGTACTTCGTAAAATGACGTTTCAAGAACGCGGTAATATGCTTAAAAGTTTGGCATTATATCTTACCAAACGCAAAGAGGCCTTTTATGAATTAAGTTATAGAACCGGAGCAACCAGAATTGATGGCTGGATTGATATTGAAGGTGGCTTTGGTAATTTATTTGCCAATGCATCCTTACGGAAATTATTTCCTAACCAATGGTATCATGTCGAAGGAGACCCGATCGATTTATCGCGTGGTGGACGCTTTATGGCACATCATATCATGGTTCCGAAAAAAGGCGTGGCAGTTCATATAAATGCTTTTAATTTTCCTGTTTGGGGTATGTTGGAAAAATGTGCCATCAACTGGATGGCAGGCGTACCAGCAGTGGTATTGCCAGCACCATCATCATCGTATTTAGCTGAAGCCGTTGCGCGCGAAATTATTGCCTCAGGAATTTTACCTGAGGGTGCTTTGCAAATTATTAATGGGACTATAAAAACAATTCTCGACAGTGTGGAGTCTCAAGACGTAATCACGTTTACTGGTTCGGCTAAAACAGGGAGACTTTTAAAATCACATCCACGAATCATACAGGAATCTGTGCCATTTACCATGGAAGCCGATTCTTTAAATGCAGCAGTACTTGGTGAAGATGCCGTTCCTGGAACACCAGAATTCGATTTGTTTATCAAAGAAGTCAGAAAAGAAATGACAGTAAAAGCAGGTCAGAAATGTACTGCTATAAGACGGATTATTGTTCCTGAAAATTTAGTTGAAGATGTTCAAATTTCTTTAGGAAAGGAGCTTGATAAAATTACAATTGGAGATCCAAGATTGAAAGAAGTTAGAATGGGATCTTTGGTGAGTCGTCTACAAGTACAAGCAGTTAGAGATTCTGTAAACGATTTAGCTAAAGAAGCGCAAATCGTTTATGGTAATCTTGACAAAACAGAAATTATAGGTGCAGATGCCAAAAAAGGAGCTTTCATAAGTCCTATTTTATTAAGAGCAGATCATCCTTTCCAAAATACTGTGATTCACGAATGTGAAGCTTTTGGTCCTGTAAGTACGTTGATGCCGTATAAAACGTTGGACGAAGCGATTCAATTAGCTCAAATGGGTAAAGGATCCTTAGTATCATCTATCGCAACAAATAATGACGCTATCGCTAAAGAATACGTCATCAATGCGGCAAGTCATCATGGCCGTATTTTGGTGATTAATAGAGAAAGTGCTAAAGAAAGTACGGGTCATGGTTCTCCCTTACCGTCATTAGTTCATGGTGGTCCAGGACGCGCCGGTGGTGGCGAGGAAATGGGAGGTATGCGAGGCATTAAACATTATTTACAGCGGACGGCCATTCAAGGTTCACCGACAACTTTAACAGAAATTACAGGGATTTATCAGCCTAAATCCAAATATAAAGAAGCAGCACAACATCCGTTTAAATACCATTGGGAAGATATTCAACCAGGGATGTCTTTAAAAACCCATAAACGTACTATTACCGATAGTGATATCATTAATTTTTCAAACTTAACATGGGATCATTTTTATGCGCATACCGATATTACATCACTTGATGGAAGTATTTTTGAAAAACGAACTGCGCATGGTTACTTTATAATTTCTGCGGCTGCAGGGTTGTTAGTTTATCCAAATAAAGGGCCTGTGGCGGCTAATTATGGTTTAGAGGATTGTCGATTTTTAAGGCCATTGTATCACAATGATACCATTTATGTGCGGTTAACATGCAAGCAAAAAGTGGATAGAGATGTGGCAAATGCGGAGCATCCAAGTGGTATTGTAAAGTGGTTTGTGGAAATTTTTGATGCCGAAGATGAATTGGTAGCTGTTGCAACTATTTTAACAATGGTTCAAAAAAAGCAGGAGACATTTGTTGAAATGACAGACGATGTGATACAGAATTGTTTGAGTAAATTATCAATAAACACCAAGACAAAGTGGGGTGCTATGTCACCGCAAGAAATGATAGAACACATAGAATATACTTACAGAATTGCCTCAGGTGAAATTCAGGATTTTGATATTGCCACACCAGAAAAGATTTTGGAAAAAGTGCATGCAACCCTTTATAATTACGAAAAAATGCCAAGGGAATACGATTTTCCATTAGCGTTAAAGGCAAGAATAAAAGACCTAAAACATACTGATTTAGTAGTTGCAAAAGAAAAGATGCTTGAAGTACGAGAGCAGTATCTACAATATTTTAAAGACCATCCTGAAGCAAAACTTAAAAATGTTGTTTTTGGTGAATTGAACAGATATGAATGGTACCTGCTAGAGCGTAAACATTTAAATCATCATTTTGAACAATTTGGACTTATATAAACATGAAATCATACGTAAAACAACATATAAATAACGGCATTGGATATATTGAATTTTATCATCCAGCGCACAATTCTTTACCCGGCGATTTGCTTAAACAATTAGCAAATACGATTTCTGAGGCTGGAGAAAATAAAGACATAAAAGTCATGGTTCTTAAAAGCGGTGGCGATAGAACGTTTTGTGCAGGTGCCAGCTTTAATGAATTGATTAACATCAATGACGCCAAAACAGGTCATTTATTCTTTTCAGGGTTTGCTAACGTCATTAACGCCATGCGAAAATGCCCTAAATTTATTATTGGGCGCATTCAAGGTAAAACCGTTGGCGGTGGCGTTGGACTAGCTGCGGCCACCGATTATTGCATGGCGACGAAATTTGCAGCGATAAAACTCAGTGAATTAAATGTGGGTATAGGTCCATTTGTTGTAGGTCCAGCAATTGAACGCAAAATAGGATTAAGTGGTTTTTCACAAATAGCCATGGATGCGAATACATTTTATTCGGCAGAATGGGCGAAACAAAAGGGTTTATATACGCAAGTATTTGAAACATCCAATGAATTGGATGAAGCGATTGTAGAGTTTGCCGAAAATTTATCCGACTATAATTCTGAAGCGATGCAAGTATTAAAAGCGGTTTTTTGGAAAGGAACTGAACATTGGGATCAATTATTATTGGAACGTGCCAAGATTAGTGGAAAACTAGTGCTTTCGGAATTTACAAAGGAAAAACTAAAAGGCTTTAAATAGGATTGCAAAACGAACAAATTAATTGTAATAATTTAACTAACAAACATTAGTTCATATAATGACGAAATTTGAATTACGAATGCCCAAAATGGGTGAAAGTATTACCGAAGCAACCATAATCAATTGGCTGATTAAAGAGGGAGATAGTTTTGAGGAAGGAGATATCATACTTGAAGTTGGTACTGATAAGGTGGATAATGAATTGCCTGCACCAAGCTCGGGCAAATTAATTAAAATCAAAGCGCAAGCCAAAGACGTTGTAGCCGTTGGCGATGTTATTGCATTGTTGGAAGTTTCTGAAGGTACATCAAAACCAAAAAGGGAAGATGTCATTTTGAACGAACGTGAAATATCCCATCAAGAGAAAAAAGACCTTTCCAAACCAACTTCAACTTCAACTTCATTTTCAGTTTCAAATTCAAATACATTTTTTTCTCCCTTAATTATTTCCATAGCAAAATCACATCATATTGGTTTTGAGGAATTGGCCAGAATTCCAGCCACTGGAAAAGAAGGTAGATTAAGAAAGAGCGATATTTTTCAATACATAAATGATGGTCGTCCATATAAATTTGCGCAACCTGTAACACAAGATTCGACGGCCTATAGAATTCCACAATTAAATTTTGATAAAGGCACTGGTAAGATTGTGGAAATGGATCGTATGCGTAAAATGATTGCAGACCATATGGTGTACTCAAAACATACGTCACCTCACGTTACTGCTTATGTTGAGGCCGATTTAACAAATATGGTAAACTGGCGTAGCTCAAATAAGAAGGCATTTCAAGATAGATATAGAGAAAAATTAACATTCACACCATTATTTGTGGAGGCAGTTGCCAAAGCAGTAAAAGATTTTCCGAACATCAATGCTTCTGTAGATGGAAATAAAATTATTGTAAAAGAAGATATAAATATAGGTATGGCAACGGCATTACCAAGTGGAAATTTAATAGTACCCGTTGTAAAAAATGCGGACCAAAAAGATTTAATAGCATTAGCTGAAAATGTTAATGAGTTATCAGAAAAAGCCAGAGATAACAAGTTAAAAAATGAAGATATAAAGGGCGGAACGTTTACAATTTCGAACGTTGGAACCTTTGGAAGCCTTATGGGAACACCTATTATAAATCAACCCGAAGTTGCCATTTTAGCTTTGGGAATTATTAAAAAAAGACCAGAAGTAATCACAACCGAAAAAGGCGATGAAATTGCGATACGTAGTATGATGTATTTATCCTTGTCCTTTGATCATCGTGTGGTCGATGGTTTTTTAGGAGGAAGTTTTTTGCGACGCGTTGCCGATTATTTCGAACAATTTGATACAAACAGAAAAATTTAAATAAAAATATTTTTAAAGCTAATTAAAAATGAATTACAATATCAAAATATCTAAAATAGAAACGTCAAAAGTCAGTGAACTTGATTTTGATAATATTCCGTTAGGGCGCGTTTTTACAGACCATATGTTTATTTGTGAATATGCGAATGGCGAATGGGTTAATCCAAGAATTGAACCTTTAAAACAAATTTCCATGCATCCTGCAACCATGGCGTTGCATTATGGACAGGCTATTTTTGAAGGGATGAAAGCAACGTTGGACATAAATGGCAATGCCATGTTGTTTCGCCCAGAACAAAATGCACAGCGATTAAATTTTAGTGCAGATAGAATTGGAATGCCAAGTTTTCCTGAAGAACTATTTGTAGAAGGCTTGAAGCAATTGGTGGCTATTGATAGAAGTTGGATACCAACGCAAAAGAGTAGTGCCTTGTATTTAAGACCTTTTATGTATGCTGATGAACCTTTTATTGGTATGCGAGCTGCTACACATTATAAATTTATAATTATTGCATCACCATCAGGACCAATTTACACCAAGAGAATAAAGTTATATGCAGAAACAGAATATGTTCGTGCGGTTAAAGGAGGTACTGGGGAAGCTAAAGTAGCAGGCAATTATGCGGCTGCAATCCGACCAACAGAAATAGCAAAATCAAAAGGGTACGACCAAGTGCTGTGGCTAGATGCTCATGAGTTTAAATACATTCAAGAGGCTGGTACAATGAATATTTTTTTTAAAATTAATGATGAATTTATCACGCCTAGTTTGGATGGTGCTATTTTAAATGGAATAAGCAGATTAAGTACCATTGAATTATTGCGCCATAAAGGCTATAAAGTGACCGAACGATTAATTTCTATGGATGAAATTATAACAGCTTCAAAAAATGGGTCCTTACAGGAAGCCTTTGGAACCGGTACCGCTGTAGGAGTTGGTATGATTCAAGAAATTGGTTTTAAAGATCAAACCATTCATATTTCAAACGATAATCCTATAGGACAAATGATTTTAGATACCATTGTTGGTTTGCGCGATACAACCATTAAAGATGAATATGGTTGGATAGTGAAAGTTTAAAAAAGAAAATAATGAATAAAAACATACTGCAGAAGGCATTTTCACATTTGTGTACCGCTAAATGTTTGACCGAAACGTATGAAGCCAATTTCAAACAAGTTTCAAAGTATGTGCATGCCACATCTAGAGGTCATGAAGCTATTCAAATTGCTTTGGGCATGCAATTAGTACCTCAAGATTATGCGTTTCCGTATTATCGTGATGACGCGATGTTACTTGTATTCGGTTTAAAACCTTATGATTTGATGTTGCAACTTATGGCTAAAAAAGAAGATCCTTTTTCTGGAGGGCGATCTTATTATTGTCATCCAAGTTTAAAGGATGTAGATAAACCAAAAATACCACATCAATCTTCTGCAACAGGAATGCAGGCTATTCCGGCAACAGGTGTTGCTATGGGATTTAATTACCGCGAAAGCGGTAATCTCTTTGTTGAAGAAAACAAAGCAAAAAGCAAGCAACAAAGTGGAGAGGAAAATTTAATAAGCGGTTATGATGCGTCTGTACATTCAGAAGATTCCCACCTTCGTGGGAAGGCGCCAATCGTCGTATGTTCATTTGGTGACGCCTCAATTACTGAAGGCGAAGTCTCGGAAGCCTTTCAGATGGCTGCTTTAAAGCAGTTGCCTATTTTATATTTAGTACAGGATAATGGTTGGGATATTTCAGCTAGTGCAGAGGAAACTCGGGCCCAAAATGCAAATGAATATGCGAAAGGGTTTAAAGGTATTGAAGCCATATCTATTGATGGTGCCAATTTTATTGAAAGTTATTTGGCTTTAGAGAAGGTAATTAAAATCATTCGGGAAGAACGTCGACCCTTCTTAGTTCATGCTAAGGTTCCTTTATTAAATCATCACACGTCCGGTGTTCGTATGGAATGGTACCGTGATGATTTAGAAGAAGCACATTCTAGAGATCCATATCCTATTTTAAAACAACAATTATTAGAGGTTGGGTGGTCTTCTGAAGACATAATTAATATAGAAAAACTAGCTAAAACTCAAGTAAATAAAGATTTTGAAAAAGCCTTAAAGGCAGAAGACCCAAAACCCGAAGATTTATTTACACATGATTTTGCGCCATCACCAATTAGTGATGAAGTTGGAGAGCGCTCTCCAAAAGGAGCAGAAAAAACATTGATGGTTGATTGCGCGTTATTTGCTATAGAGGAATTAATGGCCAAACATAAAGAGTGTTTGTTATACGGTCAAGATGTTGGTGCACGACTAGGAGGTGTGTTTAGGGAAGCTGCAACCTTAGCTCAAAAATTTGGAGATAATCGGGTTTTTAACACACCCATTCAGGAGGCTTTTATTGTAGGTTCTACGGTAGGGATGAGCGCCGTAGGATTAAAACCAATAATAGAAGTTCAGTTTGCCGATTATATTTGGCCAGGGTTAAACCAATTATTTACTGAAGTGAGCAGGAGCTGTTATTTATCCAATGGAAAATGGCCGGTTAGTATGATTTTACGAGTTCCAATAGGGGCTTATGGTAGTGGCGGGCCTTATCATTCGTCATCTGTTGAAAGTGTGTTGACCAATATTAGAGGCATCAAAATTGCCTATCCAAGTAATGGAGCCGACTTAAAAGGGTTGATGAAGGCTGCGTATTATGATCCAAATCCAGTAGTGATTTTAGAGCATAAAGGCTTGTACTGGAGTAAGGTTAAAGGGACACACAGAGCAACATCGATAGAGCCTTCAGAAGATTATATATTACCTTTTGGAAAGGCTTTGGTTTTGCAGGAAATCTGGAAACAAGAATCAAAAGAAACCTTGACTATTATCACTTATGGTATGGGCGTACATTGGTCTTTGAATGCATCTGAAGAATTAGGATTAAATCATCAAATTGAGATTATTGATTTAAGGACGTTATATCCGTTAGATGAAGCAACCATGATGGCATCTGTGAAGAAAACAGGTAAATGTTTAGTGGTTACCGAAGAACCCTCAAACAATAGTTTTGCCTTGGCACTGGCAGGTAAAATACAAGAACAATGTTTTCAACAGTTAGATGCACCCGTGATGGTTATTGGTAGTGAAAATCTTCCCGCGATTCCTTTAAACGCCACGTTAGAGCAAGCTATGATTCCATCAACAGAAAAAGTCAAGGTAAAAATCAAACAATTACTGGCATATTAATTTCGATTGAAAACAAACAAAAGCAACTTAAAAAGCTGCTTTTTCATATTTTATTTCGTCATTCCCGGAGGATATTGTTTCATTACCTCGGATACAAATTTATTGATGCGCTCCTCTTTTTTAGACATATTTCGTGACAAATATCCAGTTCCCATGCCTTGCCAAACCAATTCTTTTTTATTGGCATCAATAAGGTCGATATACAGAATTCCTTCTGTCGAAGTTGATATGGATGGTTGATTCCAACCCCAGCCCCAGCCCCAACCAGGATAACCATAACCACCCCAACCGCCATAACCCCAACCACCATAGCCACCCCAACCGCCATAACCCCAATAGTTGTTATAAACGTCCACGCGTTGATTGGATTTTGTAAAAAGACTCACTAATAAATCTGGACTTTCAGATTTAGAAAACCCCTTGGCCAATAATTCAGATTCGATAGCACGAAGAATTCTTCGCTTATCTAAATCACTTATTTCTGCTTTATCAATACCAGTTTTAAAAAATGCAAATGTTTTGTAATTGTTAAAGTTGGCATTCTTGTCAAAATCGGTTGCAACTCTAACAGAGACGCACGATGTTACCACTAATAGTATCACTAAAAGAGGTAGTGTTTTAAAGATTCTTTTCATTTTCTTTTTTTTTTAATGGTTATAACGAATTTAATAAATTATTGTCAACAATATTTGGTAAGGTTACGTTTAAGTTAGGCTCTAACGCCATGGCGCGTTTTATAGCAAAAATGGCACCATGGTTTCTTGCCCAACTTCGTCTCGCTATTCCATTATTTACATCCCAAAACAGCATCGATTTTAAACGTCTTTCGGCATCATTAGTACCATCAAGAACCATACCAAATCCACCATTTATAACTTCACCCCAACCAACCCCACCACCATTATGGATGCTCACCCAAGTAGCGCCTCTAAAACTGTCTCCAATTACATTTTGAATGGCCATGTCAGCAGTAAATCGGGAGCCATCGTAAATATTGCTGGTTTCTCTATATGGTGAATCGGTTCCAGAAACGTCATGGTGGTCTCGTCCCAAAACAACATAACCAATGTCTTCTTTTTGAATGGCATCATTAAAAGCCTGCGCAATTTTCATGCGTCCTTGGGCATCTGCATATAAAATACGTGCTTGCGAGCCAACCACCAATTGGTTTTCTTGTGCTCCTTTTATCCATTGAATATTGTCTGCCATTTGCTGCTGTATTTCTTTTGGAGCCTGTGTCATTAAATCTTCTAAAACACGACATGCAATGGCATCTGTTTTCTCTAGATCTTTGGGGTTTCCCGACGTGCAAACCCATCTAAATGGACCAAAACCGTAATCAAAGCACATAGGCCCCATAATATCCTGGACATAACTTGGGTATTTAAAGTCAATACCATTATCTGCTATTATATCAGCACCAGCTCTTGAAGCTTCCAATAGAAAGGCGTTTCCATAATCAAAAAAATAAGTCCCTTTTTTAGTATGGTTATTAATCGCTTTTACATGACGCCTTAAGGTCTCTTGAACCTTTTGTTTGAAAGATTCTGGATTATTGGCCATTAATTCGTTGGCATCATCAAATGAAATTCCAATAGGATAATAACCTCCAGCCCATGGATTATGAAGAGAGGTTTGGTCGCTTCCTATATCTATGGTAATATTAGCTTGATCAAAAGTTTCCCAAACATTCACTATGTTACCTAAATAAGCAATCGAAACTATTTCTTTTAGCTTTTTGGCTTTAATAACTCTAGAAACGAGTTCGTCCAAATCCGTTATAACTTCATCAATCCAACCTTGTTCATGACGAATTTTGGTAATCTTCGGATTTACCTCCGCACATACTGTGACACAGCCAGCAATGTTTCCTGCTTTTGGCTGTGCACCAGACATGCCACCTAAACCAGAGGTCAAAAACACATGGCCTTTCGGATTTTTTTTAATTTTTCTGAACGCATTTAATACCGTTATGGTTGTTCCATGAACAATGCCTTGAGGGCCTATGTACATATAACTCCCTGCGGTCATTTGTCCGTACTGTGTCACGCCCAATGCATTAAATTTTTCCCAGTCGTCTTGCTTGGAGTAATTAGGAATCATCATGCCGTTAGTAACAACAACTCTTGGTGCTTCTTTATGGGAGGGGAATAAACCAAGGGGATGGCCAGAATTAATAACAAGAGTTTGCTCCCCATTCATTTCGGCAAGGTATTTCATAACTAATAAGTACTGTGCCCAATTTTGAAAAACGGCACCATTACCGCCATAAGTGATTAGTTCATGTGGATGTTGCGCTACAGCATAGTCTAAATTATTCTGTATCATGAGCATGATGGCCGCTGCTTGCTTACACTTTGCAGGATAATCATCAATTGGTCTGGCATACATTTTATAATCCGGTCGCAAGCGATACATATAGATCCGTCCGTAGGTTACTAACTCTTCGTTGAATTCTTTTATTAATGTACGGTGATGTTTCTTATGAAAATATCTAAGAGCGTTAATGAGGGCTAATTTTTTTTCGTCTTTGGTTAAAACATCTTTTCGCTTGGGAGCATGATTAATAGCTAAATCATAAGGTTTTCTCTTTGGCAAAATAGTAGGGATTCCTTCTAATATCTGTTCTTGAAATGTCATGAATTATTCTAATTTCAGTTTAAAATGTTGCTTTTTCAACATTAAAGCCATAAGGACAATGTCTGCAATTACTTTCACAGCAATACCCTCGTTTTAAATGATATTGTTCTGTAAAACACCTATAACCTTCAGGTGTTAGGTAAAAATCACCTTCTTCAATAGGGATAATTTTCTTCATAGTATTACAAAGATAACGTAAATTGGATTGATTTTTGAGTGTCTAGGGTTATGATTCTATATTCCAAATAGTTAGTTCCAAAAGGGTATTTAGGCATCACTATTTACCCCTTTGTTTTTTTAAGAGATAAGAAGTTTAAAAACGACACTGTGCTTATTAATCATGAATATATTCACTTAAAACAACAATTGGAACTATTAATAATTCCTTTTTTTGTTTTGTATGGAATTGAATTTAGAATAAGATTGTGTTTCTACAAAAGCTGGATTTTGGCATATAAAAATATGTCGTTTGAGCGGGAGGCATTTTGTAATGAATCCAATGTAAAGTATCTTAATCAAAGAGGATTTTGGCAATTTTTAAAGTATCTTCGTAACCATGATTTTCAAGCTCAATAAAAGTATTAACCAACCCATCGTTTTACCGAAAAAACACAGAGTTGAATTGTTTTTAAAGCGTGAAGATGCGATACATCCATTTATTTCTGGTAATAAATACAGAAAACTAAAATACAATATTGAAGAAGCTAAGAAATCGGGATTCAAGAAACTGCTCACTTTTGGAGGCGCGTATTCAAATCACATAGCAGCGGTCGCGTTTGCGGGAAAGGAATTTGGATTTAAAACGGTTGGTATTATAAGAGGGGATGAGTTGAAGGATAAGATTCAAGAAAACCCCACGTTATTATTTGCGCAATCTTGTGGTATGCAGTTTAAATTTATTTCTAGAGAACTATTTAGAGAGAAACTTTCAACAGTTTTTATTAAAAGATTAGAAGAAGAATTTGACAGATTTTATTTGTTACCTGAAGGTGGAACGAATGCTTTAGCTATCAAAGGGTGTGAAGAAATATTAACAGAAGAAGATGCCAATTTTAATGTTGTTTGTTGTTCTGTTGGTACTGGTGGAACCATTTCAGGGATCATTAATTGTTCACAACCTAGTCAACAAATTTTAGGATTTTCGGCATTAAATGGTTCTTTTTTAAAGGAAGATATTAGTAAATTTGTGGACAAGGAAAATTGGGAAATCATCACGACATATCATTTTGGAGCTTATGGTAAGGTAAATGCAGAATTGATTCATTTTATAAATCGATTTAAAAGAGACAATAATATTCAACTGGACCCAGTTTATACTGGCAAAATGATGTTTGGAATTTTTGATTTATTAGAGAATGGATATTTTGCAAAAGGCTCAAGGATTTTAGCCATTCATACGGGTGGTTTGCAAGGAATATTGGGAATGAATACGGTTTTAAAACAAAAAAAAATGCCATTAATTGAATAGAATGATAAAGAGATTAGTAATAGTGTTATGTTTAAGCTGTTTAGTCTTTAGTTGTGGTTCGAAAAAAGCGATGGCAAAAAAGAATCATAATCAAAACACGAAAAAGGAACATGTTGTAATAGGTGAAACATTAAACGAAAGTGAAATTTTAAATAAAATTGAGGCGAATTCAATTGAACCTGTTGAAATCACATCAACGGAGCAATACCTCGCACTATATAGCGCTATTGCACAAGAAGAAATGCGGTTATATGGCATTCCTGCGAGTATTACATTAGCACAAGGAATCTTAGAATCCAATTCCGGAAAAGGGCGTCTTTCTGTTGAAGCTAATAATCATTTTGGAATAAAATGCCATGATTGGACAGGCGCCAGAATTTATCACGATGATGACGCTTCCCAAGAATGTTTTAGAAAATACAATGATGTAAAATACTCATACAGAGATCATTCGCTGTTTCTTACAAATCGCAAACGCTATTCAAAGTTATTTGAATTAAATAAAGATGATTATAAGAAATGGGCAAAAGAGTTAAAAGCTGCCGGTTATGCTACCGATAAAAAATACCCAGAAAAACTAATTACTTTAATTGAGCGGTATAGGTTAGATAAACTTGACGAAGAAGTTCTTGGATCTAAAAGAGAAACCAATACTATGTTAGCTGAAAATCGTGCTAATACAATAAAAGAATCATGGGATAAAAGCGATTCAACGGAGTCCATAATAAAATCTGGCACCAAAGTACAGGTTACATCGCCAACAGCAACCTATTCTTATAAAGTTGAAAAGGGGGATACCTTATATTCTATTTCGAAAAAATTTAACATTTCTGTTGACGAACTTAAAAACATGAATAATATTTCTGATACTGCAATTAGTCCAGGCCAAGAATTACGGATTAAAACAAACATAGATACTAATACATACACAGTAGAGCAAGGTGATACCTTATATTCTATTTCAAAAAAATATAATACTACCGTAAAAGCATTGCAGCAACTTAATAACTTAAAAGGAACGACAGTTAGTATAGGACAAGAGTTGTTGGTAAAATAATAAAATTAGAATTGATTAAATATTAATATGAATTATAAAAGAAGTAGTGCATTATTTGCACAAGCAGAACAGGTTATTCCAGGTGGGGTCAATTCACCTGTTAGAGCGTTTAAAGCCGTTGGCGGAACCCCAATATTTGTTAAGGAAGCTAAAGGCGCTTATTTATATGATGAGGATGGTAATAAGTTTATTGATTATATAAATTCTTGGGGCCCTATGATTCTGGGTCATGCCTATGAGCCTGTAGTAAACGCGGTTATTGAAAAAGCTAAAAAAGGAACGTCCTTCGGAATGCCTACAGAAATTGAAACTCAAATTGCAGAATTAGCAGTTTCCATGGTTCCTAATATTGATAAAATACGTTTCGTAAATTCAGGGACTGAGGCCTGTATGAGTGCTGTTAGATTAGCAAGAGGTTTTACAGGCAGGGATAAGATAATAAAATTTGCAGGTTGCTATCATGGACACAGTGATTCGTTTTTGATACAGGCCGGAAGTGGTGCCATAACATTCGGTTCGCCGAATAGTCCAGGGGTAACATCTGGAACAGCTAAAGATACTTTATTGGCAACCTATAACGACATAGACAATGTAAAAGCACTTATTGAAGCCAATAAGGGGGAAATTGCCTGTATTATTATTGAACCCGTTGCTGGAAATATGGGCTGTATTCCACCAAAGGATGGGTTTTTACAAGGATTAAGAAATCTTTGCGACAAACACGGCATTTTACTGATTTTTGATGAGGTTATGACAGGCTTTAGATTGGCAAAAGGTGGCGCTCAAGAACTTTACAACATAAATGCTGATATTGTTTGCTTTGGAAAAGTTATCGGTGGTGGATTGCCTGTTGGCGCTTTTGCAGCGAGAGAGGAAATAATGAATTATTTAGCACCTATAGGGCCAGTATATCAAGCGGGTACTTTAAGCGGAAACCCATTAGCCATGGCTGCAGGGTTAGCGATGTTAAAAACATTGAATTCTGATAAACAAATTTTTTCAAGATTAGCAGAGAAAACAGAATACCTTCATAAAGGATTTACAAAAGTATTAACTAAAAACAAAGTTGCACATACTATAAACAGAATAGGCTCTATGATTTCTATTCATTTTGCAGAGAAGGCTGTGGTAGATTTTAAAACATCGGTCAAGGGCAATAATGACACGTTTAAAAAATTCTTTCATGGCATGCTGAATGAAGGGATATATATTGCGCCTAGTTCATTTGAAACATGGTTTATTACAGATGCCTTGACCTACTCAGATTTAGATTATACCATTGAAGCTGTTAACAAGGTGTCAAAAATGTTATAAAGTAAGGAGGCTGTCTAAAAAGTTTAGTTTTATGTCATTGCGAGGAACGAAGCAATCTTTAAGTTTCCAGTAATCAATAAATAGATTACTTCACTGCGTTCGTAATGACGACTAATTTTAACTTTTTAGACAGCCTCTTTACTAAAAACCAATCATCAATCTAACTAACTAAATTTATTTTTTGTCGCCTTTATGTTTTTGCTTTCCGCTATGTTTATTCTTCATTTTTTCTTGATCTTTCTCCCACTTAGCGTACTGGTCTGCGTTTAAAATGGTTTTCATTTTGGCTTTCATTGCAATTTGGTAGTCTAAATGCTCATTCATCATTTTTAAACGATCTTCTTTAGACGGTTTTTCCATTTTACCACTTTCTTTTAGAGCTTTGTGCGCTTCCATTTTTGCTTTTCTTTCAGTGGCATTCTGAAGATTTAATTGTTGAATCTCACGTTGTTGGGATGCATTCAAATCTAGATGTAACGTCATTTTTTTTGTTTGAAGTGTTGCCATTTCTTCTGGAGTCATGTCTTTAAAATGTTCCATTTTTTCTCCTCTTTCTTTATTTGGGCCTTCTTTTTTCTCTTGGGCAGTCATTTGCAAAGCAACTAGTGCGACCACAATTAATATTACTTTTTTCATTTTATTTATTATAAAAGGTTAATTGTTAGTAGGACTTGCAAACAGTAAAAAAGTTTAAATGCGTTCGTTATTTTAACCTAGTTTTAACATTAAGGTTATCAATGTTCTAATCAAAAAATAGGATTGTAAAACCTATGCCTGTCTGAATATCTAGAGCATTATTAATACGAATGGCCTCTTTAAAGTAAAATGATATTTTGAATTTTGGCCGTGCATAAGTCTATAAAAATGTCCAATTAGAAAGGGCTTTGTAAAGTGTAGAAATACCATGTTGCCAATCGCCATTAATTTCTTGCCATTTTCCAATCAGTCGGGAATAATCGGTCTCTTTTAATTTATTAAATTTGGATTGTATCTGATAATTGACCCCGAAAGCACGATAATTTTTATTCTTAGTGTATTTTGGATATTCTATCTCACTTTCAATAGTTGTCAAATAATGGTTGTTTTAGTTTACGTGTCTGTTTTTTTATTGTAAATCGGTATTAACTAATTGAGGGTATTGATTTAAGTTTGAAATTAGTTAAATTTGAGACTATTCGAAACGAACATTATAAATCTTATCATTAATGTCCGATAAAAAATAAAATCAACGGGTTTTATTTTTTA
>TARA_R110001592_G_scaffold343251_1_pt1 | contig 53160 bp, 45 predicted proteins | sample TARA_R110001592 | Tara Oceans TARA_R110001592 (sample SAMEA4398387) | marine metagenome | biome: Polar Biome; feature: [SRF] surface water layer (ENVO:00010504); material: water (ENVO:00002006), including particulate matter (ENVO:01000060) such as... | depth 5 m | reverse complement strand
CAGGTGACACAAAGCGGAGCGATCATCGGGACACCGGCCTACATGGCACCCGAACAGGTGGCGGGCGACCAGTCCGCCATTGATCATCAGGCCGATATCTACGCCCTGGGCATCATCATGTATGAACTGATTACGGGTGAGATGCCGTTCAAGGGAAACCTGATGGCGTTGCTGCAACAGATTGCGCTCAACAATCCGACGAAGCCTTCCGAATTACGTCCCGACATCGATCCGCGACTGGAGTCCATCTGTCTGAAAATGATAGCCGGTGACCAGACGCAGCGTTACCAGTCCATGACGGACGTCGCGACTGACTTGCAGGATGTTCTCCGCAACCCGGACGAAAAACACAAGCAGACACAAGCCAAAAAGAAAGGCCCGAAGCCGAAATCACTTCCCACGGCGAAAGAAGAATCGAACCCGGCTTTGATTTCGATAGACCGCTCCAAATCCTCGGCGGACAGGATGCGTTCGCGGGGAGGAAAGTCGGCGAAGAAGACAAAATCATCCGGCCCGCCAAAACATCTGCTGATCGCTGGTGGTATTGGTGGATTGTTACTGCTGCTCGTGATTGCTTTTTTCATTCGTCCGGGCAAACAGGATGAGCAGATCGCAGCCGCCGATTCCGGCATCACAAATAGCGTCGCTGGCAAAACGGCACTGGCGGCCAAGGTTGTGAAAGGTCAGCCCGATGGCATGTTGAATGGAGAGCTGCCAAACAGTCACTCTGCGAGTGAATCCATTAAGAATCCGCCCCCTGCAGCAAACAACTCACAGCGCTACGCATTAACTTTCCCGGAGCCAACAAGTGTTGTCGAGGTGAAAGCACCGTTCAGACTCGATGAAGACTTTACACTTGAGGCGTGGGTGTCCGAGGGAGATATCTTACCCACAGCGAATGGGGAAGCCCCGCCTAATGAAACCATTCTCGATTTGTCTATTCAAATGATGCTCAATTTAGTTCATGATCAGAGACTCAACAAGTGGTCGTTCGTAACGGCGACGAAACTCATCCCTGGATATGAGTATGTTATCTGCAGGGGCAGTTATACGAATAATAATATTGCTATACGCGGTGAAAGAAACCACATTGCAGCCATTTTTGAAAATGGTGAAGTCCGGCTTTATGTAGATGGAAAACGATTGGATAAAGTGAACTACGGCCCTGAGCGAACCCCTGCGCAGGGCCCCCCCCCCACCATGGTCAGAGAATTGTTGATCGGAAACACTCGTATGGCAGGCCAGAGTCCGTTTCGTGGACTGATCGAAGGCGTGCGTTACTCAAAGGGAGCCCGCTACAACGAAGATTTCGTGCCACCCGCGGAGTTGACCAACGACAGTACTACTGAGGCACTTTACCTTTTCCAGGAAGGTCAGGGGGATATTCTCAAAGACTACTCCGGCAACGGTCACGACGGAAAAATCATCGATGCCAAGTGGGTGAAAGTTGGCAGCGAGACAACTATTTCTTCACCGCCGCCACTTGCCGTTGCTCCGTTTGATGAGCAGCAGGCCAAAGCCCATCAGCAAGCATGGGCCGAATATCTCGGCATCCCGGTCGAGCAGGAAGTCGAATTGCCTGGCGGAGAGAAAATGTCCTTCATGCTGATCCCTCCCGGCGAGTTCATGATGGGGTCGACGGGAGAAGAACAGTCACGATTTTTGGAAATGGCGAAATCGGTGGATGACGATATTGCGATTAAACGCATATCTGATGAAGGCCCCCGGCATCGCGTGCGTATTACTTCCCCCTATTACCTGGGAAAGTATGAAGTCACTCAGGCTCAGTGGAAATCAGTGATGGGAAATGATCCCTCCCAAAACAAGGATAACCCATCACATCCTGTGGAGCAGGTCAGCTGGAGTGACGTCCAGGCCTGTCTAGAAACATTGAACAAAAACAATCTCACTGAGACGTTGACTTTTGAATTACCGTCGGAAGCACAGTGGGAATATGCCTGTCGAGCAGGAACGACCACTGCATTTTCATTCGGTGATGATCCACTGAAATTGCCCGACTATGGTTGGAAACGCAATAGTTCAAATGGAGGGACACATCCTGTTGGTGCATTGAAGCCAAATGCCTATGGTCTCTACGACATGTACGGAAATGTCTGGGAAATGTGTGCGGATCTCTATCCGAAAGATCAGCACCATTACACAAACGCCTCAGTGAGCGATCCCACAGGTTCTTCCGCGGGATGGATTACGATGATGCGTGGTGGTTGTCATTACACCGAATCTGTCCGTTGTCGGTCGGCGCATCGGGGCCAGAATCCACGAGAATCGCAACTTCCGACTACCGGCTTCCGTTTAGCGTTGAAGATAAACAAGACTCAGAAAGCCCCGCCAGAGAAATCTGCAGGGGAACTGACTGGAAACTACTCGCTGGAATTTGATGGCAAATCGAGCATCGTCCATCTGCCAGAGATGGAATATGACTTCCTCAAGCCATTCACCATCGAAGTCTTGGCCAGACCTTCTAATTTCCTCCCGGATGGTTCTCGTATTGGATATTTATTGAAAGGGACAAACAGTTTCGGAATTCTTCAATATAAACGCTATGAAGACGATCTCTGGAGTTTCTCCCTGCCCGGCGGGGCTGGAGATGGCAATTTGACTCAGTATTCAAATTCTGATGAACCAATACTGCAGAATAAACTGGTGCACATTGCTGGAATCTGGGACGGAAAAAAGAATCACCTGTACGTCAATGGAAAGAAACAGCAGGAATCTAATGAGATTACTGATCTTGTCAGTATCCCTGCACGATTCTGGCTGGGAGGACGCTGGAGTGACGCGAGCAGTGATTCTACCAACCATTACTACGGCACGCTGGACGAGATCCGTATTTCCAGCATTGTCCGTCATACGGAAGATTACACACCCGCTGACCGACTCGATGCTGATGAACATACTCTGGCCCTGTATCACTTCGATGAAGGTAATGGCGATGTCCTGATTGATTCTTCCGGCAACGGTCACGACGGAAAAATCATCGATGCGAAGTGGGTACGAGTCAAGAACAACTCTGCGGAAAAGCCGCTTGCCGAAATGCTGACTTCCGACGAGTATGAATGGACCGAACCGGTCAACTTGGGGCCTAACGTCAACAGCGGGGAAAACGACGTCTATCCAACCCTCCCAGCGGATGGACTCTCGCTGATATTTTCCTCAAAACGCGGCAAACACGCCAATCTGTATGAGTGCCGCCGTGCGAGCATCGATGATGATTGGGGACCAGCTCAGGAATTGATCGGAATCAATCTCAGTCAACACGATCAGATTACCCCCTGGCTCAGTGATGATGGGCTGACGCTGTTGTTCGGCAACAAGTCCCCTGGAGGGGATAACATCAACCTCTTCCAGACGCGGCGTGCCACGCGCGATACCCCCTGGGATACGCCGATCGACCTCGGCTCCTCCATCAATTCAGACAAAGAAGATGGAGGCGGAGCGCTGTCGCCCGACGGGCTGACAATGTACCTGGCTTCCAAACGACCGGGCTCTCGTTTCCGCGATTTATACCGAACCCAGCGACCTGCCCTGGATGCTCCCTGGCAGGAGCCGAAGCTTCTGGGACGAGAGATTAATCTGGCTTGGGAAGAGAAGTGTCCGCAGCTGTTGGCTGATGGAATATCGTTGATGTACTTAGGCGGTAAGAAAGATGACTACCAGCTTATGCTCGCTCAGCCAGTTGCGGACGGTAAATATGAAGTGCAAGCTCTCGAGTCTCCGGTAAATAATATCTCATTCTGCCTGAGTGCCGATGGCCAGACCATCATTTTTGACAGCAGACGTCCTGACGGTCTGGGAGGCTTGGATCTGTGGATGACCCGCCGTGTCAAGAAGACGATCGACATGGCGAAGTCGACGAAAGTGGACCATGACTCGACTCAGACAATTGACCTGTTATCTGATCTCGTGCCCACGACATTGAATTCCAGGAATATGACATGGCAGATGCAAGACGGAATCCTTATCGGTAACAGCACTGCATCCAGGAAGAGAAAAGACTGGGCCGGTGCGAAGTTTCCCCAGGAAATCAGCGGTGATTTTGACATCGAACTTGAGTTGAAGCAATCAGGCTTTGCTCCGTTGCAATTGGATTTACCGCTGGGCGATAAGCAGGCGATCCGCCTGCATCTAGGCGGACTCGGCAGTGCACTCATGGTAATTGATGGAAAAGAAGATCGACACGCTGCTCCAGAGCACAGCAACAAGGACGCCAGGTTGAAAAGAAATGTCTGGCAGCGCTTGACGGCGAAAGTCCGCCACCAGGGAGAAAACGTCAGCATCGATGTTGCCCTGGACGGAGACCGCGTTGGTCTGTTCTCTGGACTTCGTTCACGGATTACGTTTCCCAAGTGGGTCAAACCCGATCCAGTCCATGTCAAGTTCGCGGGCACCGGCCATAACGAACTTCAACTGGAATTTCGCCGTGCTGTTGTTCACATCGATCCCCCTGCGGCAATAGAGATCGAGAAAACGAAGCCCAAGTAGACGCTGTCATTCGCTGCCGGGGAGGCTCTTCACTCAAACGTCAGCGTTGCCTTATCAATCATCGGCTTCGACTTATTGGCGGTCGTGTCTTTCAGTTTCAGTTCAAAACCGAAGCCATATCCAGCTGGCAGATCTTTCAGGTTGAGTTTTGCGGGAGTGCGTTTGACGTGCTTCGAGAGCCCGGGCGTGTCATCGTAGGTCTCTTTAACCTGGGTCCAGTCGGTCCACGTATCGAGTTTGCCGTCGTTGTCGGTATCGACGCCAACGCGGACTTCCACCTGTTCCACCCACGGGCCAGGGCTGACATAGTCGGTCTGCTGTTGCGTGAACAGATAGAAGCGACCTTTCGCGAAGCCGATGTCGGGGTCCGGGTGTCCTTCGCCGATCTTGTCGCACCAGGAGTAAGGTCCGTCGATGTTAGGACTCGTGAACCAGCCGACACTCATGTGGCCACCACCGGCAGGATCGTAGTCGCCGAACAAATAGTATTGTGAGCCGACGCAGATCGGAGCCCAGTCACCATACGCTTCCTGTTCGGGTTCATGGACGTTGTACTTGCCGATGTTGGTATTCCAGTCCGGATGCTGCAGCCAGTGCGGATGTTTGTATTCGGCGATCTTACCGGTATCTTGCGTGCGGTTGTCGACCGGAGGCGCGAGGAACTTCCAGTCTTTAACGCCATCTTCACTGACGGCATGCGCGGCGAGGGGAGAATCCCAGGAGCGTTTGCTGGCATTGATGGGGCTCCAGTCTTCAAGGATCACGTGGAAGCGACCTTCTTTGTCACGAATAAACCCGGCATCGGAACCGTGCGAAGGATCTTTGACCGCCAGGCCCATATTTTTGCCGGGCTTTCCGTCGGTGAGATCTTCGTCGATGTAGACATGCGGGTCCTGATCGTTGGGGTAATCGTAGTAGATATAAACTTTGCCGTCTTTATACTCGGCACTGGTCACCCAGCGGGAAAAATCTTCGGTGACCGGGCCGTGATGCACCCAGTTGACCATGTCGCGGCTCTGCCAGCCATGATATCCGCCGAGCCCCTTTTCCAGTCCGCCCGGTGCATCGAACTGATGTTTCCAGGGAGTGGTCTGCAGCTTGACGTCGAAGCCGTCGAGCGTCGCAGGCTCTGCTTTGAAGCCTTTCTTTTTCTTAGCGCCGCCATAGCGACCGAAGACCCAGTAGTTGTTCGGTCCGATCGCCAGAAAGACGGGGGCGTCCTGCAGATTGACCGGACCCAGGTTGGCAACCGGTTCCCAGTTCTGCCAGATCGGTGACTGTTCGATGATGATCGATTTCGCCTTCTGTTTCTGGTCAAAGCGTTTGACCTTGCTGGTAAAGCTGGCTGTCTTGTCAGTGGGGATCACAGTGCCTTCTTTGAAATCGATGTTGTCTTTTCCGACTGCGGCAGCCTGCCATTCTTTTTGTGTATCGATGACCCAGTCGTCGGCTGCGAAAGCGGATGTGGTGGCGAAAGTAACAGACAGGATCAAGAGGAAGCATGCTCTCATCATATTCATCAGTCTGGTTTCCGGGTGTGCTGAGGGATTGGAATGACGGATTGAAGTCACTCTTCAGGTTAGCCTGACCACTGGTAGATTGCAACGTGTGATGCGAACGCACAACTGAATTTTGTTGTGATGACTCAATGCACGGGTTAGAATCAGAAGAGAGTTGTGCAGGAGAAACAGGTTCAGATCTTCTTTTCAAAAAGCAGAAGTGCGATGGATGATGCCTCACCAGATGCTGCGAAAGATGAGAGTACGACGGATACTGATGAGATCTGGTTGACCAGGATCAGGTGGTTTCTGGCAGGTGCAATGCTGGGGGCTTCCATTCCCGTCATGCTGGGTGTCTATCTGATTCAGCAGTTTTCCGCTTACACGGCAACCTTACCTCCCGGTACCGCCGTATGTGGTATGCCAATGCTGATCCCCATAGCCCTGTTTGTGTTTGTGGCTCCGATCATGGGACTCATTGGTGGTGGTACAGGCCTGCTGCTCGTTGTGATCGAACAACGGACGAGCTAGAATTTAAGACACCATTCTATTCGTGAACGAGACTCATCAAAGAGGTTTCTGCCATGTTGCGTGCCCTGCTGTCTGTGATCGTGTTCCTCCTGCTCCTGCAGCCTGCATTCTCTGCCGAGCTTAAAAAACCGAACATCCTGTTCATTCTGGTCGATGATCTGGGTAAGGAATGGATGGGCTGCTACGGTCAGGAGTGGATACAACTTCCCGCGATCGACGAACTGGCGGCGACCGGGATGACATACAACAATGCGTGGTGCATGCCGCAATGTACGCCGACGCGGGTGACACTGCTCACCGGGCAGTATCCGTTTCGGCATGGCTGGACCAATCACTGGGATGTCCCCCGCTGGGGCGCGGGCGCCCATTTCGATCCGCAGTTGAATACGACCTTTGCGAATGTGCTGCGCGATGCCGGTTACAAAACGTGTGCCGCAGGCAAATGGCAGATCGATGATTTCCGCGTGGAACCCAATGCGATGCAGGAAGCGGGTTTTGATGACTGGTGCATGTGGACCGGCTATGAAGCACAGAACCCGCCGAGTGCGAATCGCTACTGGGACCCTTATATCAATATCAAAGGCAAGGGGAGCAGGAGCTACCCCGGCCAGTTCGGCCCCGATATTTTCTGTGACTACCTGATCGACTTCATCGGCAAGCACAAAGACCAACCGCTGCTGCTGTATTACCCGATGGTTTTGACGCACACGCCTTTGACTACGACGCCGTTAAACAAGGACGAAACAGACAAGACAAGTCTGTTTCCGGTAATGGTACGCTATGCCGACAAACTGGTGGGCCGACTGGTGACAGCGCTGGACGAAGCGGGCCTCCGCGAGAACACAATCATCGTCTTCACCACAGACAACGGTACCGGCGGCCAAAGCAACATTAAATTTCGCGGCCACTTCGTGCGGGGTGGTAAGACGAAAATGACGGAACACAACGGGACCGCGATGCCGTTTATTGTCAACTGTCCGGGGACCGTTCCCGGCGGCGTGGAGACCGACGCGTTGATTGACTTCACCGACATTCTTCCCACGTTCGCAGAACTGGGGGGCGGCAAGCTGCCGGCCGGTCGCGTGGTGGATGGAAAGTCATTCGCGCCGCTGGTTCTGGGCGAAACGCAAGAGGGACCACGCGAGTGGATTCTCTCAATGGGAGGCGGCCCGGCAGCTTTGCGCGACGGACGCGTGCAGCCGGCGCTGGACTACGACGATCGCGTGATCCGCGACAAACACTATAAACTCTGGATCGATGCCAACCGGAAACCGAGCAAACTGTTCAGGATCACCGGAGACCAGTGGGAAGAGCAGAACCTGATTCATTCAACCAGCCCGAAAGACCAGGCAGCGCTGGAACGGCTGACCGCGATTGCAGCGCAGTTTCCCGCGAAAGACGGTGCGCCTAATTACGAGAAGAATCCGCCTCAAAAGTGGGATCAGAAACCGGGGATACCCGGGCAGGGGAAAAAGCAGAAGAGAAAAGCGAAAACCAAGCAGTAATCGTCGTTGCTTTGATGCCACCACGAAAAGCACGAAATGACACAAAAGAAAAGTGAATGAGGCGGGGTCTTTCAGTGGTGCCTGCCTTTTTGATGTCAGTAGAAACAGGGCGATTCATTCAGGAAGTATTTGCTCTGCAAATAAGAAGGACCGTATAATCGAGCCATGACAAATCGCAGAACTTTCATTAAATCGGCAGCGGGGCTGGGTGCTTCGCTTTCACTGTTCGCTAATTTCAAGGCGCGTGCGCAGGAGAGACCTGCTCCCCGCCGCCCTTTGATCCTCTGCAGCCGCGGAGAAGAGTGGGCCGAGAAGGTACTCCGGCCCGGCTGGGATGTGCTGGAAGCCGGAGGCGACATTCTTGATGCGGTCGAGAAATCAGCCCAGGTGACCGAACTGGATCCTGAAGATCAGTCCGTGGGGTATGGCGGCCTGCCGAACGAAAACGGGGTCGTGCAGCTTGATGCTTCTTTTATGGATGGGCGGACCCACAATTGCGGATCGGTCGGGGCGCTGGAGAATATCAAGACGCCGTCCTCCGTGGCCCGGCTGGTGATGGAGCGGACCGATCACATTCATCTGGTCGGCGAAGGCGCCCGGCAGTTTGCCCGGGCTCACGGTTTCAAGGAAGAGAATCTGCTGACCGATCAATCGCGAAAGATGTGGCTCCGCTGGAAGGAGAACCTGAGCGATAAAGACGACTGGCTGCCTCCGAAAGACGGGAACTACGATCTCGACAAACGGCCGACAGGGACCATCAATATTCTGGCACTGGACAGCAAGGGGGATCTGGCCGGCTGTACGACGACCTCGGGACTGTTCGGCAAGCTGCCGGGCCGGATCGGCGATTCCCCTATCATTGGGGCGGGATTGTACGTGGACAACGAAGTCGGAGCCGCAGGCGCGACAGGGCGGGGCGAAGAAATCCTGCGGACCTGTGGCAGCTTTTTCGTCGTCGAACAGATGCGGGCAGGCAAGAGCCCCCGCGAAGCGTGCGAGGCACTCTGCCAGCGTATCGTGAAAATCAATGGCGGCGCGGATAAGGTCGACTTCAATGACAAGATCGTCGCCATCAACAAAAATGGAGAAGCCGGCTGCGCGGCGATTCGCGGTCGGAAAGACAAGCCCCCCCAAGCGGCCATTATTACTGTGGCGGGAGTGCAAATTATTGAGGGTTCCTACCTGATTGAAATCAGATAATTCATTTAACGGGAAATTTTATCATGCTCAGATTCAGCCAGCTTGTGTTCGCTTTTGCTATTGCCTGTTTGAGTCTCTCTGGAGTCGTACAGGCAGAAGGCTATCTGACATCAATCGGCAAAGACGCTGATCGAATCCCTGTTGTCGTGGTCAAAGGCACGCCTTATGAAATGGGTAAGCAGCAGGGAGAATTGATCAAAGCCGACGCGACGGAAATGATTCACTCCCTGATGAAAAAGATTCAAATCGCTGAGCCGGAACGATGCTCGAATGCCAGTCTGGATGCGGCCTGGAAAGCGATTGCACCGCATACCGATGCCCGTTTTAAAGAGGAGCTGCGCGGCTTTGCGGAAGGAACCGGTCTGTCGTTGACCATGTTGCAGCGGGCACATGCGCTGCCTGTGGTGATGGACTATTCCTGCAGCAGTATCGCCGCCTGGGGATCAGCCACGCAGGATGGTCATCTCTATCAGACGCGAAACCTGGACTGGACGATGGAGCTGGGGGCGCAGGATTATCCCTGTATTACGGTTTACATCCCCTCAGAAGGCATCCCCCACGTAAATATCACGTTCGCGGGATTCATCGGTGCCAACACCGGCATGAATGCGAAAGGGATTGTATTATCTGAGATGGGAGATTCCCCCGGAAAAGAATATCCCTTTGACATGAATGGCGTGCATTTTACGACGCTGTTTCGACAGGTGATGTACGATGCGGACGGTCTGGAACCCGCGATTGACATCTTTAAAAATGCGAAACGCATGAAAAAGTATCACTATGTGGTCGGCGACGGTGCGAACCTGCGAGCCGTGAAGATGCTGGCTCATGCGCCTGATCTCGTGATCTGGAACGATAATGACCCGAAAGATGAACTGGCCCCGCAAGTCATGAAAAACCTGGTGTACCAGGATGAAGGTCGCGGGGCGTTTCAGCCACTGCAAAAAGTGTATGGTAAAATCGGTGCCCCGGAAATGATTGACATTGCCTGCCAGATTCCCATCAAAGGGGGAAATATACTGGACGTGGTTTACGATGCCACCGCGCTCGAGTTCTGGGTCTCCTACGCCGAGAAGCAGAGCGAAGCTTATCAACGCCCCTTTGTGCACTTCAAACTGAAAGACTATCTGAAGTAAACGCAGCGTCGATAAACGGCAATGACTCCGCTGCTCTCAATTCGTATAAGGTACCGTTCCTGTTTTTGGATCGACCTTGTGACCGAACTTGGCAATGTACTTACTGCCGGGTAGAAACTGGTCATTCTGGGCGGCCAGTTTTTTGTTGAGGAGTGCCTCGAGTTCGGCCTGAACTTGGGCGACACCAGGATCGTTGCAGAGGTTTCGTTGCTGAAAAGGATCCGCATGGTTGTCGTACAGCAGCCAGGGACCTTTGAGATCGCGGACGTACGTGTATCGGGTCGTTCGCAGGCCCCGGTACTCTTTGCCGCCTCGACTCCGCTGCCATTCACCGAAGGGGGCAGGGCAGGTGATGACTGTCGCACCGTCGGAGGGATCTTCACCGCCACGCAGATAACCACTGAAATCCAGCCCTTCGACGCTGGCAGGGATTTTGAGCTCGCAAAGACCCAGTAATGTCGGCATCAGGTCTTCGGAATTAATGGGAGTATCGAGGGCGCGACCTTTCGCGTACTCGGATCCATTGAGCCGGAACAGCATTGGCACCCGCAGCGATTCATCCCACGGTTTCTGTTTGCGGATCTGTCCGTGGGAATGCAGCATGTCGCCGTGATCGGAGGTGAAGACGATGATCGTGTTGTCATCGACGCCAGTCTCTTTCAGCGTCGCCAGCAGATCGCCGACGCAGTCATCCAGCGCACTGCAGTGGGCATAGTATCCTGCCAGTTCTTTTTTCGCGGCAGCCTGCTGGTCTTTTGGTACATTGGGACGCAGTTTAATTTTCTCGGGCTCATACATGCTCTGGTATTCCGGCGGCGCCGTGTGATAGGGATTGTGAGGCGATCCGTATGACATCACCAGCAGAAACGGCTGACCCGCTTTCGACTGGTTGCGAATAAACTGCCGGGCCACCCGCGTCTGGGCGAACGCGTCGTAGCCTTCCCACGTCCGTCGCTCGGGCGAGTCGGCATAGTAGAAGGAATTGTTGTAGTTATGCGTGCATTCCAGCGCCCGCCAGAATTCAAAGCCCTGTCGACGCGCCGGCGGCGTGAAAGCAGTCCGCCCCCGCCCGTCCAGGTGCCACTTTCCGATGAATCCGGTTTCGTAACCGGCCTTGTCCATCACCTCAGCTATCGTGACGGATTTGGCTGGCAGTTGCACGTCGTTCAGAAATACTCCATGCGTCAGGGGCCGCTGTCCGGTCATGAATGTCGCTCGAAAGGGACAGCAGACGGGGCAGCCGGAAACGGCGTTCTTAAAGTTGACGCTGCCACGCGCCAGTTCATCAATATTCGGCGTTTTGACCTGCTCATTTCCCGCATAGCCGATCGACTGGGCCCGCCATTGATCGGTAAGAATGAATAAAATATTCGGCTGCTGCTTTTCCGCCTGAACCCAGGTGGGAGTCATCAGCAAGCAGAGTAACAGGAAAAAAGAAATACGAATCAGCATGGCGAGCGTCCTTAGCAAATTTCGTCGTACCCGCGGTGCAGGCAGGACTGATCTGTTGAATGATCAATGTGAAGTCTCAATTATCTGGCAGAGACCATACTGATTGCAACGTGAACAACGTGAATGGATCGGGAAAAGAAAATTCCCCGCATGAATGCTACTCGTCTGAAGGGCCTTTTGTCTTTTGAAATTCGCCATAAGGAACGCCCACGACGCCGTCCGATATTTGTCTCAGATCAAAGATTCCCGTCTCTGGCGTCGGTTCCAGTAGTTTTTCGTTGAACGTTTTCGGATCGCAGGGTTTGTTGACATCTTTCCAGGTGAGAGTCAATCGCTGTGCTTCATCCTCATTTCCCTTGGTTCTCCTTAAATAGGACAGCGTTTCCCCGGGAACTTTAACGCCATCGACTTCAACAAAATCGTTCTTCAGCGCCAAATTCACTTCCCAGTCACCCGATTCCCTTCGCTGTGACCAGAAAATCATTCGGCTCAGGTAGCAGGGTTCATCTGCGGTGACTTCGAAAATCGCATAATATCTTTTATGCATACTTTGGGGATCACTATTCTCGATCACCTTGTGAATAATCCAGGGCCCGTCTGCCTGTTTTTCGACGAAGAACTGCCCCTCTTTAAAGACCGAGTTCTGGACAAAAATTTCATGCATCTGCGGTCGGCTCAGCAGGAAATGGGGAACGTAGGTCAATGAAAAAACAGGAAACAGATCACAGTATTTGGATGTGGGAATATAGTCTTTCTTGCGGATTGAGATTCTTTGTCTGCCACGATAGGTCGGGAAACTCTCTGACAGAAACGTATCCTCTGTTGATCGGACAAAGGCACAGTTTTTTTCAGCGGTGCTGGTCCACTGCGCCCAGAGTGATGGTTTGACCTGGGTATCAAAGGTGAGCGTGGTCAGAATTTGCGGTACCCGTCCCCGTTGTAAACGCGGTGGCAGAAACTTTTCCGTTTCAATGACTACGGTTCCCGATTTGAGGTGACTGTCGGGACGCATCGCTTGTTTGAGCCGCTCCAGTCCCTCCTTTAGGGAGGCGTTTGAATCCCTGGGAATCTCAGGGGGTTTTGCCTGTTTGAGTTTGAGTATCGAGTCGGGCAGTTTCTCGGGCCATTTCAAAGGTTCGGCTGCCAAGACAGAAACACCTGACAGAGAAGCACCCAGCATCACTGCCAGCACAGCCAGAGGTACGTGATTATTGCAATTCATGACTCTTCTCCTCGGGAATCGGACAGGCAAAGGAACAGCAACTCTCGAATGAAAAACGTCTGCACTCAAAGCAAAACTGCATTCTGGTAAATATATTTATTCCAGCAGAGAGGTAGCCTTGGTACAATTGCACATTGTGGCATCTCTGTTCATGTGCGTCAAATACCGAAGCTCAGTTTGTCAGCGAAAGGCTGCCGCCATGCTCCAAAATCACATACGAATCCCACTGGTTTTCTGTTGTGCCTGTTCGTTGCTGCTCTTGTCGGGGCAGAGAACAGCGCGCGGTGAGGACGCGGTTCCCCAGCGGCTGATCAAAGCCTGGGAGGCCTCCCGGAACCGGATCCAGTCACTGTATCTCAAAATCCGCAATGAGACCACATCCCCTTACGAGTTAACCGAAATTGCCCGGATGACGGGGCGGGTTTCTTTTGTGAAGGCAACGGAAATTGTTGCCTTTGATGCAGAGCGTCAGCTCAAACGATTCCAGTGGGATGAACAGGAGCACGCGAAAAAAGATGAACAGGGTCACTACACGCTGGAAACGATTCGTGGCCACGAATGGGTGACCGCGACGGAAGGGGGCCTCAATCGAAATGCCCCGCTGCCTGGCAACGTGGGAATGCAGTATGGAAAGAACTATTATCCCTTTCACAATCTGATTCACCGGTCGGAATATATGCGTGAGAACGCCATCTATGTTGCAGATCCGCTGGCTTCGCAGGAGGACATCAGCAAAGCGAAATGGTCATCACTGCCCGAGGCTCTCACGCTCCGTGACTTCCAGCTGCTCAAAGAAGACGCGAATGAGTTCGTCATCAGCTGGACCGGGAAAATTCCAGCCAGCGGAAAGCAAGCCCGGCAGGTTTTCACGATCAGTAAGACATTCGGCTTCCGGGTGAAACGGGAGGAGTTCTATTTGATGCCTCAGGAGCAGCTCATTTCGTCCTGTGAGTGTCGCGATTTTCGCGAGGTCGCCAAAGAGATCTGGCTGCCTTACAAGGTGGCACAGCAGTTTTTTCGGGACGGCAAGTTAATCACCCGTACGAATATGAAAGTTCTGGAAGCGAAAGTCAATCAGGATGTTTCACGTGATACCCATTTCGAATTCGCCCCCGGGACACAGGTAACCGATTTATCGCAACTGACCCCCGCGCAAGTGAAAGATTTAAAAGAGACTCGCAACCTGGGCTACGCCCGTGCATTTACAGTGGGTGAAAAAAAGAGTGAGGTACAGAAGTGACGGGTGAAACTGATCTGACTGAGGGAGTACGTTAAACAGGAATTGTGAGTCAGGGGACAAGGACCGTGCCTGGTAATTTTAACACTACCGTTACATTTTGACGTGATCGCTCAATTTCAGAATTTAAAGGCATTTTATTATTTTGACCAGACATTTCCCTCCAGGTCAGCCAGGCATATGTTTTTCATGTTCAAAATCCGAGCTATGAATTCAGGATCATCGAAATTGGTTTGAGGTTTCATCCAGTCATTTGTAATTTCGGGCGACAAGACCACAAAAAAGGATTTTTCTGAAAGTTCTTCCTGACTCAGATCCTTGTACGTTTTGAAAATGAATTCCGTGTCAGGAAAGGAATCCTGATATGCGTCTATGAACTCCTGCTTTGAAAGTCTCAGTAAGAAGATTGAAGTCATGCCCGATTTATGATCGATCTTCCCGGAGATTTCTTCTGCCGGTGAAACATAGACGTTTGGAGCAGGTCTCACCGAATCGGCTATTCCAGTTTCTTCGTTTGATTTTTGCTGAGATATGATCTGCTGATAAAGAACGTGCTCACCGAGAAACGGAAGTAATCGCACTCTCCAGTTCAGTGCAACAGGATTTGTGTTGGTCTCTGGGGACATCAATCCAGAAGGGTAGGTTTCGTTGTAGTACTTTACTGCAAGTCCGATGTTCTTTATCTGTCTTTTGGTATTTATTTTTGCGACATATTCTTTCAGAGACCTTTGCTGCCCGGCATCCTGATAAAGTAGATAGATGACGAAGGAGGCAATGATGACCGCGAAAGAGATTAAATAATAAATGTAGTTTTTCATTGAAGAGCTTATCTAAATATACATTGCACAAGTATCCGATCGGCTGTGTTTTGTTATCGATCAATTATTTTCATGTTCTGGAAAATGCTCAATCAGTTGATCCTGCTGCAGTTGAATGTCGACTCTTGAAAAATCTCTTTTGGCTTGAGAAATTTTCTTCCAGGTAGCAACAGGATTAAGAGACCCTTATCTTATCATTGTAACGCCATCAGTTCCTGCTGCAATTCGGTAATTGTCTGATAGCGTTTCCGGGGATCATCGGAGAGACAGCGTTTTACCACACGGAAAACGGCTTTCAGTTCCTTTTCCCTATAGCAGTGTGTGAACGGTCTCTCGGGCAGTCTGCCGGTGATCAGCGTCCATAAGAGTACACCCAGACTGTAAATGTCTGTTGCCGGTGTGGGCAGACTCTGGCGGCTCAATATTTCTGGCGCGATAAATCCCGCTGTGCCTCCAATGCTGTTTTCCACCGTAGTACCATCGGCGATCAGGAAAGCGAAGCCGAAATCGGTCACCAGAACATTGCCATTTTTGTCCTGCAGGATGTTCCCCGGTTTGAGGTCGCAGTGAATGATTCCCTTGTCATGCGCGTAGCTGATTGCGTCCGTCACGCTTTTGAGAATGCCCAGCGCGGCTTTGATGGAAAACGGTAGTACTTTCAGTTGAGACTGCAGGTCGATGCCCTCCACATAGTCCATGACCATAAAGTATCCACCCCCCGGAAATCGACCGAGTCCCTCGACGCGTACAATATTGACGTGATGCAACCCGGTAAGCAGCTGTGCTTCTTTGACGAACTGGGCCACCGCGCGCGGATCAGACTGACGTGCTTTGTGAAGTGACTTGATGGCAACCTTCTGTGTTATGCCTTTCACTCTGGCTCGAAAAACCTTTCCCATCCCACCTGAGCCCAACAACTGCTCCAAAACATAATCTGCATACAGCAGGGGCGCCTCGTACTCCACCACGGCTGTTGGGGAGCCATCATTTGTCGTATCACCAGGTAACAGTCGTTGTTCAATCTTCCGCCGGGCGTTTGCCAGTAATCTGCGGACCGTTCTTTCTGATCTGTTGACGGATTTACTGATCTCCGGGTTCTCCTGACCCTGAAGGCTGGCCGTCAGGACCATACGCTCTTCGGGCGGAAGTTCCCGGATTACCGTGTGCAGTTCTTCGATGATTGCGACGACTTCCTCAGCAGACGGTTCCGGCGTCCGCGCTGCTGCAGTGGCGAGGTCTGTGGGATCTTCATGGTGAATACTTCTTTTGGCCGCGGTATGTTTTTCAATCTGACCATACAGCTTGTTCAGCGTGATGCTGGCCAGCAGCCGCCACAGATCACCTGCCTCCTTCAGCTGGAACTCATCACCACTGGCATGCACAAAAAAACTGCGATAGGCCGATTGAACGATGTCCTCGGCATCAACGCGACGACCCAGTTTAGAACCAATGCGGCTGCGCGCCAGGGCGATGAGCCTGGCGACATAGCGGTCAAAAATGGCAGTCGCCGCTTCGCTCTGGCCCGCCTGGTACATCTGCAGCAGCTCTTGTGAATTCAAGTATGACACTTTCGTAAACGATCCCCGACTATCGACATAGTTCATTTCAGGAGACGGTGGGAGGATTTCTCGAATTTTTGAAAGTTTCTCTGACCAATCTTACCCGAAAACCGGATACACCCCGGGAGAAAAGACTCCTGAATGCTCAATTAAGTTCGGAATTCGTTTTGAAAGGACCTGAAATGGCCTACGTTGTGACCGCCGCCTGCTCTGGCTGCAAATATACAGATTGCGTTGTCGTCTGTCCCTGCGAATGCTTCCGCGAAGGAGACCAGATGCTTTACATCGATCCGGAGGAGTGCATTGACTGCGACGCGTGCCGCACTGAATGCCCCGTCAATGCCATTTTTTACGAGGACGATGTCCCGGCCCAGTGGAGGGAGTATATCCAGATCAATGCAGAGATGGCGGCTAAGACACCCCCGATTACTGAGAGGAAAGCCCCCTTAAAATGAGGCAGAGTTAGACGGTGTCCCGTTTTTACTGTAGCGTCTCCAAGACCATTTAGACCGAGTATAACAGATCGACAGACGCTCTGGTTAAATGTGAGACACTCTGGAAAGGGGGGCTTTTACTTTTCAGCCTGCGGTAATTTCAGAGGCATCTTTTTTAATTTGCTGGTATTGATCACGACAACAATGTCGTCGTCAGTCCCGATTTTTCCATCAAAGCCGGATGACGTTCCAACAATGACATCGGGACCAAACTCATAAATAATGGTCCGGTTCCATGCATCAGTAAATTCTTTTTTGTTTGTTGCGATGGCATCTTTGTGTTCTGCGGCAGTTTGCGCATGTTTCCTGATGAGTTCGATTGACCTGGCCGATCGACGCGCGTCGGTCTCGCACATCAATGGCACTGAAATCAGAGCGAGAAGAAACACGACGCTAAGTAACGCTTTTACTGAGTTGAGCACTTTCTACCTCCAAGCGTACACATCTGGCTAAAAGTCCAGATACTCTTGGGGTGCTCCTGGTTTGTCAAGTGTTTAATTAATAACGAAATTTAAAACCAGTCGGTTTTAAAGTGATCTGGGCCAAAAGTTCAAGGGTGATGCGATTGGTAGCCGGGAGGACTATCGCCGCATCTCGTTTTCTTGCCTGTGATATGTGACAAAAAGGTCATTTTGTCACGGGTTTTCCTGGGTTTCGGCCCATTTTCAAAATGTGGAATAATTCAAAATTTGCTTTCAATTTGATTTGCAATTTTGGCCGACTCTTTAGATACTGAGACTCAGTCTCAATTGATAATGTATCGCCCGCCAGCTTTTTTGCCAGCAAGCACCTCACCCTCCAGTTTGAAAGTAACGAGGTAATTTGATGGCATTATGCTCTGCTCGTTCCGCTCCACCCCTGCTCGTAGAACACCTGCTTCAAGTCTCCCTGGCCGTTGATTACGGGAATTCTTAATCATGTATGCCACAGAAAAAGACTTGGATAAACTGACGCGTTGCTACGAAATACAACGCTGGGATGAAGGGCTCTGCCTGTCTCAATCCCTGCTGAAACAGTTTCCTCACGATGGACGCGTGTGGGAATTAAGCGGCATGCTGTTCCGCGAACTGACCAGTTTTAAACTGGCCCAGAATGCGCTGGAGACAGCCACTACTTTGATCCCCCTCTCAGACCGGGCGCAGTTGGCGCTGGCTGACTGTTATCTGCACTTCGGTCAGAGACAGCTGGCGGGGGAGATGTTTCAGTTCCTGTATGAGAAAGTGGGAATCGCTCCGCAGTTGCATTCCGAGCTCAAAGATCGGCTGCAGAAACTCTCTGACTCTGAACATCAGAGTGACGGATGGGAACCGGCAGACCTCCAGCGACCCAAACTGACCGCCGAGCATCATTACAACCTGGCTCATTCGATGGGGTACCTGGGTTATCCCCCGGAATGCGTTGAACAGGAAATTCTGCGTGCGATTGAGCTGGCGCCGGATTGCCTGGAGTACCGCATTGGTCTGGCAGGTTTTCTCAGCCAGTTGCATCGGGCCGAGGAAGGTTATCAGTATGTCGCCCGGCTGTCATTGCAGGAGATCTCTCGTCTGGAGTGTGAGTGTTGCCTGGAACGTCTGGTGAAAGTATTTCACGCCGGCGGCGACCATAGACGTCTACTGGCCTGTATGGACCGAGTCGAGGAAGTAAAACGTGCACAGAGAAAAAGGAAGTGTATCAATAATGATGAAGAGTGAAAGTTCCCTCAAGTCGGAGCCGATCAGCAAATCTTATTACGTGAAACTGCAGGAGGGAGTGGTCGGCTATGAATCCTGTCAGGGAAAAACCGGGCTCATCTGCTCTGTCCGTGCCGATGGATTTCTGGAAGTGGACTTCTCCTGTTCCGGCGATGAAAACCGCGTATTTCTGGATGCTCATCTGGTTGAAGAATGTCTGCCGCCAGGGCAGAGAACAGCAGGGGGAAAATGATGAGTCTGATACAACTGTTCGTATTCCATCTGGTACTGTTCATCGCGATTGGATTATTGCTGGCGGTTTTTGTGGCTTTGAATCAGATCCTGTTACAACTACGTGCCTGGTTGCGCAGTTCAGAAGTCGTTCCGCGTCTGCATCAAAGTCTGCCCGGAAAAATGCCTCGGCAGTTCAGGGGTCACGCCAGCCACTGAATTTCATCACCGATCGCAGGAATTAAAAATAACAGAAGAACCAGTCGCTGGTTCGTTATCAATACAAACTACACCAATGGAAGGCATTGAAAACTATGACTGACTCCGGAAATGCAGTGAGCACTCATCGAATCAGCGTGGGAATGCTGGCGCTGGCCATATTTCTGGCAGCGCCCCCACTGACGCAGGCGGGAACGCCGCAGCAGAAGAAATCAAAGCAGGGAACCAAACCCGCTTCGCAGTCTGAATCAGACAGTAAACGGGCGGCCCTGCATCAAGCATTGCCGGAGCCTTTAACCAGTTTTGGAGCGGCTGTGCTGGGAGATTATTTATATGTCTTCAGTGGTCACGACGGCGACGCCCACGGCGAAGGCCGCGATCTGCTGGCCGATCACTTCCGTAGAATCAAAGTAGACGACCCCGAGGCAAACTGGGAAGAGCTGGCGAAGCACCATCCGGCGCAAAGTACGGCACTGGTTACCGATGGGAAATATCTTTACCGGATCGGCGGTCTTTCTTTTTTGAATTCCAGTGGGGAAGAGACCAACTTCAATTCGACTCAGTTTTTCTCACGCTATGATGTTGAAGAAGACAAGTGGACGGAACTGGCTCCGCTGCCAGAACCACGTTCTTCGCTCGATGCTGCAGTGCTCGGTCGATCAATTTATGTCGCGGGAGGCTGGAATCTGCAGGGGAAATCCTCGCGGGATGCCCCCTGGCATGAAGATATTCTGCGATTTGACCTGGATCATTCTGAAGCAGGCTGGCAGACAATGAAAGGGCCTGGATATAACACGCGGGCCATCTCGCTGGCCGCATACGATGGAAAAATTTATCTGCTGGGAGGAATCGGGGAACGGGGCATCTCACGAAAAGTCTCCGTCTACAATCCGCAGACCGACAGCTGGTCTGACGGTCCCGAATTAAAAGCAGACAGTTCCACCGCCGGTTTTGCTACCAGCTCCTTTGCCACCGGCGGACATCTCTATTACACCGGCGGTTCGGGCATCGTTTATCGCCTCAATGCTGATCAGACTGACTGGGAAGTGGCAGACCGTCTCCTGTTTCCGCGCATGTTTTTACGACTGCTGCCCCTATCCGAGCAGCGACTGATCGCCTTGGGGGGAACATCGATGAATGCGGGGCGGATTGGTATTGTCGAATCGTTGCGCGTGGATTCAGGTAAAAACAAGTTCTCCAAACAGGTTTCGTGGTCGGTCAAGTATGACGGACAGGCAAAGCAGAGTCAGATGCTGGTGCTCAATGGACTCAAACTTTATGCGTTCGGAGGGAATAACAGTCGCGCACCACACAACTTTACCAAAGAAACACTGGTCGATGAAGCGTTTGTGTTTGACATCGCCCGGCAAACCGTTGAGAAGCTTCCGTCATTGCCTCAGGCAGTTCAGAGTGGCAGTGCCGTTTCCCTGTCACAGACCAGTGAGCACGAATCAATATTTGTAACCGGAGGCATGGGCTTTGAGGGAAATGAGTTCGCTTCACTCAAAGAAATATTCCGCTTTGACCCCGAGTCCCAATCCTGGAGCAAGAGCCCGGTACAACTTCCCAAAGCACGCTCCATGTTCCATGCGGCTACATACGAAAACGCTATCTGGTGCTTTGGAGGCAGTATTGTCGGTAAAGATCGTGAGCTATTGAAAACCGTTGTGCACTGGTGGGGCGATGATTCCAAACCGGCTCCTTTGCCCGACGTCAGTCTGCCGACACCTCGTCGTTCGTTCGGAGGCGCAGTCCTGAATGATCAATATTATCTCGTGGGAGGTTTGACCAACTCTTCGAAAATCGCAGAGACCGTGGATGTGTTCGACTTCAAAGAACGAACATGGAAAACCACAGCTGCTCCCAAAACACAGCGTGTCTTTCCCAGTCTGGTAGCAGCGGGAGACAAACTGTATCTGTTTGGCGGCTTTACCAATGTCGACGGTCATTTTTCTCCTGCCGGATCACTGGAAATGTATGATTCCCAGGCGGATGAATGGACCGTGGTCGCCGCTGAGCTGGCGGGCGTTGATCCTTCCATGTCAATGTTTGCCATGAATGGTCGTCTTCTGTTTTATGGCATTGATAAAAAAGAAGATGGCCTGGCGCGATTTGTATTGCTGGATCCTGCTCCTGAAACGCCCCCGGAACAGGTTGCCTCCATGAGCTTTGGGAGCAGACGTCGTGATCCGGCGCAACAGGCCAAACAGGAAGCAATGAGCCTGATGAGAAAAGATACCGACAAAGACGGCAAACTCAGCAGTGCCGAACTGGGAGAACGCATGGCTGACTTTGTCAAGAAGGCAGATCAGAACGGTGATGGATTTGTGACCGTAGAAGAAGCAGCGGCCGTCATCGAGAATGAGAACCGGTCCGAGGCTTCTGAAAATCGTCAGGGAAGACCGGGGCAACCGTCCCGGGACAAAAGTAATAAACCCGACGAGAAAAAACAGGACGAGAAAAGGCCCGCTGAGAAGAAAACAAAGCAGGAGTCCGCGGACAAAAAGAAGCCTTGATCGACGACGAGCCGATCAATGACGCTCAAATTCAACATGGATCAATCACACTGGTTACACTTTGAAAGATTTTTGATATATGAACGTTTCAAGACTGCTGTTACTGACGGTAATCGTGCCTGCCAGCCTGTTTTTTGCAGGCCAGGCGAGTGCGGAGGAGTACCTTTTTCAACACGAACATGTCCTGGGAACCTCGCTGGAACTCCGCGTGCATGCGAGCTCTGCTGAACTCGCAGAACAGGCCGAAAATGCGGCACTGAAAGAAATTGATCGGCTGGCGAAAATCCTCAGTCGACATGATCCAGCCAGTGAGTTGATGCAGTGGCAGAGCAGTACAAAGCAGCGATCCGTTTCTCAAGACTTGCTGACTGTTCTGACCAGGGCAGAAAAATGGCGACGGCTGACCGGCGGTGCATTCGATGTCCGTGCCGGTGCGTTTGTAGAACTCTGGAGACAGTCAGCCCAGGCGCAGCAGCTGCCGGCGGAAGAACAGCGGCGTCAGATTGCTGTGACTCTGGCAACCGCGCCCTGGAACATCGACGTCGCAGGGGCGATTCAACGAAACGATACGCTGGACATCAGCCTGGATGCGTTGGGCAAAGGCTATATTCTGGATGCTGTCTGCAGAAAGATTCAGACAGACTGTCCCGGTGTCACCGGGCTGATAATTAATATTGGTGGTGATCTCCGCAAGGTGGGAGCGGCGCCCGAGGAGATTGCGATTGCCAACCCGGTTAATACTTCCGAGAATGCAGCCCCCTTGATGTCTTTTCAGCAAACTGGTGAAATCGCTCTGGCGACCAGCGGGGGTTACCAGCGTTATTTTGAAATTGCCGGTCGAAAGTATTCGCATCTCATTGATCCGCGCACGGGCTTTCCCGCCGAGCAGATTCAAAGTGCCTCTGTGATTGCAGCGACTGCCATGGACGCTGACGCCGCAGCCACGGCTGTTTCGGTACTCGGAACCACGGCAGGATTGGCGCTGATTGAATCCCTCGAGGGTTTTGAATGCCTGCTGCTGACGAACAACGGAACCGTTCAGGCTTCTTCCGGCTGGCCCGCGGGCAATGCGGACTGGCAGGCGAGCCTGGTCGCGGCTGAGGTGAACAGGAATGCAAACGAAAAGTCGACCGCCGGTTTGAATGTGGACTTCACATTAAAGCGACCTGAAGGAGGCCGCTATCGACGACCCTATGTGGCTGTCTGGCTGGAAGACGAAGATGGCTTCCCCGTCAAAACCGCGCTGCTCTGGATGCAGACCAAACAGCCCGGCCCCCGCTGGCACCGTGACCTGACACGCTGGTATCGGAACGATCGTTTTCGTAAACTGGCCGAAAACAAAGAACTGATCGGCACCATTTCGGCCGCGACGCGTGGCCCCGGTCAATATCAGGCGCGATTCGATGGCACCGACAACCAGGGCAAGCCGCTGCCTCACGGAAAATACACATTATACATCGAGGCTGCACGCGAACATGGAACCTATCAGATCATCCGCAAACCAGTCGAACTGCGAGCCGATCCGATCAGTAAACAGGGGCTGCAAGGCAATGTCGAAATCGGAAACGCTTCATTCGAATACATTCCCTGGGCGACGAAATAAGAGTCTGCCTCTCCGATGAGTAATCCCTCCGCGCCGAAGCGGCGCAAACGATCGTGGTATGCAACCAGCGCAGCTCTGTTTCGCTGGTTGCATATCTATATTTCCATGCTCGGATTTACGATGCTGATTTTCTTTGCGGTGACCGGCATCACGCTGAATCATCCGACCTGGTTCGGTGCGAGCGAACAGTCAGTCCGTGATGCTTCAGGGAAGTTGCCGAGCGAACTTGCCATCGTTGCCAGTCAAACAGATGCCAAAGCAGAAGACGCCGAGTCAGCGGGCTCCCTTTTTCAAGTTGATAAACTGGGAATCGCCGAGTGGTTACGCAGCGAGCACGGGCTGAAAGGGCGTGTGCGTGAATTTGAAATCAACGAAAATGACATCATGGTGGTCTTCAAAGGCCCCGGTTATTCCGCGGATATCTTTATCGATCCGACTGCGAACCAATACACGTTGACCGAGACCACAACCGGCGTAATTTCGGTATTAAACGATTTACATAAAGGCCGCGACTCGGGGCTGCAGTGGAGTTGGGTCATCGACGTCTCTGCAGTCGTCACCATTCTGATGTCGGTTTCCGGTTTCGGACTGTTGTTTTATCTGAAGAAACGCCGTACTAAGGGATTACTGACAGCTCTCGCCGGCACCATTCTATTGGTTGCCGTCTGGGCACTCTGGGTGCCCTGATTCAAGATAGTCGCTGCCCTCTTTAATTCTATTGATGAATGCAATACAGCTGGCTGCCGGTTCTCAGAACCAGGTAACCGTTCACAATGCCGGCACCGTAGAGGGTCGGGCGGGAGAACATGGCGGCGGAACGGCGGCGTTCTTCTGAATCTTCGGCGGCGGTCGGTATGTTGTTCACGGGGGGCGCGTCTTCGGTCCAGAGTTCGTTTTCAGCGATGAATTTGAATTCGTTGCCCGCCTGCAGGACTGTGGTGACTCCGTTTTTACCGAAGAAGTAAATGTGATCCCCCAGGCCGACCGGTGTGGCCCAGCAGGATTCCTTGATGCGGCTGGTATAAACTCCCTTGCCGCTGGTTGCGTCGAGGCAGTAAACCACGCCGACCCGGTTCACCCAGTACGCATTTCCCTGGTAGACGATGGGTGTCGCCCAGGAAGGGACCGGGCTTGCATTGGTCCAGAGGAACTGAGGCTGCCAGGTCTGATCCTGCTGTTTGACTTCAAACAGGCCGTTCGATTTTTTCGCCAGCTCGTTGTTATCGCCTTCCCGTCCGGGGGAAGCACCGATCAGGAATTGTCCATTGCCGACGGGGACAGGGCTGGTCTTGTTGTTGCCACCCACCTGCTCGTAGGTCCAGAGCTGTTTTCCGGTCTGGGGGTCGTAGCCGTCGATAGAACCAGCCGAACTGCAGACGACCTGGAATGTCTTGCCCACCGGAACCAGCATGGGGGAACTCCAACTGACGCGGCTCTTGCGGTCGGTTTTCCATAGTTCGCTGCCGTCTGCTTTGCTGACCGCGGTCAGGTAGGAAGGGCCTTCGTCGTCGATCAGAATCATCAGTCGATCTTGCCACTGAACCGGTGAGGCGGACAGACCAAATTTATTCTGCGGAGCACCGTAGCGTTTTGTCAGCGAGGCCGCCCACTTGAGTTTTCCTGCATGTGACAACGCAACGATATCGCCACTTTCAAAGTAGGCGTAGATGCCGTTCTCATCCAGAACCGGAGTAGGGGCCGCCCGGCTGATATACACGCTGTTTTTCTCTGGATAAGTTGAAGGCTCTATATGATCCCAGAGCTGCTTGCCGGACTGCAGAGAGTAGCAGACGACGTGCAGTTTTTCTTTGTTGGGCCCTTCCACGGAGGTGACATACACCTGATCTCCCCAGATGACCGGGCTGGACTGACCATAGCCGGGGATATCCGTTTTCCATGCCAGGTTTTTCTGAGGCGACCAGCTGGTGGGAATGGAATCGGCTTTGATGGCCGAGGCATCCGCACCCAGAAAACCGGGCCAGCGATCCTGGGCAGATAATTTCGTTGTGAACAGCAGTAACAACAAGACGACAATACGCAGACTCATTCGATCTATCCTCATTCGATTCAGGGGAAACGCTCCCGGTCCCGATTCTGTCGGCTGACCAGAGAGTCCATCAGAGTGCGCGGATGGTTTCCTCCGGAATTGATTCACGGAGCCTGCCCGGCTTGAAGGCGGTGATCCTCACAACAGCATCTTAACACGCGGTGACAGAATAGTACATTGAACCGCAGCTGTGACAGCGAACCCGCGGCTGCTTACATGAGTTCCGGATGTGGATGTAGAGAATGCATTACTGCAGCCCGTCCTCAATGGGACTCCACCAGCCAATCGCGTTGGGTTTGCCCAGCCGACAGTCTTCCGGCGTCGGCAGATCACCCTCAAAGTCATGAATGATGCCGTACGAATCAACGAACTGCCCCCACAACTCCGCATGCGTCTGTCCGACACCACTGGGAGCGAGTTGCGTAACATGTTCAGAGGCATGGATTGCAGAGAGAGAAGTCAGTAAAAACGTATTGAACAGAAAAATGGTGCGTATAATATGATTCGTGATCAACTATGAAGCTTACTGACAGCCTAATTGCTGGTTCAATTATTTCCGGGGTTTATCACATTCAACTCATCATCGACTTTGACCCACCGGGCATCAATAATTCTACCATCGTGACCGTTACCGGAAGAATCTTTTAATATATCTGAACCAACTGCATCAAAGTGATATAGCGCCATTGTGTGAGCATCAGTCTTCAATCGCTTGGCGGGAGTAAAGTTGCTGGTGTAACGAACTATGTTCGAGAAACGCATTTCGTCGATCAAGCCACGAAATCTATGGTTAATCAAGGCAGTTCTTGATGTACGACCGATTTGGAACAGGGCAGTAGGATAGATCAGGTCTAAGCTGATGGCGTCCTTGCTGGGAACATATTCATTTTTCTCATTATATTTCTCAACAGGGTTCTGTACCTGTTTCCCATTGAGGTACAGCCAGATTGCCTTTCCATCGTAGATGGCAGCTACATGATATGCTTTAACTGGTCTCACACACGGATCTGAAATGAGTCGTACATGTTTTCCCGCTTTAATATCTGTTGTAAGCATAAATCTGGTGTCTGAATTCTTGTTTGAAACCGCAACACGAAAATTGACGGCTCCCATCATCAGCGCAACGGCAATCGTATATTCATTTTCCGGGATCTGTGGACGGATGAACGCTTCCAGGGTAAAGGGATGCGTACCATCATATTTCAAGCTAGGAAGTTCAACAGCGCTCGATTTTCCATCAAACTCCAGAGCATAGTTTTCTGTTTCTGAGTGGCTTTGGTTCTCTGCTATAGTTAATGGTTTCAGACGGATTCTGACCGATTCTTCACGATCAGGTTTCAAGATGAATTGTTTTTTGAATGTTTCGTAGCCTTTTTGGCTTACCTCCAATGAATGAAACTGACTGTCTGCCGGTATTGTTATTCGCTCAAGGCTTGTACCCGTTTTGAGTGTCAATTTCTGTTGACCATCGACATTCACCACAGCACCTGCCAGTTCAGGTTGGTCGATTTCCAGAACGATTGTACCCGCGGGTGTTTCACTTTTGAAAACAATCCCTGCTAACAACAAAAGTGAAGCTGATGCGATCGCCGTAAGAATCCATCCCCATTTCCCAGTTCGATTGTATTCTTGCGTAATCTGTTGAAATGCTGTTCCTTCACTGGAGTTCAAAACAAAGTCAGAGGGCAGCGATTCAAGTTGTCTGACATCCAGTGGTTTTTGCAATATCGGGCTGGATAGTTCCGTTTGCATCAATTCACAATTAGTGATGGCATTGATGACTTCCTGCATGTTCTGGAATCGATCTTCAGGACACTTCGCGATCATTTTCTGATACACGATATCGACGTCAGACGGGATCTCAGCAAGTGAAGTACAGAGAGACGGAATCGGATGCTCTCGATGCGCCAGTATTCTACTGATTATACTCGGTCCATTGTAAACCACTTTCCCAGTGACTAAAAAATAGAACGAACAGCCCAGGCTATAAATATCAGATCGATAATCCGCTGCATGAGTACTGGCGGCCTGTTCCGGCGACATGAAATCGACGGTTCCCATCATGCTGCCCGACTGGGTTAAAGCGGTGCCTGGCTGATCTTCACCGATAGCGTCAATCCGGGCCAACCCCATATCCAGAATTTTAATGGTCCCAGTGTTGTCCAGCAGCATGTTCGATGGTTTGATGTCTCGATGAATAATCCCCTGCTCATGAGCGTATTTCAGGCCCGTGGCTGCCTGTAGGATAATAGTCAGCGCGTGTTCGACAGAAAATTGCCCCTGGCTTTTTACATACGCTGAGAGATCTTGCCCCGGTACATATTCCATAACCAGAAAATGCGTACCACCGGCTTCATCAGCATCATAAGCCGTGACAATATTGGGGTGGGTCAACCGGGCAGCTGCTTTGACTTCCTGATGAAATCGACGGATGGACTGATCGTTTTTCGTCATGTTTGTCGGCAAAGTTTTTAATGCCACCAGTCTTTCCATGCGTCGGTGTTCCGCCAGAAAAACATCTCCCATCCCTCCCGAGCCAATTCGGTCCCGGATCAGGTAGTTACCCAGCAGGAGTTTCTTTCCCTTTCCCTCACAAATCATCTGAGCCTGAAATAGGGATAACCTTTTATGTTCTATGAGCTGCTTAGTTAGATCATCCACAGAGGGCGAAGCATCTGATAGATTCTCCAGAAAAGCCGTAATCTCTTCAGTTGTGAGAAGACCGCTTTCGCAGAGTTGAGTGATAAACTGTGGTAGAGACATCGTCATGGCTGGTCAATGTGCCTGAATGTGTATCGATCAGAAGCAGTGAACATATCCAATGTACTGGAAGTTTGGTTAAAAACAAGAAAGAGTTTTTAGAGAATCGAAAAGCACTCCACAATCGGATGAAAACACGCTTCGGCCTCTTCGTAGCAAACTCCGGATCAGTGGATCTAGGACCCCTTGAGAGAATCTTTTAACTTCTTAAGGCAGCATAACGTCGTGCCGTGAAACCCCAGTAGAGGGTGGAGACGAGCAGTAACAGGGCACTGATGATACAGACGCCTGACCAGCCGTAATGGGTCCAGCTCCAGACGCTGCCCGCGGTGCCCAGCAATCCTCCGGCGAAGTAGGTGACGATGTAGATTGTGCCCAGGCGATTGCGTTCTTCCGGGACCAGGCTGTAAATCCGCGACGGATTGCTCACGTGAACCGATCGGTAATCGGTGTCTGACCCCTTTAATCTCATCACGAGTATATTCCGAGTCTTAAAATTGTCTGGCGAACATATGAAGATACGAGATATCCCATTCCTTCAATAGATTATTTGAACTGTTGTAGGTCGTCTGACCTGAACCGAAGCACCGCATTTCATTTTCTGGAAATATACTGTTGAGAATTCTGGCATAATCTGTATCAGGAAGAGGGGCCGATAATTTTAATTCCAGCTCGCGTTCTGTGTTGCCAAATAAGTTCGTCTCAGTTTCGGCATCAATGTCTGGTGAAATCCAGTCCTCTTCAAAGACAGGCTCAGGAAACACTGTCCCATTAAAGTAAGAACTGAGGTACGCTAAAAATTGATTACACTTGAGTACACCATCATCGAGTGCTTCATTAGCACCCACTCTCAAGTGGATACATGAAATCTGATGAAACAGGTCAGGATCATAATTACTTATTATCCGCTGATATTTACTCTCTGAATTGATTACTGCTTCAGTTAATTGTTCTTGTGTCAGCTGTAATACAGAATCACTTCTGGTGAATACACTGACTTTCATGTCCGATAACTCTGCTATCAGCGATCCCGAATCACTTTGCTTGCTATCAACTGAGAAAAAAAGTATCTGGAGAGTTGATTTCCGATCAGATAAAACAGCTCCATTAAATGCAGAACATGCCGCCCAGTTAACGTAATAGGGAAATGGTTCATTTAAAAGTAGCTGTAATTCTTTGAGAATGAAATTACTTTTCGTAAGTAGTTTCAAATGATCTGGATTTTGCACCACTTCTCCTCAGAAAAAGTGAAATCATATGGACTCAATCGAGGCAGACACTGACTCTATTCAGTTTGATTATTTTACTGGAATGATTTGCTTCGGTTCGGGCAGGGCATAAGCCGCGCATTCGGCGAAGAAGAAGGTCGCCATATTCAGTTTAGAATAATCGTAATGATTGATGGCGGCTTCAATGTTGTTACGGTGGGAGCCGTCATCGGCGAGGGCGACAATCGCTGCGGCTGCGAGCGGGTTTTGCATCCAGGCCTGTTCGTACGACTTGCGTTCGCCCCGTAAGGTCTTGTTGCCTGTGCGGGCCAGACGTTCGGCGTCCGCCTGGGTCTTCTGTGGGAACCAAGTATTGTAAACCGCCCGCCAGTCTGTGTTGCCGAAGACCTTCGTATCCTGGTTGTCGAACTTTGAATAGGCTTTGAGCGATTCAAGGGCCTGCGTAGCGTTCAATTTTAATCCCGTTTGATAGAGTGCCCGCAGCTTTTCGTCCGTTTCCATCGCGACAAGTTGTGCCAGCGAAGCCTGGGAGCCGACGTAGATCCAGAGCTGGTGTGTGTCGATGTGACGAATGGCGTCGCGGTCTCTGGCATAACCTTCCGCGCAGATTTCCGCCCGTGATTTCTTCGCATGTTCGGGTACCACCGCTTGTGCTGCCTGATAACGATCCAGCCAGATCTGATCGCCGGTCACATCATACATGGCCCGCAACAGGTACAGATAGCGGACGGCATCGCGAAACAGGTGCCCTGTGTACCCGCCACGAAACTGACCTTTGAACGCGCCATCGCCGGGACAGCGCCAGCCAGTGGATTCGAGTACGTTCGCGACGGATTTCATTTTCGCGACGATCTCCCGCCGTTCGTCGGCAGTGGGCAGATCGCTCATCACATAGACATGCAGGCCATAAAACCAGGGATGCGTCTGATCGTCGGAACCGAGTGGATAATGGCAGACGCCGTCCGTTCCCACGCCGCGTACGATCATGCCCGGCACATCTGAGACCGACGCACACTTCATCAACCCGCGTGCCAGCCGCCGTGCCTGTTCTTTGTCGAGTGGATTGCCTGTACGTCGAGCCCGCTCACAGAGAGCGGGTAGATACAGGCCCGTAAACATCGGACCGTCTTCAATGGGACTCCACCAGCCAATCGCGTTGGGCTTGCCCAGCCGACAGTCTTCCGGCGTCGGCAGATCCCCCACAAAGTCGTGAATGATACCGTACGAATCAACGAACCGATCCCATAATTCCGCATGCGCCTGTTCGACACCTTTGAGAACAGGTTGCGTAACAGGCTCAGCGGCAGGGACTGCAGAGAGTGAAGTCAGAAACCATGCGAGGAGGAAAGTGTAGGTGTGTTTCGAATATTTCGTTGAAGATTTCATTAGATGTCGTTCACTTTCGAGCGCAGAATTTCTATTTCAGGAGTTTTCTGGAATGATATAAAGTATCATGAGTTTATCTTACACACTGTTATCCTTTCCCACATTATAAAACCCCTGATTATTCTTTATGAAACTTCATTGCATACAAAGGATGAATGATTCAGATCGATTCGTTCGGAATTCTGTGTTACTCGGATCTATCTGCTGAATGGCCCCGCTAACTGAGGAGTAATAATGCGTAGTGAACTGATCTGTGATATTAACCATCATTTGGATTCGATGTTGGAGGGAGCCTTAAAAGTCGGAGATTGTCCCGGCAAGTTTAATGATGTGATTGAGCAATGGGAGATTCCCATGTCCCTCAAGCGACTGCTGCAGTGGAAGTGGTTTAACGTGCCTCTGGATGCAGGACTTTCCATCTATAGTGTCGAACAGATTGTCGAATCGGAGGACGAACCACGGTTTCGGGCGCAGCAAATGATGCAGATTGGTTCCTGTATCAATGGAGACATGGTCTGTATCGATTATTCACAGGAAGAATGCCCGGTTTATTTCACCTCACATGATACACTCTGGGAAGAGGAAAACGCTTCTGCCAGAGACTGCTCTGTTCTCATCTTCGATTCTTTAGCTGAGTTGATGTTAAGGATCGCAGAATCGAAATACATTCCTACAGATTATTATTCAGGGGCTGAATACAGAGAAACTAAGGATGAAATGGACGGCGGAAAGCCATGACAGGGGTAGCCTGTTGAATCCTGCTCGGACCAGAAAGAGATAAATCAGATTGCTGAAGTCTCAGGCAGCATAACATCGCACCGTGAAACGCCAGTACAAAGTTGAGACCGATCGGTAATCGGTGTCTGACCCCTTTAATCTCAACGCCAGCAGGCAAAGTGGGGGTGTTTGCTTTGAGTCTAGTGATCCAGGCGAAAAGGAACGTGTTCGGCACGAATCAAATTGGGATCACCCCACACGGCGAGGTTATGCAACGAATTTGATTCCGGATGCGGAATCGTCTGCAAGCCAAGTGTGACGATGTCGGTTTTCGGCAGAGCCACTTCGATCAACTCAGGTTTGTCGGCCGTCGTCAGAAATTTCGTTTTTGCCGTTACAACTCCGTTTACGATGATGGCAAATGCGACTTTGCCCGCTTCGCCAGCGGTTGGATGCAAACCGACTCGACAGGTAAAGCGATCATATACGATCCCCGGGCCAACTTTATAATTCAGCGTGTAAGGAGTTCCCATTCCGTAGCCGTGCGTGATCGCTTCTGCAGTTTCCGGTTCACTGGCGAAGGTCAGGGGATGCAATTTGCGCCCCGCATCCAGAGCCTGATTCTTCAGAAAGGGAGTCACATAATACGGATGAGAAATCATCTGCATTTTGGTATCCGGCTCCCAGGCAGTGAGGGGTTGTGACTTCAGTGCTGCGACTTCGTCGGTGGCGAAGCGCTTTTCCTGCAGACAAAACAGGGTGTATAAAATGTCGGCCACATGTTTCGCATTGTAGAGAGCCGCTGTTTGCCGCTGCATATCTGCCTGGGCGGTGTTTCCGGCGATCTCCGCCTGAACGAGCGGAATGATCAAGGCAGCCGCATGAGCACGTAATAATCGTTGATGCTGATAGATGCGAGCCGCCGCTTCGGGGACGGTGGTTCCCAGCAGTTGGGGACGATATTGTTCTTCAGGAATAGTGTAATTGCCGATATCGGCGATCCCGCCATAGCCGAACAGATAATTTTTATTGGCCAGGTCAGCGGTCGGAGGCAATAAACGGCGTAACGTCGCTTCGTTAATCGGACTGCTGTGAGCACAAGGACAACCGGGATCTTCGTTCCAGTGGCACAAGACGCCCAGGAATTTCAGCGCTTCATCGGGCTCGTTCCGGGCAAGATGGTCGAGCGTCTGCTGGAGATACCACTGTATATCAGGCAGACTCGCTTCAATACTCCCGACATCATGCAGGCTCAAGCGAGCCGGGGGCTTGCAGTATTTATCCAGGTGAGGCGATTTTCCACCAGCGTGAGTATCCTGCAGAGAAGTGTAATCGGATTGCAGGCGTTGCCAGTCTTCCGGTCGCAATAATTTTATCTGCCAGGCCGGCAATCGCGCTACTGCCCAGCTCCGTATCAGTTTATGACCACGCCCCCACGCCCAGGTTTTCTGCAGTGACATGTCTGTGAGCAGGAGTGGGAAGACTAACAGTAAGCTTATTGTACCGCGGAATAAATAAGAACGCGTAAACGAATTGTCGAGAAAATTGAGCATGAATAGTCTCCCGGGTTTTACTGTCATTCGCCAGGGGAAGCGGAAATTCCTGGTCGCGTGCATTCGTTCGCGACTCGCGGCAACATTGATTTTCAGTCATTAAAGCTCAAGAATGAGCTGGTTTCAATCGATGTGAATCCGTGTGAAGACGGCACAGCGTCGTGTCAGGGGATCTCAAGGTCAGCGATGAGGGGACCGGTCCCCGCTTCCATGTGGATTGTGAACCCTGAGGTTTGTGGATCAGCGAATTTCTCGGGAACCTGTTTACTCACAATCGCTACATGATACTCCCCCGCCTTGAGCGAATCCATACTATAACTTCCATTTGCGTCGATTTCTGCGACCACAACCGCAGCATCGCTGCTGTGAAGTTCGACTCTACCGGCGGTCACCGGTTGGCCGCTGCGAACCACTCTGCCGCCAATCACACCACTCAAAGGCGGGGCGCTCGAAAAGCATCCCCCGGTGAGTAAGCTCAGGAATAACAGTCCCACCAGCGGCCAGCGAATCGATTTCCCGACCAGGTGTGAGCGTTGGTTTTTACGTATGAGTTGCCACTTCATCATTTAGAGTAGGTCCCGTTTTACTGTAATGTCCCCAGGTCCATTTGGACCGAGTAGAAGAGAGGGAGAGACGCGATGGTGAAACCTGATGTGTCCTGGTGGAGTGTCATTTTTAAAATATGGGTTGATAGATATCACGAGAGTGCGACAACGGAGCACGTCAACAACACCCCCAACCCTCAATTTCTAGCTTGACAAAGCACTAGAACTCCCCCAGAACCTGGCCATCGCCGATTGATGCCAGATTTTGCTGGGTGGGAAGGTGAATATTTTCGCTCAAAAATCGAACCGAGCCATCACCCATCATTGCCTGACAACCTCCTGTGTGATAACTGCCGGGGGTGCTTCGCCCCGGACCCTCATCGTGGGTTGTACAAGCTGACTGATTGATGCGAAACGATCTGGGTAGTAGAAACGTGTATCGCGTAAACTGGCTCCAGTAAGGACCAAATTCAGGACTGATCCAACTTGCAGCGGAGGCGTTCGAACATTGAAAATTGTTCCATTTTTTCATTCGCGATTCCATCATCAAAACCGTATTACTGGTCCCGTCAGTGATGTCTCGGATCCGTGCTGCTCCGTTGTTTCCAAACGAACATTTTGACACGCTGGCGATTTCTCCATACGTGTTTTGGCTCTCCGTCTGAGTGTGGCTGATGAATCCATAGCTGGTTCGCTGATTGTTCTGACAGTTGTAATGCCGGGAAGAGCCTGTGTTCGTCCGGGTATAGGTGAATGCCCCATAGCCGCTTCCGCCGTTAGAACCGAAATCACTGGGACATCGAAAAATAGCCACGTTTTGATCGGTGATCACTTTACCGGAGGCATCGGTTTGCACGCCCCCTCCCCCAATGGAAGCTGTATCAGCGGTCCCGGTCGCCAGGCTGAAATTGATGTTGTTGTATAACGCCGTCTGTTCCACGTAGGGGAGCAGCATCAAATGCCCGGTGTGATTACGAATTTGACCGGCCGCGATCCAGGCTGTAAAACTGCCGGTTCCCGGATTGATGTTACCAGGAGGGAAAATTCCATGGGTGCTGTGATAGTTATTTAAAGCCAGGCCGAGTTGCTTCAGGTTATTTTTGCAGGCAGATCTGCGTGCCGCCTCTCGTGCCTGCTGCACGGCAGGTAACAGCAATGCTACCAAAATTGCAATGATCGCGATGACAACCAATAGTTCAATTAAAGTAAACCCGGAGAACCTGGTCGACTTGCCACGTGGATGGATCATTTCGATTGGGCCTTCTACTTCTTTGAGGATTTTGGGTGTGAGCCGCAGGAACGCAAGGTAAGAGGCAGCTGCGGCAGGTGTGGGACGCATTGTTGGAAGCAGAGTTTAGGCTTAAAGCATTAAGAAACGATTATCGAAACGTAAATTTCCCGAACCGGCCATTTTGCTTATTTAACGGCAAGACAAAGGCTTGCCTGGACAGCGATTCGTTTTTTATGAAGATGCACTCGCCCGGCAGCGGTGCTGGCAATCTGCTTCTATCCACCCGAATTGTTACCGCTTGGATTGTTACTGGAGCAGCAGAAATTATTGAGTTTACCGGTGTCATCGAGAGCCACTGCTCTGATTTTCATTTCAGCGAACTGGCAGGAAATCGGAAAGCAAAATACGCGACAACATCGCGCTGGGGCTGAGACGCAAACATAATTCAAAAATCGACGGCAGTACCATTCGGGTCAGCGAACCGATGTCTAAGATTCCGGGCCGTTTTCATCTTTCAATGTCTGGTTTTTCAATCAGCATAACGTCGTACCGTGAAACCCCAGTAGAGGGTGGAGACGAGCAGGAACAGGGCGCTGATGATACAGACGCCGGACCAGCCGTAATGGGTCCAGCTCCAGACGCTGCCCGCGGCGCCCAGTGATCCGCCGGCGAAGTAGGTGACGATGTAGATCGTGCCCAGGCGATTGCGTTCTTCCGGGGCCAGGCTGTAAATCCGCGACTGATTGCCCACGTGCACCGCCTGGATGCCGAGGTCCATCACCACGACACCGACTCCCAGACCGATCAGCGATTCTCCCCAGAGATAAAAGATGCCGAATGAGGAAAGGGTGAAGAGCTGAAACAGGCCGATAATCGGTCGAGCGCCGAACCGGTCCGTCAGGCGTCCAATCAATCCGGCGGTGATGGCGCCTCCAATGGCCAGCAGTCCCAGCATGCCGGCGATGTCGCTGCCGTAATTCAACGGGGGACGTTCCAGGTGAAAGGCGAGCGTCATCCAGAAGGCACAGAATGCGGCCATGCTCATACTGCCGAACAGACATGATTCGCGCAGTACGGGTTCCGAGCGGAAAATTTTCCACATGGAGGTCAGCAGCCGAAAGTACCCCATGCGGATCTGTGGCGTGGTACTCGGAAGGTAACGCCAGAGTAGAATGAACAGGCAGACGAGCATGCCCGCGGCGAGGAAATAAATGGACTGCCAGTCGATCAGTTTTCCCAGGAATCCGCTGATGGTTCGGCAGAGCAGCAGGCCGGTCAAAAGTCCGCCGACCACGGTGCCCACGACCTGCCCGCGCTGTTCCGGGCTGGCCAGACTGGCGGCGAGGGAAATGGTCATATGTGTGCCTGTGGTCGCCAGTCCCAGTGCGAGGCAGGCGAGCGAAAGCGAGACAACCCCGTGAGCCGTCCCGACCTGCAGCAGAGCGCAGATTGAGAGGAAGACCGAAATCAGGATCAGGGGACGGCGGTTGAAGATATCGCCCAGAGGCAGAATCAGCAGCATGCCCACGGACTGGCCGATCAGACTTAAAGTAGCGGCGCTGCCGACTTCTCCTTCCGTCAGTCCCAGGTCAATGGCAATCAGCCCCAGCAGAGGCTGCATGTAATACATGTTGCCGACCACCATGCCGACTGTGGTCGCCAGGAGCAGGGTCATACTTTTACTTAAGTGTTCAGCGGGAGGAGCGGTATGTCGCTCTCCATCAGTCTCGGCAGGCGGGGTCTCCTGTTGCGTTGTTTTTGTCATCACACGTCGTATCTATCTGAAAAGCGGTCTCTCAGCAGGGCGCTTCAATTAGGGAAGAATCTGATCCGGAACCGGGGGGCGTCTCAATAGACGGACACCTGTCACTGTTCCAGGTTCAGTGACAGCCAGGCGGGAGTGAATGTTTACGAAATCAACTCCCAAGCCCAGATTGGCGTCAGAGAAGATTGTTTCAGATCAGCCGGTTTCGTGCCAGTCTCCGCTGGCGGATCATTCGTCAGGCAAGCTGAAAAGATAAAGGTACAGCCAGTCAGGATATTTATTAAATGAAGCAGAATAATAAAGGGGTCAGGAGTCTTAAAATAAGAGTCCTGACCCCTTTTATGTTCTCAGCTTAGGATTCTTTATTCAGCCGTGGTCTGCCGCGGGGGCGGGTGGTGCTTTCCAGGGAAAGTCGTGCGGCCGTGTTACTGATCCATTTGTCTCCGCCGAAGGGGGTGCCTCTGACGATGCTTTTTCGCACGGCTGCCAGCTCGTCATCGGTCTGTGGTTTATTCACCAGCGCCCGCCAGTTTCGTGGTAGTGCTGGTTTCTTCGGTGTCGCCAGCCAGGCGGGAGCGTGCTGTTTCTGCTGCCGGGCCCAGGCGGAGCTGTATTCCCACTCCTCGGCTTTTTTGACCAGATTGGCCCGCAGGGGATTACGTTCGACATAACGCATGACTGTCAGCAGATGCTCGTCTGTTTGAACCGGAAACGATTTGAAGCGTCCCTGGTAGAGGTGACCGCTGCCACCGGTTTCGTAGTGGGCGTGCCAGCGCATGGTATGGGTGACAGTGAGCCGCTGAAAGAATTCCGTCAACTGGGTATCTGTTGTGGGACGCACTACAAAGTGCCAGTGGTTGGGCATCACCGACATCGCAAAAATCGGCAGGGGATTTTTCTGCCACGTCTCCTCCACCGCCTGCATGAATGCGGCGTAATCGTCGGGCTTTTCAAACAGCGTCAGCCGCGCAACAGACCGGTTGAGTACATGAAACACTTCACCAGCAGGACAAATTCGTTTGGATCTAGGCATGAACCGAGTATAGCAGAAGCCGGCGTGGAATAAAAGAGACCTGACCCCTTATAATTTACCATTAAAATTTAGCCAGTAGAATAAACGCCGTGTGTTCCGAACAACCCGTTATGCCGGGCGAAGATCCTCGCAATGCGTTCCGCAGAGAGCAGCTTGGAAAACGGCAGCCCCGCCGACGATAGAAAAGAATCGAGAACCAGTTGAAAACTGCTGCTGCCTTGAGACGACGATTCAGGTAAATTAACAGCCATGAAAAACCCCTCCCTGGCGATTTCATGCGAGAAGTTCCAGGGAGGGTTCAAAATATTATCGCCGGGAGCGGTTAAAATAATAGTCCAACTCCAGACAGAAATGATTTTACAACAATATTCGTCTCTGTCATAGACCAACGTACGCACAAAGTGACAGATGACAGTGCCATTCAGGTCTGGACTCATTAATGTCAGGGTCCTGACCTTGATGACCTCTAAAATCCGGTATTCGGGTACCAGCGGCTGTAGTGGTTTTCGCCGAGTCTTGTGAGTGGGATGGCTGTGGGTTTGAAAAGTAATGAGCCTTCGCGGACTCGCTGGCGATAACCGAGTTTTGATACAAGTGGCCAATAAGGATTGTGTCCTTTTTGCCAGGTGACAAACTGATTCGGATCCCAGACCGCAATCCCGTCCGCACCCTGCTCGTAATCCCGGGAGACAGACTGCAGCAGGCTGTTCGCACTTTCCATTTTCCAGCCAACATAGAAAGGAAAAATCTTCACATCGGTCTCTTCGGTAATGCGCGCGTAGTAAGCCGTGTCTCCCGACTTTGATTTCAGACCACTGGTATAATAAGCGAACCAGGCAATGCCGATCTGGTCGATCAGTTTCTCTTTGATCCAACGTTCCACATCCAGCCCGAACTTCTGATTGTCGGCACGGGTAGAAAATGTGGAAACGGCGAGTTTGAGACGTCGATGGGCGTTGCCGCGTTGAACTGCTGTTTCATCCAGCATCGCCCGTATTTTACGCACGAACTCCGTGACAATCGTCGCCCGCAATTGGAACACGCGTGGATCGTCTTCGGCCAGATCGCGAGGATTCTCGCCGAATTCTTTGATGAACCGCTGACAGAAGGGGTCTTCCCACAGAATCATGGGCATGCCTCGATGAAAGAGAAATCCGGCGCCGTCTGCGCCTCTCTGCAGTGCTTCGCGGTAAATTTCGATCAGATGATCCTGGACCTCCTCAGCAGCGTAGCTGAGATGCATGGTCGGCGTTCCGTCATAGTCGATGCAACGCCATTCGGGATGCGCTTCGTAGAAATCGCTCATGAAGAATTCCTCCCACGGCGGTGCTGCTTTCCAGCCGGCGGCACGCAGGCAGACCAGGATTTCCGCATCTTGACTGTGTGCTTCCTCAACGGCCACTTTTAGAGGGTCTATGCCCTGCTGATGCAGATGACGAACCGATTCGACATACTCGCGATCGACTTCTCTCGGGAATGTATCAAGGTGCCCGCCCATCAGGTTTCCCACCTGGCTCGGATGATGAACGAGATCAGCGCCTCCGACCTGGAACCACCAGGTCTTGAAATCACTGTCGCGATACGCGGAGAACGTTGCTGCCAGGTCGGCACGATTCTGAGGGCGGAACGGATGAATCCAGGTATAACCGTCGAAGGTTGCGACTGCTGTTTTCGTTGTCTTTTGAGCACGATCGGCACGTATCCGGGAGATTTCCTCGTTCGTGAGCGGAATGATTTTGACATAATGGATTCGCGCAGGCATCTGATACACGGTGGAGAACTGCAGGTCGTTATCGGTCAGGTCTGCGGCGCCTAGAAACACTTCTTCCAGCATATCACGGCGTTTTGGACCAAGATTGAGTCGGTTACTCAGTCGGGTATAAGCAGAATCATTCGTGAATTTTACTTCCACATTATTCTTTGCGGGACGAACGAGATCGGTAATCGAACTCAGACCAATATACACAGCGTGCCAACCCTGTTTGCCAAGTTTCAGTGTCAGGTCCGGCGCGGATGACTCGCGTCCGACAGAGACGCATTTTCCCGAGAACTCTGCCGTTTCGTATTCAAAAACTTTCCACTTATCATGATGTCGACCCTCAGAAAGCGCGTCTGCCGGAACGCAGCGTGTCAGGTCTGTGATGCGTTCTGCTTGTTCGAAGTTCTGCCACTGCTCGGAGTGTGTCAGTGGAATCCGTTTTTGAGCTGATGACGCGGAGCCGCTGGATGCAACATTCTTTGTCGGTTCCGCAGCCAAGAGGCATGTCCCTGAAGCTGTGATGAGACCAAGTAACAGCGCGACCCTGATGTGTCTGGCAACGTGGGGTTTCATAACGGTTTCCTGTCGATAGGTTGGAAATAAAGGGTCAGGACTCAATATAAAAGAGTCCTGACCCCTTTAAATCTCTTCGGTTTTAAACGGACGGTTTGGTGCGTTTTCTGGATTCGAATCTTTGACAATACGTTTCTGGAGTGTGTCGACGACAATAAATTCTGCATCGGGACCTTTTCCCAGGGTGACGCGATAGGTTCCCGGTCCTTCCTGCCGTATGACCGGCGCTGCCTCAGGGTCGAAGGCACCTGAACCCAGCGGCCAGGTATCATATCGTTCCACCGCGCCTTCAGCCGTATTCCCAATGCTGTAATAGTATCGGCCATTTGAATCTGGGCCATGCAAAATGACTGCACAGTCAGACTCGGGGAGAATGTTGATTGAGATCGTGCGAATGGTGTCGCTTCCCCCTCTAGAGCAACTGACCCCCATGCTGATGAGGAGTAATGCGAGCGGGACAATTATGAAATGTTTCATCATGTTACTCTGTGTGTTTGAAAGAAAAAGAATAGACTCAACATAAGATACCTGCCATTATTATTATCTGCTGGTTACCAACTCAGATACCATCCCAGACCGGAACTTCCAGAAATTCGGAGAGCGTTTTTGCATCTTCGCGCACCTGGTCCAGCTTCCCGTGATCGACGACATTGGTTCGCACGCCATCCTGGGAGACGAGATTCAGTTCATAGCTGTAATACGAACTCTTGTTTCCACTCACGTGTTCTGAAATTAACTGAATCGCATGGATTTCCCGGAAAGGCATCAGCAATTCATTGGCGGTAGCATAGATTAATTCGTCAGCCGGTATCTTTCCTTTCCAGAAGCAGTCGTGCTGCTTATCGAACACTACCGGCGTGGTGCCATAATAGAACATCAAGCCGCCAACCAGGGCAAACACCAGGCCAAACGCTCCCGGGAACAGCACATCTGCTGTGAAAAAATCTCCGCTCATGCTGATTTCCGAGATGGAAATCAGCGATACTCCCAGTCCGACGAATAAGAAAATCAGGTAAAACGCTTTCGCTCCCAGCGTGGCACGGAACTCATAGCGATGTGGCGAGATTTGCACCAGCTGCCGCGTACAGAAACTTGCTCCGCCCCCCTTGAGCGGCGACCATTCCGTCTGCAGTGCGTTCGGATCGTCCAGTGTTGAGGGATCAAAGGAGGCATTGCCCGCTGGTACTAAACATTTGAGTTTTTCAATCAGATTACGAAACACGGACAGCCCGCCTTAATGAAGTAGTAAATCTCTTTTGAAGTTATGATATCATTCCGCGTTGCGTATTCAAATGTTTGTCTGAATCAAACCTCGACTTGTGCGGGAGGAAGAAAAAGTATTCTGATAATCTTAATCGCTCCCTATATCTCACCCGGAGTCTGACCGCTTTTGGTTTCCTCTGGATATTCAGCGTGATTCGCCGGACAGATGAAAGATAAGAAACTGCGTGGGATTAAGAAATCTGAGTGGAATCAGATTCACTTCACACGGTAAATATCGGTATCATATTATGTGTTGTCTGTGTATTATTGCGCCATTCAATGGAGTGTGGGTTTAGAAAATCTGGTTAGCTGGAACATGCAATATGTTGAGAATTGAAGGCAGTTCATCCAAATTCTGTGATCGTATTCCCCGCCGCTCTTTCCTGCAGATCGGTGGACTGGCGATGGGCGGTTTGTCGTTGCCTCAACTGCTGCAGGCCGAACAACAGAATTCACAGCGTCCAGCTCATAAATCGGTGATCATGATCTTCCTGAATGGGGGACCGCCGCACCAGGACATGTTCGACTTGAAGCCCGAGGCACCCGCCGAGATTCGCGGCGAATTTCAACCCATCGCGACCAGCGTACCCGGGATCCAGATCAGCGAGTTAATGCCTCGCGTCGCGGGGATGATGGACAGGTTCTCGATCATCCGTTCGCTGGTGGGTTCCGAAGGTCGACACGATTCATTTCAGTGTTGCACAGGTCATCAGTTTCGAGATCCCAAACCGCAGGGGGGCTGGCCGTCCATGGGCTCGGCGCTCTCAAAACTGCAGGGCCCCGTTGATCCTGCTGTGCCCCCTTATATCGATCTGTCGCAGAAGATGGCCCATGATCCCTACAACATCAAAGGACCCGGTTTTCTGGGGATAGCGCATTCACCGTTTCGCCCCGATGGTGAAGTGATGAGCAACATGACGCTGAATCAGATTACCCCCATTCGCTTACGCGAGCGGACTCGACTGCTGGAAGAACTCGATACCTACCGGCGGAACGTCGATCAGAAACTGGCCAGCGAAACCAGCGATCAATTTACCGAACAGGCTTTAGGAGTGCTGACATCCTCCCGACTGGTGGAAGCGCTCGACCTGGAAAAAGTCGACCCGCAAGTGCGGGCCCGGTACGGGATCGACGATGCCAAAGTGCTCGGCTTTGATCCCAAGATGGGATACCAGGCGCTCATGTCCCGATTTCTGCAAGCCCGGCGGGCGGTGGAAGCAGGGGCCCGGATGGTGACCTGCAGTTTCGCTGATTTCGATTACCACAGCGATAACTTCGGCAGAGGCCGCAAAGTGATTCCGTTACTGGATCAGGGCGTGGCGGCGCTGGTGGAAGATCTGCATGAACGCGGTTTGGACAAGGATGTGACGGTCATCGTGTGGGGCGAGTTTGGTCGGACTCCCAAGATCAATGAGAAAGCAGGCCGCGATCATTGGTCGCGCGTGCATGCGGGGCTGCTGGCGGGTGGGGGAATGCAGGCCGGGCAGGTGATTGGTTCAACAGATAAATGGGCCGAAGCAGCGGTCGACCGCCCCGTACATATGCAGGAAGTCTTTGCCACGCTGTATCATAACCTGGGCATCGATGCCGCCACGACAACCATCCCGGACAACAACGGCCGACCGCAATATCTGCTGGAACGCCAGGCACCGATTCGGGAACTGATCTGACGGCGTGGGGTCACTCCACTTTAAAAAGAGGTGCGGAATGGATGTCCGTTACATTGTAATCTCTGTCTCATTATTATTTGGCACCTGTTTTTCCGGTTGTCACCGTGGATTATCGACCAGCACTTCCCCTCCGGCTGAGGAGCTACCACAGTTCTCAGATGAGTCTGATCTACCAGCTTATTTTTTCAATAAGCCCATGATCGCCGTTTTTCAAACTCGATTCGCACCATATCCTGACGCTCTGTTTCAGCCCGAAATTACCTTTGCAGTCTGGGATAACGGAACGTTTTTGCTCAAGGAAGATCGAAACTATGTAACGGGAGCGCTGTCTGTTCAATCTTTGTCAGATGTAAATCACATCATGAACGATAAAAGATACCATTCCTGTTTAACTGAACCTCTTCCTGGTTATTTTCATTCCGATTGGTACCACTCAATCTTATCTACAGATAACAAAGATTATTCGGCCAGATCCTCTTTCAGGTTGACCGGTGCAGACGATCTCGATGACGTGAGCGGTTTTCAAAAATGGGACATTGACAATAGTAGTTTTGAATATATCCGTAAAACTAACGACACCATCAAGGAGCATTTGAAGAAGAGTACAGCCTCTGGGGGGTTCTCTCTGACTGAAGTAAATGTAATGCAGATTGTCTCAAAATGGGGTTATGGACCACGGTATCTCTCCAAGGAAGAGATTAAGGAGATGACCCAAGGGGATTACGGACCACCGTATTTCACCAACGATAACAGCAGCAAGACGGAGTAGAACCTGGGGAAGGAGATGTGCCTGACACCCTTTTTGCTTCCCCATTCCGCAGATTTTACAATCATTCAATGTCTAGATCCTAAAATCAGCCACCGTGAGCAACCGCCGGGCCGAACAGGATTGGATCTGCCCCCTTTTATGCCTTACAGATAGAAAGAGCGGCGTACAGATGATTTTGAGTCAAGTCAAAACCAGACGTTTTTGCGTGGTTTGGATTTTGTGTTCATTGATCGCTTTGTATGCACTGGAAATAAGGCCCATCCTTTTTGGGAATACTCAATTGATGAGCGCCTTTGATGCTACTCGCCTGAACCTGTTCTGGCATGTCAGTGTAGCGTGTTTAATTGGACTTGTTCTTGCACTTGTTACGCTGCTGGCGATCGAAACCAAACGTTTTCGCGCGGTTTGGCTATTCTGTTCATTGATCACTTTTTGCTTTCTGTTGTTTTCATACGAGATTAGCGCTTCGTTTCCATCGGAGTATGAAACTGTCGATGGCACATTGGGCCTTTACCATATCTGGTGCACATTGGGTGAATGGTATGAATTGGAAATCAGGCGTATTCTCTTTGGAGGTACTCCAATGCCGATCGCCTCTTGTGCTACTCGCCTGATGCTGTTCTGGCATGTCATTGCAGCGTGTTTAGTTGGCCTTGTTTTTGCACCTGTTACTCTGCTGGCCATCAAAACCAGACGCTTTCGCGCGGTTTGGCTATTGTGTTCATTGATCACATTTTGCATTCTGTGGTTTTCATACCATATTTATGGTTCGTTTCCTGTCGCTTGCTTTGTCGCTTGCTCATTGGGTAACTGGTATGAATTGGAAATCAGGCGTGTTCTCTTTGGGGAGACTCCCCTGTTTAGCACTTCTGATCATACTCTCCTGATCCTGTTTAAGCATGTCAGTGCATCGTGTTTGATTGGCCTTGTTCTCGCACTTGTTACGCTGAAGGCAATCAAACCTGCTGACAAAGAAAAAGAGTAGCTACAGAAGGTGTAGATAAGGAGAGGCATCTAACCGTGGTAACATCCTGCGGCTGATTTGACTTCTCTTGTGATAGCGTATTAACCGGTTAATTGAATAATCCTGTGTCACCACGCCACACAAAATATCCCACTGCCGCCACGTTCAGGATTACGGTCAGCCAGAACACAATCAGGAATTTCTGCTTGCTGGATTTATGTCGCAGCAGGCGTTGTGCTGCCAGTGCGCCGGGCCAGCCTCCCAGCAGTGACAAGACGTGTAAGTTCGATTCTGCTGTCCGCCACTTTCCCCGTTGTGCCGCGGATTTATCCCAGGCGTAGGCGATGAAGGTGATACAGCTCGCGACGAAGTATCCCGCCAGTACCAGCCAGGAGATGCGGTGGAAATAAACAGAGACCAGTAAAAAACCGACAAACAGTACGGTAAATGAAACCGCGGGCGCGCTGCGCAGACGCCTGGTAAGCGACTGATCTGAAAACCGGACGTTTTCCGCTCTGACTTTCCCGTTCTCTTCGTGGGCCGTTTCGTACGAAACAGGATCACCTGCCTGCGGCCGTCGTGCCGATCGAGGGAAAGCACTGATGTGCACAAAGACCGAATTGCTGTCGTCTTGAGATGAGATAAAGCCAAAGCCTTTTGCATCATCCCATTCCCTGATTTTTCCCTGTAAACGCATTTCAATTACTTTTTCATGATGGTGGGGGATAAGCGTTTTAGACTCATTAACCTGACACCTTTTATTATTCGTTAGCAGGGAGCGACTCTCCCCAGACAGCTTTGTGTTGCTGATCCGAGAGCGGATCCGTTTCGAACAGCCGTTTCGTATGCGGGAGAACGTCCGCCTGGAGACACCAGTACTGACCTCGAATCACATAGGTTCCAGCAACGCCCTCGGGGAAGCCACGGTGCTGAATTTTCCCCACACGCGATTCCAGTTCTTTGATCCGTTTCCTTTCCTGGTCGAAATTGTGATAATCCAGGATGCCAACCACCTTCACCGTTTGTCCGACCACATCGTCGGGCCAGATGTAGCCCTCCTTCGACCAGATCTCCACGCCGTTGACCCGGGTTGAAGCTTTGGACGATTGTGCCGTCCCTACGAGACTGACCGGCTTTCCTCGATATTTCGCCAGTTCATCGTTCCATTCCATCTGAGAAAGATCAATGGGCGTCTCCGGAGACGAATCGGGTTTTTCAACTGCACCGGCACCTTTCTCTTTCTGCTCCGTTCCGCAACCATTCAATCCCAATATCAGACTGAGAAATAAAATTCTAGCGACAGACGGATTACAGGATTCCAGTAGTTTCATAAGCACTGTTTCTTACTCTGATCAATGACAGAATCTTAAAGTTGCAGGAAACCTCATCGACTTCAGGGTTAATAAAAGGGATTTATAAAGTGAGCAAATTAAGGTGTGCCAATCGTTTTGGCAGTTCGATAACGATCCGGTAGTGCTTTGACCTGTTCTGAAATCGTCGCATGGGGCATTTGCGCTGTCGTTGCCGGTGCGGAGTTTCGAACGGGCGTTTCCGCATTCTTGCGACGATCAATCACCCGGGCACCAGGGCAGTAATCCAGGTCATTGAGGCTGAACGTTGTTTTGTTGATTCCCGGCACTAACGACTTCAGGTGCAGGATGTATGTGTCGAACCTGTCTACTGTCACGTAGCAGTAGTCTGTCAATTCCAGAGTCAGAGGGCGAACAATCCCTTTTTCGCGTGTGTATTCGTATCTAAATCGCTTTACGATCCGATTGTCTTTGACAAATAATTCTGCATTGACCACCCGGTCGTCCCAACGGGGGTCAAGCAGAAATTTCCAGTGACAATCATCATACCTGACGAAAACACATTCAAGGCCATTCACCAGGCCACCATAGGAAACTTCAGCCCCCAGCTTTTTATAACCCTGCATTGGATCCTGGCGTACCCATTCTGGAATGAGATGGCGTCGCAAATCGATTCTTGAGCGGGCGGAAATTCCATAGCCGCTGACATTATCATCCCGAATATCAACTTCGCAGCCGACCGGCTTGATACGGTCAGAAAACCGGACAGCTCCCACAGTCGTCCCGTCCGCCACAAGTTGAACTTGAGGAAACATGATGGTGTCCCGGGGTTGCATTTTGACTGGATTCAGTTCCATCCAGACAGCAGTGTTTTTCAGCTCAAAGTGAATCTGATCCTCGAAATACCTGTTACCACCTGAGATCATCGTTTGCGTGGTTCCAGTCCCGGTTGCCATCTGAAAGCGTGCAAAGTCCGCAGCGTGAGCTTTGACTGCAGAGAGGAGAAGCACGACGGGATCCGTGTCTGAGTCAATATTCTCCGCCGCTGCTGAAGAACAAAATAAACCCGATGTGAAAACGAAAATGATCATCCATGCTGAAAGACGACTGGTCTGGTCGAAAGGATCACGCAAATACATGTCAACTCCTTTGAACTTGAGGATCACGATATGGATTAGAAATATGTGTCATGACCGAATGACACCTTTTATACTCGTGGATCTCTAACTTCCCAACTGTTATAAGGTTGTGGTAAGGTCAATCTTTAAACAGTTGAATCCTTTGATTGACTTCGTTTTTTTCAAGACTTTCCACTCTACCATCGTAGAATAAAACACGAATGTTATTGAGATTATTTGGGTCGGGTTCGGTTGCAAGAATAATACCAGGTTCAGGATAGCCTGATTGAATATGTTCAGGGTAAAAAATTATCTGATAAGGTCTATTTTTTAAACCTAAATATTTTTGCAAATAATTCATTCCGTGAGGGGCAGTTACAAACAATAAATCTTCTAATGAATCAGGAATACCCTGGTTGTGTTCTATATACAATCTGGTTCGTAAATAAACTTCATGTAACAATTCTGCTTCTGCTTTAGCAATCGTTCTATCTGCGTTTTTAGCATATTTAAAATTGCCATTAAACCAATGATAAGCGAACAAAGATATCATTATCAGAAAGCCGACTGCCAGTGGTGTAATCTCACGTTTTATCATTTCACGTTCGACCATATGACACGATTCATTTTCTCGCAGTACCACTGAGGGGAAAAGGTCGGGTATCACTAATAAAAATACCCGCCCACATTTTATTATTCCTGAGTGCAGCTGTGTAAGCCGTTTCTTTCGTTTGTACTTAAAAGTTCTTCTTTCTCTAAACGATTTAAAAAACGCTCATAAGCGTTCGAAAGGGCTGAGATTGAATCTTTTATTTGTGAATTCTTAATTGCTTTTTTTAAAGGTTTCTTAGGGTTCAATGATGCTTCGCTCCAGAGACCTCTTCCATGCTCTAATGAATCGGAAATCAGTCCCCTGGTCTGCTGAAATTTATTAATTCCCTCTTTCGTAATCTGGAACCGACTGCTGTATCCTTTTAATACCTCCATGCAATGCATGTATTCATTATCCCAGAACAGGATGTTCTCTCGATACCCTGCAAGGTCTGCTGCCTCCAACGTCGACGCTTTATCAAAAACTGTACAGAGACAATTTGCGATTTCTATGGAGTAACTCATGGTATTTGAATTTTTTGATGACAAGAGAAAGAAAAATGTGTTCGGAATTAGAAATACATCCTACAGTTGAGAATGATTTCATTCTACCGGTTTGTTTCTCAGCCGGGAATTGTTTCATTAATTTCGCTGCGGCTTTCTGTGTGGCTTGCCAGTCGCCGGTTTCTTCTGGGATGGCTTTGACAAAATTTTTTAAAAGGGATCAGCGACTGTCTTGGATGTTGTCAAGAAGCAAGAAGCGTTTGATTCCATGGCTGGTTCTTTATAAGTGATCGGGGCAAGTGTCAATGAACGAAGCAGACGAAATCGATGAAGCCTATCTCGATGAACTGGATCGGCAATTCTTTATGAACATTGACGCGATTACGGATTCCGCCCTGTCGCTTTTGACGATACGCAACGCGAAACCAAAGTTGATTCGGTTCTTCGAGTGGTTTGCCAGATGGAGCCGCAGGACGATCAACGGAAAAGGAGAACCGGATTTTCCCACGTGGCTCGCACGCCTTACCCGTATGTCGAATTCAATGAAAAAGAAACGGTACGCTGCAGACCCGATGGCAAGAATCGTAGTCATGATCGGCGACCTGATGGACGATATCGCTTACGTCGGAACTGAACAGCAGCATGTGGACCGGTCACTGGAAATACTTGGTCTGCTGAAGAACCTGTCAGAAGAGACATCACAGGGAAACACCTGACAACAATCGGTTGCACCGGAGTCTCGTCGAATAATATACAGCACCCTCCCATGCGATTTCAGGGGAGGATGAATAGAAATCTGCCCACACTGCGGTTCAGGCAGGAGGCTTGACACGGCGGTCATAGTATCTCGTCAATTCGTGGATTAAAGCACCCTTTTCCATGTCAGATGCTATATTTTCTGACCTCATATTTACATACGTATTTCCAGGCGGTATTTTATATTGCATGTCTGACGTGACTATGATTTTGTCTCGCATTGAACACGGGAACCCCGAAGCGGCCGAGCAGTTGCTGCCGATCGTCTACGACGAACTGCGCAAATTGGCAGCGGCTAGACTGGCCAATGAGAGGCCGGACCAAACACTACAGGCCACTGGTTTGGTGCATGAAGCTTACATTCGCCTGGTCGATGTAGAGCAAGCTCAACAGTGGGACTCACGCGGCCATTTTTTTGCGGCTGCTGCCGAGGCGATGAGGCGAATTCTGGTCGAATCGGCGCGACGGAAATCACGGGCTCGGCACGGCGGAAAGGTTCATCGGGTCGAACTGAATCCAGATCTCATCTCACCCCCCGATCGCTGCGGAGATCTCCTTGCCCTCGATGAGGCACTGCATCGGCTCGAGCTGTTGGATGAACGAAAATCCACGCTGGTCAAGCTGCGCTATTTCGCCGGGCTGTCCATGTCGGAAGCCGCCCAGGCATTGGGGGTATCGCTCGCAACTACTGAGCGCGACTGGCGATATGCGCGAGTCTGGTTGCTGCGTGAACTTAGAGAGGAGCAAGAAAGTTGAGCGGAGAATAGAGGGATTAAAAAAAATGCGAAATTCGTGAGGGGGTTGATCGAAAAATATCGCATTGTAGGTTGAACCCTTTTTCACTCTCTATTGAGGTGCTGACCATGAACGAAGAATCCATCTTTGCAGAAGCGATCGCCATCGATTCAACGGAAAAACGCGAACAATTTCTTGATTCGGCTTGTGGAGACAATCTCGAATTGCGGCAAGCGGTCCAGAAACTGCTAACGCTGTCAGACAGCGCCGGCAGCTTTCTTGAGCATCCTGTCCTGGAAGGCACTCCTGATTTCGATGGAGTCAAGCCGATAACCGTTTGCGGAAACAGATTCACGCCCGATGCCGGAAGCGAAGGGGCTCTCGCGGGTATAACCATGAATCAGAACCCACAACTCATGAGCAGCGAAGCTCCCCTCAGCTACCTCGAACCGGCGACTCGTGAGGACTCACTTGGCCTGCTGGGCCATTACGAAGTTTTGAATGTCGTTGGTCAGGGGGCCTTCGGCATGGTATTGCGGGCTTTTGACACCAAGCTCGAACGGATCGTTGCGATCAAAGTCCTCGCCCCGGAAATGGCCTCGATGTCGCCAGCTCGTAAGCGGTTCCTGCGCGAGGCCCGCACGTCAGCCCGGATTCGACACGAAAACGTCGTTCGGATCCACTCGGTCGAAGAAGAGCCGATCCCGTACCTCGTCATGGAATTCATTCCAGGTCGGACACTGCAACAGCAAATTGAAGAACACGGGCCGCTGGATTTGCGCAGCGTGCTGCGGTTGGGCAAACAGATCGCAGAGGGGCTGGCGGCTGCGCATGCTCAGGATTTGATCCATCGCGATATCAAGCCCGGAAACATCCTCCTGGAAGGAGACATGGAGGAACGGGTTAAGATTACCGACTTTGGTCTTGCTAGAACGGTCGACGACGCCAGCATGACTCAGTCGGGGATGATCGCCGGGACGCCAATGTATATGGCTCCCGAGCAGGCCAATGGTCAGAATCTCGACCAGCGAGCCGACCTGTTCAGCCTCGGCAGCGTGCTGTACCAGATGGTCAGCGGTCGCCCACCATTCCGCGCGCCGACGACGATTGCGGTGCTCAAACGCGTGACTGAGGAGACGCCGCGTTCGATTCTGGAGATCATTCCCGAAATGCCCTCCTGGATGTGTGAGTTGATTGGTCATCTGCATGCTAAAAATCCTGCTGAACGCTTCAGCTCGGCTCGAGAAGTGAGCGAATTACTCGAGCAGTGTGCCGATGATCTGCAGGCTGGCCGCATTCCAGAGATTCCTGATCCGTCAAAAACTGCCACAGAGACTCCCGTTGACGTCTCAGCAACCCGGCCGGGCCGCAGAAAAGTTATAGGGCAAAGTCCGCTGGTGAAAATCGCCGCAGCCGTGGTAATCATCCTCGGCCTGGCGGGCTTCACCGAAGCAACAGGCGTGACAAAGCTCGCCTCGACCGTGATCCGACTGACGACAGGTTCCGGTACACTGGTGATCGAAACTGACGATTCCGACGTGAAGGTTGCAATCAATGGCGAGGAGGTCACCATCACCGGAGGTGGTGTTGAGGAATTGACCCTTCGTCCCGGAGAGTACGAAGTCTCTGCTCTTAAAGACGGCAAGCCGGTCAACCAGGAACTGGTGTCGATCACCCGCAATGGCCGAACGGTGGTGCGGATGAGTCTGGAACCAAACGCAATAATCGGCAATTCGTCAGGGACCCGATCAGCTACCGGCTGGCACGGTTGGCCAGCCGACGCTCCGAAGCCCGCACGTATACCGTTCGATGACAAGCAGGCGAAGTCTCATCAGAAAGCGTGGGCAAAGTATTTCAGCGTGCCGGTGGAGTACGAGAACAAAATCGGCATGAAGTTCCGCCTCATCCCCGCTGGCGAGTTTGTGATGGGGAGCAGCGAGGAGGAGATTCAAAAGCTCTTGGCGGAGGCCAGGGCGAAGAAAATGCCTGATTGGTTCATGGAGAAGATTCCCACCGAGGGACCGCAACACAAAGTTACGCTGACGACTCCTTTCAGTATGGGCATTCACCCTGTCACCCGAGGACAGTTTCGTCAATTCGTCGAAGCCACAGGCTACAAGACGGATGCGGAAGAGGACGGCAAGGGGGGCTACGGCAGAAGAGATGGGAAATGGATTCAATCTCCCGAATTCCTGTGGAACACGAACCTTGGATTTGACACCGGGCAGAGCGACTCTCATCCGGTTGTCAACGTTTCATGGAATGATGCGATGGCTTTCTGCAAATGGTTAAGCAGTGAAGCTAAAGGGACCTACCGACTGCCTACGGAAGCCGAGTGGGAGTTTGCGTGTCGCGCCGGGAATCCAGGTTGGTTCTGTTTTGGAGATGATCAGTCCAGGCTGGCTGACTATGCGTGGTATGGAGGCATGGGTGGTATCGGCACGAAGCCGGTCGGACAGAAGGCGAAGAATGCCTTTGGAATGTTCGATATCCACGGAAATGTTTGGGAATGGTGCGATGATGGATTTGCCCTCTACGATGCTGCAAATGTGATTGATCCAGTTGGAATGAACAGATTTCAACTCCGTGTGGCGCGTGGCGGGGCATTCAGTACTCAGCCATCAGCCGTTCGCTCCGCCCGGCGTTCCGATGGCACTCCCACGACTCGCTACTACGCTAACGGGTTTCGCGTACTGTTGGTTCCTGAGTCCTCCAGTCAACCCCGCGATGAATAACTGGAGCGCGTCACATCTGCCGTTAAGGACTGGGTCAACCTGCAACGAACAATATAAGGAAATACAAATGAAACGGTTATTTGCCTGCTTCGCAGTTCTCACAATCGCGACTGCTTCGATCGCCTGTTCACTGGCAGCCGAACCGAAGGCCAAACCAGAGTCGCCGCCTCAGGTTTACAAAGTGCTTCCTCGATTGGAAATCGATAAACTTGACTGTGTCCAGTTTTACTGTAGCGTCTCCAAGGCCATTTGGATCGAGTATAATAGATCGGGAGACGCGATGGTTAAATGTGATGCGCTCCAGGTCTTGACGGTAAATTATCTCCGAACCAGTCCTACGAGCCATCACTTGAGCGTGGTTTGAATATTCTCGCTACCCAGGGATGGGAGTTGATTGCCGTGGACGGATGCGGACGTTCAACGGAGACGGCGATGCCTCACTCGACATTCACCCAACAAATACCTTCCGCAAAATTGCCAATGAATGTCAGATAACCATGTCGTGAATGCGAAACCAAGCTCTACACTTCAACCCCGAATAGAAAAATGTGTCCAGAATCCGAAAAACTTCCGGCAGTTGAAAATCGTTTCATTTTTCACCGGTCTGTTTCTCAGCGGGAAATGATTTCATTAACTCAGTAACAGCTTTTTTTGTGGCTTGCCAGTTGCCGGTTTCGTCGGGGACGGCTTTGACGATGACGGTGAAGTCGAGCTGGTCGCCTTTTTTGAAGGACTGGCCGTTGTTGTGGCGG
>TARA_R110001592_G_scaffold16881_7_pt1 | contig 53334 bp, 48 predicted proteins | sample TARA_R110001592 | Tara Oceans TARA_R110001592 (sample SAMEA4398387) | marine metagenome | biome: Polar Biome; feature: [SRF] surface water layer (ENVO:00010504); material: water (ENVO:00002006), including particulate matter (ENVO:01000060) such as... | depth 5 m | reverse complement strand
AAAACGGTCAAACCTTCTTTAAGGGAAAGCTGGAACCAATCGCGGCACGTCACGCGGTTACCGCTCCAATTGTGGAAATATTCATGCGCAATCACGCCCTCAACGCGCATAAAGTCACTATCCGTTGCTGTTTCTTGCTGAGCGAGGACAAGCGCCGTATTGAAAATATTAAGGGATTTATTTTCCATCGCGCCCATATTGAAATCGCTCACCGCGACAATATTGAAAATATCGAGATCGTATTCGAGGCCGTACACTTCCTCATCCCACGTCATTGAGCGTTTCAAGCTATCCATCGCGTGGGCGCACTGGCCCTCATCCCCATGGCGGACGTAAATGTATAAATCAACTTCGCGCCCCGATGCGGTGATAAATGTGTCATGAATATGCGTCAGATCACCCGCGACGAGCGCAAACAAATAGCAAGGCTTTGGGTGCGGGTCTTCCCATATGGTGAAATGGCGATCTTCTCCAGCTTCACCGCCATCCGTGCGGTTACCATTGGATAACAGCACAGGGTATTTTTTATCGGCTTCGATACGCACCGTAAACGTCGTTAGAACATCAGGGCGGTCTGGATAATAGGTAATATGTCGGAAACCTTCGGCTTCACACTGGGTACAATATGTACCGCCAGAATTATACAACCCTTCTAAGCGTGTGTTTGTCTCGGGATATATTTGGGTTTGGATTTCCAGCGTAAACTGATCCGCAGAGCAGGGAATCGTCAGCGTTTCTTCTGTTCGCTGATAATCAGAAATCGCCGCACCATCGACTGTAACATTGAGCAGCTCTAACGCCTCACCATTCAATATGATTTCACCGCTCGATTTATTCACACGATTGATCTGACTTTTTGCCGTTACAATCGTATAGCCATCATGAATATCAAAGTTTAATTCAAAACTTTCGATTTCAAACGGGTAGGGGGTGTAATCTTTGAGGAATATGGTTTTAGGCGTATCTGTTCGCATTGCTCGCTCTTTTTTTGATTCGTTTATAACCAAATGATGAAGCAAAAACGCACAGAAGCAAAGGGGGCAAAATGATTTACCCTTCGATCACCATATCATTGCGATGGATCAATTCATTGCGCCCGATATAGCCAAGGATTTCGTGGATATCCTTACTGTTTCTGCCGATAATCTTAAGAGCATCATGGACGTTATAAGCACTCACGCCCATGCCGATTTTATGACCGACAGAATTTAAAATCTCAACAACATCGCCGCGGTCAAACTTTCCTTCAACAAAGCTAACGCCAATAGGAAGGAGGCTCTTGCCATTATTTAAAGCAGCCAACGCACCATCATCAACAGTAACCCTGCCTTTAGGGCTCATATGCGCGCCAAGCCATATCTTACGAGCATTGTTATCGCATTCTTGCGCGATGAATAAAGAGGAACGCTTGGACGGGTTATTATAAATATGCGCCAAGGCGTTGTCTTCGCGCCCATCCGTAATCACAAGATGAATACCGGCCTTTGTTGCAGACAGAGCAGCTTCGATTTTACTTTTCATACCGCCTGTACTTAAACCGGGAATCGCATCACCCGCCATTGTGACATGCTCGTCCGTGATTTTCTCAATAATAGGAAAATGCACAGCGTCAGGATTCTTATCAGGGTTATCCGTATATAAACCGTCAGCAGTAGAGAGAAGCACGACCGTGTCAGAAAAGATCATTTGCGCCACTCTGACACTTAAACGATCATTATCACCAAAGCGGATCTCGCCCGTGGATACCGTGTCGTTTTCGTTGATCACAGGCACAATCCCTGCATCAAGAAGCGTATGGAGTGTTTCGCGTGCATTGAGGTTCATGCGACGGTTCTCTGTTTCACTCATCGTCAAAAGAACCTGCGCCGCGTCAATATTATATTTTGCCAAAGCCTGAAAATAGCCATTAAACACATGATATTGCCCAACGGAGGAGGCGGCTTGTTTCTGCGCGAGGGGAATATTTTTTGGTGGCATATCAATAGGAATGCCGAGTGCTTTACGCCCCAGAGCGACGCTGCCCGATGACACAATCACAACCTTTTTGCCGTTTTGCATCAATGTGTACACATCATGCGCCAAAGCATCCATCCAAGACTGATTGATATTTTCTTGGTCTTTACCCAAAACAAGAACGGAACCGATTTTAACAACAACCAGTGAACTATCACTCAATACGGATTGGGTCGATAACGTTGTCATGGTTCGAATGATACCTCTTCTACACCTTCGTTGTATTTTTCTTTATACACGATTTGGGCGAGCAGATAGAGAATATCTTTTGTATTTTCACCTGATACGGCCGACATCACATGAACTTTTTCACCGATGGCATCTTCCAAAGTTTTGGCCTGATCCTGCGCAAGTTCAGCGCCCAGAGCGTCCGCTTTGTTCAAAACAATCACTTCCTGCTTATCCTGCAAATCCGCGCCATATTCCGTTAATTCATGACGAATTGTTTTATAGGCATCAATCAAATCATCCTGCGTCGAATCAATAATATGCAACAATACGGATGTGCGCTCTACATGACCAAGAAAACGATCCCCCAGACCGTGCCCCTCATGCGCGCCTTCAATCAAGCCAGGAATATCCGCAATAACAAAATCACGATCACCCGCCTTAACAACCCCAAGATTCGGGTGCAGCGTCGTAAAGGGGTAGTCCGCAATTTTAGGTGTTGCGTTAGAACACGCAGCCAAAAATGTTGATTTCCCTGCATTCGGCAAGCCAACCAACCCAACGTCAGCAATCAGTTTCAAGCGCAGCCATACAGCAACCTCTTGCCCCGGCCAGCCCGGTGTAAATTTACGCGGCGCTTGGTTGGTTGAGCTTTTATAATGTGCATTACCACAGCCGCCATCGCCGCCTTTTAAAAACTTCAGGCGCTGTCCCGGTACGACAAGGTCCGCAAGAACCGTTTCTTTATCTTCATCCAGAATCTCTGTTCCCACAGGAACGCGGATAACACAATCGTCACCACCGGCACCTGTTTTATTTCGGCCCGAACCATTACGTCCCGGTTCGGCTTTGAAATGCTGCTGATATCTGAAATCAATCAAGGTATTGAGCGTTTCAAACACCTCAAAATAAACATCGCCGCCCTTACCGCCATTTCCGCCATCGGGGCCGCCATATTCTACATATTTCTCACGGCGAAAAGAAACGCAGCCCGGGCCGCCTTTACCGCTTTGAATATATATTTTTGCTTGATCCAGAAATTTCATTTAACCTAATCTTCCATAGAAAAAAGGGGATACACGTTCCCCTTTATAAATCTTATTGTTTCTTTAAAGAAAGCTTATTCCGCAGCTTGTGCAACCGTACCGTCATTTGCCGGAACGATATTCACGACCGCTTGATCGCCTTTGCCTCTTGTAAACAAAACTTGTCCATCAAGAAGTGCGAAAATTGTGTGGTCTTTACCCAAGCCAACATTTTTACCCGGCTTCCATTTTGTGCCGCGTTGACGAACAATAATGTTACCAGCAAGAACTTCTTCACCACCGTAGCGTTTCACACCAAGACGACGACCAATCGAATCGCGTCCGTTTCTGGAACTACCACCTGCTTTTTTATGTGCCATAATCTTTTCTCCTGAATTTTATTCGCTTACGCCGCTTTAATATTTGTAATTTGAATCATTGTCAGATCCTGACGATGACCTTTTTTACGACGGTAATTTTGGCGACGTTTCTTCTTGAATATCGTGATTTTAGGGCCGCGTGTCTGGGCAACAACCGTTGCTTCCACTGTAGCACCCTTGATCAAAGGCTCACCAATTGTTGATTTCTTACCATCAGCAACCATCAACACTTCATCCAGTGTCACTTTATCGCCTTCTGCACCTTCTAGCTTTTCAACAAGAAGTTTATCGTCTTTTTGAACTTTATACTGTTTTCCACCAGTTTTTATGACTGCAAACATCGCACTTAATTCCGTTTTTTTATATTTAATTTTGCCCGAAGGCACATCGCACGTCTTTTACGCTCTGAGCGATGGTAATAATCATATTCCAACAGGGGTGTCAAGAAATATCGTGCCGATTGTTACACGTTTTCATGTGAAACGCATCCAAATAAAAAATAAAATCGCATTATCTATAAAAATCCATAACAAATTATTCGCGTTTTTCGAGTGCATTAATCCAATTACCCTTGGTCACAAATAATTTTTATGATACTTAACTTTCGCATAAGTTAAAATAAAACCACGGCGAATATATTATTATGAAGATCACAAAGTTTCTACCCGTCCTAATCGCACTCCTTACTTTTATTGCATGGCCTGTTCTGGCTTCAAGCGGTGATACAGAGGGCACAACAGGCAATTTGAATGTCGGCTTACACTGGGGGGGCATTCTTTGTATTGCGATCTTTATTTTATCTTATGCCGCTGTATTAGCAGAAGAATTCACGCATATGCGTAAATCCAAACCCGTTATGCTTGGCGCAGGGCTTATCTGGATTGTCATCGCATTTATTGCGCCTCAATATGGTGTTGATAAGCAAGGTATTCACACCGCCATTTTCCACGGTCTTGAAGAATATGCCAGCTTAATGCTCTTCCTTTTGGCTGCAATGACCTACATCAGCGCATTGGAAAATCGTAATGTTTTTGCTTATATCCGAATGAAGCTTGTTTTATCGGGTATGAGCTTACGCCAACTTTTCTGGGCAACCGGCTTTTTTGCATTCTTCCTTTCACCCATCGCAGATAACCTGACGACAGCATTGGTTATGGGAACCGTAATCATGGCCGTGGGCCGATCAAACGCGCGTTTTATCACGCTAGGCTGTGTAAACGTGGTCTGCGCAGCAAATGCAGGCGGGGCGTTCAGCCCCTTTGGTGATATCACGACACTCATGGTGTGGCAGGCCGGAAACGTCACATTCTTTGAATTCTTTGATCTGTTTATACCGTCACTTGTATGCTTCGTCGTACCTGCGATTATGATGACCTTTTTCATTCCCAAAGAGCAGCCGGAAACAATTGGCGAACGCATTGAGATGAAGCAGGGCGCAAAGCTTATTGTTGTACTTGGTTTCGGAACCATTGGCCTTGCTGTAACCCTAGAACAAACGCTAGGTCTCCCGCCTTTTGTCGGCATGATGACAGGGCTATCTGTCCTGATGATTACGGCATGGCTTATACGTAGAACAACGTTGATTTCGAAAGAAAAGGATCATGATTTCGATATTCTGCACAATGTTGCCTCCGCAGAATGGGATACGCTTTTCTTTTTCTTTGGGGTTATTTTCAGTGTTGGCGGCTTGGGCTATCTCGGTTACCTGGAAATCATGTCGACGACCATGTACACAGGCTGGGGGCCAAGTGCGACCAACATATTCTTGGGGATCATGTCTGCCTTAATTGACAACATCCCTGTCATGTTTGCCGTATTAACCATGAACCCCGAAATGGATCACTTCCAGTGGCTTTTGGTTACGCTGACAACGGGCGTAGGGGGAAGCATCCTTTCTATCGGTTCGGCAGCTGGTGTAGCTCTTATGGGCGTTGCACGTGGTTACTATACGTTCTTCTCGCACCTCAAATGGGCACCTTTCGTGATTGTCGGATATATCGCAGCCATCGCCACGCATTTTTACATGAACAGTCACCTTATAGGCACGACTTCAATGGCGATGTAATGTGATTTAATTCAGGGCGGGGTTACCACTCCAGAAGTACCAGCCCAGACCAATCAGGAACAAGGCATTACCGTATAAGGCATGCTCTACTGTGACCAACGCCAAAGAACGCGTCTTTGAATATGTGTGCGCAAAGATCAATCCGGCAATAAAGCTCAATGTTGGCGCAATCCAATTAATATAAAGCATGTGCGCAAACGCAAAAACCAATGCGCTGACGATAATACGGGCGCGCGGCGTTGTGAAATAGCGACGATAGCGATGAAAAATAAAGCTACAGAAAATAAGCTCTTGCGGCAAAGCAGAGAGAAGCGGGTAGGCCGTAAAAATAACAATCATCGCAAAGGGGCGCTCATAAGCCATAGAGAAAAGGCGTGAGGGCTCATAAAGATACAAAAACAACACCATACAAACACACGCGAAAAGCCACCGCGGTATAATCATTTTCATACTGGTTTTGTTAACCGATTTCCATTTCCAAATATCCTTGGCAAACCGTTCATCACCCTTAATAAAAAGGTGATAAGCACAATACGCTGCCGCGCTCCATAGAAAGAAAAACATAAACTTTCCATAGTGGTTCACGATTATAAAGCTGGGAAGTGCAATACACAGGATCAAAAACTCTGCAACCAACAGAAAGTTGTAGGTCTTTTTTACAATTAGTTTTTCATCTGTAACCATTCAAAATCATAGCATAAGATGCTCTTTTCTAACCATAAAAAGATTTACATCTTCATCGCTTAACAAATTGCTTTTCGATATTTTTTGGTCTATAAACCGCATATTATGGTCGCATTACCAAAGATAAACAGACACAAAACCCATCGCGTCACCGTACGCAACGTTGCCATTGGTGGCAATGCACCTGTTGTCGTTCAATCCATGACCAATACCGACACAGCGGATGTTGAGAAAACATTCGCGCAAGTTAAGCAGCTTTTTCTGGCTGGCTCTGAAATTGTCCGCGTCACCGTCAATAATGATGCTGCGGCTTTGGCCGTTGCCAAACTCCGTGAGCGCCTCGACAAAGAGGGGCTGGACGTGCCTTTGGTCGGGTGTTTTCATTATAACGGGCACACACTTTTGAATGATCATCCTTCCTTGGCTGAAAGCTTAGACAAATACCGCATTAACCCCGGTAATGTCGGTTTCGGCAAAAAACGTGATTCTCAATATGAACAAATGATTGAAAAGGCCGTTCAATATAAAAAAGCGGTGCGCATCGGCGTAAACTGGGGCAGCCTCGATCAAGCCCTTGCCATGAAGCTCATGGATGAAAATGCCAAACGTGACGTGCCGCTACCCTCTGATAATGTTATGCGCGAAACACTTGTTCAGTCCGCGCTTATCAGTGCGAAGAAGGCAGAAGATATCGGCCTGAGCGCCAATCAAATTATTCTCTCTGCAAAGGTCAGCCGCGTTCAGGATTTAATTGCCGTTTATACCGCGCTGGCAGAGCGCTGCGACTATGCTTTGCATTTGGGCCTAACCGAAGCGGGTATGGCATCCAAAGGCATCGTTGCCACGGCGTTGGGGGAGGGGATTTTGTTACAGCAGGGAATCGGTGACACAATCCGCGCATCCCTAACACCCGAACCAAACGGCGATCGCACGATAGAGGTGCGCGTCTGTCAGGAAATTCTACAATCATTAAATATCCGCTCCTTCATGCCAGAGGTAAGCGCCTGCCCGGGATGCGGACGCACAACCAGCACATTCTTTCAAGAACTCGCGCAGGATATACAACGCTATCTCGATGTGAAAATGCCCGTTTGGGCCGATCAATATGCAGGCGTGGAAACGATGAAGGTTGCCGTCATGGGTTGTATTGTCAACGGCCCGGGCGAAAGCAAACACGCCGATATCGGCATCAGTTTACCGGGCACAGGGGAAGCGCCCGTGGCGCCTGTCTTTACGGATGGCAAAAAAAGCCATACATTACGCGGTGAAAATATTGCGAATGAATTTAAAGATCTTGTTGAACAATACGTTAAACGAAGATTCTCTAAAAAAGCAGCTTAACAATAAATAACAAAAAAGGAGTATTATTCATGCTTATTGGCGTCCCAAAAGAAATAAAAACTTTGGAATACCGTGTCGGGTTGGTTCCTTCCTCTGTCAAAGAACTCACATCACGTGGACATAGCGTTCTCATCGAGACAAATGCCGGTCTTGGTATTAATTTCACAGATAAAGATTATGAAGAAGCCGGTGCGAAAATTGTTGGGACGGCGAAAGAGATATTTGATAAATCAGAAATGATCATCAAAGTTAAAGAACCGCAAGCGCAAGAATGCGCGATGCTACAAGAAGATCAAATCTTGTTCACATATCTACATTTAGCCGCTGATGCCCCACAAGCCAAACAATTGATTGAATCAGGCTGCGTTGCTATTGCATACGAAACCGTCACAGGGCCAAACGGTCACGGACTTCCTTTGCTGGAGCCAATGAGCGAGATTGCAGGGCGTCTGTCTGTACAAGTGGGAGCTTACTACTTGCAAAAGCATATGGGCGGCTTAGGACGTCTGGTTGGCGGCGTGCCGGGTGTAAAACCAGCCGAGATTTTAATTCTTGGCGGCGGCGTCGCAGGATTCCATGCTGCGCAAATGGCCACGGGTCTTGGTGCTAATGTTACAATTTTGGAACGCTCCAATCCGCGTATGCGCTTCCTTGATGAATATTTCCATGGCCGCGCCAATATCGTTTATTCCAATCTGGATATTCTGGAGCGTGAAGTTATGAACGCAGACCTCGTGATCGGCGCTGTTTTAATCCCCGGAGCATCTGCACCAAAATTAATTCGCAAAGACATGCTGCCCACTATGAAAAAAGGCGCTGTTATCGTCGATATTGCGATTGATCAAGGCGGCTGTTTTGAAACAAGCAAACCAACGACACATGACAACCCAACCTACGTGATTGACGATGTTGTGCATTATTGCGTTGCCAATATGCCTGGCGCCGTACCGCTAACTTCTGCATTGGCACTGAATCATTCCGTTCTACCTTATGCACTTCGCTTGGCTGATCAGGGATGGAAAAATGCGCTAGAAGGTGATTCTAATTTCTTGAACGGTCTGAATATTTGTCAGGGGAAAGTAACAAATGAAGCCGTTGCGCAATCGCTTAATCTTGATTTTGCCCCTGCAAAAACGTGTTTAGCGGCGTAGAGGTATATTTTTTGGATTTTTGTGAACATCGTGCTTGACGAAACAAAGGCTCGGTGATATCAAAATCCCCATCTTAAATGCGCGGGTGTAGCTCAGTTGGTTAGAGCGCCGCCCTGTCACGGCGGAGGCCGCGAGTTCAAGTCTCGTCACTCGCGCCATTTGAGATCAAGAAGAAAAAATAAAAATATCCGGTCTTTATGGTCGGATTTTTTTTATGTTCGATTTCTTTTAAATAAATTCTTGAAAAGTAAGGCCAAAAGGTATTTTCTTTGCGGTGCTAAGCTGTTAAAACAGTCATAGAATTTAAGTCTTTGAAAATCATTTGAGAAAATCAACATGGCTCCGCAAGAATTACTGATCGAATATTTACCCATCCTTGTTTTTATGGTGATTGCAGGCGGTATATCGCTGGCGATGATTTTGGGTTCTTTGTTGGTTGGTGTGCGCAAGCCTGATGCGGAAAAGCTCTCTGCCTATGAATGTGGATTTGACGCGTTTTCTGATGCCAGAAATAAATTTGACGTTCGGTTTTATCTCGTCACACTCCTGTTCATTATTTTTGATCTTGAGATTGCCTTTCTATTCCCATGGGCTATAACACTTGGAAAGATCGGCGCATTCGGCTTTTGGTCAATGATTACATTCCTCAGCGTCTTAACCGTTGGCTTTATCTATGAATGGAAGAAGGGCGGCCTCGAATGGGAATAAGACTGCGCGCTCTGGTATAAAGGTTACATAAAATGGGTCATGACAAAAAAATCATAGAGGCACCTGCCTACGGACTTGATTCCGGCAAGTTTCTTTCGCCTGCATCACAGCAGGATATTCTGCCCGCTGCTCTATCCAAAACATTGGATGAAAAGGGTTTCATCTTAACAAATGCAGATCGTTTATTTGACTGGGCGCGCACAGGCTCTTTATGGCCGATGACGTTTGGTCTGGCGTGCTGCGCTGTTGAAATGATCCACGCCTATATGAGCCGCTACGACCTTGACCGTTTTGGTATTATTCCGCGTCCGTCACCACGTCAATCTGATGTGATGATTGTTGCGGGTACACTCACCAATAAAATGGCACCGGCCTTGCGCCGTGTCTACGACCAGATGCCTGAGCCACGTTGGGTTGTTTCAATGGGTTCTTGCGCGAATGGCGGCGGTTATTACCATTATTCCTATTCCGTCGTACGCGGTTGCGATCGTATCGTGCCTGTTGATATTTACATCCCCGGCTGCCCGCCAACTGCGGAGGGTATGATTTACGGTCTGATGCAACTTCAGAAAAAAATCCAACGGGAGGATACGCGCATTGCCCGATGATTCCCTTTTAGATCTTGCTGAATATATCTCCGAAAAACTCGGCGGTCATGTTATTGAACATGGCTTTAAGGGCGAGGAATTCGAAATACAAGTGAAGCCAGACAGCATCATGGCTGTGCTACAGTTCTTGCGTGATGATCGTGAATGCGAATTTACAACGCTGATTGATTTATTTGGCGTTGACTACCCTAATCGTGCGGAGCGTTTTGAGGTTGTCTACACGCTGCTATCACTACGTCAAAATAACCGCGCACGCGTCAAAATATCAATCGAAGACGAACAAATCGTCCCAAGTGTCACCAGCTTGTTCAGCTCTGCTTTGTGGTATGAACGCGAAACATGGGATATGTACGGCATTTTATTTTCCGGCAACCCTGATTTGCGCCGCATCCTTACGGATTATGGTTTTGAAGGCCACCCACAACGCAAAGACTTCCCCCTAACCGGATATGTCGAATTGCGTTATGATGAAGAGCAAAAGCGGGTAGTTTACGAACCTGTTCAACTCACACAAGATTTCCGCCGCTTTGATTTTGTAAGCCCATGGGAAGGCATGACAGACATGCAACTCCCCGGTGATGAAAAGGCCGCCATACCACCACATGGCTGGAAAAGCAGTGGCGAACAAGCTGCCGTGCTGAAAGAAACGCAAGAAGCCTTACAAGAGGAGGGTGCAGATCATGCCTCTGAAGGATAGAGTAGACACGCCCGATGTTATGATCGGCGAAGAAACACAGATCAAACCTTTCACAATGAATTTCGGGCCACAGCACCCTGCCGCGCATGGTGTGCTCCGCCTAGTCCTTGAGATGGAAGGCGAGATCGTAGAGCGCGCTGATCCGCATATCGGGCTTTTGCACCGTGGTACGGAAAAGCTGATCGAATATAAAACCTATACGCAAGCTGTCCCGTATTTTGACCGTCTTGATTATGTCGCCCCGATGAATCAGGAGCATGCATTTGCCCTTGCCACGGAAACCCTTCTGGGCATTACAGTGCCAAAGCGCGGGCAGTATATCCGCGTTTTATTCTGTGAGCTTGGCCGCGTTCTAAACCATATTTTGAACATCACCACATTCGCATTGGATGTTGGCGCGCTAACACCGGCTCTCTGGGGTTTTGAAGAACGCGAAAAAGGTATGGAGTTTTACGAGCGCGTTTGCGGCGCACGTCTGCATGCTAATTATTTCCGCCCCGGCGGCGTTGCGCAGGATATGCCTGCTGGTTTGGCTGAAGATATTTTAGAATGGTGTGATGGCCTTCCCAAATTCATTGCTGATCTGGAAAGCTTGCTTACTGAAAACCGTATTTTCAAACAACGTACAGTCGATATTGGTGTAGTAACACCTGATGAAGCGCAAGATTGGGGCTTTTCAGGCCCCATGCTGCGTGGTTCTGATATTGCATGGGACTTACGCAAAAGCCAGCCGTACGAGGTGTACGATGAAATGGACTTTGATATTCCTGTCGGAAAAACAGGCGATTGCTATGCACGCTATCTCGTACGCGTTGCAGAGATGTACGAATCCATTAAGATCATGAAACAAGCCATCGAAAAAATGCCTGATGGCTATGTGCGCACCAATGATTACAAAGTCACACCGCCGCCACGCGCGGAAATGAAAGATTCGATGGAAGCACTTATCCATCACTTTAAATTATTCACCGAAGGGTTTCACGTCCCTGCAGGCGAAACCTACGCCGCAGTCGAAGCACCAAAGGGAGAGTTTGGCGTCTATCTTGTCGCCGATGGATCAAACAAACCTTATCGCTGTCGCATTCGCGCTCCGGGCTTTGCACATTTACAGGCACTTGATTTCATGAGTAGAGGACATCAACTTGCTGACGCCGTATCAATTATCGGTTCGCTTGATATTGTTTTCGGAGAGATTGATCGGTAATTTATCATGTATTCAAAACCAAAATATAAAATACCAAGCAAAGACGCAAAGCTCACCATCTTGGGCGCTTTGTTTATTATCATACCAAGGGCTTTTGATTATTGTACCTGTGCGATCACGCATTTTAGTTACTGCGGCAATGTGTTCTATATTTTTGCCCGATTGGTTTTGACAATTATAGGACTCTTCTTAGTCTTTAGAGGTGTTAAAATAGGGTACGCATCCTTTAAAAATGCACAAAACGAAAACAATGATGAAAAAGACCAATGGGGCAAAGGTAAATGAAAAAACCGTTTGATTTAAATGCCGATTACCAGCCTGAGCATTTTGAATTCACAAAAGTGTATCAAGACCATGCACAAGAAGTCATAAAGCTTTATCCGGCTGGCAGGCAACAATCTGCCGTTATGCCGCTGCTCGATCTCGCGCAACGTCAAACCGCGCAAGACGGTGCAAAATCTAACCCGCCATATGGTGGATGGATTCCGCGCGCCGCAATGGATCACATTGCCGATATCCTGGACATGCCCAAAGTTAAGGTCTACGAGGTTGCGAGTTTTTACTCCATGTATAACACCGCGCCCGTTGGGCAATATCTTGTTCAATTTTGTACAACCACGCCTTGCTGGCTCTGCGGTTCAGGCGATATTGTGAAGGCAACAACAGACCATTTAGGTGTAGGCATGGGTGAAACCACCCCTGATGGCAAATTCAGCCTGATGGAAGTTGAATGTCTGGGCGCATGCGTTAATGCTCCTATGGTGCAAATCAATGATGATTTTTACGAGGACTTAACTCCCGAAAATATGCGGCAATTACTCAGCACTCTGGCAGAAGACATGAAGCCAACTATCGGCTCTCAAACGGGACGCAAAGCTTCTATGTCCGCGGCAGGTCCAACCACACTTAAGGACATTGCAAAGAAAGCAAAGGTAACCTGATGCACGAGATTCCAACTGATAAGTTAGCATTACAAGTGTGGTGGGCGCTAACGTGGCGCACAATCCCTTTGGCTATATTAGGCGGCATTGCCGTTGGCGTTGTTATTGGCGTTATTGTCGCTGTGATGCAGGCTGATAAAGATGCGGTGCAAATGCCTGCCACACTTGGCGGTGGTTTAGTTGGCCTCTTTATTACAGTAAAAGTCATAAAATACTTGATGACAAAAGGGTTCGGGGAATACAGATTAACAGTGGTGAAAAAATAAATGTTGGATGATAAAGACAGAATATTCACAAATCTTTATGGCTGGGAAAGCTTCTCTCTGAAAGAGGCTAAAAAGCGTGGTGACTGGGATAAAACGGCCAGCATCCTCAAAAAAGGCCGTGATGGAATCATTGATGAAATGAAAGCCTCAGGCTTACGCGGTCGCGGCGGAGCAGGTTTTCCCACAGGTTTAAAGTGGTCATTTATGCCTAAAGAATCTGATGGTCGCCCGCATTATCTGGTCATCAATGCCGATGAGTCAGAGCCTGGCACATGCAAGGATCGCGATATCTTGCGTAATGAACCACATAAATTGATTGAAGGCGCGCTGATTGCCGGCTTTGCCATGGGTGCACATGCTGCCTATATTTATGTGCGTGGCGAGTTCTACAATGAAAGCTCCAACCTTTGGAAAGCCATCCACGAAGCTTATGACACGGGCTTACTGGGTAAGAATGCTGCAAAATCGGGATGGGATTTTGATATTATTGTTCACCGTGGCGCAGGCGCATATATTTGCGGCGAAGAAACCGCGCTCATAGAATCCATCGAAGGCAAAAAAGGGCAACCGCGTAACAAGCCACCATTTCCTGCTATGGCTGGGTTATATTCTTGTCCGACGACTGTCAATAATGTTGAAACAATCGCTGTTGTACCAACCATTATGCGCCGCGGCGCAAAGTGGTTTGCTTCTCTTGGCCGTGATGAGAAAAACGCAGGGACGAAGCTCTTCTGCATTTCAGGTCATGTTGAAAACCCGTGTAATGTCGAAGAGGTCATGGGCATTCCCTTAAAAGACCTCATTGAAAAACATTGCGGCGGCGTACGCGGTGGTTGGGATAATTTACTTGCTGTCATTCCCGGTGGCTCTTCAACGCCTATGTTGCCCAAAGCCACCTGCGACACAATCCGTATGGATTTTGACTCCTTGCGTGAAGTTGGCACAGGTTTGGGGACTGCTGGTGTGATCGTGATGGATAAATCCACAGATATTATTCAAGCCATTTGCCGCCTATCGCAATTCTATATGCATGAAAGCTGCGGTCAATGTACACCGTGCCGTGAAGGCTCTGGCTGGTTGTGGCGCATGATGACACGCATGGTGCAAGGCAATGCAACGGTTGATGAAATTGATCAACTTTATGAAGTCACGAAAGAAATCGAAGGGCATACAATTTGTGCGCTCGGCGATGCGGCGGCTTGGCCTGTACAGGGGCTTATCAAACATTTCCGTCCTGAAATGGAAAAGCGCATCATGGAATACCGCAAAGCGGCGGCCTGATATAACTTATCTATATTCCAAATAAACTTTTCGTTCCGTCAGCCACAAACTGAACGGATAATGAGGCAAGCAAAATCCCCATTAAGCGTGCAAGCAAACTCGCGGCCGAATCCCCCAATATTTGAGTGATCTTTCCAGCTGTCAGCATCGCAAAAAGTGCAAGTATCTGAACAAGAACCATGGCAAACATCACCACAATTTTTTCATAAAAAATAGGCGTTGAGGACATATTTAGGATAACGCTCGTCATACAACCAGGGCCGGCGAGCAGAGGAATCGCCAAAGGGAAAATCGCAACCGATGAATTATCGCTGTAACAGTTTTCGGAGGATTCAAGCTTTTTCTTATCGTGAAATCCCATAATCATACGAAAGGCCGTCACAAAAAGTAATAAACCGCCCGCAACGCGGAACGCATCTAAAGAAATGCCTACTTTAAGTAATAAAAATTTTCCGCCTATACCGAAAAGAACAAGTAGGAGGGTGGCAATTACAAAAGCTTTAACTGCAATCATGCGTCTTTCTTGAGCGGGCGCGCCCGATGTCAAAGCAGAAAAAACCGCCGATGTGCCAAGCGGATCCACAATAACGAAAAAACTCACAAAACTTGCCAGACCAATTTCCAACATAATTTATGCGCTCTTCTTTACCGCAACTTCAAAATACTTTGCAGCATTTTTAAAAATTTGAATGCCGTCTGAGTCATCGGATAACACTACGCCTTTGCGCTGCGCTTGATCTTTTAATTCGTGGTAATCGTCACGTTGCCATGCAAACATGCCGCGTTCAGGATGCGGCATAATCGCCAGTACCCTGCCGCTTTTATCGGTCATTGCTGCGATGTCATAAATCGAACCGTTGGGATTAGACGGGAAATTTTCATTCGCGTATGATCCGTCATTATTGATATAGCGCGCAGCAACTTGCCCATTTGATTTTAATGATTCGAGCGTTGCATCCTCCATCATAAATCGTCCTTCACCATGTGCGACAGGTACATGAAGGCTTTCAATATCGGATAACCACGGAGAGTCACTCTCGACTTTCAAATCAATCCAGCGACATTGGTAACGCGCAGAAGCATTGTAGGTAACAGCGACATCACGCTCACCATATGCATTCAATGCAGGCACGAGCCCAAGGTTAACCAAAACCTGACACCCGTTACAAATACCAATCGTAAGTGTATCGCGCTCTACAAATTTTTTCAGATCATCCCATAATGCCAACTTCATCTTTTGCGCAAAAGCATTACCCGAACCTGTATCATCACCATATGAAAAGCCGCCGGGTATCGCCAGAATTTGATATTCATTCAGCATTTGTGGCGCTTCAATCAGATCATTGATATGAACAATATCCCCTTCAAGACCACTATGTTTAAACGCGAAAAGTGTTTCTTCCTCACAATTCAAACCGTAGCCACTTAAAACAATTACTTTTGCTGTCATGTTAAAAACCCTCCAGCGTGGCTTTGTATGCAGTTTCCAAGCTCTTTATTTCGATCTTAAGCGTGTCGCGAATAAACAAATTATCGCTATGTGCGACAGAGCCGATGTAATGACATTGTTCAAAGCCTTTGAAATTTTTCTCGAACGCTTTTTTGTTCTGCGGTGCCACAGTGACGATTATGCGCCCTGTACTTTCTGAGAACAGAGCCTTATCACTGCGCAAATCAAGTCCGGAAATATTGATATCCAGCCCCATTTGCCCTGCAATTGCCTTTTTCGCCAGAGCAACACCCAAACCACCATAACCAACCGCCAAAGCGGAGGATATTAAGCGGTCGCGGCTTGCGCGCGTATAAAGTTTATAAAGGCGTAAATTCTGATGCGCATCCGTTTCCGGCACGTTTGAACCTAGATAGCCCAAATGATCATAATATTCAGATGCGCCAAGCTCGTCTTTGGTTTCACCAAGCAAATAGACCAAATCACCCGTTGCCTTCGGCGCAAGAGAAATTGAGCGTTCCACATGCAGGATAACGCCAATACTCGATACCAACAAAGTAGGGGGCGCAGATATTTTGATCGCTTTCCCGTTTTCATCATATCCTTTGAAATCATTGAACATGCTGTCTTTACCGGAAATAAACGGCGTTTGATATTTCACCGCCATATCATAGATGGTTTCAACAGCGCGTTTAAGCTGCCCCAAACGCTCCGGCTCATCAGAAGAACACCAGCAAAAATTATCCAGTAAGGCTAGTTGATTGAAATCAACACCGGCCGCAACCGCATTACGCACTGCCATATCCAATCCCGCCGCCGCCATTGCCGCGGTATCAATATCGCTGTAGCGCGGAAACAATCCTTGCGAAAGAACAACGCCTTTTGGTGAATTCAACACAGGGCGTGAAACGCTAGCATCCGCATAAACGCGGCCCTTACCCTGCAATGGACCAAGCACCGCAGAACCTTGAACATTATGGTCATACTGGGTTGCGATAAACTCCTTGGAACAGATGTTCAAACGTCCCATCATTTCAATGAGTGCTTGCTCATAATTTTCAGGCTCGGCGAAGTCAGGCTCAACATCGCCGCCGCGAGTAAATGATGTTTTCAAAGGTGTTTCAGGGTTTCCGTCATGAAGGAAATCCATCTCAAGATCCATGATTTTTTCATCATGCCATGTGATCTCTGCGCGCCCTGAATCGGTATAAGTCCCAACAACCGTTGCTTCAACGCCGCGACGTGCAAAAAACGCAATCAATTTATCCGTATTCTCAGGCGGCACAGACAAAGTCATGCGCTCCTGACTTTCAGAAATCCAAATTTCCCAAGGCGATAGCCCCGGATATTTCAATGGCACTTTTTCAAGCTCCAGATGGAAACCACCAGATTGCTCGGCCATTTCACCAACCGATGATGACAAACCACCCGCGCCATTATCTGTAATGCCGCTATACCAGCCTTTGTCACGAATTTCTTTAACGATCGCATCAGACATTTTCTTTTGCGTAATCGGGTCACCAATTTGAACCGCCGTTGCGGGTGAGCCTTCATCCAACGCGACTGAGGAAAATGTTGCGCCATGAATACCGTCCGCGCCAACGCGTCCACCAACCATCACGATTTTATCGCCGACATTGGCTTTTTTCTCATGCCCCGGCTTACCGTTCACTTCACGAGGGATAAGGCCGATTGTACCAACAAAGACAAGCGGCTTGCCTGCAAAACGCTCATCGAAATACACAAAGCCCGCAGGTGTCGGAATGCCCGAACAGTTCCCACCAGCCTCAACCCCCGCCACAACACCATTCATAATATTGGAGGGCGGCAGCAAGGAATCCGTACAGTCCTTATCACGGAAATAATTAGGTTTTGATCGTGGGTCAGCCAAACAAAAACCATAGCGGTTTATTACAGGCTTCGCGCCCTGACCAAAACCAACACAATCGCGGTTTACACCAACAATACCGGTAATCGCACCGCCAAAGGGGTCAAGCGCAGAAGGGGAGTTATGAGTTTCCACCTTATCGGTAATCAAATAATTATCATCGAAAATGATGCCGCCCGCATTATCTGAAAACACAGACACGCATATATCGTCATCACCGCGCGCGGCGCGAATCTCTTTCGTTGCGCGCTTAATATAATGCTTATAAAGACCATCCGTCACATCATCGATGGGAGAGGCAAAAATTGTATGCTTACAATGCTCTGACCATGTTTGCGCGAGTGTTTCAATTTCAATGTCAGTCGCCTTACGGCCTTCTTTTTCAAAATAGTCTTGAATAGACTTCATATAAAGAAGCGATAGCCCAAGCGGCCCACGGCGACTGCCATCTTGATTGGCGATACCTTTCATGCCGATTTCAGCCAGTGCCTCATCGGAAATATTCAAATCAACCTTATCCGCAGCAGCGCCCTTATTATCCAAGGTCACTTTCGGAATAATCACATCCATACCGCCGTCGCGTTTATATTCATCATTGCTCTTGATCGAAATACGCTGAATCAGTTTATTTGAAATCACTTTGGCCAAAGCATCAATTTGATCACGCGATGTGTCGCCCTTAATCAAATATAGCCGTGATGAATAACAGGCTTGCTCATCATTATCATTGGAGGAGAGGGACAAAAGCTCTGACGTTGTATGACCGACATTATCAGTCACACCGGGCAGATAGCCTATTTCCAACGCCCAGTCGAATGCATCAGGCGTTTCATTCACCTTTTGCGTCACAGGGTTGGCCAGACTGTCTGCAAATTGTTGCTTTTTAGCTGCCGGACTTTCTGAAGAATACACATCGACAGCACGAACCGATGAGCGTATCCCCATGGATTCCAGGATTTTTTCAATTTTTCTGGCACGCCCATCATCTTTATGGGCTAGAATTTCTATACGAGTGGGCATATAATTTTCAAGTCACTATTGATCTTCGTTCACGCGCAGATTAAATAGTAGTCCGAGATATATTTCAATACTCTAATTGAGCCAAACGCCCTGAAAGCGGAAGAAAATAAGATAAATGCCTAAATTAACCATCAATGACATGGAAATTGACGTCGAACCGGGAACCAGCATTCTGCAAGCCGCAGAGCAGCTAGGCGTTGAAATCCCTCGCTTTTGTTACCATGACAAGCTCTCAGTGCCTGCAAATTGCCGCATGTGTCTGGTTGAGATTGAAGGCGGGCCGCCAAAACCTGCTGCGTCCTGCGCGATGGCTTGCGGTGAGGGTATGGTGGTAAAAACCGAATCAGAGATGGTAAAAAAGGCGCGCAAAGGCGTTATGGAGATGCTTTTAATCAATCACCCGCTTGATTGCCCGATTTGCGATCAGGGTGGAGAATGTGATTTGCAAGATCAAGCCGTCGCCTATGGCTTTGACCGTTCGCGCTATCATGAGAATAAACGCGCCGTAACAAACAAAGACCTTGGGCCGTTGGTCGGCACTATAATGACACGCTGCATTAATTGTACGCGCTGTGTTCGTTTTGCCGAAGAAATTGCAGGAACGCCTGTTCTTGGCCAGTTTAATCGCGGCGAAGATGCGGAAATCGGCACATTTGTTGACGGTGTGGTCAGCACAGAGCTATCAGGGAATTTGATTGATATTTGCCCTGTCGGCGCGTTAACGTCCAAACCTTATAAGTTCAAAGCCAGAAGCTGGGAACTCAAAAAAACCGAAACGATAGATGTCCATGATGCATTAGGCGCGAATATCCGCGTTGATTCGCGGGGACGTGAAGTGATGCGCGTTTTGCCGCGTCTTAATGAAGATGTAAACGAAGAATGGATTGATGACCGCACGCGCTTTTCCTATGACGGCCTAGGTCGTGCGCGCCTTGATCGCCCGTATATTCGTGATGAAGAAAGCGGCAAGCTCCGTGAAGCAAGTTGGAACGAAGCATTCTTGGTTATTAAAAATAAACTATCTGATCTTAAAGGTTCTGAAATTGCGGCGCTCGCAGGGGATTTGGTTGACGTCGAATCTATGACCACCATGAAAGACCTGATGGGATCACTCGGCAGTCCGAATATGGATTGCCGCACTGATGGCGGCGTTTTTAATACGGACAGCCGCGGCTCTTACTTATTTAATTCAGGAATCGCAGGCATTGATGATGCCGACGCAATTTTGCTGATTGGTGTTAATCCGCGTTACGAAGCCACACTTGTAAATGCACGTATTCGTAAAAATTGGCTGGAAAAACGTATCCCCATTGCATTGATTGGTGAGCAAGTCGATTTAACCTACCCGTATGAACATATGGGTACGAACCCCAAAGATATCGAAAAACTAGTGAAGCAGTTTGCCGGAAATGTAAAAGCCGAAAGACCCATGATTATTGTGGGTTCAGGTGTTTTCCGCCGTGATGATTCATTGGCAATACATGCACTACTGCATAAGGCAGCAGAAGATCTTGGCGCTATCAAAAAAGACTGGAACGGCTTTAACGTCCTACATAATGCGGCCTCACGTGTTGGTGGGCTGGATATTGGTTTCCTACCGCAAAAAGATGGAAAAGGCTTTGCCGATATTATGGCCGGAACGAAGGATGGCTCGATCAAGGCGGTTTTCCTTTTGGGCGCGGATGAATTTAATGCTCGCGTGAATATCGGCTGGCAAACCTTTGTCGTTTATCAAGGCCACCACGGCGATCACGGCGCAGAGCGCGCCGATGTGATCTTACCCGCAGCGGCTTACACGGAGAAAGACGGCATTTACGTGAATACAGAAGGGCGCCCGCAAATGGCCAAACGCGCCGTCACCCCGCCAGGAGATGCCAAGGAAGATTGGGCAATATTGCGCGCGCTATCCGAACATATTTGCGCCGCGCCTTTGCCTTACAACTCTGCGTCTGAATTACGCACACGCATTCAAAAAGAATGGGCGATCTTTAAATCTATGGATCAAATAACACCTGCCAAATGGACAAAATTCACACATAAAGGTAAGGTTCTGAAAGACAACTTCACGTCCTCGAATAAAAATTACTATTTCAACAATGCTATTTGCCGCGCATCACAAACCATGCAGGAATGTGTTGATGCTTTTAGCGATGTTCAGGAATTCAGAGAGGCTGCGGAATAATGACAAAAAAATCCACCTTGGATCACGTTCAGGAATTTCACGAAACCTACGGCTTGCCCGTGTTGAAAAATCCAGACATTTCAGATGAAAAAACCAATGCGCTGCGTATCAATTTACTCGCCGAGGAACTCGATGAGCTTAAAGAAGCGTTAGAGCAGGGCGATTTGATCGAAACGCTTGATGCCTTGATTGATCTGCAATATGTACTCGACGGTGCTTTTCTGTCCTTTGGCCTTCAGCATGTAAAAGAAGCGGCTTTTGATGAGGTTCATCGCTCTAACATGAGTAAGCTTGGCGCGGATGGTAAACCAATCCGCCGTGAATCAGACGGTAAGGTTTTGAAGGGGCCTGATTATTTCAAGCCTGATATTGTTCAATTTATTAAAAATAAAAAGGATGCGGCATAAATGGATATGCTTAGTGAATTTTTTGCAGATCCCTGGAGCTTCTGGTTACTCAGAACGGTTGTCTACACCCTGATTGTTGTCGTTGGATTGCTCTTAGCTGTGGCCTACATGACCTATGCAGAGCGTAAAGTTATGGGCGCGATGCAGCGCAGACAAGGACCAATGACTGTTGGGCCTTTCGGGTTATTACAGCCCATTGCGGACGGGATAAAGCTATTCTCTAAAGAAACCATCATCCCCTCACAAGCGCACCGCGTCGTCTTTTTACTGGCGCCAATGTTGCTTTTCACTTTGTCATTGATTGCATGGGTTGTGATCCCGTTTGATAAAGGTTGGGTTCTCGCCAATCTGAATGTTGGTATTCTTTATTTATTCGCCATTTCCTCGATGGGGGTTTACGGCGTGATTATGGCGGGTTGGGCATCTAACTCTCGTTATGCTTTTCTGGGTGGGCTACGCTCTGCCTCTCAAATGGTGTCATACGAAGTATCTATGGGCTTAATTATTGTCTGTGTTTTACTGACCTCCGGTTCACTGAATTTACAAGATATCGTCCTTGCACCGCGCCCTGTATGGGTTCAAATCATGCTGTTCCCGATGCTTGTTGTCTTCCTCATTTCTATTTTGGCTGAAACAAACCGCGCACCATTTGACTTGCCGGAAGGCGAATCCGAGATCACAGGCGGCTTCATGGTTGAATACTCCGCCATGACTTATGCGCTGTTTTTCCTTGGTGAATACGCCAATATGATCTTGATGAGTGCCATGACATCCATTCTGTTCTTAGGCGGCTGGTTGCCACCATTTGGCATTACCGCATTGGCTTTCGTACCGGGAATCATTTGGTTTGCACTCAAAACATCCCTGATTTTATTCTTCTTCATATGGGCGCGCGCCACGTTGCCGCGCTTTCGCTATGACCAGTTGATGCGTTTGGGCTGGAAAGTCTTTCTACCATTTACGCTTATTTGGGTTGTTTTCATGGCAGGAACCCTTATGACCTTTAACGCTCTGCCGGGACAAAACACAGTTGATAATCCTATTGCCGATGTGGTGCACACAATTAAACACACCGCGCAAGAGGTCGGAGAAGAAGTCAAAGAAATAATCAAAAAAGAAGAACAAAAAGAGGAACAGCAATAATGGACGGATTAGCACGGTCATTTTTCCTGACCGAAATTATAAAAGGGTTTCTTCTAACGCTGAAATATATGTTTTTTGTGCCGCGTGTAACGATTAACTATCCCTATGAAAAGGGCGCGATATCGCCGCGATTTCGTGGGGAGCATGCCTTGCGACGCTATCCTAATGGCGAAGAACGCTGCATTGCCTGTAAACTTTGCGAAGCCATATGCCCCGCACTGGCCATCACGATAGAGGCCGAACCACGCGATGACGGATCGCGCCGCACGACAAAATACGATATCGACATGACCAAGTGCATTTATTGCGGTTTATGTCAGGAGGCTTGCCCCGTTGATGCCATTGTCGAAGGGCCGAATTTCGAATTTTCAACTGAAACACGCGAAGAGCTTTACTACAATAAAGAAAAGCTTCTTGAAAACGGCGATATATGGGAAGCACAGCTTGCTGCCAATATCGTTGCCGATGCACCATACCGTTAGGAAGCCATGCGCTTACTGCTACTCCTTTGTATTCTGGTCGGGGTTATTTACTGGCAAAATGGTGGTTCACTGAACCTTTCCGGTGATCCGCTCACCAGTATGAGCGCACAGAGATTTGCGCCCGATGCACCGAAACAAACGCCTGTTAAATTCAGAAAAGTTAAAGACGTAAACGGGTATAAGCTGACCCTCCATAATCAATTTGATGTCACTGCGCTGGTTTTATCCAAAGCCAATTACAGCCTTGATCGAGAAAGCAACATTGCACCAACGGATTTAACATTAGGGTGGGGTCCAATGTCGAACCCTGCGCCCTTAAAATTGATCCATATTTCACAAGGCCATCGTTTTTACTATTTCAGATATGAAAACACACCGCCCATTGCCCATCGCGCCATAGAGTTAAACAGTGCCAATATGCACATTATTCCCGCCAATGATGCCGTTAAGAAGGCACTAAAGCGCGTAAAGAGGGGAAGCGTTGTTCACTTAACCGGCTATCTCGTTGATGCAAGCAGTTCAGACGGGTGGCATTGGAACAGCTCTCGCACACGCGCAGATACAGGCGATGGTGCGTGCGAGCTTTTCTATGTTGAAAATTTAATGATTATGCCTAAAAATTAAGCCCTAAAGCGACAAATCATCAGCAGCATACATCGTAAGACTGTGATCATCTGCACCCATATCCATATCATCGTGATATTTGGGATTGTCCCCCAGATACTGCCGCGCTTTGACTAGCTCTTCTTCAGGGATTTGAAAACTAATCATTGTTTGAATGGGGTTACGCTCCAGCATCGTCAATTGCTCTGAGGTGAAAACCCGATTGGGCTTACCTTCTTTTACAAATGCAACATCCAGCAGGAATGAATCAGGTGCATCATCTTCCAAGGTAATGCCGCTGTCTTTTTCTGAAAAAGTATATCCGTAATCTCGTGCAAAAAATTCACCATCCGGCATTGATCGTACTCCATAGTCATTCTCTAAAGATTGAAGAATAGATGAGAAGAGAAGAGCCGTCAAATTTGATTTTACATACAAAAAAAGCCAATCCATCCCCATATAACAAAGCGCCGTCACTTTTTTTTGTCATATTATCTATATATGTTCTACAATACGTCTATATGCAGCTTGCGAGGCTATGATGAAGGACGCGAACTTATATACACAATGGGTAAAATCCGTCATTCCATCAATGGAAGAGGTTATGCGTGTAAAAAGCGGTGAGCAGCCCTATGGGCAACCTTCGGAGCGTGTTGGTTTTATAAAAGATACTGACAATTTCGAAAAACTCCTGCGCGGAAACGATATACCATCACCCGCATCCGATACGATTATCAAAACAGCAGGGGCCTTAGATGCAAAACTGCCCAAAGGGTATGAACACCTTCAAGAGGCCATTGACTTGATTGTAAACGATCAAATAGAAACCAACCCATTATTTAAACATGCACGAATGGCTTTTACATTCCGCCAGACTATACTTCCGAGTAGACCACAAAGAACGGTACATATTGATCCTCCAAGAACACCGAACGCCGCTGCGGATGATAATGTTTACTTTCTATCAAACAAACAGGGCACATTCACACAAGCTGTATGCGTTAAAAACCCTTCTGACACACTCAACAGAATGAAAGCTGACCTTATGGCAGAACAGGGTCTGTTACAGCAGGCTGAGCCGTTTGAGCTTAGAAAAGGCACCCAAGATACCTATCATGTTCAAGGCGCCGACACCTACGAATCGGGGCGCACATTCATGCGTATGATTATCACGCACCCTGATGTAAGTTACTTTGAAAACCTCCCCGACGATGATAAAGCAGAACTGCCCGCCGACTTCCGTCAAAAACACGGTATTGTTGTGCCGGAGGAAACACTCACAATTGCCTAATTACCACAAATCCACATAAAAGATGTCCGCACGTAAAAAAATCTTGAAATAATAAGGGTTTTTTCATTTCACACCTTGCGGTATGTATCAGAAAATATTAGAAAAGATACAAATAAACGATAGAGATATTCAATGATCGTTCAGGCATTCGCCTTTTATCTATTTGCGGGAATTCTGGTTATCAGTGCTTTAATGGTGATTACAGCGCGTAACCCTGTGCATTCTGTACTCTTTTTGATTCAGACATTTTTCACATCTGCCGGACTTTTTGTTCTTTTAGGCGCGGAGTTTATTGCCATGATTATGGTGATTGTCTATGTCGGCGCGGTGGCCGTTTTATTCTTATTTGTTGTGATGATGCTTGATATCAACTTTTCCGATCTCAGGAAAGGTGCGATGCACTACGTACCCATTGGTATTATTATCGGTGGTGTTTTGTTGTTCGAACTTGTGATGATTTACACCTATTGGCAATTCACGCCGGATGTTCAAAGCAACGTCGCGCTTGCGACAGAACAGTTTCAAGATATCTCCAATGCACATGCCATTGGTATGGTGCTTTATACGGATTATGTTTTTCCCTTCCAAATGGCGGGACTTATCCTTTTCGTTGCCATGATCGGCGCTATTGTTCTGACGCACCGCACGCGCCCGAATATCCATAAACAAAAGATCTCCGAACAACAGTCGCGCAAATCGACTGACGTTCTGGAAATCAAAAAAGTGACATCGGGTACGGGGATTTAAACATGGAACAAGCAAGCATGATTGGAATGGAGCATTTTCTTATATTGGCTGCTGTGCTGTTTACGATTGGCGTATTCGGCATTTTCCTCAACAGAAAAAATGTGATTGTTATTTTAATGTCCATCGAATTGATGTTGCTTGCTGTGAATATCAATTTTGTTACATTCTCTGCCTACCTTAATGACCTTGTCGGTCAAGTGTTCGTCATGTTCATATTAACTGTGGCCGCTGCAGAAGCCGCCATCGGCTTAGCTGTGCTGGTGGTTTTCTTCCGCAATAAAGGCTCCATCGCGGTTGATGATATTTCGGAAATGAAGGGGTAAACAATTATGGAATTGCTTGCTGTCTTCGCGCCTTTCTTCGCATTTTTAATCGCAGGGTTATTCGGAAAACAAATTGGTGACAAGGGCGCGCAGTTTATCACTTGCGCCGCCGTGATTTTAGCTGCCTTTGCGTCAATATCGCTGTTCTTCAGCGTCATCCTTACTGAAAACATGGTGAACGGCGAAATCACAACCATTTTAACCACATGGATTTCTTCCGGTGACTTCAAGGTACAATGGGCGCTGCGTGTTGATCAGCTTTCCGTTGTTATGATGTGTGTTGTGAATATCGTATCGGCCTGTGTGCATGTATATTCCGTTGGCTATATGAGCCACGACCCGCATAAATCACGCTTTATGGCTTATCTAAGCTTATTTACATTCGCCATGTTGATGTTGGTGACCGCAGATAACTTGCTCCAGCTTTTCTTTGGTTGGGAAGGGGTTGGCGTTGCTTCTTATCTTTTGATCGGTTTCTGGAACCACAAACATTCCGCAAATGCAGCCGCACAAAAGGCCTTTGTTGTAAACCGTATTGGTGACTTTGGCCTTGCCTTGGGGATCATGGCAACGTTCGTTGTATTCGGTACAATTAATTTCACCGAGATCTTTGCAAGCCCTGAACAATACGCGCAAGCTACGATGCATTTCCTAGGATATGATTTCCACGCCTTAACCGTCATTTGCTTATTACTCTTTATGGGTGCAGTTGGTAAATCGGCGCAGTTGGGTCTGCACACGTGGCTTCCCGATGCGATGGAAGGGCCAACGCCTGTATCGGCGCTTATCCACGCCGCAACGATGGTTACCGCGGGGGTTTTCTTGGTGGCACGCTTTTCACCCTTATTTGAATATGCCCCGACAGCCTCCATGACCGTCACAATTTTCGGCGCAACGACCGCTTTCGTTGCTGCCACAATCGGTATGACGCAGTTTGATATCAAACGCGTGATTGCCTATTCAACGATGAGCCAGCTAGGTTATATGTTCTTTGCGCTTGGCGTGTCTGCCTATTCTGCTGCGATTTTCCACCTTATGACGCACGCGTTCTTTAAGGCGCTTTTATTCCTAGGCGCAGGGTCTGTTATTCATGCCATGTCTAATGAACAAGATATGCGCAATATGGGCGGTATCTGGAAAAAGATACCTTTTACCTATGTCATGATGTGGATTGGTTCTTTGGCACTTGCGGGCGTATGGCCATTTGCCGGATACTTCTCCAAAGACATTGTGTTAGAAGCCGCATGGGCGGATCATACATGGTTCGGTCATTATGCTTACTGGATGGGTATTGCCGCCGCGTTTATGACGGCATTCTATAGCTGGCGCTTGATTATCATGACATTCCACGGCGCGCCGCGTGCCAGTGAAAAAGTCATGAGCCATGTTCATGAATCACCCTCAATCATGCTTACGCCGTTATTGGTTTTAGCGACAGGTGCCATTATGGCTGGTGGATTATTCTATGGCGGGTTTGTGGGCTCATCTTACAGTCATCATAAGCCGGAACATGCAAGCGCCGCATCGCACGCTGAAATCGCGCCCGCCGCCGGTGATGAAGATCACGCGACGCACGAAGATTCTACCGATGAACAAAACGTGGAACATAAACCGTCACAAAGTGCAGGCATGATCAATCTTTGGTCACGTGATTATTTCTGGCATAACGCCTTATTCGTATTACCGGAAAACGACACAGTCGAAGCCGCGCACTCTGTACCGTTCTGGGTTAAAAAGCTGCCGCTTGTTGTCGGACTACTCGGAATTTTAGCGGCTTATCTGATTTACATGGTGAAACCTGGCACGTCGTCAGTTATCGCGCGCCTGACAAAGCCCCTATATACTTTGTTCTTCAATAAATGGTTCTTTGACCAGATTTATCATGCCTTATTCGTAAAGCCAGCACTGTGCATCGGACGCTTATTTTCAGCCAGTGACAAAAATATTATCGATAGAGCAGGGGCTGACGGCTTCGCAGGATTTTCAGGACGTTTTGCAAAAACACTTTCAAAATTCCAGACTGGTTTTGTCTACCAATATGCGCTTGTTATGATTATTTCATTGATTTGCATTGTCTCTTGGTTCGTATTCAAAGCCGACCCATCATTTTACATGCCCGCAGATATGTATCACGCATTACCATCTAGCCCCGATGCCGTAATGGAAGGAGGTGCACCATGAATTTTCCGCCCGTATTATCCATTATGATTTTCCTACCGCTGATCTGCGCCGTTATGGTGGCAATGATCCGTGGGGACAAAGGCGACGAAGCCGTTGTTGAGAAAAATATAAAACACCTGTCCTTGTTCAGCTCGTTATTTGTGCTCGGGTTCGGTTTGTTTATGTATCATAACTACAATCCGGCTTTATCTGATTTTCAGTTCGTCGAAAATTACGCATGGCTTGGCAATGCAGGTATTAATTACCATCTTGGTATTGACGGTTTATCCCTTTACTTCGTGCTGCTCTCTGTTTTCCTAACACCTATTTGTATTTTGGCCAGTTGGAATTCCGTTAAAACGCGGGTCAAAGAATATATGGTCGCCTTTCTGGTTTTAGAAAGCTTTATGATTGGTACATTCGTTGCCCTAGACTCCATATTATTCTATGTCTTCTTCGAAGGTGTCTTAATACCGATGTTCTTGATTATCGGTGTTTGGGGCGGACCACGGCGCGTTTATGCCTCTTATAAGTTCTTTTTATACACGCTGCTTGGCTCTGTACTGTTGTTGTTGGCGTTGCTCACACTATTTTCACAGGTTGGCACAACAGACATTCCAACCTTGATCGCGAACCCCGTTGATATTGGCTTGCAAAAATGGTTATGGCTCGCATTCTTTGCCAGCTTTGCGGTGAAGATGCCTATGTGGCCTGTACATACATGGTTGCCTGACGCGCACGTCGAAGCGCCAACCGCCGGTTCTGTTATTCTGGCCGGGGTCTTGCTTAAGATGGGTGGCTACGGATTTTTGCGCTTCTCACTACCGATGCTTCCCGATGCCAGCCTTTACTACGCGCCGCTTGTTTTGACGCTAAGTGTGATTGCGATCATATACACCTCCTTGATCGCACTGGTGCAAGAGGACATGAAAAAGCTCATTGCCTATTCATCTGTGGCGCATATGGGTTTTGTCACACTCGGAATTTTCAGCTTCACCCAACAAGGGATAGAAGGCGCCGTATTCCAAATGATCAGCCATGGCATTATCTCCGCAGCGCTTTTCTTATGTGTTGGCGTGGTTTATGACCGTCTCCATACACGTGAAATTGGCCGCTATGGCGGTATTGTGAAAAACATGCCTGCCTATGCAACGGTGTTCATGATCTTTGTATTAGGGTCAGTTGGCTTACCCGGAACGAGCGGGTTTGTCGGTGAATTTTTGAGTTTGCTTGGCACATTCAAGGCCAATACTATTGCGGCCTTCTTTGCGACAAGTGGTGTTATTCTGGGCGCAGCCTATATGTTGCTGCTCTATCGCCGCGTTGTTTTCGGCCCGCAAGATAATAAAGATGCCGCAGCCATGCCGGACCTTAACCAGATTGAGAAAGCTATTCTGCTCCCGTTGGTCATACTCGTATTCTATCTTGGTGTTTTTCCAAATGTGGTGCTCGATAAAATTGCCCCCGCAGTCAATAATCTGGTGATCATATATCAAGATCGTGATATATCCGGCGACATCCTTGAAAACTCAAGTGATCTCATTGAAATAAAAACTGAAACCGAGGGGGGCATAGAATGATCGATACACTTCACATCATGGCGGTTATGCCTGAAATTTTCCTCGCACTGACGGCTATGGGCTTTTTAATGGTCGGCGTTTTTCAAGGTAATAAAGCAACCGACGTTTTATGCTGGTCTGCCTCTTTCGCTTTTGTGATTGCCGCTTTCCTTATATTAAACGCACATTGGGACACGCAATTTGCGCTCAATAATATGCTGATCGTTGATCATTTTTCAAATGTCATGAAACTGATCATTTTGCTCGGCCTCATTGCTTCGCTCGGTTTGTCTATACAATATCTATATCAAGAACGGATTGCCCGTTTTGAATACCCCGTCCTGCTTATGTTCGCCGGTATCGGCATGATGCTTATGGTTTCGGCCAATAACTTCTTGAGCCTTTATATGTCGCTCGAGCTACAATCATTAAGCCTGTACATTCTCGCAGCATTCCATAGAAACTCATTAAAATCCGGCGAAGCCGCCGCGAAGTATTTCATACTCGGTGCTTTATCATCCGGTATGCTGCTCTTCGGTATATCCCTGATATATGGTTTCACAGGCAGTCTGGATTTCACAACCATTCAAACAACCTTGGAAGGCTTACAAGCCATCCCCCCCGGTTTCACTGTTGGTATGGTCTTTGTTCTTGCGGCGCTCGTCTTTAAAATATCCGCAGCCCCATTCCATATGTGGACGCCCGATGTCTATCAGGGCGCACCAACCAGTGTCACTGCATTCCTTGCGCTTGTGCCTAAAGTCGCCGCCATGGCGCTTATCATCCGTTTATTATTTATGCCGTTTGCACCTGTTGAGGAGCAATGGATACAGATTTTGTATTTCGTATCTATCGCATCTTTATTGTTCGGCTCATTCGCGGCAATCGCACAGAAAAATATAAAACGCTTATTTGCATATAGCTCTATCGGTAATATGGGTTACGCCCTTATCGGTTTGGTTGCAGGGACGGAGCTTGGTGTATCCTCTGTGATTATATTCATGCTGATTTACATGATCATGACCGCTGGATCATTCGCCGTTATCCTCTGTATGCGCCGCGATGGTATCGCCGTTGAGAACATCAATGATCTTGCCGGCCTGTCCAAAAACCAGCCTATTTTGGCCTATGTTATGGCAGCCCTCATGTTTTCCATGAGTGGTATTCCACCCCTTGCCGGCTTTTTTGGAAAGCTCTTCATTTTCAATGCCGCTATAGCAAGTGGGTATTATGTTCTGGCGGTTCTTGGGGTTTTGGCCTCGGTTGTTGCTGCGTTTTATTATTTGCGCATCATAAAAATCATGTTCTTCGACGAACCTGCAGATGCATTTGATAAAACCATCGGATTAGAAAAACGCCTTGTTTTGATTTTCTCATTGGCATTTATTCTGGGTTTTGTTTTCAAACCGATGTTTGTACTCTCAATTGCAGAAACCGCTGCGCACTCGTTGTTTTAGGCTTTGGAACCATGCCTATTGATTGGCTTATCAACGCGCATGAAACACTGCCCAGCACACAAGACACGCTCAAAGAAGCACTGCTAAAAACCACCGGCCTCTCCGAAGGATATGTTGTGTCTACAACGCAGCAGACAAACGGCTATGGCCGTCACGGGCGATCATGGCAAGGTGAGGCGGGTAATGTCTATTTATCGTTTTTGCTGCGCCCTGAACAAACATCGACTAATGCCGCGCAGCTTTCCCTTGTGGTTGGCTTATCTCTGATCCAAACCATCAATACTCATGTACGCGCTGATACAAATCTGATTTTGAAATGGCCTAATGATGTTCTCATCGAGAATAAAAAATGTGCGGGCATTCTTATTGAGTCACATCAGAATAAAACAGAAGAGCATCCCGTTTTAATTGTCGGCATCGGCATCAACATCACAAATGCGCCTTTGGAGGTATCAACGCACCTGAACGCCCATACAGATGTTCCCCTGAATGCTCATACGTTTATGCATAAGTTTCTCGATATATTCTCTCAAGATTATAAGCAGTGGAGCCATGAGGGCTTTTCTTCGTTTCGAGATAGGTTTATAAAACAAACCTATGCCAAGGGTACGCCCATTGGCGTAAAGGTCGGCACGCACAAAATAACAGGTTTATTCCAAGATATTGATCTAAACGGCAATCTTGAAATACTCTGCGATGAAACAAAAAAAATCCGCAAAATAACATCAGGTGATGTTTTTTTAATGTGATATGCTGGCTAAATCATAATATTTAACAAAGAGTAACACGATGCTATTAGCGATTGACGTTGGAAATACAAATACAGTTTTTGCAATATTCAAAGGAAACAAACAGACCCATTCTTGGCGTTGTAAAACAGAAGGGGCACGCTCCGCAGATGAGTATGCAGTTTTTCTGAACCAGTTGTTTAATTTAGAAAACATTGAATGGAAACATATTGAAAATGTCATCATAAGTTCGGTTGTTCCGGATTCTAATTTTCATCTTACGAAATTCTGTGAAAAATATTGCTCCACTGACCCGCTTTTTGTCGATTACCAATCTGCTGGTGTTATTGTTGATTTAGACCAACCCGAAGAAATTGGCGCTGACCGCTTGGTCAATGCCAGTGCCGTTATCGCGCATTACCCTTTGCCTGCCGTGGTTGTCGACTTTGGCACAGCGACCACATTTGACATTATTGATGATGGGCACGTCTATCGCGGCGGCGTGATTGCACCGGGCATTCGCCTATCTATAGAAGCGCTGGTTCAAAAGGCCGCAAAACTGCCGAATGTTGGAGTTAGAAAACCACGCAAAGTTATTGGAAAAAACACACAATCGGCTATGCATTCAGGCATCTATTGGGGCTATATTGGTTTGATCGAAAAAATCCTTGATAACATCAAGGATGAACTGGGCACAAAACCCTATGTCATCGCGACTGGCGGCTTAGCGCCCTTATATGCCGAAAGCACCGACCATATCGACATCGTCGATGATAATTTAATTTTCAAAGGTCTTTTTGAAATCTACAAAAAACAGAAGTAACGAACTCAGTCATGCATAACATTTTCAAATCAAATGAATTTTATTTCGTCCCCTTGGGCGGAAGCGAAGAATTCGGCGCTAACCTAAATCTCTATGTTTGCAATGATGAATTTCTTGCCATCGATTGCGGTATTGGTTTCGCCGATGAACGCTATCCGGGGATTGACCTTCTTTTACCCGACCCTTGGTTATTGGATAAGAACAAAGATAAACTCAAAGGGCTTGTCATTACGCATGCCCACGAAGATCACATCGGCGCCGTAGCCTATTTATGGGAGCGCTTTGAATGTCCGATTTACACCACCCGCTTTACCGCCGCCGTTCTGCGCAAAAAATTTGAGCAAGCGGGCGTTGATGGCGCAATAATCCACATCATTGATTTAAATAAAACGTTTCAGCTTGGTGCGTTTTCACTGGATTTCATTCCCGTGTCACACTCTGTCCCTGATAGTTTTTCTGTGTTCATACAAACCCCGCATGGCAATGTCCTGCATAGTGGCGACTGGAACCTCGACCCTGCGCCAGTTACTGGCCTCAAGACAGAGGAAAGCGCCTTTCGCGCGATTGGAGAGAAAAACGTCATTGCCTATGTTGGTGATTCAACAAACGCGCAGGTCAATGGTTATTCAGGATCAGAAGCCGATACCGCGAAGGGTCTGATAAAGGAATTCAAAAAATGTAAGGGCAAAATCGCCGTTACGACCTTCTCATCCAATATCGGGCGTATGATCAGCATCGCCCGCGCCGCGCAAGATGTCGGACGCAGCGTAGTTCTCATCGGGCGCTCTTTGCACCGCATGGTTGGCTGCGCCCATGAATGCGGCTTGATGAATGATATTCCTGACTTTCTCACCGAAGATGATCTTGGACATATTGCCGATGAAAATCTGGTGCTTATCGTTACTGGGTCACAGGGTGAACATCGTGCAGCTCTGGCCAAAATTGCACGCGGGGAATACCGCTCCGTTTCTTTGAATAAGGGCGATACAGTGATTTTTTCCGCCCGCGCCATTCCGGGAAACGAGCGGAGCATTAACGCCGTTAAAAATAATCTCAGCGCGGCAGGTGTGCGCATCATCACACCAAAAGACACGAAAAACACGATACATGTATCCGGTCACCCTTGCAGGGATGAGATTTCCGAGATGTTGCAATGGGTGAAACCAGCCTGTGTTATTCCTGTGCATGGGGAACGCCTGCAGCTCGATGCTCAATCTAAACTCGCGCAAGAATGCCAGATAAAAAGCACCGTGGTTCCCAATAACGGATCAGTGATCCGACTTGCACCGGGTGCACCGACAGTTGTCGATCACGTGAAAACAGGGCTGCTGGCGGTTGATATGGCACGCATTATTCCAGTGAACCATCAATCCATCACCGCAAGACGCAAGCTGCAATATTCAGGAACGGTTCATGCGTCATTGGTTTTAGATCAAGATTTAAACATCCTTGGGCACATTAAAATTGATACGGTTGGTTTAAGCTGTGAGCGCAGTGACGATTGCATCATACAAGACCTCGAAGAACATATTGAAGACGTTCTGGACACTCTGGATGAAGACATCATCCATGATGAAGATAAAATTGCCGAAACCATTCGTATTTCAATGCGGCGCTACGTATCGGATATGCTCAGGCTAAAACCAAAAACGACTGTGCATGTTACGTGCCTTAAAATCTAAATAAGGAGTCATCAAATGCAACCGCTCTCCGCTATCGTCATTTTCATCGTCATTTGGTGGACTGTGATTTTCTGCGTTTTGCCCTATGGTCTATCCACAACACTGGAAGAACCCGAGGAGGGCGAAGACTATATCGCCCCCGGCGCGCCGAAAAACGTGAACATGAAAAAGAAGCTTCTGGCCACAACAATTATTGCAGCCATAATTTGGGTTATTGTGTATCTTATCATTCAATCCGATGTCATTGATTTCAGGGATATCACAGACACAATGGAGTAGGGCATGCCCAGACTTGTTTTGTTCGTTATGTTTATCGGCCTGTTGACGTTATCAACACACGGCTCTGCCGCAAGCGAGGATATTGATACCTTATGCCGCACCGCTGAACATTACAGTGCCCGTTCCGCGCCAGTCGGAGCAGAGTATGTGCCGGGCGTTGATGTCCACGGAAAGGCCGTTGCCTCCGCCGATATCAATGAAAGCCCCCAATCACTACACAACCCGATTATCATCCCCATTGAGCTTAACCTTGCGCAGCGCTATGGCTTGAATTTACCTTTGGGTATCGAGCTAAAACCAACCGTTGCAGACATCAAAATATTCGATAACGGTCATATTCAATATAACGGCGTCGATATATCTGACCAGATAGAAACCGTTTGTGAAAACCGCAAAGCCGAGCATAAAAAAATTCAATCCAATCAAACAGAACAGCATGGACATGAAAGCAGTGATCCCGTACTCTCTAGCGATAAAATTGAAGGGCAGTATCCAGATGATAAACAAGATCGCCCGCACTATAATGACTGATATTTTGGAGTAAAAAATGGGTAAACAACCAAGAACTGCCATTACACCTACGCGCGAGGATAACTTCGCTGAATGGTATCAACAGGTTATCAAGGCCGCCGATATGGCGGAAAATTCACCTGTGCGCGGTTGTATGATTATCAAGCCTTATGGTTTTGCCATTTGGGAAAACATGCAAAATACGTTTGACCCATGGCTCAAAGAATATGGCGTTCAGAATGCAAGCTTCCCGCTTTTAATCCCCTTATCCTTTCTTGAAAAAGAAGCAGAGCATATTGACGGTTTTGCCAAGGAATGCGCCGTGGTTACGCACCACAGGCTAGAAGTCGGTGAAAATGGCCTTGTGCCCGCGGGTAAGCTGGAAGAGCCTTATGTCGTGCGCCCAACATCTGAAACCATTATTGGCGATGCGATGTCGCGCTGGATTCAATCTTATCGTGATTTACCGATGAAGCTGAACCAATGGGGCAATGTGATGCGTTGGGAAATGCGTACGCGTATGTTCCTGCGTACCTCTGAATTTTTCTGGCATGAAGGGCATAACGCGTTCGAAACCCCCGAAGAGGCAAAAGAAGATTGCCTGACCATTTTGGATATGTACGAGAAATTCTTTAAAGAACATTTGGCGTTTAGCGGATATAAAGGCGTCAAAACACCCGAAGAACGCTTCCCCGGCGCAAAAGAAACATATGCGTTTGAATCCATTATGCAAGATGGTAAAGCTCTGCAAGCCGCAACAACACATGATTTGGGGCAAACATTCTCACGCAGTTGTGGGATTAATTTCCAAGGCCGCAGTGAAAAAGAAGAATTTGCCTATACGACAAGCTGGGCATTCAGCACACGCGCCATTGGTGGCATGATTATGATCCATGGTGATGATGACGGCATGGTGATGCCGCCGCGCATCGCACCACAGCAAATCGTTATCTTGCCTGTCGTTAAAAATATTGACGAAGACGGTGGCATTTTTGACTTTGCACAAAAGATGGTCGATGAGCTGAAAAAACAGGGCTTACACGCCCATATCGATAAACGCGACATGCGCACCCCCGATAAAATGTGGGATGCCATTAAGAAGGGGATTCCTCTGCGCGTTGAAATCGGTAATCGCGAACTGGAAAATAAAGAAGTGACCTTTGTTCGCCGCGATCTTGGCCGCCCGTCAAAAGAAACAATCTCTGCCGATGCATTTGTTGAGCGCGCGCAAGGTTTGCTCGATCAAATCCATGACACCATGCTTGAACGCTCCGAAACCTTCCGCGATGAACACACAGTAAACGGTACAACCTTATCTGATATTGATGATTTCTTTAAGGCAGATCGTATTGGCTTGGTCAGAGTGCCCGTTGCACTTTTAAATGATGACAAGCTGGAAGCGGTCATGAAAGCACACGCATTATCAACACGCTGTATGCCCTTTGAAGATGAAGGACAAAAAGTTTTAATTGGGAAAGCTTACTAACGATCATGGTATCAAAGTTTGAACGTACCGTTGCATGGCGTTATTTGCGCTCTAAAAAGGCAGAAGGCTTTGTGTCTGTTATTGCCGGTTTTTCGTTCGCGGGTATTATGCTGGGCGTGGCAACACTGATTATCGTGATGAGCGTTATGAATGGCTTCAGACAAGAGTTATTCAGCCGCATCCTCGGCCTTGGCGGACATATGAATGTCTATTCACAGGCAGGTGCGCTTTATGATTACAACGATATCTCCACCACCATACAGGCCGTCCAAGGTGTCAAAAACGTAACGCCAATCATTGAGGGGCAAACATTACTATCCTATCGCACCGCCGCGACAGGCGTTATGGTGCGCGGCATTTCACAAGCCGACTTCGCCATGCGTGATACATTATATAATGGGATCATAGAAGGCGAGCTTGAAAATTTCAGGGACTATAAAATCGCAATCGGCACAGTGTTAGCCCAAAAATTCCATATCGGAATAGGGGATAAAGTAACCCTGACGTCTCCGGTTCTTAAAACAACCCCATTCGGAACAGTGCCAACGCAGCGCACATTTGAGGTCGGCATGATTTTCGATGTCGAAATGTATGAATATAACAGCGGCTTTGTCTTTATGCCTCTGCCCGCCGCACAAAAGTTTTTTCAACTCAAGAGTAGTGTCAGTTCTATTGAAATATTCTTAAGCCATCCCGAACAACTCGACCGTATCCGCAAGGAAATCGAGATCGAATTAAACGGACGCGCCTCAATTTATGATTGGCGCGATATGAATAAAAGCTTCTTCAATGCATTGAATGTAGAGAGGAATGTCATGTTCTTGATCTTGAGCATGATTATTCTGGTCGCGGCGTTTAACATTATTTCCTCGATGATTATGTTGGTCAAAGACAAAGGACACGATATCGCCATCATGCGAACGATGGGCGCGACGCGCGGCAACATGATGCGTATTTTTATGCTGACAGGAGCGAGCATCGGCTTTATCGGAACGATTGTCGGGGCGCTTATCGGCATCACCTTTGCCATGAATATCGAAACCGTACGTGAAATTCTGGAAACCATCACAGGGGCATCTTTGTGGGATGCAGAAATTCGTTTCTTATCCGAAGTCCCTGCAGAAATTGACTGGAACGAAGTGCTGACCGTCTTGGCTATGGCTTTTTCACTCTCGATTATTGCCACAATTTATCCGGCTTGGCGCGCCGCACGTTTAGATCCAGTGGAGGCTTTACGCTATGAGTAGCACGCAACTTTGCTGTTACCATAGCCTTACGATTGAATTATGGGCGTTAGTTTAATGGAAATATTCGAGAAATACAGTTTCCCCAATGCGGCTATCCCGCGGGAGGACTATCATATCCCTGCGCCCAATTCCAAAAAATACGCAGAAGTTGAAGAAACGCCTTTGGAAGATGCTCATTTTTATTTTGATGATGAAGATGACGACGATCTGGATGATGACCTTCTGGACGATGACGAAGATGAACCTTTGGTTGATGAGGGGCAATTGGTTCTCATGGTGCGCGGCTTAAACAAAGTTTATAAACAAGGCTCGAACACCCTCAACATTTTAAACAATGTCGATTTACGTCTTTATTCCGGTGAGATTTGCGCCCTCGTCGGGCCAAGCGGATCGGGGAAATCGACGCTTCTGCATATTTTAGGATTGCTCGATTCACCAACATCCGGCCAAATTCTAATGGATGAACAAGACGTATCGAGACTATCAGAACGTACGCGCACAAAATTACGTAGCCAACATATTGGTTTTGTTTATCAATTCCATCACTTGTTACCGGAATTCAGCGCGCTGGAAAATGTAGCACTGGCGCAAATTATTGCAGGGAAAAAACCGGAAGAAGCCAACGAAAAAGCCGAAGAGTTATTGGTACAATTAGGATTAGCCGATCGCTTGAAACATAGACCTGCAACATTATCGGGCGGTGAACAACAACGCGTGGCTATTGCGCGCGCACTTGTCAATGATCCCTATCTTTTATTTGCCGATGAGCCAACGGGAAATCTTGACCCCGAAACATCCGAAGAAGTGTTCGACATGCTGCTCAACCTTGTGCGCAAACGCGGCGTTGGCGCACTGATCGCTACGCATAATATTAAACTCGCCCATGAAATGGATCGGATTTTAGAAGTTAAATCTGGACGAATTTTGCCCTATTAATATTTGAGATGGATATTCACCCCGTTTCTTTGCTAAGTTTCTATTTATGACAGAACATTTCGTCCATCTTCATGTTCATTCTGCCTATTCACTGGCAGAGGGAGCCATCAAGGTTAAAGACCTTGTAAAGCTGTGCGCGCGTGAGAAAATGCCTGCGGTTGCCGTGACCGATACCAACAATTTGTTCGGCGCAATGGAATTTGCCTTAGAGGCCGCTAAATCAGGCATCCAGCCCATTTTAGGGTGTCAGGTTTGTGTTGATGCGCAAGGCCACCAACTCACATTGCTCGTACAAAATGAACGCGGATATAAAAATCTGTCCAAAATCATCAGCAATGCCTATATGCAGGACAATGCACATAATGAAGTTTTCGCGCCCCTAGATCACATCGCGCAATATGCCGATGGCTTGATTTGTTTGAGCGGTGGCATGAAAGGCAGTATCGCGCAATCTGTTCTCCATGAACAAATACAACATGCAGAAGACGCGCTCAAACGCCTGCACGAAATTTTCGGTGATCGTTTCTATATAGAGCTTCAACGCCACAATCTGCCCGATGAAGACAAAGCGGAAGAGGGCATCATTACACTGGCCTACAAGCACAATATTCCCTTGGTCGCTACAAATGATTGCTATTTCAAAGACCGCGCCGCGCACGAAGCGCATGATGCGCTGCTTTGTATTGCCGAAGGTCGCTACGTTACCGAAGCGGACAGGCGCAAAGTGACGCCGGATCACTTTTTTAAATCCTCTGCGCAAATGGTTGAACTGTTCAAAGATCTGCCCGAAGCCATCCATAATACGCTCGTGATCGCGCAACGTTGCTCATACTTGCTCAAGCCGATTGCCCCAATCCTACCGCCATTCGAAACCGAGAGTAAACGTTCCGAGCCTGACGAACTTGCCATGCAATCCAAAGAAGGGCTGAAATGGCGTTTAGAAAAATTCGTTTATAAGGAAGGCTTAAGCGAAGACAAGAAAAAGGAAATCGCTCAACCGTACTTGGATCGTTTGGATTTTGAGCTCGATGTTATCAATCAAATGGGGTTTCCGGGTTATTTCCTGATCGTTTCCGATTTCATCAAATGGTCAAAAGATCATAATATCCCTGTCGGCCCCGGGCGGGGTTCGGGTGCGGGCTCTATCGTTGCATGGGCCTTAAAAATCACCGACCTTGACCCGCTTGAGTTCGGCCTGCTGTTCGAGCGGTTTTTGAACCCTGAACGGGTATCTATGCCTGATTTTGATATCGACTTTTGTCAAGATCGCCGCGATGAAGTTATTCGCTATGTTCAGGATCGCTACGGTCATGACCATGTTGCCCAGATTATCACCTTCGGGAAGTTACAGGCACGCGCGGTTGTGCGTGATGTCGGGCGCGTGTTGCAAATGTCTTATGGTCAGGTTGACCGTATTGCCAAAATGATTCCCAACAACCCTGCCGCCCCGATGACCTTGCAAGAGGCACTAGACGCCGATGCGGATTTACGCGCAGAACGCCGCAAAGATGAAACACAGAAAAAACTGATCGATATTGCCCTCCAGCTTGAGGGGCTCTATCGCCATGCCTCAACACACGCGGCAGGCGTTGTGATCAGTGACAGGCCGCTGGATGAACTCGTGCCGCTCTATCGTGACCCACGTTCAGACATGCCCGTTACCCAGTTTAATATGAAATATGTTGAACAAACAGGGCTGGTTAAGTTTGACTTTCTTGGCTTGAAAACCATGACTGTTGTTCAAAAAAGTCTTGATTATGTCGAAGAACAAACAGGGCAAAAAATCAACCTTTTGGATATCCCTTTGGATGATGCAAAAGCTTACGAGTTGATGGCCTGCGGTAATACCGTCGGTGTGTTTCAGTTGGAAAGTGCAGGCATGCGCGACACTCTGAAAAAGGTGAAGCCCAACAGATTCGAAGACATCATCGCGCTTGTGTCACTTTATCGCCCCGGTCCGATGGATAATATTCCCAAATATATTTCCGTGAAAGAGGAACGCGAAGAAGCGGATTATATGCATCCGATCTTACAGCCCTTCCTTGAAGAAACCTACGGCATCATGATCTATCAGGAACAGGTTATGCAGGCCGCGCAGAAATTGGCGGGATACACACTTGGCGGCGCGGATTTACTTCGCCGCGCTATGGGTAAGAAAATTCAGGCCGAAATGGATGAACAGCGCAAGCTTTTCGTTGACGGCGCAAAAGAAAGCCATGATGTTCCTCCCGAAAAATCCTCTGAAATTTTCGATCAAATTGCAAAGTTTGCGGGCTATGGTTTTAACAAATCCCACGCCGCCGCATATGCCCTGATTGCCTATTGGACGGCATGGTTAAAAGCCAATTATCCGATAGAATTTATGGCCGCATCCATGACCCTTGATTTGGGCAATACTGACAAGCTCAGTATTTTCAAACAGGATATGGATAAAGCAAACCTTACCCTGTTAACGCCCGATATCAACAAATCAGCCCCTGATTTCAAGGTCGAAAATGGCGGCGTGCGCTATGCACTGGCGGCGCTTAAGGGGGTTGGTGAAGATGCCATGGAAAAGTTGGTTGCCGAACGCGACGCGCATGGTGAATTTACAAGCCTTCAGGAATTTGCCAAACGCCTTGACCCCAAAACGATGAACAGGCGGCAGTTTGAGCGCCTTATTGGCGCGGGCGCATTTGACAGCCTTTACAACAACCGCGCATCACTCACCGAAGGATCGGATATCATTATTCGCTATGCACAATCCTTGGCAGAGGAACGCGATTCGGGGCAGGTGAGTTTATTCGGTGAAGACACAGGTGACAGCGGCTTAGGCATGCCCGATTTACCAAACGTCAAAAACTGGGATGCTCTGGAGCAGCTCTCACGCGAGTTTGCCGCTGTCGGCTATTATCTATCCGCCCACCCGCTGGATACACGCCAAGCGCAGTTTGAACGCATGAACATCAAGCTTTTTACATATGTTGAACAAGATATCCTGTCAAAAGGGATGGCTGTTTATCAAATGGCAGGGGTTTTGCTCAAAAAACAGGAGAAAATGTCGCAAAAGGGTAATAAATACGCTTTTCTGCAGTTATCCGACCCTACAGGCATTTATGAAGTCACGATTTTTTCGGAAACACTCAACGCCGCACGCCCGTTTCTTGAAACAGGTGAATCGCTGCTCTTAAATGTTGATGTGGAACAACAAGAAGATCAACTGCGTTTCACATCTTCCAAAATACAACCACTGGAACAAGCGCTCGACGGTAAGATCAATGAAATAGATATTCATTTATCGTCCGCCGATGCCGTTCTGAAAATAAAGGAATTCCTAGATATAGAGGGAAGAGGGCGCTCAAAAATAAAGATCTCCGCGCACATCAATGACAATCAAATAGCCCATATTAAAATCCCCGGCACATGGTCGCTCAGCGCGCAGGCACGCAATATTATACGCGCCGAAGACGGTGTCATCGAAATTTCGGAGCTATAAGCCTTATTGTCGTTGTTTTTCCTTGCATTCATCGGTGTTTCGCGTTAGAAAGCCACAGTTTTAAATTCACATGCGGGATTGGGACTGTATCTGATCATGGATATATGCCCATCCGGTGTAGTCAAATGACTACTCACAGTTCCGCAGAGGTATAACCGGTAAAGGAGATTCTAAAATGGCAGTACCTGAATTCACTATGCGTCAGCTTCTAGAAGCAGGCGTTCACTTTGGCCACCACACACGTCGCTGGAACCCTAAAATGCGCCCATTTATTTTTGGTGTGCGTAATGGTGTTCACATTCTTGACCTACAGCAAACACAACCGATGCTACAAACAGCATTGACTGAAATCCGTAACATCGTTTCAAAAGGCGGTCGTATTCTGTTTGTTGGTACAAAAAGACAAGCACAAGAAACTGTTGCCGAAAGCGCAAAACGTTGTGGTCAATACTACGTCAACCAACGCTGGCTTGGCGGCATGATGACCAACTGGAAAACAATCACAGCATCAATTAACCGTTTGCGTGATCTTGAAAAGATTCTAGGCGGCGATCAGTCCGGTTTCACTAAAAAAGAACTTTTGATGATGACGCGTGAGCGTAACAAACTTGAAGGCTCTATCGGTGGTATCAAGGATATGGGCGGTCAACCTGATGCTTTGTTCGTGATCGACACAAACAAAGAAGACATTGCAATCAAAGAAGCCAACAAGCTTGGTATTCCTGTATTTGCAATCGTTGACAGCAACAGCAGCATCGAAGGTATTGATTACCTTATCCCTGGGAATGATGACGCGTTGCGCGCCATTGATCTTTATTGTGAATTGGTTGTCGGCGCAGTTGTTGACGGTCTTCAAGCGGAACTTGGCACGAGTGGCAAAGATTTCGGCGCACAAGAAGATGTGAAAGTTAAGATTCCTGAAGAAAAAGCAGACAAAAAAGAGAAATCTAAAAAAGCACCTGCTAAAAAAGATGAAAAAGAAGCATCTAAGGATGATGCCGCAGAAGAAAAATCTGATGCAGCAGCAGAAAAAAAGGCAGCATCGGCGTAACGCCGGTGCTTAACCAGCCCACAGATTAATATTGATAGAAAAAAGAGGATACTAAAATGGCTGACATTACAGCATCTATGGTAAAAGAACTTCGCGAAGCAACCGGCGTTGGCATGATGGACGCGAAAAAAGCTTTGGTCGAAAACGACGGTAATATGGAGCAAGCTGTTGACTGGCTTCGTACACAAGGTTTGGCAAAAGCTGAAAAGAAATCAGGTCGCACCGCGGCTGAAGGTCTTGTGGCTGTTGTTACTGACGGTACAAACGGCGCTGTTGTTGAAATCAACTCAGAAACTGACTTTGTTGCCCGTAACGACGCATTCCAATCTTTCGTTCGCAAAGTTGCTGAAAAAGCGCTGACAGTGAATACACTGGAAGAACTTAAAGCAGCGGAAATCGACGGAAAAACAGTTGAGCGCACTTTGACAGATCTTATTGCAACAATCGGTGAGCACATGGCAATTCGCCGTATGACACGCTTGTCTGTTTCTGAAGGTGCTGTTGTTGGCTATGTCCACAGCGCGCTTGCAGATGGTCTTGGTAAAATTGGTGTATTGGTTGGTTTGCAATCATCTGCCGGTGCAGACGTGCTACAGGGGCTTGGTAAGCAAGTTTCCATGCATGTTGCTGCGGCTAACCCTCAGTTCCTAGATAAAACCTCAGTTGATCCCGATGTTTTGGATCGTGAGCGTAATGTCTTGAAAGAACAGGCGATTGCTTCTGGTAAGCCTGCTGAAATTGCAGAAAAAATGGTTGATGGTCGTATCCGCAAATTCTATCAGGAAATTTGCCTGACAGAACAAACATTCATTATGGATACAGACAAAACCGTTGCAGAAGCCATCAAAGCCGCTGGTTCAGACATTAAATTGGTTGAATTTGCGCGCATCCAACTTGGTGAAGGTATTGAAAAAGAAGAAGAAGATTTTGCAGCAGAAGTTGCAGCCGTAGCAAACGGTTAATCAAATTCTTATCGTGATTTTTGAACAGCCACGTTATAACGGACTTGCTTCGTTGCGTGGCTGTCATTATATTCGATGCACTAATCGTATAAATAATATTGAGTGATAGAGAAACGGAATCATGGGAATGACAGCAAAAGATCAAACCGAAAGTATAGCCCCCGTTTCCCCTTACAAGCGGGTTATGCTAAAAATGTCCGGCGAAGTCCTTATGGGCAAAAAAGAATTCGGACTAGACCCTGACACTGTTAAGCGCGTTGCAGACGACATCAAAGAAGTCGTCGATTTGGGTATTGAGGTTTGCGTTGTTGTTGGTGCAGGCAATATTTTTCGCGGCGTTTCGGGCGCGGCGCACGGTATGGACAGAACAACCGCCGATTATATGGGCATGCTGGGAATCGTCATCAATGCGCTGGCTTTACAAAATGCTCTTGAGAACATGAATATTGATACGCGCGTTCAATCGGCCATCCGCATGGATTCGATTTGCGAACCCTATATCCGCAGACGCGCCGTTCGCCACATGGAAAAAGGCCGCGTTGTGATCTTTGCCGCAGGCACAGGAAACCCTTACTTCACCACAGATACAGGCGCGGCATTACGCGCCTCCGAAATGGATTGTAACGTTATCATGAAGGGCACTAAGGTTGATGGCGTTTACTCCGCCGATCCTGAATTAGTGCCTGACGCACAGCGCTATGATCGTATATCTTACATTGATGTCCTGACAAAAGACCTTAAGGTCATGGATGCAACGGCAATTTCTTTGGCGCGTGAAAATAACATACCGATTGTTATTTTTTCTGTTATGGAGCCTGGAAACTTTGCTAAAGTAGTCCAGTCAAAGGGCAAATACACTGTTGTTACAAACACATAACCAAAAATAGCGAAAGGGTTTTTAAACCATGTCTTATAGTAAGCAAGATATTCAACGTCGTATGGATGGGGCTGTTGAAGCGTTACACAAAGAATTTAGCGGCCTAAGAACCGGTCGGGCTTCGGCCAATTTACTGGATGCTGTCGTTGTTGATATGTATGGCAGTAAAATGCCTATCAATCAGGTTGGTACAGTCAGTGTGCCGGAATCACGCCTGATCTCTGTTCAAGTTTGGGATGCTTCTGCCGTTAAAATGGTGGAAAAAGCCATTCGTGAATCAGGTTTAGGCCTAAACCCCATGCCTGACGGTAACAATATTCGTATTCCAATTCCCGATTTAAACGAGGAACGCCGCAAGGAACTCTCCAAGATTGCAGGGAAATATGCAGAATCGGCGCGCGTTGCTGTTCGCAATGTTCGCAAAGATGGCATGGATACGGTCAAGAAAATGGAAAAAGACGGCGACATTTCCGAAGATGATCTTAAAAGACTGTCTGACGAGATCCAAAAACTCACCGATGATACGACAAAAGAGATTGATAAAATGCTCTCCGGTAAAGAACACGATATTATGACTGTGTAGGGTATCAGGATATATGGCGCAGAAATCAAACATAAATAATAACATTCCGCAACATGTTGCCGTTATTATGGATGGGAATGGTCGTTGGGCAAAAAAGCGCGGCTTACCCCGCACGATGGGGCATAAAAAGGGCGCAGATAGCGTTCGACGTATCATAGAAAACGCTGCGGAATTAGGGATTAAGTACCTCACATTATTCGGATTTTCTTCAGAAAACTGGAATAGGCCGGAGCAAGAAGTTAAAGACTTAATGAAGCTGCTGCGCCAATATTTGCGCTCACAAACGGCTGAATTCCATCAAAAAAATGCGCGCTTATCCGTTATTGGTGACCGATCTGCCTTTGATGACGATATTGTTCAACTCATTGAAAATGCCGAAAACTTAACAAAGGATAATGATGCCATCCACGTCATCATTGCCCTGAATTATGGCGGCAAACAAGACATCGCGCAAGCCACGCAATCCTTGATTGATAACGCACTAGAAACTGGTCAAAAGCCTGATGCAAAATCCATCATAGACAGTATTTCCGCGCACGTTATGACCGCCGGCATCCCTGATCCTGATCTACTTATCCGCACAAGCGGCGAGCAACGCATCAGTAATTTCCTTCTCTGGCAATGCGCTTATACGGAAATGGTTTTTCTTCCGACCCTATGGCCTGATTTCGATAAACAAGACCTCGTCAACGCCTTGGATGAATACGCATCCAGAGATCGGCGCTATGGCTGCGTCACAAGTTCCGAAAAAACGCTATAAGAAACACAACTTATCAGATTGTTTTGTATCGCTGAAATTTGTATAGTGCCTGCATACAAACCCATTAGGCCACGATTGATATGTCATCAAAATTATATAAAAGGATCTTGTCGGCAGTTCTCATTGCCCCACCTTTTATATTCTCAATTATCTATGGCGATGCCTATCTAATGATCTGGCTGTTTCTGGCATTCTTGATTTCTATATATGAATGGTATGGGCTGGCCAAAAAACTGGAATTCTTTTTCCCTACAATGGTTTTGGGCTTCGTTTATATGGCCATTTCCTACAGCAGCTTTCTTGCCCTGCGCGAGATTTACTCAATCAACCTTCTCATCCTCTTTTTAGGCATGATCTGGTTTAGTGATATAGGCGCATTTTTTGTTGGGAAAACATTCGGAGGCCCCAAGCTTATTCAACAAATAAGCCCCAACAAAACATGGTCAGGCTTTGGCGGCGCGTTGTTTTTCCCTGCGCTTTTCGCTGTGGTTTGGTCATCTTATATGGGCATACATCCCGAATTCAGCGATAACCCGTGGTACATCATTACCTTTATCGCCGCCGTTTTAGGTGTCGCCATCGGCAGCGTCGGACAGGCGGGTGATCTGCTTGTTTCTTTTATAAAAAGACAAGCGCACGTGAAAGATACAGGTACACTCATCCCCGGGCATGGCGGTCTTTTGGATCGTATTGATTCTATGCTGCTTGGCGCGCCTGTTTTCCTTATCCTCATCACATTGCTCTCTTACGTGTTCTGATATGCCCTCAAAGAAACAAATTACAATATTGGGTGCTACGGGTTCTGTCGGGCAAAACACCGTGGATGTTATAGGCCAATCGCCTGAGCTGTTTGATGTTCACGCTGTCACCGCACATAAAAATGTCACGCTGTTGGCGCAAACGGCACAAAAAATCAACGCCCGCACTGCCATTATTGGTGATCCCACTTTATTAGGCGATTTACAAAATCTGTTAAAGGGCAGCACCGTCACCGCACAAGCAGGTTTCGATGCCATCGTGGATAGTGCGGGGAAGCCTGTCGATATTGTCATGAATGCTATTGTTGGCTTTGCGGGTTTACGCCCGCTTATCCGTGCATTAGAGCAAGGCAACGATGTCGCCATCGCCAACAAAGAGCCTTTGGTCGCCGCCGGAGAGTACATCACCGCGCTCGCGCGCAAGAATAACGCGACGATCCTTCCAGTCGATAGTGAGCATAACGCCATTTTTCAGGTCTTTGAGCAACACAACAAGGGCGCTATTGAAAAACTAATTTTAACCGCATCAGGCGGGCCGTTCCTCGATTGGGATGCGCAGGCTATTTATAATGCCACGCCCGCACAAGCCACCGCACACCCCAATTGGGATATGGGCGCAAAAATTTCAGTAGACAGTGCAACCATGATGAACAAGGCATTGGAAATTATTGAGGCGGCCTACTTATTTGAAATGTCTGGCGATCAAATTGACGTTGTCATTCACAGGCAATCGGTCGTTCATTCTCTTGTCTCTTACAAAGACGGCTCTATGCTTGCACAAATGGGGCAAAGCGATATGCGTACACCCATTGCATACGCCTTATCATGGCCTGAAAGGTTGAGCAGCGGCGGGACGCTATTGGATATTCACGCCTTATCAAACCTGACATTCGAAAAACCGGATTTCGAGAAATTTCCAGCCCTGCACTATGCTTACAAATGCCTTGAATTGGGGCAGGGCGCATGTATTGCGCTGAATGCTGCAAACGAAGTGGCTGTTTCCCGTTTTTTAGATCAGACGATAAAATTCGGGGACATTATGAAATGCAACGCCTACATAATTGATTCTTTATATCCGCAACTGCCGCCTTACGCGCTAAAAACTGTTGAAGATATTGAAAAATTGGACCACACTGTGCGGCAAGAATCTGAAAATTTTATTCGTGCGCGCTGTGTGGTATAAAAAATAAAAATAGAAAGACAAAAACATGAATTTTTATGACCTTGTTCAAGTGTTAGGGCAAAATATATGGATATATGGTGGATCGCTCATCGTTGTTCTCGGTATTTTGGTTTTTGTCCATGAATGGGGACACTACATTGTTGCGCGTATGTGCGGTGTCAAGGTTGAGCAATTCTCAATTGGATTTGGTCGGGAAATATATGGCCGCACGGATTCCTCGGGAACACGCTGGAAAGTGTCGATGATTCCCTTGGGTGGTTATGTACAGCTTTTTGGTGATTCAGATCCTGCAAGCGCGCGCCACTCTGACACCGTAGAAGATGGTGACGAAATTCGTGAGATGACAGACGCAGAAAAAGAAGTCGCGTTTTTCACCAAACCCGTATGGAAAAGAGCATTGGTTGTTCTCGCCGGGCCGGGGATCAATTACATTTTTGCGATTGCTCTATTGGCAGGTCTTTACTTCTTTAACGGACAACCCGTATCACCGCCAACCGCCGCCGCCGTTATGGTCGGTAGTAGTGCAGAACAATACGGCTTTAAACCCCATGACTATATTCTGTCGATTGATGGCAAAACGATAGATGACTTTGGTGATATTCGCCGCGAAATGATGGTCGCATTGGACCAAGAAAAGCACTTCATGCTTAGACGTGACGGGCAGGTCATACAAGTCTCTGCAAAGCCAAAAAGAATCCCTATGGAAGACCGTTTTGGTTTTAAAAGCGAAGCTGGTGTTTTAGGTCTTATCAGTGCAGAGCAGGGCATATTGATCAGCCGCATTCGCTCAATTGATGACGTTGCCTATGACAATACAAATGATGTCATTGCCGAACTCAAAAAACGCATGGACACCACATTTACAATCGGTTTGCAAAAAAGTGGCCAAGCAGAAGGTGAAGAGGACAACACTCAAAAACTTATTATTAAACCAATCGGCAGCAAGAACGCGATACTTGGACATGATGAGGATATGGCAAAAGAAGTGCTTTATCTTTCCAACATGCCGCGTGAACAATATAAAGCGCATACGATGATGACAGCGGTTCAAACCGCCGTTCGTGAAACCTATGTTATGACCACCTCATCACTTGAAGCCCTCTGGCAGATGGTCGTTGGCATAAGAAGTGCGTCTGAACTGGGCGGCATTGTGCGTATCGGCGCCATTGCCGGCGATATGGCGATACAGGGTATTGTGCCGCTTATCTTGTTAACGGCGCTGTTATCCATCAATTTAGGGTTCATAAACTTACTGCCTATTCCGATGCTCGATGGTGGACACTTGATGTTCTATGCGATTGAATCAATCATAGGAAAACCGGTTCCCGAAGCCATACAGGAATATGCGTTTCGTGCGGGGTTCGTATTTTTGATCGGGATTATGGCCTTTGCCAACTTAAATGACATATACCAGCTGATTACATAGAAAGATGGTATTTCTGACGGTATTCCTATGGAACTAATCACAGCCTTTTTAGGCGGCACTCTTGAAGATGTGTTTGCATTCGGCGTTATGGTCATCATAACACTGGCTGTTGTGGTGATGATCCATGAATGGGGACATTATATTGCCGCGCGCATCTGCGGCGTTCATGTCGAGCAATTTGCCTTTGGGTTTGGTAAAGAGCTTATTGGCTTTGGTTCTGATCCGCGCAAAACACGCTTTTCTATTTGCTTATTTCCACTGGGCGGCTTCGTCAAACTGTTCGGCGATGTTGATGTTAACAACCCTGTCGTTTGGGACCGCGATAATGACTGTGCAAGAACACTGAGCGACGAAGAATTAAAAGTCGCCTTTTGTACGAAAAGCGTGTGGCAACGCATTTTCATTATTGCGGCAGGGCCACTGATCAACATCCTCTTAACCGTCATGCTTCTTGTTGGCTTGTTCACCATACATGGGCAACGCTCCAAACCGTCCGTTATCAATACAGTCGCCGTTAATTCCGCTGCCTATGATGCAGGCATACAGCTTGGTGACCGCATATTGGCAATGGACGGAAAAAAGGCCAGAAGACTAGACGATATTCATGACTTCACATGGTTTGAAAATCCGCCGCGTCCGCACACTTACACCATCTTGCGTGATAATAAAGAAATAGAAATCACCTTTACCGCCAAACATGTTGAATACGAAAACAAAAAAGGTGTTGAGCTAAAACACGGTCAAACGGGTATGGTTCGAATGACTGATCTGGCCTTTAAAGGCGGCATTGTTGAGGTCAACGGTATTGATGTCAAAGATGCCCCTGAAAAGGCGCGCCAATTTATTATTGATAACCTTGATAAGCAGGTGACCATCGGCATTCCCTATAAAGGCGGAAAAGAAAAAGAAGTCGCCCATCCGTTCATTATGGTTTTCCCCGCGCAATTTAATCAGCATCTTTTTGATCCCGATGATGAACTATATGATCGTGCCTTTCTGGTTGATCCCCATAAAAAAATGTACGCCGTGAAGCTCGGCATCGTAGAAGCCATTGAAAAAACATTGTTTCTACTAAAACAGGGGGTTTCGAACTCCTACAAAGTCATTGTTGCCGGCATAGAGGGGAAAAATGATGACCGCGTTGTTTCCGGCGTTGCCACCATGGGGCAAAAGGTTGGGGATGCGGTGAAGGCAGGCCCTTATGAATACATCATCCTACTAGCGACATTCTCTTTTATGATTGGCTTTATTAACCTTTTACCTATTCCCGTTCTTGACGGAGGGTATCTTTTATTCATGTTTTATGAAATAATTTGTGGAAAGCCTGTTTCCCCACGCATTCAAGGCATCGCAATGATCTCAGGTCTGGTAGTATTAGTGGGAATCATGGTATTCGCAAATATTAGCGATTTACTGTCGCTTCTGTCCGATGTATCTTCCGATTGAGTATTCACCTTTAACATAAACACTTTTAAAAGAATGAGTTCACTATGACAGGTTTTGTCCAGCTTAAATCAAAAGCAATATTACTATTTTTATTTTCTGGATTAATATTCATATCCGGCCCTGCATCGGCAGCACAGCGCGTTGATCACATCGAAATCACGGGCTCACAACGGGTCGAAGAATCAACTATTGCATCATACATGGACTTAAAAGTAGGCGACCCCGTTGATGACGCGGCCGCTGACCGCGCCTTAAAAAGTCTTTTTGCGACAGGCTTATTCGCCGATGTTAAAGTTAAATATTCAGGTGGCACTGTAAAAATAAACGTGGTTGAGAACCCTGTCATTAACGAAATCGCGTTTGAAGGCAATGACCAAATCAAAGATGATGAGCTCCTTTCTGAAATACAAATGCGCCCGAGACAAGTTTTCACACGCACAAAAGTCCAAACTGATGTGACGCGTATCAATCAAATTTACAGACGTCAGGGGCGTTTCTCCGTGTCTGTACAGCCTAAAATCATTCGCCTTGATCAAAACCGCGTCGATCTGGTTTTTGAAATTCAAGAAGGGGATGTGACTAAGGTTAAAAGTATTCGTTTTGTTGGAAACACCGCGTATGACGACGATAAACTACGCAGCGTAATCAGCACAAAAGAAAATGCATGGTATAGATTCCTAAGCAGTAGTGACCGCTATGACCCTGATCGCTTATCTTTTGATCAGGAACTTCTGAGAGATTTTTATCTGGAGCAAGGCTACGCCGACTTTAATATTTTGTCAGCCATCGCCGAACTTTCAAATGATAAGGAAAATTTCTTCATCACACTGACTGTTGAAGAAGGCAATCGCTATAAGGTTGCGGAAACCAGCATTGTCTCGGACATCCGTAATTTCGATGCCAATATATTAAATGACAGCATCACATTAGATGTCGGCGATTGGTATAACGCGGAAAAGGTCAAGAAAACCGTAGAAAAAATGACTGACCAACTCGGTGATCTTCAATATGCGTTTGTTGACATTCGTCCGGACATCCAAAAAGACCGCGAGAATAAAACAGTCAGTATTACCTTCAACATTAAAGAAACACCGCGTGTGTTTGTTGAACGCATCAATGTGAATGGTAACATCCGTACACTAGACAAGGTTTTAAGACGTGAGATGGAGCTTGTTGAGGGCGACCCCTTTAACCGTTCAAAACTCGCAAAATCTGAACAAAACATAAAGAACCTGGATTTCTTTGAGACAACGAACGTCAATGTATCACAAGGATCTGCACCGGACAAAACCGTGGTTGATATTGATGTACAAGAAAAATCTACTGGTGAATTATCCATCGGCGCTGGCTTTTCAACGAACGACGGACCGCTCGCAGACTTCAGAATTCGTGAACGTAACTTACTTGGAAAAGGGCAAGACCTTGCACTCGGCGCGGTTATCGCTGGCCAACGTACAGAGTTTAACTTATCTCTAACCGAACCATACTTCCTTGATCGTGACTTATCTGCGGGTATTGATTTATTCCATACAACACGCGACTTTCAAGATGAAAGCTCCTTCGATCAGAAGCGCACAGGCGGGGGCTTCCGTATTGGATACCCATTATCAGAAAACTGGCGTCAAACGCTAAAATACAGAGTTGAGCGCAATGAAATCAGCGATGTGGATGCAGATGCGTCACGATTCATTTCTGATCAAGAAGGTATAAGAACCACCTCTGCGATTTCTCAACGGTTGTTTTACGACACAAGAGACAGCCAAATTATGACCACAAGCGGCTTGACCTACTGGCTCGACGCGGAAGTAGCCGGACTTGGCGGCGACGCTCAATATGTTTCAGGGAAAACAGGGGCTTCTTACTATTACCCTTTGAGCG
>TARA_R110001592_G_scaffold66617_2_pt1 | contig 53354 bp, 51 predicted proteins | sample TARA_R110001592 | Tara Oceans TARA_R110001592 (sample SAMEA4398387) | marine metagenome | biome: Polar Biome; feature: [SRF] surface water layer (ENVO:00010504); material: water (ENVO:00002006), including particulate matter (ENVO:01000060) such as... | depth 5 m | reverse complement strand
ACGATTACGCTTAAGTAAGTACCATTCGTCACCGACCCCATTTCACCCTTTCAGTAGGAAGGTTTTTCTTGAAATCATAAATGAGAAAGATTATCATTTGCGTTACTAAATAAATTCACCTGAGGTAATGCTATGTTCACCAAACTATTAACTTTAAATGACAATTTTTTTCATTCTGTAAAGCTACTATCATTGGGCAGTCTATTAGTCTCTGCTTCGATTGCCAACGCAGGAAATGGTGCAAATTTCATACTCTATAATCACCATACAGCAGAGCGTGGTGAAAAAGAAATCATGCTGATGAATGATTTCGGTCAAGAAGCAGATGGCTCAAGATATACCGCACAAATGATTGAGATTGAATATGGTATTACCGACAGGTGGACCACAGAGCTAATGTTTGAAGGCCAGAAATCATCTGGAGGTAGTTATGAATTTACCGGTTTTCGCCTGGAGAACAGGTTCCGCCTCTTTGACTATGGGACCTTTCTTAACCCTGTTTTTTATACCGAGTATGAAGATCTTGGTGAAGATACCAAATACTTAATGGAGGTAGCGGGCAGAGAAGATGCGGAAGAACATGCTAAAGCCAGGCCACGTGAACGTGTGATGGAAACCAGAATAATCATTGGTGAGGATATTACAGAGCAGCTTGATATTAGTATGAACTGGATCAACGAGAGCGATCTGGATACCGGCGTGACAGCTTTTGGCTATGCAGCGGGTTTGAATTATGCTCACGAACCTGGTGTAACATTAGGGCTCGAATTTTTCGGAGGGCTAGGCGACAGTGACAAAGGAATCGCCACCCGTACAAAAATTACTCAGCACTATCTTGGCCCAAATATAATGTATAAGGCTTCAGATAAGGTCATGGTAAAAATTGGAGGCGCAATTGGTTTGACTGACGTCAGTCAGGATCTGTTCAGGTTTGCCATCGCTTACGATCTCTGAACCAAAAGGCAAAAAACCAAAAAAGGGTCGGTGACGAATGTTAATGAAAACCAAAAAGATTCTCATTCGTCACCGACCCCATTTCTCACGTCACCGACCCCATTTCTCAGACCCCATTTCTCAGACTCCATTTCTCATTTCATTCTTAGTTGATAGTTGGCAAAGCTTTTCGCGACTATCTCACCGTGGGCATCTTTTATCTCGCCTTGTAATATGAAGTCACATTTACCATGCACCGAAGCTTCATTTTCTAAACGGCCAAGCTCACCGGCAGACAGTTCAAATTCGACAGTGACATCGGTTTTAGCCATCTTCAGGAATTCCATTTTAAGATCTTTAAGAATAGGGAAATAACGCTCATCAAAACTAAATACCGAGATGATGCCGCCGGGTAATTCGGCAACGGTAAATAGCGCACCAGCATACATCGCATTAAAGTGGTTGGTGTTTGCTTTTAAGGGGATAAAGGCCTTTACATAACCAGGGCGAAAATCGATAACTTTAAAACCGTTACGTGCAGCAAATGGAATTGCTTGTCCAACAAATTGCGTCACCAGTTTGAGCGCGCTTGCCACTTTTAATTGTGTTATGCGTGATGAGTCTGCTGACGCTGTCACATTGTTGACCCAGCTCTTAACCAGATTCTGGATCTGGGTATTTAATGAGTTTAATTGGCTGTTAAGGCGACTGATAACCGGTTTCATAGAGAGCTCTTCGTCTGTTTGCTTGAAAAATAGCTTAGCAATTATTGTCATGATACGAAAGCGCTTGTTGCTTTCATCCTGCTTTCTGCTTTCAGGCTATCTGATTAATGTTCAGGATGTATTTTCGAAAATAAGCAGACTTTATTCCGGCCGGTTTGTTTAGCAACATAAAGGGCTTCATCGGCATGCAGGTAAACGTCTAAGGCGGTTTTACTAACGTTATTTGCAATGGCAACACCAAAAGATGCGGTGATAGGCGTCTTGATCCCAAACTTAGTAAAATCAAGTTGTTTTATTTTTTTCCGAATCCTGTCAGCGAGTATATATGCCTCATTTTCTTCGCAATCATAAGCAATAATACTTAGTTCTTCACCTCCAACACGGGCTGCTATTTCATTTTTTCTGCAATTGTCTTTTACCAAAGAGGCAATGCTTTTTAAAACTTCGTCGCCTACTTGGTGACCATAGCTATCGTTTATATTCTTAAAGAAATCAATATCGATTTGGATAATGGCCATTTCAGATCCATTTCGTACATGTCTTTCAAATTCTTGATCAAGCCGATTCGTAAAATAACGTTTATTGTATAGTAAAGTTAGCCCATCGGTTAACGCTAAATCAGTAATCATTAGCTCACGTTTACCAATAGCAAACCCTAATGCTGAAAAAACAATTGCGCTAGCAATAGTCATATAGCAATAAAGTAGTACGTCAATATTCTTTGCCAAGAAAGGGTCGCGCCCTGCTAGAAATTGGATGATAATCCATCCAAGAGGTGATCCGGCAGCGAGTATTAATCCAAACAAACCTCGTAAATAAGGTAGAGGAATAAAGCGTGTCAGTTTATTTGATGGTGCTATATCTGCTTTTCTGATTAAGGTCATTCTATGTCCTCACTTGACGTGGCTTAAGGCCACACTTTCAAGCTAACATGAACGCCTGTACTCAGGGCTGACATTAGTCAATAATTCTGCCGGTAGGCAAGTGATTTTCTAAGTCTCAGCTATAGTTAAACTCAAGCTCATTATAAGAAAGAGGAAAATAATAAATATGCTTGTTAAAGAGGTTATGAATGATAAGCCATTGAGTAGTGAGCAGGGTGTAGCCCTGAATATTGCCATCCCCTTGATGGTTGAAAACGAAAGTTCCTGTTTGATCATTGTGGAAGATGGTCGGCCCGTTGGTATTATTACCGAACGGGATATTACCCATTTGGTCTCCCATTTATTACATGACCCGGGTCTTATGGATGCCCCTGTTGAGAGCATCATGACCTCAAAACCAATATGTGTTTATATCGATAGTCCATATAAAGAAGCATTAATGATGTCTCGAAGCCATCACTTGAGGCATTTGCCAGTGGTGAATGAGCGTTATGAGTTAGCTGGTGTCGTTACACAAGATAATCTTGTCGATAGTTATATCCGTTTGATAGCAGAGCATGATCAACTGGAGACTCATTTAGAAAATCTTAAACTACTTTCTTTGGAAGACCCACTAACGGGTGTAGGTAATCGTCGGGCGATGGAAGTTGAACTCAGGCATTCTCAGGCTCAGTCTGAACGTTTAGAAAATGCTTATGCTATTGCTTTATTGGATATAGACGCCTTTAAGAAATTTAATGACTATTATGGGCATCAGGCAGGTGATGAGGCATTAAAGACGGTCACAAAATGTGCAAAAAGCGCATTAAGAGATTCCGATCGCTTTTTTCGCTACGGCGGTGAAGAGTTTTTGATTTTGATGCCCGGAACCACCGATGAGGAAGCGCTAATCTGCGCAGAACGGGTAAGAAGCGAAATAGAGTCCATGGCGATAAAAAATCATGATACTGATCGAGGCATCTTAACGGTTAGTATGGGCGTAATTTCAACTGTGGCTGGAGATTGGCAGCTTATGCTGAATCAAGCCGATAAAGCTCTCTATCGTGCTAAATCTCAAGGAAGGAATGCGGTTGTATTAGTGGATAGCGCTTAGCTAAAGCAAGGATGATTAAGTTTGTATTGATTTCGAAAAATGCGCTGCACTGATGCGATTTCTGCCCATATCTTTTGACTTATACATTAGCGTATCAGCCAAGGCAATCAAGTCTTGCGCCTCAGCTTCTTCGGGTGGCATTAAGCTGGCGAGTCCGAAGCTGGCAGTGACACTAAAAGAACCGCTGCTGGAAACCATGCGGGTGTTTTCTATAATTAATCTAAGCTTCTCGGTTTGTATTTGTGCTTCTTCAAGAGCTTGTCCATAAAGTATGGCAATGAACTCTTCACCACCATAGCGAGCAACGACATCTGTCTGACGTTTAAATTGTGCCTGCATAAGTTTGGCAATTTTGATTAAACAATCGTCACCTGCCTGGTGTCCGTATTTATCATTGACTTTTTTGAAGAAATCGATGTCCATCATCACAATCGTTAATGGCGTCATATTTCTTCGGCTGTTTGCCAGGCTCATTTGTAAGGCCTGATCAAAAAACTTTCTATTAGAAAGTTGCGTTAAGCCGTCTGTTTGGCTTACCAAGGCTAATTTCTCTTCGCGTTCCTTTATTTGAATTCGCATGTTGTCCATGGCTTCAGCGACGGCTGAAAGTTCGTCATGAGATATTATTTTTACCGGCTTATCATATTTACCCGCGGCAAAAAAAGCAGCCGATTTGAGTAGCTCTCTAATTGTGATAGAGATGGAGTGATATAAGCCGAGTGCTAAATAAATGAGGAGTAGTGAAATACATAAAGCGCTTAGGTAGAATATCCAAAGTTGATTGATACTATTCTGATAATCCTGTTCAACTATCTTTGTCGATAAGTCAAAAAGAAACTGGTTGTAGTCATAGACTTGTTGGTAGCTTTCAGTGAGTTCATTGAAATAATCCAAGGGATTGCTGGTGGGGCCAGGCGCGGCAATAAGTTGTTCATAAAAGTGATCTCTTCCACTGAGCAAACCTGCTTTAATGTTCACTAACTGCGCTTCAGGATAGGCAATAAAGAAGGGTTTGTATTCAGAATCTTTTAAGTCGATAAGCTCAATTAACTGGGATAGTTCTTGATAGGTTTTTTCCAAGACTTGTGCACCATGTGAATCGATAAATTGCTGGGTGAGATAAAGACTTCCAAAGGCTCTTGCTTCGCCTAGTGCTCGGGTAAAGGTATCCGTTTCATTTAACAGGTTAATGATAGATAGAATATGGTCGTTATTTCTGCTGAACGAGATAAAACTATAGCTCAGCTTGGCACGCCAATTATGCACTCTTTCCACAATAATTTGATCATCTTCATATATGACATCAATGCTGGCAGATTCTGTGCCTTTTGCCATGTTATCAGCGCTTATTTGTTTTCTGAGTTCGTCAAGGAAAAATTGATCATTTTGATCTTTTGTAAGGTGAAGAAGGTCGTCGATTTTTGCTATTGCTGAGGTTTTGCTGTCAAGTAACAGTGCTTCAAAGTCCGGATCCGCTCGCCATGAGGTCATCACATTAAGATCTCGAAGCCTTTCCAGTTCTTGTACCAACTTATTGGTTTGAGCGATGTATTTCAGGCCGTCTCGGGTAATTTCCGCCTGCTCGGTTTGTAGATGATAACTGGTTGCAAGTTGTATGGCGAAAAAAGCTAAGGGAATGGCAAACACCGAGCATATCAGCATGAACTTGGCCGGATAGCTGAGATGGTTCATAAGATAGAAAACGGGTTTGATTATCTTGTGCATGAGTTTGCAAAATAATTCAGGGACTGAGTTTTTAGTTTAGCACTTGAAAGAAGAAGTGCTTAATAATCGAAAGTGATAATGACCTTAATAAAAAAGCCCCTTAGCGAAGCATATACTTCTCTAAGGGGCTTAATTTGCTTTGATTTACAAATGGTTAGTTAGATAAAAGTGAAATATCTGCAGCACGTAAGAATAAATCACTTAAGCGCTTTAATAACACCAAGCGGTTTTGTCTAAGGGCTGGATCATCTGCCATGACCATGACGTCTTCAAAAAACTGATCAACGGTTGTTTGAAGGTCTGCCAATAAGCTAAGAGCAGACTGGTAATCTCCCTTATCGAAAAGCGGTAATACTTCAATGCTTAAGGCTTCGATTTGTTTGGCAAGTTCTTGCTCTACGGTTTCTGTTAACAAGTTTTGATTCAGGCTTAGGTCGCTTAAATCGGCATCCTGTTTTGCTAGAATATTCGATACACGCTTATTTGCAGCAGCTAAAGCGGCGGCTTCAGGTCGTTTAGAGAAAGCTTCAACGGCTTTGACACGATGATCGAAGTCGAGAGGCTGAGTCGGGCGACGTGCACTGACTGCTAAGAATACATCGATAGACACGCCTTCATCTTCATAACGAGCACGGAATCTATCTAAGATATAAGAGATCAATTGTTGCTCGACATCCTTATTTTCCAAGGCGGCTGTCTGGCCTTCTAGCTGGTAGCTTTCAAGTGCCCAGGTAATGAGGTCTGTAAGATCTAAGGCGAGTTGTTTTTCGACCAAGATTCGCAGCGCACCTAAAGCTGCACGGCGCAGAGCAAAGGGATCTTTAGTACCAGTAGGCGGTTGATTAATGCCAAACAAGCCAACAAGTGAATCAAGTTTTTCTGCTAGAGAAAGCGCGCAGCCTGTGAGGCTTGTCGGTAAGTCATCGCCAGCAAATTTTGGCTGATATTGCTCATTCAATGCCAAGGCGACTTCGTTGTTTTCACCATCATTTAAGGCATAGTGATAACCCATGATGCCTTGAAGATCGGTGAATTCCAGGACCATTTCAGTGACCAGATCAGACTTCGCTAAACGCCCCGCTCTTTGTGCTTCTGCAGAATTGCCACCAAGGGCAGCACTAATTTTTCCTGCCAAAACAGCAACACGTTCGGTTTTGTCATACACTGTTCCCAGCTTAGTTTGGAAAACAATTTTCTTAAGTTGTTCACGACGCTCTTCAAGGGTGGTTTTTTTATCAGTCTCAAAAAAGAAAGCGGCGTCGGATAAACGAGGACGAATAACGCGTTCGTTACCTTCGATCACTTGCTGCGGATCTTTACTTTCAATATTTGCTAAGGTAATGAAGTTCGGCATCATCACGCCGTTAGCATCGAGCATGTGGAAATATTTTTGGTGCTCTTTCATCGATGAAATAAGCGCTTCTGTTGGCACTTCCAGAAAACGTTTATCAAACTTGCCAAGCAGTGGCACCGGCCATTCATTTAGCGAAGCAACTTCATCTAATAAAGCTTCATCAATAACGGCGATGCCTTTATGCTCTTTAGCTGCCGCTTCTACGTCTAGTCGAATTTTTTCTTTGCGTAAGTCGTAATCAGCGATGACTTTGCCTTGCTCTAGCAAAAGTTTTTCGTAGTTGTTTACATCGGTAATTTCAATCAGGCCCTGGCTATGAAAACGGTGGCCACGAGTTGTATTACCTGTAGGGATTCCAAGGATATTGCCCGGAATTACTTCATTGCCAAATAACATCACAACCCATTGAAGTGGGCGAACAAATTCAACGCGTTGAGCGCCCCAGCGCATACGTTTTGGAATCGGTAGCTTGTGTAGGGATTCAGTAACGATATCGATTAACAGATCTTTGGTGGCTTGTCCGGCTTCGGTAGTGCGATAAACTAACCATGCCCCTTTAGGGGTTTCCATTTCTTCTAATTGAGAGGGTTCAATACCCAAGGATTGGGCAAAGCCCAAAACGGCTCTACTTGGATTACCGTCCTTATCCAGGGCGGCTTTTTTAGAGGGGCCGCGCTTTTCAACTTCTTTGTCTGCCTGTTGTGCTTCTAAGGCCGAGATGCGAACGCTTAAGCGACGTGGGCTGGCAAAGGCTTTGACTAGGCCATGATTTAAATTCGCATTTTTCAAACCGTCTTCAATGCCTTTGGTAAACGCATTTGATAGTGTCTTAAGCGCTTTGGGTGGCAGTTCTTCGGTACCAATTTCTACTAAAAAGTCATGCGTCAACATTATTTTTTATCTCCCGCTTTAGCGTTATCAAAGGAGTCTGCGCTATCGGCCAGGTTGGCCAGAACTTCGAGTCGAAGTGCGTCTGGTGCCAGCGGGAAACCACGATCTTTACGGCTATCAAAATAAGCTTGGGCTACGGCACGCGCTAAACCACGTACACGAAGGATGTAACGTTGACGTTCCGTTACCGAAATCGCATGACGTGCATCCAACAAGTTAAAGGTATGTGAGGCTTTTAAAACCAATTCATAAGCAGGAAGCGGTAGGCCTGCATCGATCATCTTTTGGCTTTCTGCTTCGTAGTTATCGAAGTTAGTAAACAAGATGTCGGTATTTGCATGTTCGAAGTTGTAGGTCGACATTTCTACTTCGTTTTGATGGAAAACATCACCATAGGTCACATCACCATCGGGGCCATGCGTCCAAATTAAATCATAAACGCTGTCGACGCCTTGAAGATACATTGCAATACGTTCTAAGCCATAGGTGATTTCACCAGTAACCGGATAGCATTCTATTCCACCAACTTGTTGAAAATAGGTGAACTGAGTGACCTCCATACCATTAAGCCAAACTTCCCAGCCTAGACCCCAAGCACCGAGGGTGGGTGATTCCCAGTTATCTTCAACAAAACGTACATCGTGAACCAGGGTATCAATGCCCATGGCCTGTAATGATTCAAGATATAGCTCCTGAATATTCAACGGTGAAGGCTTCATGACCACTTGAAACTGATAGTAATGCTGCAAGCGGTTCGGGTTTTCACCGTAACGACCATCTGTTGGTCGACGGCTGGGTTGAACGTAGGCGGCATTCCAGGTTTCCGGGCCGATTGCTCGCAGGAACGTAGCGGGGTGAAAGGTGCCTGCCCCGACTTCCATATCAAGTGGTTGTAAAATAACGCAGCCCTTGCTGGCCCAATAGTTTTGTAGTGCTAAAATTAGCCCCTGAAAGGTTTTTACGTCTGGCGTGTTTTTTGCGGCCTCTGTAGATAAGGGCGACGCTTCTGCAGATAAAGACGACGTTGTAGTGTTCGACACGTAGGTACCACCAAATTAAAGTCTGTGAGTGATGTTTGCTTAGGTAAATGTCAGCAAAAGTGCAGCATTATACCTTAATTAACAGCATTTTGGCCGCTGATTGGTTGATATACTTCAAAATTTCAAGCTCATTACTGGCTTCATGATTGCTTATGAGGTTATAAGTAGTTACGTCAATATTTTGCGCTTTAAAGTCTTGGGTGATCCGTTCCCGCCAGTCGGAATGTATTTACCCCGATAAATAAATACTGTATTTCATGGATTTTGTCTCATCATTTTATCAATATTCGTGTAAAGTGCGCGTGCCAAAGATGGCCAATGAACTTTAACGAAAACGCTCATGTTCTTCAAAAGATATCACTCAAAATAAACAATTTGTCTTTAAGGTATTGTTTGTTGAGTAAATATGACGCATGAGTATTGAAGTTTGTTACGTAATACTTGATGGGAGTCAGTCTAGCGCATTTTGCACTGAGTGTTAGCTTCACATGATATGGAATGTCCTAAGGGAGGATAATATATATGGCAATTTATGATCATCAATATGGCGATTTATCTTATTATCGCGTCTTTCGAGCCTGGGGTGGCCAGGAGCATCAGGAGTATGTCCGCATCAAACGCAGCAAAGAGGCTGCCTACAAAAAAGCCCTGGAAATTGATGCACGCTTAGCAAAAGCACAGAAAACGTTTACCGCTGAGCAAGCTATATCACCTGCTTATCACCTTCGCTCAAGCGGTCAGATTCGTGGTTTGCGTCGTGTTTTAGTCAAGCGTAAAGGGCGAAGCCCGGCAGAGGTGTTTGAACTAAGAATTAATGTGCCGTGGGAGGAAGAAATTCGCCGGACTACCATTTCTATTTCAGTTCATGGCGAGCAAAAAGCCTTCTTGCTGGCCATCGAAAAGATTTGTGAATGGTATGGTCTAAAAGTGAAGTCGGAACTTGGTCAACGCTTACAGTCCTGTTTGTCAGCCTATGCGCCTTTGAATAAGCGCAAAGAAGTGCTTGCTCAAGAAGAAAAATTTACTACACATAAGAAATCGAGCAAGGCTGCTTTAGTTGAGGAAAAGGAGTCTGCTGCGGTGACAGACATAGTGTTAAAAAGAGCCAAGAATGAATTGAATAATTTAAGAGGTGGTTTATTCAAAGGTCTGAAGCGTTTCACGGCCTAGTTATTTAGGCCAAGTGACGACGATTCTAAGCCAGTTTTTTGGTTTTTTGCTAGACTTGTTAAGTTCTCTACTTGTGGCTTCTCTTGTGTTTCGGCTAACATCTGTAAACTGAAATTTTAAGAGGAGTCATCATGTCTAATTCGCCTTATCAAGATTCAAAAGTAAGCGATGAAATTTTCGAAGAGTCTCATTCCGCTACACATTACGCTAAAAAAGAAGAGTTATTAAATACCCTGAGTCATACTTTGGGTATGGGCTTAAGTTTTATCGGTTTAGCCTACTTATTGATAAAAAGCCTAATACTACAAGAAGGTTTGGATATTGATGTTTTCCAAGTCGTGAGCTTTTCAATATTCGGTTTAAGCCTGATTGCTTTGTACTCAGCCTCGACACTTTACCATGCAGCCAGTAAGCCCCATAAAAAAGCTAAATACAAAATGTGGGATCATTGTGCGATTTATCTTTTGATTGCAGGCACTTATACACCTTTCCTCTTAGTGACTATGCGAGAAACGGTGGGCTGGTTGTTTTTCTTTATCATTTGGGGGATTGCTGCTTTTGGTATCTTGCTTAAAGTAAAATTCAAGCATCGTTTTCATCTTTTAAGGGTGGCGACCTATCTGGTGATGGGTTGGTTGGTGGTGTTTACCTTTGATGATTTGAACGCATCCTTAGCATCGGGTGGTTTAAATTTGTTGATAGCGGGTGGGCTTATTTATTCGCTCGGCGTGATCTTTTATTTATATGAACGAATGCCATACAGCCATGCCATTTGGCATTTATTTGTTTTAGGCGGCAGCGCCTGTCACTTCTTCAGTATTTATATATTTGTTTCGCCAGCGCTAAACACAAACCTTTAAGGCTTGCTTATGCTCGTACAGAGTGTGTATACCTTGATGGCGTTTTCAAGTTGTCTCAGCAAGATAAATCAGTAAAGTAGCCATTCAAAACATGGCCTGTCATAGTGTTTGTTTGCTTAATATTTTTTAGGTATGTGAGTTCGAATGGAAAGTTTTTATCTGATTTTAAGTTACATCATTATCGGCCTATTGTTACGTCGCGTGAAAACCATGCCAGAACACACCTCGCTGGCATTGAATGCCTATGTGCTTAATGTTGCTTTGCCTGCTCTGATTCTAAAAAACATGCCCTTGCTGAGTTTTTCTTCAGCTTTATATATCCCCGCAGTCACGCCATGGTTTTTGCTAGTGTTTGTGGTTCTGCTGACACTTTCCCTTGCAAAAGTATTTCATTGGTCTCGCGAAGTCACTGGCGCCTTATTAATTATTTTGCCTTTAGGCAATACCTCATTTTTGGGCTTTCCGATGACCGAAGCCTTGTTTGGCCAGAAAGGTATGCCTTACGCGGTGGTTTATGACCAGTTAGGTTCTTTCATTGCTTTGGCGACTTACGCTACCATCGTTGCCGCAATGTATAGCTCGAAATTTTCCACGCCCAGCTTGCGTGATATTGTGATTAAAATAATTACCTTTCCTTCTTTCATTGCCTTGATTCTTGGTTTAGGGCTAAGAGGTGTAAGCTTGCCGGATTTTGCAAATTCATTGATCAGTGGTCTCTCTTTGACTTTGGTGCCCGTGGTCATGGTCGCGGTTGGTTTTCAATTAGGTTTTCGCTTTAGTCGCGCTGAAATGGGGCCGATGGTGACAGCCTTATCAATTAAATTAATGCTTATGCCCGTTGTCGCCTGGCTTCTTTGGTATTCCCTTGGGGAAGGTGGTTTGGCGGTCGATATCAGTGTTTTTCAGGCTGCCATGCCGCCGATGATTTCAGCAGGTGCCATCGCCATTATGGCGGGTTTAGCGCCCAGATTGGTGAGTGGTGTGATTGGTTTTGGGGTGCTTTTGGCGCTGGTGACTTTGCCGCTTGTTGCATGGTTGCTGGGATAGAAATTCTCTGTGCCAATATGCCTTAGAAGCTTGCTGGTGTGACCGCTAACACACCCGCAATATTCATCTTATATTTTCCAATAATTCGTAATATTTACATTAAAGATTGTTGAGCGATATGTTCGGGAAGCTATGGCGTTTATCGATTGGCTTCTGAGAAATTAAGGCGGATACTTTTCGGGCAATGTCGCGATACAGGTGAGCGACTTCGCTATCAGGTTCTGCCACGACGGTCGGATTGCCCGCATCCGTTTGTTCACGAATCGTTTTGTGTAAGGGCATTTCACCCAATACTTCCGTGTCATAGGCTTGAGCAATGCGATGACCACCACCTTCACCAAACAGGGGTTCATGATGGCCGCAATGACTACAAATATGCACGCTCATGTTTTCAATCACACCCAAGACATCAATATCGACCTTGCGGAACATTTCGATGCCTTTTTTGCAGTCGAGTAAGGCTATGTCTTGCGGGGTGGTAACGATAATTGCACCCGTAACCGGAATACGTTGCGCCAAGGTTAACTGAACATCGCCAGTGCCGGGTGGCAAATCGACAATCAAATAATCCAGGTTATTCCATCTAGTTTGAGTGACTAGTTGAAGAAGAGCGCCGCTCACCTTTGGGCCACGCCAGACCATCGGGGTATTATTATCAACCAGAAAGGCCATGGAATTTGCTTCAACACCATGGGCAGAAATAGGCACAAACCATTTGCCATCGGCAGTCTCAGGGCGTTGGCCATCGGGGATGCCGAGCATCATACCCATACTTGGGCCGTAAATATCGGCATCGATAATGCCGACGCGTGCGCCTTCTTGTGCTAGAGCTAAAGCAAAATTAACCGCCGTGGTACTTTTGCCTACACCACCTTTGCCGGAGGCAATTGCAATAATATTCTTGACGCCATCAAGGCTTTTAAGGTCATTCTGTGCGGTATGTACGGCGATTTTGCTGCTTACTTCAATGTCTACAGATTCTACGCCAGCGACATATTCAAGATTGCTTTCAAGGATTTGTTTAATGCCACCCATCAAACCACGACAGGCATAGGGCATTTCAATATTGAGAAGGACTTTGCCATTCTCGACGTCGAGTTTTTTTATCGCGTTTAAAGAGAATAAGTCTTGGTTCAGATAAGGGTCGCGATAAATTTTAATCGCATCTTCTAGTTCTGTTTTATTGACGTTTGACATAATCACTCCGGACGCTGTTTTTGGCAGTTTTCTAAAGGACTGGAAAGTTGCTTGTATGTAAAAGAGCCGGACATTCTACCTGATTTTTTTGAAGCGATATATCTTCGTGTCAAGACGCTTAGATTTATGCTGCCTGAGTTCCAGAAACCTGAGATTCTTATGAAAGGCTTTGCATAAGCTGTTTGCTTGCTTTTTTACCTAGGATTTTGCCTAGGAACAGGCGGATTTTTGATAAAACACAGTGATTTAGTACCCGCTTAGGATGAAAATTGTCCAATAACTAGGTATCATTGCGCCGGTTTTAGCTGCCTATGTAGTAAGTAGGCAGTCGGTTTAGATTAAAACTGATTGATGCAGTTTATATTTAAAATTTGGTTTTCAAAAAGTTTAAACAAAAGAGTTGAGATGTCTGTGCGAAAAATACTGGTTACGAGTGCCCTGCCTTATGCTAACGGTCCAATCCATTTAGGGCATATGTTGGAATATATTCAAACGGATATCTGGGTGCGTTTTCAGAAATCACGTGGTCAAACCTGTACTTATGTCTGTGCGGATGATGCTCATGGCACGGCCATTATGTTGCGCGCAGAAAAAGAAGGCATCAGCTCTGAACAATTAATTGATCGAATCAGTGCTGAGCACCAGCAAGACTTCGCCGATTTTCAGGTGGCTTTTGATAACTATTACTCAACGCATTCACCTGAAAACCAAGCCTTAGCAAGTGGTATTTATGAAGCTTGTTTAGCTAAGGGTATGATTTCATCGCGTTCTATTACTCAAGCTTTTGATCCGGAAAAACAATTATTCCTGGCTGATCGCTTTGTGAAAGGCACTTGTCCAAAGTGTAAAAATGAAGATCAGTATGGTGATAACTGCGAAGTCTGCAGTGCAACGTATTCACCGATGGACTTAATCAATCCAAAATCGGCTATTTCCGGTGCAACACCGATTGAAAAGGACTCAGAGCATTTCTTTTTCAAACTACCTGAATTTACTGAATTCTTAAAAGATTGGACACGAAGCGGTACGCTTCAACCGCAGATTGCCAACAAACTATCAGAGTGGCTGGATTCTGGTCTGCAAGAATGGGATATCAGCCGTGATGCACCTTACTTTGGTTTTGAAATTCCGAACCAGCCGGGCAAGTATTTTTATGTTTGGCTGGATGCACCGGTTGGCTATATGGCGAGCTTCAAGAATTTATGCGAAAAGCGTGACGATTTGGATTTTGATGACTACTGGAAAGCCGGTTCAGATACCGAGCTGTATCATTTCATCGGTAAAGATATCATTAACTTCCACGCGCTATTTTGGCCTGCCATGTTGAACTGTGCCGGCTACCGAACACCCACGGGTGTGCATGCCCATGGCTTTGTTACCGTGAATGGCAAGAAAATGTCCAAGTCACGCGGGACCTTCATCAAAGCGCGTACTTACTTAGAGCATCTGAACCCTGAATATTTACGTTATTACTTCGCTGCGAAACTGACCAGTCATGTTGATGATCTGGATTTAAACCTAGATGATTTCGCGCAACGTGTAAATTCAGATTTAGTGGGTAAAGTTGTGAATATTGCCAGTCGATGTGCGGGCTTTATTAGCAAACGCTTTGATGGTCGCTTATCTGAAACATGTTTAGAACCTGAATTGCTTGCTAAGTTCACTGCTGCGGGTGATGAGATCGCTGCTTTTTATGAAGCCAGGGAATTTGCCAAAGCTATCCGTAAAATTATGGAATTGGCGGATCTGGCAAACCAGTACATTGATGAAAAAGCCCCGTGGGTGATCGCGAAACAAGAAGGCAAGGAGGCAGAACTACAGCAGATTTGTTCTAACGGTATCAATATGTTCCGCCAGTTAATGACCTATTTGGCGCCCGTTTTACCTTCAATGACTGAAAAAGCTGAAGCGTTTTTAAATGTAAGCTTAAATTGGGATGCCCGTAGCGAGCTTTTATTAGGCCATGAGATTTCCAAATTCAAGCCCATGATGACGCGTGTTGAGCTGGATAAAATTAATGCCATGGTCGAAGCGTCTAAAGAGGCGGTCGCTGAAGAAATGCAATTAGGTAAGAAGCAAGACAAGAAATCAGAGAAGAAAGCAGAGAAGAAAGCAGAGAAGAAATCTGAAAAAGCTGAGGATGCTTCTCCTACGGTGGAACCGATCGCCGCAGAAATAGAATTTGATGATTTCGCTAAAGTCGATTTGCGGGTGGCCTTGATTAAACATGCCGAGCATGTCGAAGGCGCTAAGAAATTACTTAAACTGACGCTGGATTTAGGCTTTGCTGAAAAACAGGTGTTTTCGGGTATTAAGTCGGCGTATCAGCCTGAAGATTTGATTGGCAAAATGACGGTACTGGTGGCTAACCTGAAACCCCGTAAAATGAAATTCGGCATGTCAGAAGGCATGGTGTTAGCCGCTGGCCCGGGTGGCAAAGATATCTGGTTGTTAGAGCCACACAGTGGTGCTCAGCCAGGCATGAGGATTATGTAAATAGGAATACCCTTCGACAGGCTCAGAGGGCGAATATCCCGCTCGTTGAGCTCGTCGAAACGTCTACGACAAAAGTACAAAGTTTAATTGGAACTCCCTTCGACGGGCTCAGGGAACGTAAGATGGGTTTTCGATATAAAGTAGGTTATTTGGAGCACTTAAAATCTAATGAGTGAATACCTGTTAATTTTAGTCAGTACCATTTTGGTGAACAACTTCGTGTTGGTTCAGTTCTTGGGTTTATGTCCGTTTATGGGCGTATCCAACAAATTGGAAACCGCCATGGGAATGGGTTTGGCAACGACCTTTGTGCTAACGCTTTCTTCATTATGCAGTTATCTGGCTTTCACCTATCTGCTTCAGCCTCTTGGTTTGGAATATTTGCAAACCATTACCTTTATTCTAGTGATTGCAGTCGTCGTACAGTTTACCGAAATGGTGGTGCGTAAAACCAGTCCGGTCCTATATCGAGTGCTTGGGATCTTTCTGCCTTTAATTACAACGAACTGTGCAGTGTTAGGTGTGGCCTTGTTGAACATCAAAAAGCAAAATGGATTTATTGAATCTATTCTGTATGGCTTTGGCGCGGCTATTGGTTTTTCCATGGTGTTAATTTTATTTTCAGCCATGCGTGAGCGCATTGCGGTGTCTGATGTTCCAACGCCGTTTAAAGGCTCTGCAATCGGCATGATTACCGCAGGCTTAATGTCACTTGCCTTTATGGGCTTTACGGGTTTGGTAAATATTTAATGGTGAGTATTGTTTTATGAGCATCGTATTAACAGCCATCCTTGCTTTACTTGGTTTGGCGCTAGCATTTGGCAGCTTGCTAGGTTTTGCGGCAGTGCGTTTTAAAGTCGAAGGCAACCCCATTGTTGATCAGATTGATAACCTGCTTCCCCAAACACAATGTGGTCAATGCGGTCATCCGGGGTGTCGCCCTTATGCTGAAAGCATCGCCGCTGGTGAAGAAATTAATAAGTGTCCACCGGGAGGCGAAGCTACTATTCAGGCATTGGCTGATTTATTAGATGTTGAAGCACCTGCACTTGATGCCGAGCATGGTGAAGAAAAACCCAAGATGGTCGCGGTGATTCGCGAAGACGAATGCATAGGTTGCACTAAATGTATTCAGGCTTGTCCGATTGATGCGATTTTAGGCTCCGCCAAGCATATGCACACGGTGATTGCATCAGAATGTACCGGTTGTGATTTATGTGTCGAACCTTGCCCGGTTGACTGTATTGATATGCTGCCAGTCGATAAGGGCTTGACTGCCTGGCATTGGGAGGCACCGAAGTCTTTAAATATTATTGCAAGGGATTCAGCGTCTTATCACGGAGCGGATGCCGTATGAGGACAAATAACCTTATCCCAAGCTGTTCGGTGGATATTTTTGATTTCCACGGCGGTATTCATCCTGAAGAACACAAAGTGGATTCGAACCAAGAGCCAATTTGGCAGCCTGGTTTACCGCCCAAGCTGATCTTACCGTTGAAGCAACATATTGGTGCAGCGAGCAAAGTCCATGTCAAAATTGGTCAAAAAGTATTAAAAGGTGAAAAACTGGCCGAGGCAGATGGCTCTTTTAGTGTGGCTTTACATGCGCCGACCTCAGGAGAAATCAGTGCCATCGATGATCAATTGATAGCCCACCCTTCGGGTCAGACAGATCATTGTATTAGCTTAATTCCTGATGGCGAGGAGACATGGTGTGAGCTGCATCCCTGTGAAGATTACCGTCAGCTGAGTGCGACAGCGATTCAACATAAAGTGAGTGACGCTGGGATTGCCGGCATGGGAGGAGCAGGCTTCCCGACAGCGATTAAAATTGCGCCACCGAATTTAAGCAAGATTGATACGCTGATTTTAAATGCTGCAGAGTGTGAGCCTTATATCACCTCGGATGACCGCTTATTGCAAGAACGAGCCAGTGAGGTGGTAGCGGGTCTTGAAATTCTTATGCAAGTATTGGATGTTAGCCACTGCTTGATTGGTATAGAAGATAACAAGCCAGAGGCGATTGCTTCCTTACAAAAAGCGTTAGATGGAAAAGCTATTCAACTGTGTGTAATTCCCACTAAATATCCTTCTGGTGGCGAAAAACAGCTCATCAAACTTCTCACAAATAAAGAAGTTCCCATCGGCAGAATTCCAGCAGATATTGGTATTGTTTGCCAGAACGTGGCAACTGTCGCGGCCATTTATCGGGCCATTCGTTTTGGCGAGCCTTTAATCTCTAGAGTTACCACATTAACGGGTGAGCAAATTCCGAAGCGAGGTAATGTTGAGGTTCTGATAGGTACGCCGATTGACTGGCTGCTGGAACAGGTAAATTACCAGCCAGCGAAGATAGAGCGCTTGATTATGGGTGGGCCGATGATGGGTTTTACCTTGCCGCACTCTGAAGTACCCGTCGTCAAAACGACCAACTGTATTTTAGCGCCAAGTCCAAAAGAGTTACCTTTAGCCCCACCAGCGCAAGCGTGTATTCGCTGTGGTTTATGCGCTGAGGTCTGCCCGGCAGAATTACTGCCACAGCAGCTATACTGGTTCTCTCGAGCAGAAGAATATGAAAAAGCCGAGTATCATAATCTATTTGATTGCATTGAATGCGGGGCGTGTTCTTACGTCTGCCCAAGTTCTATTCCTTTGGTTCAATATTATCGATATTCAAAAGGAGAGATAAAACAGCAGCGTGAAAATCAGCTTAAGTCTGACCAAGCCAGAGAGCGCTTTGAAGCAAGGCAGCAGCGTTTAGAGCGGGAGCAAACAGAAAAGGCAGCGAAGCGTAAAGAACGAGCCGAAGCTGCGGCCAAAGCACAGGCAGCTAAAGTGGCGCAGGCAGGAAAGCCAGAAACTGCTGAATCTGCACCGAAAGCAGTGATTCAAGAAGCCTTAGATCGTGTTCAAGCAAAACAAGCGCCAAAGGAAGAGAACGTAGATCTCGCTGAATTGAAACTGGCTTGGGAAAAAGCCCAAGTAAAACTCGATAAAATGTTTGATGCCTTGGATGAGGCAAAAGTAAATAATCCCGAGCAAGTCGATAAGTTAAAACGCGCTGTGGAGAAAAATCAAATGCGGGTTAACCAAGCGAAGTCTGCTTGGCAAAAAGCTGAGAAAGAGCAGCCAGCTCAAGAAACAATTTTATCTCAAGCTAGTTCAATTGATACTAAAAATGAAGAAAATCCAGGCTTGGATGCGCTCGCTTTGGCGCTTGAAAAAGCGGAATCTAAATTAGTTAAAATGAAAGATGCTTTGGCGCAGGCTGCTGATGATCAAAAAGAAAAATTAAGGCGTGCTGTTGATAAAAACCAAGTACGCGTTGACATAGCTAAGCAAGCTTTGATCGACGCCAAACAACAAGTGAATATTGATTCAAGTGATGAAACCGATGGTGGAAAATCTTAATGGCCTTACTCTCGATTAGTTCACCGCACACCAAAGGGCCTCAGCGAACATCTATTTTGATGCGCTGGGTGATCGCGATGACGCTTCCCGGCCTGATGGCCCAAACGATCTTCTTTGGCTGGGGTAATCTGCATAACGTTTTGTGGTGTTCATTGCTTGCACTTGCCAGCGAAGCGCTCATTTTAAAGCTTCGTCAACGTCCGCTTGCTTTCTATTTAAATGATTACAGCGCCTTGGTGACAGGCGTTCTCTTAGGTTTGGCACTGCCGCCATTTGCACCTTGGTGGGTGTCTTTTATCGCGACCGCTTTTGCGATCATCTTTGCCAAACATTTGTATGGTGGCATGGGCTATAACCCTTTCAATCCGGCAATGGTTGGCTATGCATTGGTGCTGGTATCTTTTCCGGTCGCGATGACCACAAATTGGGCCACGCCGATAAGTCTGCTTGAGCAGGCGCCATCAATAAGTGAAACCTTAGCGAAAATATGGACAGAAACTGCCTTGCCCGATGCCGTAACCGGGGCCACACCACTTGATATCTACAAACACGAAATAGCCCATTCGCTTTCCGATGAGGTTTTTCAGTCACCGGTGTTTGGTCGCTTTTATGCGCTAGGTTGGGAATGGGTGAATTTAGCGTTTCTGGCTGGCGGCCTGATATTACTCGCACTCAAAGTGATTCCTTGGCAAACGCCGGTTGGAGTGCTGTTAGGTTTGGCTATTCCGGCGATTATTTTAGCTTGGGATGCCGATCAAAGTGCACCGTTTATGCTGCATATGCTCGCTGGTGCAACAATGCTAAGCGCCTTCTTTATCGCCACTGATCCGGTGACCTCTTGTACCACCGCGCGTGGACGCTTGGTGTTTGGCTTTGGTGTCGGCATATTTACCTATATTATCCGCCGTTACGGTAGTTACCCAGATGCCTTTGCCTTTGCCGTGCTCTTAATGAATTTTGCTGCGCCGCTGATTGATGTCTATACCCAACCCAGAGCGTATGGCCACACCAAAGCCCAGCGTGGCCAGAAAGCGAAAGAGAGGCCTTAATGATTGATCCAAGTGAAATAAACGAAGTAGAAGAAGTGAAGCTAGAAAGTTTAGGGCATTCGATATTCCGTTCAGCTTGGGGCTTAGGTTTATTCGCCATAATTACTGCCGGCTTGATTGCGTTGACCCAAGTCGTGACCAAAGACAGAATTGCCGATCAAATCAGGCAAGCTCGTTCTAAAGCGTTATTGGAAATTGTTCCTGTCGGTCAATTTGATAATGACTTACTTGATCATGCTTTTTGGCTTGAAGCAGAAGAAAGGCTAGGTCTAAAGGAAGCGAGTGAGGCATTCGTTGCTTTAAGGGGTGGGCGGCCTCGTTATTTTATTTTGCCTTTAGTCGCTCCCGATGGGTATACCGGGCCGATTCGCTTAATTATGAGCCTTGATCTTGCGGGCATAATAATCGGTTTGCGCGTTATTGAGCATAAGGAAACACCAGGTTTGGGTGACAAGATAGATATTAAAAAGTCTGATTGGGTGCGTATTTTTGAAGGCCGTTCACTGGGAAATACCGAAGAATCGGCCTGGGCAGTAAAAAAAGACGGTGGCGACTTTGATCAAATGACCGGTGCAACGATTACCCCGCGCGCTATTGTGAATGCTGTTTATAAGGGACTACAGTATTACCAGGATCATCAAAGTGAGCTATTACATGCTGCAGGTCTGGATTCATCAACATCCAGGGCTCAACAGGCTATTCAAGAAGGGCTTCAACCATGAACGATAAATCATCCGGTTTTGATCGTGCTGAACTGAATACTTTAGTCAAAAACGGCCTATGGAAAAATAACCCGGCCTTGGTTCAGCTTTTAGGTTTATGCCCGTTATTGGCGGTTACCGGGACGGTCGTCAATGCGCTGGGCCTGGGTTTGGCAACCATGATGGTTTTGGTTTGCTCAAATACAGCGGTATCGATGATTCGGAATTTTGTCCCTGAGTCTGTTCGCTTGCCTGCTTTTGTGATGATCATTGCTTCTTTGGTAACTTGCGCTGAATTACTCATGCAGGCCTTCACTTACGAGCTTTATGAGATTCTAGGAATATTTATTCCACTTATCGTGACTAACTGTGCGATTTTGGGTCGAGCAGATGCCTATGCCTGTAAGAATCCCGTTATTCCGGCTGCTGTTGATGGCTTAATGATGGGAGTGGGTTTCACCGCAGTGCTGATATTATTAGGTGCTCTGCGTGAAATGATAGGACAAGGTACCTTATTTTCAGGCATGAATCTAATATTCGGAGATATGGCACTAACTTGGAAAATTATCTTGATTGATGATTATTCTAACTTTCTATTCGCTATCTTACCGCCAGGTGCTTTTGTGGGGATGGGCTTGATCATTGCTGTCAAAAATATTATTGATCAGCGTATTGAGCGAGCTGCTGCACTAAAAGCGGTTAAAAAAGTGGCGGGAAGTAAGCGGGTTCGTGTGACGGGGGCTGTGTCATAGTTGCCCCCGGCATCCGATCAAGCTAAGATTTTCGATTGAATTACTTAGGCTTATTGCTTAGATTGATATGTCTTGGGCCAGGCATATTTTGTTGCCCTGTTACGCCAGTCTTTATCTCTTCGATAGCACCACCACTGGCCAAAAACGCTTTAACCTGTTCATCGATAGCCTTAGATGTTTGCGTTGCTGCGGGCTGTTTTTTCTTTGCTGCTGCTCTTGTCTTAGTTGCCATGATGTCCCTTTTACCCTCTTAAAATTTACTTAGCCGGCTATTCTACACTATTTCTCTCGTTTAATCTGTTTTAAGTCTAAAGACGATGATCTACTCGAAATTAATCTTCGTACATAAGTTAAAACAGCTATTGAAGTTTTATTCTTTAGTCTTATATTTCACAGTAAATCCACACATGAGATGACGACAATGATGCGTATAATTTTATTCTTGGCAACAAACTTGGCAATTGTACTGGTCGCCAGTATCACCCTTAGCTTGTTAGGCGTGGGCAGTTATATGACCGGGCAAGGTCTGGATTACAATAACTTGCTTATTTTCAGTTTTATTTTTGGTATGGCGGGTTCAGTTGTTTCCTTATTGCTATCGAAATTTATGGCTAAGCGGAGTATGGGAGTTCAGCTTATTGAGCAGCCACAAAATGCCGATCAGCAATGGCTGTATTCGACGGTTAAAGAATTAGCCAATAAAGCCAATATTGGTATGCCTGAAGTAGGCGTGTTCAACAGTGCGCAAGCCAATGCGTTTGCAACGGGCTGGAATAAAAATAATGCCTTGGTTGCGGTGAGTACTGGGCTTCTTAATAAAATGAATCGTGAAGAAGTTAAAGCGGTTTTAGGCCATGAAATTGGTCACGTAGCGAATGGCGACATGATCACCTTGACCCTTATTCAAGGTGTAGTAAACGCTTTTGTGATGTTCTTTGCACGTATTATCGGTAGCTTTATCGATCGTGTGGTCTTAAAAAATGAAAATGGCTATGGAATAGGCTTCTTTATTGCGACTTTTGTGGCTGAAATCATTTTAGGTATTTTGGCGAGTACTATTGTTTACTGGTTTAGCCGAAGACGAGAATATCGAGCAGATATTGCAGGCGCTGAGCTAGTCAATCCAGCCGCGATGGTCAGTGCTTTGGCTCGCTTAAAAGCAGAATATGAACAGCCAAGTGATATGCCAACAGAAATGGTGGCATTTGGTATCAGTGGCGAATTGAAAAATTCATTAGGTGGTTTGTTTATGAGCCATCCGCCTTTAGATATGCGTATCGCTGCGTTAAGGCAGCGATATAATGCTTAACTAATCTGCTTAGTTGAGACTTTAAAGCCAGGCTTATATGAGTTTGGTTTTTTTCGTTATAAGAGGGCTAATGAGCTAAGCTTGTTATAAAGTTTCATTATTAAGGTATTTTATGCTTAATCGATACCCTTTATTCGACAGTCACCTCCATATTATCGATACTCATTTTCCCTTGCTTGCAAATAATGGTTTTCTTCCTGAAGCCTTCACAGCTGAAGATTACCTTAAGCGGATGAATGGCTACGATTTAGTTGGCGGTGCAATTGTTTCAGGTTCTTTTCAGGCTTTTGATCAAGCTTACTTACTGGCTGCACTTAAAGTCCTAGGTAAAGGCTTCGTGGGTGTAACCCAAGTGCCTGCATCGATGACAGATGAAGAGTTAAGCTTATTAGATAAAGCTGGCGTAAGAGCCGTTCGCTTTAATCTAAAACGCGGTGGTTCAGAAGATATCAAGCACCTGGAATATATGGCGAAGCGCGTTTTTGACTTGTTTGGCTGGCACATAGAATTGTATGTTGACGCCATTAATTTAAGCGAACTTAAACCGCTGATTGTTAGTTTACCCTCAGTGAGCATCGACCATTTGGGCTTGAGTAAGGCCGGCTTGCCGGACATCCGGTATTTACTTGAACAAAATATTAAACTAAAAGCCTGTGGTTTTGGCAGGGTAGACTTTGATTTGCTGCAAGTGTTGCCAGAGCTATATTCGATAAATCCATCTTCAATCATGTTTGGAACTGATTTACCTTCCACAAGAGCGCCTAGAGCTTATGAAGATTCAGACTTTTTATTCGTTCAGAATGCGCTTAATGATGAGCGGGCTTGTGCGGCTGTTTTTAGTAAAAATGCCGGCGACTTTTATCTAAAAGCATAATTATTTCCGATATTTTGTGCTAAATAAGAAAAATATCCGATTATCTGGTTTCGTTTCTAGTTAGTTTCAAGTTCTTGTCTATACTAAAACATATATTTTGATCGTCAGGCTAATAGGAACGTCGTTAAATGAAGTCGAAGGATTCGGGGCTTGGCCCTAGCGGAAAACTTACTCTTCAAGTTATTGCCATGCCAAAAGATACCAACCCTCATGGGGATATTTTTGCTGGTTGGCTGATGAGTCAAATGGACTTAGCCGCTGCCACTGCGGCGGGCCAAATATCAAAGGGTAGAGCAACAACGGTTGCGATTGATCGTGTTGAGTTCTTGTCACCTGTTTCTGTCGGTGACCAAGTTAGCTGTTATGCAGAATTATTGGATACAGGGCGAAGTTCGATGAAAATCCGTATCGAGGTATTTGTCACCGATGCGCGGGCAAATCAAACCCGTAAAGTCACGGAAGGCGTATTTATCTACGTGGCAATCAATGACATGGGGGGGATTCGTCAGTTACCCAGTCTTGATTAGCGCCATTATTCACTGAACAAAGCCTCTTTTTAAGAGGCTTTTTCATTTAGAAGTGTAAAAAATCGTCCTGCAAATTCTTTACTAAAGGTTCGTCTGTCTTTCGAATCAAACTCAACGATAAAAGAGCTTGGTTTGTCTTCAATAACCAGGCCTTTGCCAAGTAAACAATGCTCAAGCCATTGTCCCTTCCACTGGATATGCGACAGATCAATCGGCTCAGCATTTTTACGGCCTTTCTCTGAAGCCGCCGCTTCCTCTATTGGGCATTGCATTGCATCGGCATATTTTCTGAGGATACGAGATAAAGTCTGGCCTTTTATACTGAAAATGTCAGAAGCTTTGCTATAAAGATGCTGTGCGAGAAGGTTAGATTGATTAAAATTGAGCTCTTTTTCAAAGCGAGATATTTTAGTGTCCTGAGCTGATTGCCTATGATTTGACTGACTATGATTTGACTGACTATGACTTGAATGATACTGACTATGATGATTTGAATGATTAAGGGTTGAATGACTAGTAGGCGCAAAGAGATGCAAGCTTTGCTTGGCTCGGGTCATGGCGACATAAAGAAGACGCCGTTCACTTTCAATTTCGCTATAGGTGATTTTTTCCGGATGTAAACTATGCGGAAAGGTTTTCTTATTTAATCCCGGAACAAGTACGTGTTGCCATTCAAGGCCTTTAGCTCGATGGATAGAGCTGATTTTGACTGACTCGGGATGTTTGTGTTCAGCTTTGAGAGCGAGTTCATCAAGTAGCTTTAGGAGGTCTAAAGGGTACTTTCTTTGCTTAGACACAAAAGCAAGGATACTGGAAATGCAACGCACTCTTTCTTCTGCTTGCTCATGATTGAAACTTAAAGAGCGAATGCCATCATACAGTTCACTTACGTCAACATAATGCCTAAGCGCGTCAGCACTAGATACCTTGGTATTTTCAATCTTGGCAAATACTTTCGCTAGTCGTTCGAGTTTTCGTTGTTGAAACGGTTTCATCTCAGAAGGAATATTGTGTAGAAGGTGTTCACCGTATTGCTGCCGGTTATATGAAAGCACTTGGCAAAGTTGTTTGAGTTGGTTTTCAGGTAAGCCAATATGGGGGAATTGGCAAATCTGTTCGAACTTCTCTTGCCTGATTTTTTCTTCAAATGATCCAAACAAGCCAGCTGCAAGTTCGAGTAAAGCTCGAATAGCGTGAATTTCACTGGAATGAAAAACGCCCAAATGACCGTCTATATGATAGGGGATTTCAGTTTCAAGTAAGGCTAATTCTATACTGACTGCTTGGCTCCATACTCTGACCAGAATAGCTGTATCTTTTAATATCAGTCTATCCGAGTTAAGTAAGTACTTGCTGATTGCTAAAGCGTCTTCATTAGAGCGATGTAAATGAATGTCGGTATTTGGGTTTGAAGCATGCGATTTACATAAAACCGGCAGTCGACTGGAATTCTTCGAAATAAGGTGATTGGCTAACAAGGAAACAGCATGTCCATAACGGAAGGAATAGCTTAGGCTGAGCATGCTGGCACCCGAAAATTCCTCAGAGAAGCCTTTAATAAGGTATTCAGGTTTTGCGCCACGAAATTCGTAAATGGTTTGGTCAGGATCGCCAACAACCGTAACCTTTGCTCTATCGCCAGCAATATATTTGAGTAAGGTATGCTGAATATCATTGGTGTCCTGGTATTCATCTACCAAGAGAATGTCCATTTTATTAGAGACCAAGGCTCTTAGCTGAGGAAATTTTTGAATAGCCAAGACGGTATCGTAAAGCATGTCGCTGTAGCTGATTCTGGCTTCTTGTTTTCGCCAGTTTTCAAAGCGTTCAAATAACGCCGGTAAATAACTGAACTTGGGTTCAAGATCGAGCGCTTCAAATACAAGTTGCGGCGATTGAAGGCCGCTTTTTACGGTTTCTATGAAGTGTCTGCAAATTTCAATATGGTCTTTTTTATGGCGCTTCAAGTCTTGTAGTTGATCGCCAGATAAAAACTGGTTTAATAGTTTCCATATTTGAAAGTCTTGTTCTTTTTCAGACAGAATATTTTCTTTAAAATCAGCTAGATAACCTTCCTGAATAAAACGTTTGTATAAGCGATAGGCCATGGCATGGAAGGTTCTGACTTCAGGCGCTACGAAGGCTTGTCGACTTTGACCGTCGGTTAATGACGCTTGTTTAAGCACCTGGGATAATTTTTCTTGGAAATCTTCTCTTGCAGAGCGATTAAACATCAAGATAACAATACGCTTGCTTGAAACGCCTTGTTCTAAGAGAAATCGAATACGGTGAGCCAGCGTGGTGGTTTTACCGCTACCCGCAACCGCAGAAATGACATAATGCCCGATAGGCGCTGTGATGATGGCATCTTGTTCGTCTGTGAGTTTAACTGGCATGGCGCGCTAATTTATAAAATTATGAATGGCGGTCGGTTTTTGAAGTTTATTATTGTGCAAAGGGGAGACTCTCTTTACTGAGGGCTGTATTTAATCGACAATGGACTTTCTTAAATTCCAAAACACCTTGTTGGCTATTATGCAGAAGAAAAAGACGAATTACCCGCTCTTCATTCAATTTCAACGAGCGTTCCTGGCATTTAAGCCCTTAAAGTTTTTTATTATGAGTTTAATGGTGTTGTTTTTGGCCTCATGTGCCCACCAAGATGGAAAACGCATCGATTTAAAAAATATTGATATCTCTAGTTTTGAAGTCGCTGAAAAAACAGCTTTAATGTTGGCCGCAGAAGCCGGTGATAGCGGGCTGTTAAAATCAGCTTTGGAAAGAGGTGGCAAAATTAATGCCTTTACTACGCAAGATTCGGCTTTTTCGCTTGCCTTGAAAAATGGTCATGAGGCGATTAGTCGTATTTTATTATCGGCAGGAAGCGATTGGAGTCTTGGGTTTTCACCGGGACAGGCTAGTGCGCTTATTGTGGCAGCGGATCAAGGCTTTGATGAGCTTGTGAAAATGTTAATAATAAGATCTGCGCCTTTAGAACAAGCTGATGAAAATGGTTATACGGCACTGGCAAAGAGTGCCAGTAATGGCCATTTAACGACCTTGAAAATACTGATAAACGCCGGCGCAAATGTCAATGTTCAGCCAGAAGGCCGATCTGTTCTAATGCATGTGGTCGAAAAAAATAATATGTTGCTGTCACAATTACTCATTGCTGCCGGGGCAGATCTTAACTTTAGTGATGTTGAGGGTGATACGGCTTTGAAAATTGCCAGACGAAATGGTTTTTTCGATTTGGATTTAATGTTGGTTCAGGCTGGTGCTCGGCCTTAAGAGATGGAAGACATGTCGCAGAAGAAAAAAATAGTATTAAGTCCCTTGCCAGAACAAACGGATGATTATAGCCGTTATGAAGAAACGGAAACGCGTTGGGATAGAATTATTCTCACTATCATTGTGTTAATCGCTCTAATTTCTGGCACCGTCTATTTATTTTCAGGTGAGAAGCAGGCTGAAAAAGCAGGTTTCGAAAAACCTGATTTGCCTGAACAAATGATTTCAGATAGGCCCGAAATAGGTGTGGAAAAAGTCGATAAAGACACGCTTAAATCAGCGGCAGTGTCGGAATCGAATACAATTGTATTAAGTCCTGACATCAAAAAAACGCAAGAGCCTGTTGGCCTACCTTCATTGGAAAAAGAGAGTGCCTCTAAAGCACCGCAGGATATAGTGGAAGCTAATGCACTCAGTACTGAAGAGGCAGCAAGGATACAAATCAAAGACAAAGATTTAGTTTTCGCTAGTTCAAGCGAGTTAACGAGCACAGAAGCCCTTGTCGATATCCGTAATGATGCCATCAGCTTGGCAGTATTAACCCGTGAATTAAAACAAGGTGTGCCTGGACGGCCTATTCCCTATGAGTTGGGCTTGCCAAAAGAAGGTATTGTCAAGGTGATGTTATTCACCGAAATGCAAGGACTGAAAGGGAAGACACTTTACCATGAATGGTATCGTAACGGTGTCAGGCAGGCACGGGTGAAAATCCCCGTTAATGTCACTACACAAAGATCTTATTCAAGTAAATTCATTAACACGCTAATGTTGGGTGACTGGCAGGTTAAGGTTGTTGATGAGCATGCCGAACTTTTCATTGTGGCTGATTTTAAAGTGTTACTTCCCTAAATGTTTGAATGGGCATTTCTGATTAAAAAAATTCTGGCAGCATTTTGCATGCCTCTTCCCTTACTCGTTTTTCTGCTGGGTATCGTCGGTCTCTTATCTTGGCGACGAAAAATTTTTCTAGCAAAGAGTCTCGGTGTTTTTTCCGCATTATTTTTCTATCTAATCTCAATTCAGGCTACGGGTGATTTTTTTGCTTCAAAGCTAGAAAATCAATATCCAAGTTATCAGAAAGAAAAAAATGAACTTGTTGCATATGTTTTGGTGCTAGGAAGTTCACATGAAAGCGATAGCACTCAGCCCATTAGTAGCTTGTTATCCTCAAGTGGGCTGCAGCGTTTGGTAGAAGGTATTCGGGTGTATCGTCTGAATCCCGGCGCTAAGTTGCTGCTATCGGGCTACCGGTTTAATGATGAAATATCGCATGCCCAAGCCTTGAAAAAAGTAGCGTTGCATTTTGGCGTGCCTGAAAAAGATATGATACTCGCCGACGAGCCTAAAGATACAAGGGAAGAAGCAGAGTATTGGACAGACTTAGCACAGGACAAAAGCCTGGCTATTGTGACCTCAGCAAGTCATATGCCTCGTAGTATGTTTTTGTTTCGACTCGTTAAAAAAACTGAAGGCTTAACATTAACTTTGATACCTGCACCCACAGATTATATTAGTCATAAAAATGTTAAGCGATCCTGGCAAGACTGGTTTCCTTCAGGTCATAACATAGATCAAGTAGAGCGAGTCTGGCACGAATATTTAGGTATTTTATGGGCTTATATCGCTTCTTAACTCAAGTTTCGGGAGCTCAATAAATTTTTATAAGAAATAATTTCTGTCTCTAGTGATATGGCGAAAATAGTCGAAATTCATCAATCGAAAATGGGGTGGAACCGAATTAATAGCTATAGCTAATGCGCGCACTATCTATTAATATATAACAGTGCAAATAGAGGATTAAGTATGGCTAACCCAAATGTGACATTAAGAGTTTCTGGCAGTTTACGCACTCACTTAGAGGACTGTACCGGATCAAATGGTGAATACGAAACACCTAGTGAGTATCTACGGGATTTGATCCGAAGAGACATGGAACGTAAAGAAGCTTCCAAGTGGGAGCGCGTTAGATCTTCTTTAAACGAAGCTTTAAGTTTTTCTGAAAGTGACTTTAAGTCAGTTGATCGGGCGGAGTTTAAAAACAGAGCCCTTAAGAGAAATGGATTAGAGCATGGCGAATGATGTTAGATATTCTCCTTTAGCATTATCGCAATTAGATTATATTTGGGATGACGGTTTTCAAAGATTTGGCGTAAAGCAGGCTAATAAATATTTAGATGGTCTATTTGACCTAGTCGATGAAATTGCAAAGACTTGGACATGTAATCGAATCACGACACGGGTTTTCCCAATTGATATGATTGCCGACATTACTTCAGAAAGCATTTATTTTTCACGATATGAGAATGAGGTTGTTTATCTTAAGAATCTGCAAAATGAAGGCATCGGTGTGATAAGTATTTTGGGTGTGAGGATGGATACACCAAACAGACTAAAGGAAATGCTCGATAATCCGTTGTCAATAATATAAGCAATTTCCAGTATCGCCTCCTCAAACGGAAAGTCTGTGAAACCTTTACAGATAATTGGTAAAATTTTCCGGTTTCAGTCGTTTTAAATTTCTCGTTCGTGGCCTTATTTAAAAAGCCCGCTTTAATAAGCAAGGCCTTAATCTTTCGAACCAGAAAAATCATGATAATCAGGCTATTTTGACAATGGCCTCAGAGGTCTGCAATGGCATTATAGTCGTCTCTCATAGGCAGCATCCTTCATGAACACATTAGTATGCGTCTTAATACCGAAAGCTATCCAGAACCCCAGAATCATAGTCACCATAAATTGATTGGTCATGCTCTCTAAATAACAAGTGGACCGAATGCTACAATGATCAGTGTTGTCGACATCACGAGCAAAGGCAGCAGTATTCGTTCATGACGATAATAGAAATTGTGGCCTTCCTGAAGCGCTAGCTCTACCTCTTCACTTCCAACAACCTGCTTTGTCAGCAAGTGGTTCAAAGAGACGGGCGGCGTTAAATAACCTAATTCAAAAGCGACTAGGCAGGTCATCCAGAAATGGACGGGGTCAATGCCTTGTTGATAAGCGACTGGCGCGACAATGCCAGACACTAAAATCAGCGCGCCAAAGGGATCCATGATCATTCCTATAAAGATCAAAAAGCCTACGATGGCGAGCATGGCCAGAATGGTTGAATCAAAACCTTCCGGAAAACTTAAACTCCCCCCGCTTCTTTCAATAATGCCACCCACTGTAAAAGAGCATGCCATCAACATCAGCAAAGCGCCAATCTGAACCGCAGAATGTCTGACTGATGTATCAAATGTACTGCTGAGTGTGTTCTTTGCTGTTATTGATTCTGAGTGATTACCTTTCTTTGTTTTATGTTCGTATAGGACGATGCCAATTAAGATAATGGGCAGTAGAATCGGGGCTGAAAACTCATCTAAATAGGCATTGAGAAAGAAGGCGAAGATTGCCATAAAAGTGAATAAGATCGCTGCATACGGGATAAGTGCCTTGGCTTGACGCAGGCTAGGTCTAAATGATTCTGAAAAAGACGGCAGTTTCAATGTGTTTTGTTTGGTTAGCAAAACGAAAAAACAAAAGACCACCAGTGTCAGCATAAATACCCGACTGCCCCAGAAAAACAGCTCATCAGATAACACTTCTTTATTTAGAATGGCGATACCAACTACCAGTAAAGAGGGTCTTAGTACCACGCCTGAGCTTCCGGTCATGGCGGTTACCGCGAGTGCCAGCTGTCTGCGCGTTCCAATTCGACGGAGTTCTTGATAAGCCACGGCGCCCATTGCAATGATGATAATGCCAGAAGCTCCTGTATACGCAGTGGGAACAGCCATCAGTAAGATGGCAACACAGGCTAGTAACTCGGGTGGCAGTTTCCACGGAGTAAATACTGCAAAAAGTTTCGCAGGGAGCAAGGTTTGTTTAAGCAGCATGCCTACCCATATATATAAAGCGATGGATAAATGTAAGTTGGTTAAATGGAATATTTGTGTGAAATAGACCGCCATTCCGGAAAAGTGCTGCTCATTAATGAAAAAGTAATAAGCGGCAGCTAAAAGCATCCAAGTATGAATGGGAATCGTGAGTAGGCTGTGAAAAAACGGTTTATTTTTATTTAAGGACGTCGGGATATTCATTAGTCTATATAAAGAGATGGCTGCCATTATGGCGCTACCAAGAGATAAAATAATAAGTAGTTGGGGGGCAGAAAGTTTTGTGCCCGACTCAAGTGATCCGATAAAAAAGTAAAGGCTTGAAATACTTAAAGACGCACCAGCAGTAAACTGTGCTGCATAAGAAAGAATATGATCAAATTTAGAGTGAATACTTCTAAAGGCAATATGCTCCGTTTTCCAGGTCGCATAATTTGCACAAAGCATTAATAATAAAATCAGAATGGTTTTCTGGTGATTGATTGAAAAAAGACTAATTTTGGCAAACGCTGACTCTAAACCTGAAAATAGTGCAACAAATGGAGAGTATTCCTTGTTAAAAATATCTGCAGCATCGTGTTTTTTTTGACAGACTTTAAGTTGTTTGATCAGTGAAATGCGCGCAGTTTCTTTATCAAACTCATCTTCAATTAAGCTAAAGCCTTTATTCTCTACTGCAAACTGAGATTCTAACTGAGTCAGTCTATCGTCAATATTTACATTAGGGTTGCATGATGGGGAAGGTGCTTCCCCTCGCAGAATAAAGTAATTATCCCAAATAGTTAAACCTAGTTTTAACAGCTGGGCATTGATGTTTTCGCTTGTCCCGGCAAGTACCGTAACAATAAGCAAAAGCAGTACGCTAATTGATAGACCTTTGCTCAGCTTATTACGCACAGCGATCATCTCGTTTACTCAATTATTGTTGTTTTTGTTATTTTGGTTAGCGTTAGCGTGTATTTTTGCTGGACTTACTCTTTGTCTTTTGAGGTGCATTCAGCAAGATTAGGATCAACTTTACAACGAACTTTTCTGAAAAGTGTTAGCGCTTTAGCGTTGTATACATTTCTTTCCCTTAAGGCTATTCGGCTTTCACGGAAAGTCTCATTCCAGATATTTTTGTCTTCATCTGAAATATCTATCCAATATTTTTCAGGAATGGTCTGTTCGCTTTGCTCGATTGTTTTAATGCTCTCAAGATACTTATTAGCCAAAAGTTCTCTGGATTTTTGGCCGAAATCCCCGGGTATTTTGTCCCAACGAACAATTAGTTGCATCGTTATTTGAAGTGAAGGCCATTTAATAATGCCTCCGTTAGGTTCTAAACCTTTATACATTTCCATGGGTTCATAAGCCAAACCAGGCGCGCCAGTGATATCAACCGCATGGTTGTTGAATTTTTGTAGAGCATTCATGATGCTTGAGGAGACCGGCGTCATACCAATACGTTCCGCTAGATAACCCGATTCAGGGGCATTGTCTAATACGGTAATACGCTTACCGGCCATGTCGGCTGGTACTCTTATATTTCGGTCATTTACAAAGAGGAATATCGCTCCAATAGGTGAAATACCAATAATCTCATATTCACCTTTTCGCATCAGCGCTTCGGCTTTTTCGCTACTGAGCGTTTTGATGATCATACCTAAATGTTCATAAGTCGGCAGAGCGCCGACCGCATTGATTGATCCGGTGAAATCGTTATATTCTCTTGCTCTTATGCCTGGAAGGTTCAACATGTCGCAGACACCATTTTTGAATTCTTCAGAGGCTACACGGTCATCGGTATACACTTTGAATGACAAATCAACGCCCCAGCGAAAGGCATCTATTTTATATTCTTTCATCGCCTTGTGGACCGGGCCATCATTTCCAATGAAATCAAAAACACACATAGTGAGTGGCTTTAGGTTAGGCGAATCTGTCGGTGCTGCAGCATGAGATAAGCTATAGAAACTCATAATAAAGATCACAAGACTTATTTTTACAAATGAAACATCTGGGCGCATAGCAGGACTCTTTTGTGGAACGTGGTCATGAAAATATTGCTACGAATGCTACCCGATTAGAACATTATAGGAAATGGCAGAATGTCTCAAATAAATGAAACAAATTCAGATTTCTATTTTGAAGGTATTATTTTATGGTAACTAAAAGAAGGTCGAGCATTCGAGTGGTGACAAAATTCACCACTCTGCGGGCTAGCTGGCAATTCGACGATTCTGATATTCAGTAAAATCAGGTTTCTCGCGATGGTAGTGCTTCATTAATGGGGAGTGAACGATAAAGTCTGCGGTACTTTTATTGCAGGCAACAGGAATATTCCAAAGCGTTGCTAGTCGAAGCAAGGCTTTTATGTCTGGATCATGAGACATAGGTTCTAATGGGTCCCAAAAGAAAATCAATAAATCGACAGCGCCTTCTGCTATGCGAGCACCAATTTGGATATCGCCACCTAAAGGGCCACTTTGTAGGCGTTCAACTTTAAGGTCTGTCGATTCCTCAATAAGTAGGCCTGTCGTGCCTGTGGTCACTAATGAGCAGTTTTCTAAATTGCTATAGTGATCATTTAGCCACTTTATAAGGTCCGGTTTTCGATTGTCGTGTGCAATAAGAGCAATATTTTCAATTGGTTTCATAAACCTGCTATATCCTGATTACGGTTATTATTGTTCTTTCCTTTGATGCGTTTAATCATACACCCAATACCTTATATTTATCTTATAAATAAGGCACTCTTAGGAATATGTAAAAATAACTGTAGCAGATTATCTGTCATTAATATGACAAACATATGTCAAAGTTTAAGAAAAAATCCCAAAAAAAACCCCAAAAAAAACCCCAGACTAGCTGAGGCATAAAAGCAAGTTACCACACTTGATTAAAGAGACCACCGAAAGTATGCATCTCGATGTCTAGATCAATAATATAGTTTAGTCATCAGAGTATTGAATTGATTTAGATCAACTGGTTTGTAATGAGGGCTTGTTCATCCTTACAAGTCATAAAATAATACGCCAATAAGGTTAAGATGTAAGCCCTATTGATTAGTGTGTCTATTAATTTAGGTGTGTCTATTAATTTAGGATAGACGAATGAATCTTTAGGCTATAGTTTGAGTGGTTGTAGATAGATTAGTAATTCTTAGATGTTATGTTTGGCATATACAGGCTAAAATTTTTATTTATTGCATTATTTAATAGAAACGTAAATTTAATAGAAACTTAAAGAGAGAGAAATATGAAAAAACTTATTACAACTATCATGATGACTGGTTCTTTAGTACTTGCAGCAGATGCAATGGCTGGAGATGCAGCGGCAGGCAAAGCTAAGTCTGCCGTTTGTGCCGCGTGTCATGGCGCAGCGGGTATAGCGGCCGTCCCAAGTTACCCAAATCTTGCGGGCCAGAATAAAGCCTATCTTGTTAGTTCGTTAAAAGCTTATAAAAACAAAGAACGAAGTGGTGGTATGGCGGCTATTATGCAGGGCCAAGCCGCTGCTTTAAGTGATCAGGATATCGAAAACCTAGCGGAATATTACAGCACACTTTAATTGGAAGTCTAATTGGCAGCGTTGTTAACGCGGCCATATGTCATTAAAAGACAAGTCATGAGCTTGTCTTTTTTTTTAAAATGTATATGAGGTAATACTTTGTCAAATACTCTGACCTTACCGTGACGTTATCCTCGGTTTATAGGCGGTATGAATTCGGTTAGAATGGCGCCCAAAATTGCCCCTCACATGAGTTATTTATGAAATTTATTGTCAAATTGTTCCCGGAAATCTCCATCAAAAGCAAACCTGTTCGTCAGAGGTTTGTAAAACAACTTCGGCAGAATATTAGTGAAGTGCTAAAAAGGGAGTTTGATAAGGTTGCTGTTCAAGGCTTTTGGGACAAGGTAGAAATCAATGTAAAAGGTGATCTTGCCTATGCTCAAAAAGTCGCTGCAACGCTTCAGAGAATACCTGGTATAGCGAATATTCTAAGGGTCCAGAATTATACGATTGACGATATAGATAACAACTTCGAAGAAATATTTCGCTTAACGCGGAATATCTTTGGAGATGAACTAAAGGGTAAAACATTTTGTGTTCGTGTTAAGCGAGCTGGCAAGCATGCTTTTACGTCAACAGATCTTGAGCGCTTCATCGGCGGAGGTTTATTTCAGGGTTTGAACACCGGTGGTGTACAACTAAAGAACCCTGATGTAACCGTAAGGCTAGAAGTTAGAGGCTCTGAACTTTATATTATCGAAGAACGCTATGAAGGTTTAGGTGGCTTTCCTTTAGCGACGGTAGATGATGTTCTGTCATTAATGTCTGGTGGTTTTGACTCAACCGTTGCTAGTTATCTAACAATGAAGAGAGGCTTGAAAACTCATTTTTGTTTCTTTAATTTGGGTGGAACCGCGCATGAGATCGGTGTTAAACAGGTTGCTCTTTATTTATGGGAGAAATACGGTGTTTCGCATCGGGTGAAGTTTGTTGCTGTGCCGTTTGAAGATGTTGTCGCAGAAATTGTCCAGAAAATTCATCATTCACAGCGTGGTGTAGTATTAAAAAGAATGATGTTGCGTGCAGCAGAAGACGTAGCAGACTCCTTGAATATTCAGGCATTGGTCATGGGGGATAGTATCGCTCAGGTTTCGAGTCAAACCCTAACGAATATGTGTGTGATTGATTCGGTCACTAAGAAGCTGGTTCTAAGGCCTTTGGTGGTTATGGATAAGCAAGATATTATTAGTTTATCCAGAAAAATTGGTACGGAAGATTTTGCTAAGAATATGCCGGAATATTGTGGCGTTATTTCTGATAAACCTACCACATGTGCAACAGAAGATCGCTTGCTTGAAGAAGAAGCTAATTTTGACTTTGATATTCTGGATAGAGCCTTGAAAGCAAGGATGACGATCAAGATTGATGAAGTACTTACTCGCGTTCAAACATTGGCTGAAGTCGACATGGTATCTGTTCCGCATATAGATGATGTGGTGATCGATATTCGTCACCCGGAAGAACGAGTGAAAGATCCATTAATGTTGACCAATAATGAAATCAAGCAGATACCCTTTTATGAATTGATGACAAAGCTCGATACATTGGATCTTAATACCAACTATCTTCTCTATTGTGATAAAGGCGCAATGAGTCAATTACATGCCAGTCATCTGAAAACCATGGGCTATGCTCATATAGCGGTTTATAAACCGCTTGTATAGTGAGCGCTTTGCAATAAAGATACGTTCAATAATAAAAAGGAATTCAATATGAACATAAAAATAGGGCGAAGAGAGCAAAAAAAGTTAACTAATCGGCGTGCAATTTTAGATGCGGGCCTACAAATTTTCTCTTCCATCGGTTATGAACGCGCCACGATTATGGATGTTGTTGAGGCAAGTGGTTTATCTGTTGGAACGCTTTACAATCATTTTGGTGATAAAGATACCATCTTTGCTGAACTGATTGGCACGCTAGTGCGTGACGTGAGAGTAACTCTCAGTGAGTCGCGTAGCAAGGCTTATGATTTAGAGTCTTTTATTATGGGGGCATTTCTAGCCTATAGTGAGCTAATGGAAAGTCAGCCTAAAATGCAGCAATTAATTAGTAAAAACGCTAATGTATTTAGGCAGTTTGTCAGTACCGAATCTGAATTAATTGGTTTGATTCGTGATCTTGAACAAGATATGCAGGGAGCGGTCGAATCAGGTCTTGTGCCCAAGTTTCCGGTGAATCTAATGACCTCGGCCATGATAGGGGCAGGTATGGCAATCTTCGCAGAGGAAATGGGTACCCATTCAGCAAAAGAAAAAGCGGAATTTCTAGGTCATATTTTCTTAGGTGGTATTCAGCGTTTGGCAAGCGTATAACAAAGCTCAAAACGTGTGAATATAAACTCATATAGGTGGAACAATGGATATCGGTGATTACAGACGTGAATATATGAGTCAGGGTATCGACATTGATGGGCTAAATGAAAACCCATTTAAACAGTTTGAGCTTTGGTTCCAGCAAGCAAGTGACGTTGATATACAAGATGCAAATGCCTTCAGCATTGCCACCTGCGACCCGGATGAAGGGCCATCAGTACGGACTGTATTATTGAAGCTATTTGATGAGCAGGGCTTTGTATTTTTTACAAACTACAATAGCGCCAAGTCCAAACAAATTCAGCGTTACCCTCATGTAGCCATGCTGTTTCCTTGGTTGGTATTGAATCGACAAGTGCGAATTGAAGGTCGTTGCGAAAAAATTTCTAGTGCCGCTTCGTTGAAGTACTTTGCTACAAGACCCAGAGGCAGCCAGATAGGCGCTTGGTGTAGCGATCAAAGTGAAGTGATTGAGTCACGTTCTTTTCTGGAACAAAAGTATAGGGAGGCTGCTGAGAAGTTTAAGTCGGGCTCCATTCCTCTCCCCTCTTCTTGGGGCGGGTATAGAATCGTACCAAAACGCTTTGAGTTTTGGCAAGGTCGAGAAAATCGCTTACATGATCGTTTTCAATATTCACGACAAACAGATGATTCTTGGAAAGTGCAACGACTAGCTCCTTAAGTGTATTATCCTTAAGAGAGTTCGCCTTTGCTTAGAGATAATACCAAAATCATGTATAACTCAATGTAAGATTAGTGTGTCCTTTTCTATTTTATTGTTTAACTTGTACTTCCTTGAGCTTATTAAGTTCCCTTGCTAAGTTCATATTCTCCTTAGCTAGTTTTTTATTTTCTTTAGCGATATTTTTTAGCTGGCTTTGGGTTTCTTTTAAGCTGTCATTTATATCGTTTAGCTCATCAGATAACTTATTATTCTGCTTGTTACTGGTAGCGAGACGATTCTCAAGCAGCACTTGTTTTGCTTGTTGTTCGCTTAGTGAGCCTTCTTTTTGCGCTAATTGAGCTTGATAATCTGTTAAAGCCTCTTTGAAAACTTTCAAGTCATTTTCTTGGTAGTCAATAAACGCTTCATTAATGTCGTTAGTGAGGTAAGTATCTTCTAATTGCGTTCTTAAGCCTGACAGCTGTGACGCCAACATCTCTGCAGAGCTAGTCAGAACATTTTTGTCTGTAACTGTTGTCAGCTGACTATCTTTTAATTTGGTAATTTCAGTTTGCAGCTGATCGCTTGTTGTTTTTAAATCCACTAGCATGTTTTTCGTTTTATCCAATTCGACTTTCTTGCTCAGTAAGGCGCTGGATTTATCAATGACCTGGTCTTGGGTGATGTTAAGTATGCCAGCAAGTTTATCGATGTTTTTGGATGCGACCGCAATTTGAGTGTAATGGCGTTTTTGTTGGCTCACATAATCGAAAGCGAGATAACCGCCAACGATACAAATAATTAATAACAAGGGAAGAATAATGAAACTGGTCGATTTCCTTTTTGACTCAAGCTCTGCTTGTCTTGTCGTTAATGATGCTGCTTCTTTTTGTATCAGTCGCTGGTCTTCTATAAGCTTTTGTTCTCGGGTGTTTAACTCTTGCATTTTAAGACGATTGGCGCGTTCTTTTTGAGCCACTTCGTACTGCGTAGCTGTCAGCCTTGTCTCAGTACGAACCTGGGTTTCTGCCTGGCGTGCGAGCGCTTCTTCTTTTAATTTTAAGGCTCTTGCCTTTTGTTCTAACTTTAGTTCTTCTGGCAAGGCCATGGCGTTAATAATCCTATTATAAGTAAAGTATGCTAAATACTTATTAGCATAGTTGATAGCGTTAATTTTGCCTGTGGATTCTTATTCAAATAGCTTCAAGCTTTGCATAAGATAGGACGAGCCATTTACTACCGCTGGCTAAAAAGTTTACTTGAATTCGCGCATGTGCACCTTGTCCCTCATAATTCAAAACAGCACCTTCACCAAACGTTGGATGCTGAACAAGCTGGCCTAATTGAAAAGGGCAGGCATCTTGAGCAAAACTCAAAGAGGCTTCTTGGCCAAAAGAAACCGGCATCGATACGCTGTTTTTTATTCTGACTTCTTGCATTAAGTTCGAAGGAATTTCTCTAACGAAACGAGAAATCGGGTTAAACTTTTCTTGCCCATACAAGCGCCTGGACTCAGCATAGGTAATCACGAGTTTTTCCATTGCGCGGGTAAGACCAACATAACAAAGGCGTCTTTCTTCTTCGAGTCTACCGGGTTCTTCCATAGACATTTGATGTGGAAATAACCCTTCTTCCATACCCGCCAAAAATACACACGGAAACTCCAAGCCTTTAGCCGAATGCAATGTCATCATTTGAACGCAGTCTTGATGTTCATCTGCTTGTTGTTCGCCAGCATCAAGCGCTGCTTGGGCAATGAAAGTGGCTAGAGCGCCGAGCTCATCATCTTCCGGAGCATAGTCTTTGGTGGCAGAAAGAAGCTCGTTTAAGTTTTCAACACGCGCTTGACCTTTTTCACCTTTTTCTTTGGCGTGATGATCTTTTAAACCGGTTCTCTCTAACACCTGTGCTGTTAGTTGAGAGAGGTTTAGTTCAGTTTGCTGTTCGCACAGATCATCAATAATATAAATAAACTGTTTCAGCGAAGCGCTTGCTTTACCTTTAATCAGACCAAGCTCTAAGCGCTCAACACAAGCTTGCCAGAGTGAGATAGATTGATCACGTGCATGTTGGCGTAAGTCATTGATGGTTTTATTGCCAACACCGCGTGTGGGTATATTTACAACGCGCTCGAAAGCGGCGTCATCATGACGATAATAAATTAAGCGCAGGTAAGCTAAAGCGTTACGAATTTCTTGGCGATCATAGAAGCGAAGACCACCATAAATTCGATAAGGGATGCCCTGTCGAATCAGGAATTCTTCGAGAATTCGAGATTGTGCATTGGAGCGATAAAGTATCGCGCATTCACGACGATCACGGCCTTGGTTGACCCAGGCTGTGATTCTATCGGCAATGTAATTCGCTTCATCCTGCTCATTAAACGACGCATAAAGGTCGATTAATTCACCTTCATTGCCATCGGTCCATAAGTCTTTGCCTAAGCGCCCGCTATTGTTTTGAATTAGCGCGTTGGCTGCTTTTAGAATCGTACTGGTAGAGCGATAATTTTGCTCTAGTTTGATACATAAAGGATGCTGAAAATCCTGTTCAAATTGTTGAATGTTTTCAATTTTAGCACCACGCCAGCCATAGATGGATTGGTCATCATCACCGACCACCATTATCGGGATGCGATTACCGGCAAGCACTCTTAACCAGGCATATTGAATGGTATTGGTGTCTTGAAACTCGTCCACCAAGAGATAGCGAAAACGATCTTGATAATGCGCAAGCAGGGCAGGATTATTTAACCAAAGTTCATGAGAACGTAAGAGCAGCTCACCAAAGTCAACCATCCCGGATTGCTGACATTGACTCTCATAAGCGAGATAAAGCTTAGCCATGACTTGATCGTACTGACTATGGCTAGGCGCTAAATAAGCGGCTCTCAAGCCTTCATCTTTGTTGCTATTTATGAAGGCTTGAACTTGTTTCGGTGGCCAGCGAGTTTCATCAATATTATTTTCTCGCATGATGCGTTTAACGATACGAAGTTGATCATCTGAATCCAGTATCTGGAAGTTTTCAGGCAAATTAGCATCGCGAGAATGTGCTCGTAATAAACGATGAGCGATGCCATGAAATGTGCCAAACCAAAGATTGCGAGCGGGTAATTTCAATAATTCTTCGATACGGCCACGCATTTCCTTTGCCGCTTTATTGGTAAACGTCACTGCCATAATGGAAGAAGGGCTTAATCGTTCTATTTCAATTAACCAAGCAATACGGTGAACTAAAACACGCGTTTTACCACTACCGGCTCCTGCTAAAATTAATAAATTTTGCATTGGTGCGGCAACCGCTTCGCGTTGAGCATCGTTTAGGCCGTCTAAAATATAAGAAACATCCATGAGTGTAGTCTTTTGTCTTTAATTTAAAGCTGATAAGAATAACACTGACAAGAGATGATGTTGAGGGAATTTAGAAAGGATTGTGTATTAGCCAGTGAAAGCTGAGCTTTCACTGGCTGTTAGTGCTGCTATAACAATAGTTTTTTAAGTTTGGATTTGAATCAAGAAGAAACTTAATATCTGAATGTCTGGTGAGCCAAAAAGCGACATGAATATATTTGATAAAAAAGGCTATACTAAGTTCAAGCTTTCTTTCCAGACTATTAATTATGAACCTTGGCGATATTAAAAAGTTTCTTCAGCAATCTTTATCTACAAATAGATTTTCCCGTGATGCAGATAAAGATGAGCTTTATGAAGCATTAGTGTCTGAACAGCAGGCACGCTTGGCCTTAGAAAAAGAGCTGCATAAGAAAGAGGCTGACTTCGAGGTCACCCTTAAAGACCGGGTGCGAGAGTTGAGTGATGCGAATGCCCAGCTTAGTCAACAAATAGCACTAAGAAAGCAAATTAGCGATGCTCTGGTTAAAAGCCAGACCCGGCTTACACAAGCTATGTCAGCCACGCGCCTTGGTCTAATTGATTGGGATGTGTTGCACGGGCAATTTTACCAATCTGAATTTATCGATGTCTTTGGCCCAAAAGAACAAAGTTCTGCTGAAATTATTAAAACACTTAAGCGCGTTATTCATCCTGTTGATTATGTTTTGGTCCGCGATACCTTAAATGCCTGTCTGGAAGGGCGTTTAACAGAGTATGTTATTCAGTACCGGGTTTATCAGGACAACCATAGTTGGTTGTGGCTTGAAGAGTGTGGAAAAATTGTTGATGTCGATGCCAAAGGTAAGGCGCTGCGGTTGCTTGGGACGCGACGCAATATTCAGTCTGAAGTTCTTCGAGATGAACAAGTTCGTCTCGCTAAATCTGTGGTAGATCATACCTCGGAAGGCGTTTTTGTACTTGATCCTCAATACCGTTTTCTTTCAGTTAATCCAGCGCTGGCTAAAATAACCGGTTATGAGGCGAGTGTTCTGACGGGTAAACGCATCCAAGATATCAGTGATACGCCAAAGCGAAAACAGGTTTTTGAAGAAATATTTCGTCAAGTACAAGCAAAAGATCAATGGCAGGGTGAACTATTAGAGAAACGTTTTCAAGGTGATTATTATCCCCAATGGACGCAAATCAATGCCATTCATGATGAGCAAGGTGCGATAAAATATTATGCCGGTATGGTGTCAGACTTATCCTTCAGAAAAGCGGCAGATAAGAAGTTAGATTATTTATTAAATTATGATGACTTAACGAAACTGGCAAACCGCGTTCAATTTAAAGATCAGTTACATCGCGCTTTAGTTCGTTTTAAAGATGAAGGCCTGCCATTTGCCTTAGTCATGCTGGATATCGATCGCTTTAAACAATTTAATGAAAGCTTTGGTCATGAGGCCTCTGATCAATTGCTTTGTGACGTGGCTTCACGGCTGTCACAAAATATTCAGAAAGTTGATATTTTAGCTCGAGTGGGTAGTAATGAATTTGCGTGTGTTGTCGGTTGTAGTCCAACCTTTAATATTCAGAACTTTGCTGAGCGCCTGTTTGAAACGGTAACGCAGAATCACTATGAGGTCGCAGGTCAGGGAGTCGTATTATCCTGTAGTGTGGGTGTGGCATTAGTCCCTGAACATACCCAGGATATTGAAATTCTCATGCAGTTTGTTGCCTTGGCTGTACAGAAAGCCAAATTTCAAGGCGGTGATCAAATTCAAATGTTTGATGAAAGTCTGAAAAGCTTTTCTCGTGAAAAACTTGAAATGGAACATGCCTTAAGGGGGGCGCTTGAGAACAAAGAGCTCGAGGTTTTTTATCAGCCCAAACTTGATGTGCTTACTAATAAAATTCATTCTGTAGAGTCCTTAGTGAGATGGAATCATCCAAATAAAGGCTTGGTGACACCGGCTGATTTTGTCAATATTGCTGAAGAAAGTACTTTGATTACAGATCTTGGTTTATTTGTATTAAAGCAAGCCTGTGAGCAAGCACAGAGTTGGAAAAATCAGGGTCTAGGTTCTATTAGCGTTGCGGTCAATTTATCCACAAGGCAATTACGTGATACTGATTTAAAAGTTATGATTAAGGGGATTATTGATCAGAGTGAAATACTCCCAGAGTGTCTAGAGCTGGAGCTAACAGAGAGTATGATTATGGAAGACTCTCAATCAGCGATTCGATGTCTTCAGGATTTGAAGTCTTTAGGTTTAAAAATTTCGGTTGATGATTTTGGAACAGGTTATTCCTCGTTAAGTTATTTAAAAGATTTTCCGGTGGATACCCTTAAAATTGATAAAAGCTTTGTGGATGGCCTGGAGTTTTCTCAGTCACAGTTAGCGATTGTCAGAGCGATTATTGTCTTGGGACATAGTTTGAATTTGAAAGTGATTGCAGAGGGTGTGGAAAATAGCGCTCAGTTAGATTTGCTCGGTACAAATGGCTGTGACATGGTACAAGGCTATCTGATTTCCAAACCTTTATGTGCAGCAGAAATGCAGGCCTTGTTGCTTAAACAGGTAGAGTCTTAGCAAATACCGCTCCCTGAGCGCAGCTCTCGGTCCCAGAGCCGATTGGTACTTACTTACCATTCCCTCCCTTGGCAAGGGGAGGGTTAGGGTGGGGTCACGAGGTAAGCATAAAGCCCCATATTACCTCGAAACGCGGAAAAGCGGGTCGGTGACAAATGATGGAAAAGCGGGTCGGTGACAAATGATAATCACTCACATTTGTTACCAGCCATTTAAGTTCAAACGAGAGCTGCTTTTGAGCTTTTTTCTTCATCAGTATCCGTTTAAATTTATTCTTCTTCCTTTTCAGTCTCAAAGACGGTCTCTACATTCATCTCATCTCTAATCTAAAATAGCGGCCAAACGAGCCAAAGTATCTTCGACAATATCTTCTGGAGCCACTTCAACCTTCTTAGCTTGGCGAGCTTTTAGATCTAGCATTCTGACGCCATTCACAAGAACGACCCCCTGGGTTGCAGTCCCTGAACCAATCAAAGGAACGGCAAACCCCTGGAACCGTGCAAAATCGCCACCTTGAGTAATGGGTGCTACCAAAGCCGTACCTAAACGATTAAATGCGCCAGGAGATAAGACTAAACATGGCCTGAAATCACCTTGTTGTTCCTTGCCTACAACAGGGTTGAGGGAAACCCGAACAATGTCACCTCTCTGAAATCCTTTCTTACTCACAATAGTTCCTGTCCCACTGGCTCAGCAGAATCCCAATCCAGAAGTTCGGCAGGTATTTCAGCTTTCTCATCACATGCTTGAATCAATTCATCCAGACTGTACTTAGGCCGCTCTTGCTTCGGCTCAATGACTATACGCTTTCCATCATCCGTGATTTCAATGATATCGCCTTCAACTAAATTGAGTTTCTTAAGGATGGTCGATGGAATAATAGCCCCAGAGCTATTACCAATTTTTCTAATTGCAGTTTTCATATGGCACCTTGTGATAACACTGTTTTAATATTGTTTTAATTTTTAATATTGTTTTAGCAGTTATAGTATTTCACAGCCAATAGAATGTTTCAACTTAGTTATAACTTGGTTATAGCTATGAGAAAGTCTATTCAAAGAAAGAGGTTCAAACGAACTATCTGAAAAGTGAGGCAGTTATTTTCGACCATTAAGCTGTCTGTTATTGAACGGCTCTAGTTCGCACAGGCGGTAGTTCAGTGTTTTCAATACAGGCTTTCGACAAGCTCAATAAACGGAATAATAGCGCTCCCTGAGCTTATCGAAGGGAAGGATCATTGTTCACTAAGGTGCAAAATCAATCTTATCATCCTGAATGCTTAAACGATCAGTCGAAGATTGCAATTGCCCTGGCGTATTGGCATCTGAGCCTAATTTAATCATCAATCTTAAGTCGTTTGCCGAGTCTGCATAAGCCAAGGCGTCTTCATAAGTAATGTCGCCCGCAGCATATAAATCATAGAGTGCCTGATCAAAGGTCTGCATGCCAATGTCACGCGATTTAGTCATGATCTCTTTTAGTTTATGAACTTCTTTTTTGCGGATTAAATCTGCACAAAGCGGCGTATTAAGAAGGATTTCTACCACCGCCTTTCGACCTTTACCATCGGGTGTTGGAATTAATTGTTGGGCAACGATAGCTTTTAGGTTGAGCGATAAATCCATCCAGATTTGATTGTGTTGTTCAGGTGGGAAGAAGTTGATAATTCTATCCAAGGCCTGGTTTGCATTGTTTGCGTGCAAAGTGGCTAAACACAAATGCCCCGTTTCAGCGAAAGTAACGGCATAATCCATGGTGTCTTTACTACGAATCTCACCAATCATAATGACGTCAGGCGCCTGTCGAAGGGTGTTTTTTAGCGCGATCTCAAAGCTTTCGGTATCAATACCTACTTCGCGCTGAGTCACAATACAGTTTGCATGCTGGTGAATATATTCAATCGGGTCTTCAATTGAAATAATGTGGCCTTTACTGTTTCGGTTTCGATGGCCAATCATTGCGGCTAAAGAGGTTGATTTACCTGTGCCGGTTGCACCGACGAAAATAATCAAGCCCCGCTTGGTCATTGCCAGCTGATTGATGGTTTCAGGCAGCTCCAAGTCTTCAATGCGAGGTATGTTAGTTTCAATGCGTCTCAGCACCATGCCGCAAAGGTTTCGTTGATAAAAGGCACTGACACGAAAACGGCCGATTCCACGCGCACTAATGGCAAAATTACATTCGTTATGTTCAGCAAACTCTGTCCGCTGCTTATCACTCATCACATCATAAACAATCTCACGCGTTTGTTCTGGCGTAAGAGCATTCTTAGTCACTGGAACTATCTTGCCATTTATTTTGATGCTGGGTGCGACACCAACTGTAATAAATAAATCTGAGCCGCCTTTTTCAACCATGATTTGTAAGAGTTTTTCGAAATCCACTTTGACGTCCATCCTATAAAGCGAGTGCTATGATTTTTGTTTCTTCTATTCTTTAATTATTCTTTAATTATTCTTTAATTGTTCTTTAATGCCGATAATTACCTAATCTAAGGTCTTAGAAATTATCGGGAATTTTTGCTTTCTCGCGGGCAATTTCCCGGGTAATAAAGCCTTTGCTGAGTAAATTTTGTAAACATTGATCCAAGGTCTGCATTCCCATTGAGGCGCCGGTTTGAATAGCGCTGTACATCTGAGCCACTTTGTCTTCACGGATCAAGTTTCTAATCGCGGGCGAGCCAATCATAATCTCATGCGCTGCAACGCGTCCGCCATTGGTTTTCTTTAGCAGTGTTTGCGAAATAACCGCTTGTAGCGATTCTGAAAGCATGGATCGAACCATTGATTTTTCTTCAGCAGGAAATACATCAACAATACGGTCAATGGTCTTGGCGGCGGATGTGGTGTGCAGTGTGCCAAAGACTAAGTGGCCGGTTTCGGCTGCCGTTAAGGCCAAGCGAATGGTTTCCAGGTCACGAAGCTCACCCACCAGAATAATATCCGGGTCTTCACGAAGTGCTGAACGTAAGGCTTCATTGAAACCGAGTGTGTCACGATGTACTTCACGTTGGTTCATTAAGCACTTTTTACTTTCATGAACGAATTCGATCGGGTCTTCGATAGTCAGGATATGGTCGTAACGGTTGTCATTAATGTAATCTATCATGGCCGCCAGGGTGGTTGATTTACCCGAACCGGTTGGCCCCGTGACGAGCACCAAGCCGCGAGGCACTTCAGAAATAGTTTTAAAGACCTGTCCCATGCCTAAATCTTCCATCGTTAATACTTTTGATGGAATGGTTCTGAATACAGCGCCAGAACCACGGTTTTGGTTAAACGCGTTTACCCTGAAACGCGCCACACCAGGTACTTCAAACGAAAAATCCGTTTCCAAAAACTCTTCATAATCTTTACGCTGCTTGTCATTCATAATGTCATAAATAAGTGAGTGCACTTCTTTATGTTCCATTGCAGGTAAATTGATTCGTCTCACATCACCATCCACACGAATCATCGGCGGTAAGCCCGCTGAAAGGTGTAAATCAGAAGCGCCTTGTTTGGCAGAAAATGCGAGTAGTTCTGTAATATCCATATGGATCCTCAAAAATTTGTTACTTCGTAGAGATGGATAATACTTGTGCAAGTAAGTGCTTTTTGCTCAAATGACCGGCTTGGCTAAACAGTATTAGACAGTCGTTTAATCATCAGTCTTACATTTACATTTTACAAGAAGACTAAGTTTAGATTTCTAGTCAATAAGACGACTTAATCATGTATTTAGTCTAGGCGTCTCACGAAGACCTTGTTCAAAAAAGATAGATTAAAAATAGTATGATCTTCAGCATAGCAGACAAGCTCAAGAACGTAAGAGCGAGGATACAAAAAGCCACAATTACGGCAAAAAAAATGCCCGATTCTGTGCAACTCTTAGCCGTCAGCAAAATGCGAGATGCCTCTGAGCTTCATACTGCCATGCACTTAGGCATAAGACAGTTTGGTGAGAGTTATTTAAGTGAAGCCATCGCTAAGCAAGATGCATTAAAACTGCTTTGTTCGGAAACGGACTATGCAGGTTTGGTTTGGCATTTTATTGGCCCTATCCAATCAAATAAAACCCGCCTGATTGCCGAGCGTTTTTCTTGGGTACATAGTATCGAGCGTTCTAAAATTATTCAGCGATTAAATAATCAACGGCCTGCCAACTTAGCACCCCTAAATTGTTGTATTCAAGTCAATATTGATGAAGAAGCGTCAAAGTCGGGTGTTTTACTGGAAGAGGTTGATGCCTTAGCGGAACAAATAAACTCGGCTCCAAAGCTGTGTTTACGAGGTTTAATGTGTATTCCTAATGCAGATCAAGATGTGCAGAGTCTTAAGAAAGCTTTTCAGCGAATGAGCGCTAAGTTTCAAGCCTTAAAGTCTGTATATCCAACGATAGATACCTTATCCATGGGAATGTCTGGTGATCTGGAGTCGGCCATTGAGTCTGGATCTACCCTGGTAAGGGTTGGCTCAGCGCTTTTCGGCAAGCGGGCTTAGTGTTTAAATTGAAGATAAATTTATAAGGAAAGTTTATGGGATTACAAAATAAAAAAATATGCTTTGTGGGTTCAGGAAACATGGCGAATGCCATTATTGGCGGCCTTGTTCAGAAAGGCTTTACGGCCAGTAATATTGTTGCGACTGGACCGTCGAAAGTGCATCTCGAACAGATTAAGGCTAATTGGGGGGTCGAGACCTCTGGTGATAATGCCGCACCGGTTCAACAAGCTGATGTCATTGTCTTAAGTGTCAAGCCACAAGTATTAAAACAAGTATGTGAAGCGCTTTCGGTCAGCTTGAGCCATCAGCCATTAATTATTTCTATCGCCGCCGGTATTGAGCTAAAAAGTTTGAGTGACTGGTTAGGCCATGATCAATCCATTGTTCGCTGTATGCCGAATACACCCGCTCAAGTCTTGAAAGGCGCAAGCGGATTAATTTCAAATAAACTTGTTTCAGAAGAACAGAAGGCTTTAAGTACAGAATTGTTCTCGGGTATTGGTATCGTTGAATGGTTAGCTGATGAATCTCAAATGCATTCAGTCACGGCATTATCCGGCTCGGGCCCCGCGTATATTTTCTTAATGATAGCCGCGATGGAAGCGGCAGCGATGAAACAAGGCATGGCAGCAGGGACGGCTAGAAAACTCGCTGCTCAAACTGTCTTGGGTGCGGCGCAAATGGTCTTGGATAGTGAGGTTTCCCCTAGTCAGCTGAAGAAAAATGTCATGTCTCCAGGTGGCACCACAGAACGAGCCATACAGGTATTCGAGCAAAGTGATTTATCGGGAATTGTGGAAAAAGCCATGCAAGCGGCAGCTGATCGCTCTGAAGAACTGGCCGAAATTTTAAGTGGTGATAAATCATAACAATAATTGGGTGATTGAATGCGCATAAACCTCTTGTTAACCGGTCATGAATTAATGACCGGCGATACCCTCGATAGTAACTCTGCCATGATTGCTCAGCTGTGTTTCGATCAAGGTATCCAAATTGCTGTCAAAAGTACCATTCCTGATGATATGCCTTTATTAATCAGTGAAATCGAGCGCTTAAGCCAAGGTGCAGAGGTATTAATTGTCAACGGTGGTCTTGGTCCAACCTCTGATGATCTGACCGCAGAAGCTTTGTCGAAAGTTGTTGGTAGACCTTTGGCGGTTCATCCCGAGGCGATGGCGCATCTGCAAGCCTGGTCAGTGAGACGAAACTATGCGCTTAGCGAAGCAAATAATAAACAGGCTTTGTTACCCCAAGATATTGAGTTAGTTGCTAACGAATTAGGCTCCGCGGTCGGTTTTAAAATAACCCATAATGCCTGTTTGATTATTTGCACACCTGGCGTGCCGCATGAATTAAACACCATGATGGTGAATGAAATATTGCCTGAATTGGGTTCGATGTTACCCGAGAATATTCAGCCGAAGCGCGTCAGATATCGCATTTTTGGCTACGGTGAATCTAATCTACAACAAGCGATACATGAACAATACCCAGACTGGCCTGAGCAAGTTGAGCTGGGTTTTCGAGCGTCGATGCCTTTGCTTGAACTAAAATTAAAGGTCGATCGAAAACAAGATCATGCTTTATTGGATGTTTGGAAGTCTAAGGTAGAGCAATTATTAGGCGCGCATATTGTTACTCAAGATGATAGCAGTCTGGCTGAAGTCGTTGTGAAGCTCTTAGCTGAACGTAAACTTAAAGTGACCTGTGCCGAATCGTGTACCGGAGGTAAAATTGCTTCATTGATTACCGAAGTGAGTGGTTCGTCTAAGGTCTTTGAAGCCGGTTTTGTGACCTACGCCAATCATATCAAAACCAGTGTGCTTGGCGTTTCTAAAGAGATATTAAATGCTCATGGCGCAGTTAGTGAAGCTGTGGTAGAGCAAATGTTGAAAGGCGCTTTAAAGGCAAGTAAAGCTGATTTAGGTGTTTCGGTGTCAGGTATTGCGGGGCCTTCCGGTGGTAGCGATGATAAGCCTGTCGGAACGGTTTGGCTTGCATGGGGAAGCAAAGAAAAAGTCCGCACTCATCAATTCTATTTTCCCGGAAGCCGTTTATTCTTCCAGAAAATAGTGTCAGCACTGGCTTTAGATTTATTAAGGAGAGAGTTGCTTGATATTGATGAAAAGGCGGATTACTTCCAAACACGTCGCTATCGTTCTAAGTCATGATTTTTATAAATACTACTCTGAATAGAATAAATCAGGTCGGTTATGTCAAAAGCCAATAAGGTAAAATGACCTTATTAAATGTTCAAATGCTGCAAGTAAAAACCAACGAAGAACCTAGCATAAGTACCTGAGGTGTCACTACTTTGTTCAAGTGATATTGCGCATAAGTTTGTCCGTTTGAATATTTATAGGTTCATGTGAGCTTAGTAATAAATGCAGAAATGGATATTCCATTAGTAACAAGGTAAGTCATTCCTGCGCAGGCAGGGATCCAATGTTTGAGCTATTCGAGGTGGAGATGTGGTAATCTGACAGGTGATTCAACGACTAAGACAATGGATTGCCGCGGGCGGCAATGACGCGTGTGTGGACATGTCTGACAGATGAAATTTGGTAAGTCTATATCTGAAGTAAAGCTTACTTCTTGAGTTTCGTTGATCTGGGCTTTTCAGCATACATAAAAAAGCCCACTATTAGCGGGCTTTAAATAATTTATTTTTTATATCGAAGCAGAGCAGGAAAGTGCTGTTTTACTTTCTTTAATCATTAGTAGTTGCTCTTCCTTAGCAGCGTTTAATGCTCTTTTGTATATGCTTTTTTTATCCGCAGCCTTAGCATTGTGTGCGAAATCAGATAGAGGTGATACGTTATTTGAGTTTCGAACTTTCATGTACTTCCTCCTGTTTAAGCAATGTGTTCTTTAAAGAATCTGGAGTGTATTGCTCGGGTATGTGATTGTCAATATCGTCAATATTAAGCTTAAAGCTTACATCATCAGCTTTTAAGTCTTTTAATAGTACCTAAATTCTGCATAGGGTAACTTTAGAAAGGAGAAAAAGGTAAACCACTTCAATCAGTTAACGGCAATTAACAACTAAAGTAGATTCACCTTTTTCATGACTCAGAATACTTCAAATCGCGCTCGTAAACCAGCCAGAAAAATAGATTTTCAACACACTGCGAAGGGTCTGACTAGCCAAGCCGGTGTGGTCGAAGACGGCAGTGTAAGTTACCCCGCCTGTGGTTCGCCGCAGGGCGGTGTAATTAGCCCATTGATTGCGAATATATTTCTGCATCATGTCTTGGATAAATGGTTCGTAAAACAGGTACAGCCTAAACTCCAGGGTAGAAGTTTTCTGGTAAGATTTGCCGATGATTTCATCTTGGGTTGTGAAGTGGAAGCAGATGCACGCAAGATTATGCGCGTACTGCCAAAACGATTTGGCAAGTATGGTTTAACGATCCATCCAGACAAAAGCAAAAGGGTACATTTTCGCTGGCCAAGCCGTTACTCGAAAAAGAGTAATACAGGCACGTTCGACTTTCTTGGTTTCACCCATTACTGGGGGCGATCAAGAAATGGGAACTGGGTTGTTAAGCGACAGACGATGAGGAAACGCCAAGCGAGAGCGATGCGGAGTATTTATATTTATTGTCGTGAAAACAGGCACGAATCCGTGATGACGCAGTTAAAAGGACTGAACGTAAAATTGCGAGGCATTTACAACTATTATGGTATACGCTGTAATTACAGAGCGTTGTGGATGATCTATCAGCATGTACGAGCGTGTTGGCGTTAGTTGCTATTTCATCGGAAACTTTTGCTTCTGGTGAAGCACTCTCATAACACGAATTACGCTATGATCAACCCAATAAGATACGATCATTGATACTTCGGGAATAATCAGTAATCGACCTCTTATACCTTCGCGCTCAACACCCATTAGTGGTTGGTGAAGTAAGTTTTCGACTTTTAATTCAATAATCTCATCTGTTTTTTCTGCGGCTATGGGATTAAAGTTATAAAGAAATTCGAATATCTTTTCACGGTCGTTTAAAGATTCTTCTTCCCAGTAAATCTCCATTCAACCCCTGCCACGTATTTTAGCTTTTCGTTCTGCCATTCTAGATTTAGCATGTCCATTCTCAATAAAAGTAGATTTTCCAACATCAAATTTTTCAAAAGCTAAATTTATTTGTTCAGTTAGCCATGTATCATGAGATAAGGCTTTACGTTGTTGCTCAGCAAGTTGCTCTGCGAGATCTCGACAAGCATCACTAAGTGTGCGACCCTGACTTTCAGTCATTTGTTGGGCTAGGCGTTTAGTTTCTTCATCAATACGAAATTGAACTCTAGTGTCCATAAAAAATGCCTTGGTTTGTGTGTTCACAAATGTTAGCACGCGACAACTAACAAGGCAATCTTGCGGAACTCCGTGAGTTGTCACCTTGTTTGCAAAAATACGCAAACAAGCCGCCATCACACTCCGTCGCGCAAATTGCGGCGTTATGCTCACCAAATAGTATCAAGCATTTCACTTGAAATTAGGTTTTGGTCGGCAGTTACCAGTCTCGCATTGTGAATAATTGAAGTTGCCGCAATTATCCTATCAGCAGGATCGTTGTTAATTTCTGAGCTAAAATTAACCGACAATTCAGCAATTTCTGGAGATATCAGTTTTACCGAAATATTCCGAGATTGAAGAAACAAATTGATAAAATTAGCAGCAGTTGTACCAACCTCAATTCTGTTTTTTTTGATGAGCATTGATATTTCCCAAATAGAAATATCTGAAATTATTAGTGCATTGTTTTCATCGGCATTGTTAATTGCATCCATTGCAGGTTTAGTAATACTTTTAGGGTCAAGCGCATCCCAAATAATTGCACAGGTATCCATTAATATCATGTCAATACATCCCAGTCAGCTTCAACCGGCGAAGCAATATCATGTATTTTTGCATTTTTAGATAATACATCTAATTTTTGTTTAGCTTGTTGTTTTTGGTTTTTTGGCGGTGTTATAGTTGCCAATAGTTTACCGTTAGAGGTGACTGAAATTTGTTCGCCAGAGTTGGCTACTTCCAGATACTTCAAAAGATTAGCTCTAAACTCACTAATGTTAATTGTTTGCATAGCCATTTACCCAAAACAAAGTGGTACAAAATGATTGTACAATTGTATTCTAAACAAAAAAGCATTACAAGGCGTTCAAATGGATTCAGTAATATTGCCACCAGCCCAGTTAACGC
>TARA_R110001592_G_scaffold76503_2_pt1 | contig 53372 bp, 46 predicted proteins | sample TARA_R110001592 | Tara Oceans TARA_R110001592 (sample SAMEA4398387) | marine metagenome | biome: Polar Biome; feature: [SRF] surface water layer (ENVO:00010504); material: water (ENVO:00002006), including particulate matter (ENVO:01000060) such as... | depth 5 m | reverse complement strand
ACGGTGCTGTTCACGCGGTTCCTCAAATTCAATCCCATTGACCCCAAATGGCCGGATCGTGATCGGTTCATCTTGTCGGCGGGGCATGGCTCGATGCTGCTGTATGCACTGTTGCATCTGAGCGGCTATCCCGACATGACGATGGAAGAAATTAAGAATTTCCGCCAGCTCGATGCCAAGACCGCCGGTCACCCGGAATATGGTCACGCGACCGGCATCGAGACGACGACCGGTCCACTCGGCCAGGGTCTTGCGAATGCGGTCGGTATGGCGCTGGCAGAACGCATGATGAATGCGCGCTACGGTGATCCGTTGGTTGATCACTATACATATGTGATTGCCGGTGACGGTTGCCTGATGGAAGGCATCAGTCATGAAGCGATCTCCATGGCGGGGCACCTTGGGCTATCGAAGTTGATTGTGTTGTTCGATGACAACGGCATCTCGATTGACGGCAGCACCGACATGGCGGTCTCTGATGACCAACTCGCACGTTTTGCGGCAAGCAACTGGCATGTGCAAGCGGTTGACGGCCAAGATATGGATGCCGTCGCAGCTGCCATTGAGGCCGCGCAAAAATCCGACAAGCCGTCGATGATCGCGTGCAAAACGACCATCGGTTTCGGTGCGCCGACCAAAGCCGGCACGGCGTCGACGCATGGTGCCCCCTTGGGCCCGGATGAAATCGCCGGTGCACGTAAAGCGCTGGGTTGGGATGCGGCGCCGTTTGAAGTGCCGACCGATGTTCTGGAAGCTTGGCGTGCCGCAGCGACAAAAAGTAACGACGACTATGAAGATTGGCAGGTCCGTCTTGCCGACAGCCCGTTGAAGGCTGAATTTATCCGTACATCCAACGGCGTCTTGCCCGCCGGCGTCAACGACGCTGTGATTGCGCACAAAAAACGCGTGTCTGAAGAAAAGCCGAAGTGGGCGACCCGGGCTGCCAGCGGTGAAGCGTTGAAAGTTTTGACGCCGGTGATCCCGGAATTGATTTCGGGTTCCGCTGACTTGACCGGTTCCAACAACACCGTGACGCCGGATACGGATTCCCTGACGCCGACGCATTTTGGCGGTCGCTACATTCACTATGGCGTGCGTGAGCACGGCATGGCTGCCGCCATGAACGGTATAGCTCTGCATCAGGGCTTGATCCCGCTCAGCGGCACGTTCTTGGTGTTCGCCGATTATATGCGCGGCGCGATGCGGCTGTCGGCGCTGATGGGCAAGCGCGTGATGTACGTGTTGACCCATGACAGCATCGGTCTCGGTGAAGACGGCCCAACCCACCAGCCGGTGGAAACGCTGGCCTCATTGCGCGCCATGCCGAACTTCCTGACATTCCGGCCCTGTGATGGGGTCGAGGCCGTGGAATGCTGGCAGATCGCAATTGAGAATGATAAGGGCCCATCCGGTTTGGCATTGTCGCGGCAAGGTGTGCCGACGCTGCGCACCGAGCATACGGATGAAAACTTATCTGCGCGCGGTGCCTATGTGTTGGCTGATGCGGCTGCGGGTGAGCGTAAAGTTACGTTGCTGGCGACAGGCTCTGAAGTGCAGCTTGCGATGGCCGCACGCGAGGCGCTCGAGGCTGACGGAGTCGGCACCGCTGTAGTGTCGATGCCGTGCCAGGAATTATTTGACCGCCAAGAGGTCGGTTACCGCCAAAAGGTTTTGGGCAAAGGTACTGTGCGCGTCGCCGTTGAAGCCGCGGTGCGGTTCGGCTGGGATAAGTACCTGGGCCCGGAAGGCGGCTTTGTCGGCATGGACAGCTTCGGCGCTTCGGCGCCGGCGGGTCAACTTTATGAAAAATTCGGCATCACCGCCGACGCCGTTGTCGCTGAGGCACGCCGTCGGCTCGGGTGATGAGACACATATCGATTGGAGGATGAGGCTATGAACCATCAAGAACTGAACGAAACCGCTGTCGCCATGGTCGCTGACCACAAGGGTCTGTTGGCTGCCGACGAAAGTACCGGCACCATGGGCAAGCGTATGGATTCAATCGGTGTCGAAAATACCGAACAGAACCGTCGCGATTATCGCGAGTTTATGTTCCGCGCACCGGGGGTCGGCGATTATATTTCCGGCGTCATCTTGTTTGACGAGACGATCCGTCAAAACGCCGCCGACGGCACGCCGCTGGTTAAAATCATGCAAGATACCGGTATCATTCCGGGCATTAAAGTCGATGCCGGCGCGAAGCCGCTGCCGGGCTCGCCGGGTGAGACCATCACCGAAGGCCTCGACGGTCTGCCGGCACGGGTCGATGAGTATTATGCAATGGGTGCCCGGTTTGCGAAGTGGCGCGCAGTCATCGACATCTCCGACGATGCACCGACCTCGCATGCGATCCACACCAACGCCCACGCTTTGGGGCGCTATGCGAAAATCTGCCAAGAAGGTGGCCTGTGCCCGATCATCGAGCCGGAAGTCCTGATGGACGGCGCCCACGACATCGAGACTTGCCAGGAAATCACCGAGGGTGTGCTGAACGCCGTATTCGGCGAGCTTTATGCTCAAGAAGTGATGTTAGAAGGTATGATCTTGAAGCCGAACATGGTCATCGCCGGTAAAAAGTGCCCGACCCAAGCGGGTCACCAGCAAGTTGCCGATATGACCGTGCAAACGCTGAAGCGTTGTGTCCCGGCTGCGGTGCCCGGCATCATGTTCTTGTCCGGCGGTCAGTCCGAAGAAGACGCCACCGTACACTTGAATTTGATGAACGCGGGCTACGATCTGCCGTGGAGACTCAGCTTCTCGTATGGGCGTGCATTGCAGGCGAGTGCGCTCAGCACCTGGAGTGGTAAAGCCGACAACGTCGCCGCCGCGCAAGCCGCGTTTATCGAGCGTGCGGCTGCCAACAGCAAAGCCTGCGCCGGCACCTATAGCAAATAGGCGGCAAATAGGCGTAAACACGGGGCACCGGACACATGGTCAAAATCGCACCTTCTATTTTGTCGGCGGATTTCGCGCGTTTGGGCGAAGAGCTCCGTGCCATTGATGACGCCGGGTGCGATTACATCCATGTCGATGTCATGGACGGGCATTTCGTCCCCAATCTGACGTTCGGTCCACCGGTGATTTCCAAGCTAAGGCCACACACGCAAAAGCCGTTTGACGTGCACCTGATGATCAATCCGGCGCAGCCGTTTCTCGAAGAGTATGCGAATGCCGGCGCCGACATCATCACCGTGCACGCCGAAGCTGATAAGCATTTGGATCGCTCGTTACAAGTTATCCGAAGCCTTGGCAAAAAAGCCGGTGTGTCGCTTAATCCTGCGACGCCCGAAGGGGTGTTGCAGTACGTTATGGACAAGGTCGATCTGATCTTGGTGATGAGCGTTAACCCTGGCTTCGGCGGGCAAAGCTTTATTCCTGAACAGTTGGAAAAAATCCGCAATATCCGCAAGATGATCGGCGACCGCCCGATTGAGCTTGAGGTTGATGGCGGCGTTAATGTCGACACCATCAAAGACGTGGTCGCGGCTGGGGCCGATGTCTTGGTTGCCGGCAGTGCGGTGTTTAAGGGTGACGATTACGCTGCCACCATCGGCGCGTTGCGCGCTGCGATCTAATCGCCCTGCAACACCGCCGTTGCGGAATAGATATCGGTCGGCGTCGCCGCCAGATCGAACAGAATTTTTACACTGACTGCCAGCACCATCAGTGCCAGAAGGCCGCGTAATTGCTCGCCCTTTAAGACTGCACCCAAGCGCGCACCGACCTGTGCACCGATGACCCCGCCGAAAATCAACACCAGGGCCAGCACAATGTCGACGGTCTGATTTTGCACCGATTGTAAAATCGTCACGTTGGCGGTTACGAAAATGATCTGGAACAGTGACGTGCCGACAACGACGACCGTCGGCATCCTCAGCAGATAGATCATCGCCGGCACCATGACGAAGCCACCGCCGACCCCCATGATTGCCGACAAGATGCCGACGAAAACGCCGACGCCCAGCGGCATCAGCACACTGATGTATAAGCGCGAACGGCGGAAATGCATTTTTAACGGCAGCGCATGGGTCCAATTTCGCGCGCGTTTTTTCTTGGGTTTTGCGGCGCCGGTTGAAATTATCGCCTGAACCGCTTCAATCAGCATCAAGCCGCCGATGATGCCCAAAAATACCACGTAACAAACCTGCACGACGAAATCGACTTGGCCGATTTGTTTGAGCAAAGAGAACAAACCAACGCCGAGTGTTGAGCCGATAAGGCCGCCGATCAGCAGCACGATGCCCATCTTTAAATCGACATTGCCGCGTCGCCAATGGGCGAGCACACCCGAAATCGAGGCCGCCACGATTTGGTTGGCACCGGTCGCCACCGCGACTCCCGGCGGCACACCGATGAACATCAACAGTGGTGTCATCAAGAATCCGCCGCCGACACCAAAGATGCCGGACAGCACACCGATTCCACTCCCGATCCCGAGAATCACAAAAACGTTTGCCGACAATTCGGCAATCGGAAGATAGATATTCATGAATTACCTAATCGCGATGACAGCTTAATATGGCCGTCATAAATAACATTACGTGATGTGTTCGATATCGTCCTCGGACAGGCTGCCTGGAACGATGGTCACCGGAACACGCAGCCGGCCGGCCATTTTCTCAACCAAGTAGGTGACAAGCGGCCCCGGGCCTTCGGCGTTCGACGATGCGCCCAACACCAAAAGTGAGATGCCGTCTTCTTCCGAGATCAATTTGACGACCTCTTCGCGGATTTTGCCTTCGCGGATGTACAACACCGGCAGATGACCGGTGCGCTTTTGCACGACCGAGGCGACGACGTTGAGCATTTCCTCGGCCTCTTCGCGGGCTTCTTCGCGCATCCGTTCCCCGACCGCCATCCAGTGTTGAAACTCGGCCGGCTGAACGACATACAAAAGCGCCACACGCCCGTTGGTGTTGGTGGCGCGGCGGCAGGCGAACTGCAGGGCTGCAGCAAATTCCTCGGAATCGTCGACGACGCACAGGAACGTACGACCGCTCGGCTTGCGCTCTGTATTGCCGGTCTCTTCTGCCTCTTTTGGCGCCCCGTTGGTCGGCTGATCGATGTCGCTCATGCTTATCTCCTCCTAAACGCGGCGTTCGCTAACCATCCTGCCGCACAAGCGATGATCACTGCAACGATCCCGTAGAGGAATGACTGTTTATGGGCGAAATTGAAAACTTCCGCTTCGATACCGAATTTGCGAACGTTCAGCAGCGTTGTCGTGGTCGCAACGATTTCCTGATCACGCACAAGATATGTTTCGATCCCAAATGTGCCGACGGAAACGTTGGCGGGGAAATTCACGTGGGTGCGAAACAATACGTTGTCGACAAACAGAATTTCTTCGGGCGCTTCGCTGTACAGCCGGTTTTTGATCTTGTTTCGTATCAGCGCGTCGCGATACGCGATGGCCTTTGTCGGATCGGCATTTTCGTCAGCGGGCGTGAGTGTCAGGTCGGCCAGACCGATTTGGTTGATGTCGCGGTCTTCATATGACAGCAATTCTTCGATCGGCTTGTTTGAGGCCACCCAATAATACGACGGGACGTCTTCGAAGACCATTTGTTCGGTATTGACCCAAACACCCAAGACACGATCCTTGCGGCGCACGGTTTGCGTTTCCCAGGGGCCGCGTGCGACGACGATGATATCGCCTTCGCCTTGCTTCGCGCCAAACAGCAATAAATCGGCGCCGGCAAAGCCTGTCGTGATCCGCACGATCGGCGACGACAGGTCGACAACAAGATCCTTACTTTGTGCGACCGAACTGCCGACGATGCCCAGCAAAAGTAGGCACGCCGTCCAATTCATAATACGCCTCAGCTTAAAGCGCGTGATCATGATCAGTGTCCTCTCGTGCCGATGCTGTAGATGTCACTTGGGGTGACCACCAGGTCAAACGTCAGTTTTAAGCAGACCATAATAACGATGAGCGCCAGCAGACTGCGCAAATGTTCGCCTTGCATGCGGCTGCCGAAGCGTGCACCGATCTGCGCGCCGATGACACCACCGATCAACAGCAGTAACGCCAACACGATGTCGACGGTTTGGTTTGATACCGATTGTAGCACCGTTACGTTTGCGGTCACGAAGATGATTTGAAAAAGCGATGTGCCGACGACGACGGCGGTCGGCATGCCGAGCAGATAAATCATCGCCGGCACCATCACAAAACCACCGCCGACACCCATGATCGCCGATAGAATGCCGACCACGATGCCGATCAAGATCGGCAGCACGGCGCTGATATAAAGTCTGGATTTGCGGAACCGCATTTTGAACGGCAAGCCGTGCATCCAGTTATGAGAATGCGAACGCTTGGGCTTACGTTTGTTGCGTTGGCGAATGGCGTTGAGGCTTTCAATCAGCATTAAGCTGCCGATGACGCCCAAGAATACCACGTAAGACAGTTTGATCACCAAGTCGATCTGGCCAAGGCCCTTTAAGAACGTGAATAGCCAAACCCCGAAGGTCGAGCCGATCACACCACCGATCAGCAGCAGGACCCCCATTTTGAAATCGACGTTGCCGCGCCGCCAATGGGCGAGCACGCCGGAGACCGAACTGGCGACGATCTGGTTTGCCTCAGTCGCGACCGCGACGGCAGGGGGGATACCAATGAAGATGAGGAGGGGGGTCATGAGAAACCCGCCGCCGACACCGAACAAACCGGACAAAAAACCGACGCCGCCACCCATTCCCAAAATGAGAAAGATGTTCACCGACATTTCGGCGATCGGTAGATAGATCTGCATGTGGGCGGCAGCTCCGACCGGGCAGCCACGCTGAAAACTGCGTGCAAGTGAAAAAATATAACGTGTTCAAGCTTTTAGGCCACGTATGTGAAAATGTCAACGATGCGCGCAGCTACATGAGAAATTCGCAACCATAATGCGTCAAATTCAAGCAGATGAAATAACCCGTTTACGATTTATCCACCTCTTTTGGGCGTAAATATGGTTGAATGGCCATAAGTTAACTGCGTTACCGATGGGGAAACGTGAATGCGTTCGAAGCCGACACCGGAGACGGCGCCGTCAAGTATTGAGCTAAGCCAACTCGAACGGGTGCTGAGCGAGCGAACGGATGATTTAAGCCGGGCCATCATGCAACAGCGTGACGTCGAGGGGCAACTGCGCCTGTTGGTCGAAGTCATTCGTAACCTTTCGATCGGTGTTGTGGTCATGGACGCAGATTTCTGCGTGACCTCGGTCAACGAAGCGTATTGCGCGATCTCGGGGAAAACCGAAACTGAAATTTTGGGCGAACGCCCGCCGTTCGAAGCCTTGATAAAAGCTGATCCCGAGGTCTATGACGCGGCATTAGAATCACTGCGACTGAATGGTGTGTGGGAGTCCGAATTGTGGTGCACATCGGACTATGATGAAAAGTTTGCGATTCATATCTCCATCACCAGCATCATCGATCAGACCGGCAGGCTGAGCCAATACGGCGCCATCATCAGCGATATCACACAGCGCAAAAAAGATGAAGAACACATCCGCTATCAAGCCAACTTCGATACTCTAACCGGGTTGCCCAATCGTGCGCTGTTTGTTGATCGCTTGGAGCAGTCTTTGGCGGCGATGGCGCGTGCCGATAGTAAGCTTGCGCTTTTGTTCATTGATTTGGACGGCTTTAAACTGGTCAACGACACATTAGGTCATGACAAGGGCGATGACTTGCTATGCGAAGCCGGAACGCGCATTGCGTCGTGCACGCGGGGCGGTGATACGGTTGCGAGGCTCGGCGGGGATGAGTTTACAGTGATCATGCCAAACCTACACGATGCCCGCGACGCACCCGTGGTCGCGCAGCGAATTTTGGACGCACTGACCAAGCCGTTTGTATTGGGCGGGACAGAGTCATTTGTTTCAGGCAGTATCGGCATCACGATTTTTCCAGATGATGCAAAATTGTCCGGCGACTTATTGAAAAATGCCGACGCTGCAATGTATCGCGCCAAATATCTCGGCAAGGCCAATTATCAATTCTTTACCGCCGACCTGAATGAGCAGGTGGTCGAACGCTTGGGCATTAAAAACGGTCTGGTGAAGGCGCTCGAGCGCAAAGAGTTCAAACTTTACTATCAGCCGAAATTGAGCCTGAGCTCGGGTAATTTTGAAAGCGTTGAAGCGCTAATGCGCTGGGACTCGCCTGATCTCGGCATGGTGCCGCCTGCGCGATTCATCCCGGTCTTGGAAGAAACCGGTATGGTGGTCGAAGTCGGCGCCTGGGCTATTCAAACCGCGTGTGCACAGCATCAGAAATGGGTTGATGCAGGGCTCGGGCAAAAACGCATGGCGGTGAACTTGTCTGCCCGCCAACTCCGTGAATTGTCCTTTGTTTCGGTGTTGCAGAACATCCTTCAAGATTCTGGCATGAGTCCGGAGTGGCTGGAGATCGAAATCACGGAAACCATGCTGATGTCGGATACCGAGTCTGCGGTTATGTCACTCAACGTGCTGCATGACATGGGCATCCACGTCGCTATGGATGACTTTGGTACCGGGTACTCGTCGTTGAGTTATCTTAAACGCTTTCCCATCGACACCATTAAGATTGATCAGGCATTTGTTGCTGAAATTACGTCCAGAAGCGACGATGCGGAGATCATTCGCACCATCATCAATATGGGCAAAACCTTAAATCGCCAAGTTATCGCCGAAGGCGTAGAGACTGAGGCGCAGCTTGCGTTGTTGCAAGAGTATGGTTGCGATCATATCCAGGGTTATCTTTTGAGCAGGCCGATCCCAGGTGATGCATTGGCTGAGTTTTTTCGTGCGCACACAGACTGAACTTACCGACGACGATGATATCGGCCTCCGATCCGGCGCGGAAGAAGACGCTTGGACGGTTGAAGCGGATAGTCCGACATCTCGATTTCCGCTTTTGGTGCGTTTTGGCATCATCGTTGCCAGCTGCGTGCTGGTATTGATTGTGTTGTTGTTGGTGGCGCCGATGTTGTTGCCGTCGTCGATGACCATCAACGCCGCCGAACGCGTGATCCGCGATCTGACCGGCCTCGAAATCAGCATCCAAGGTAATCACAGTTTTCGCATTTTGCCGTCGATGCGCCTGACAGCAGAGAATATCTTGGGCACGTCATCCGACAAAAGCACCGTGCAGGCATCTGCCGCTCGCCTTGATCTTGAGTTAAGCGCCCTCGGTATTCTGACCGGCAGTGTCGATGTCGAAAGTATTTATCTGCAAAGCCCGAACGTGCGTGTGCAGACCGGCCACAGTATGGTCTATGACGCGGATACACCCCGTGATTTCGACCGCACGTGGGGCTGGTGGCGCGACATGACTTTGCAGAGTGTGCGCATCGAAAACGCCCGCGTGCAATTTGAACGCGCCGGCAGCGAGCATCACATAACCCTCGAAGATTTCACGCTAACCGATGTCGCGCCCAGCGGGGAGGAAGCCGCTGACGGCATCGCCCTTGAAGGGGTAGGGATGTTGAACGGGCAATCTGTTTTAGTCCGTGCCTCAGGTGCTGATCCGCAACTTTTGGTATCCGGTAACCGTTGGCCGGTGCGCGCACGTATGCGCGCGGCGCTGCTCAGCGTCGGTTTTGAAGGTGCTTTGTCGATGCGCCAAAGCCTATTGGGCGAGGGCGATCTGCGGGTCGACGCCAACGATATGTCGGCGTTGAACGCTTGGTTGGGCCCAATCTTACCGGCGAGACCGGGCAGTGCGCTGAAACTCGCGACAAAGTTTTCCGTGATAGAGGAAGGTGTCGAACTATCCGCACTGCAACTCAATATAGGTGAAACACAGCTCACCGGTGACGTGCGGATTACCCGCGATGAGCAAGGTGCCGCAGTCATCGACGGTCGCGTGCGTGCTCAAACGCTCGACCTCGGTGGTATGACCGATGATGCTGCGAACAGTGACATCCAGCCGGGATGGATAACGGCAGGTATCCCGGCTGGACGCATGGAACTCAGCTGGCGGCGGCTGTTATGGCGCGATGTCGAGATCGGGGCGGGCAATGCCGTGCTGAGCCGAATTCCCGGCACCGGTCGTATGGAACTCGCGCTAAATGATAGTGTCGCCTATGGCGGCGTGGTGCGTGGTAAGGTGACGCTTGATAATTCCGAAGGTATGCGCGCGCTCAATGGCACGTTGCGCGCAATCGATGTTGAGCTCGGCCCATTTTTGGCGACGGATCGCAGTGGTGCTCTGCCGCCACTCAGCGGGCAGGCGTCGCTTGAGGTAAAGCTGTTTTCCGTTGGTGGAACTGAACGCGAACTGATGCAGGCATTGAACGGTACTGCCGAATTGATTGTTCGTGGCGGTGTGTTGGCGATGTCTGACTTGGTCGCCGGGCTGGCGCCGGAACAAGGTGATAAGATTGCGTTCCAAACCTTGAATGGGCGCTTTCGGATCGCGCAGGGGGTCGCGATGAGTGATGATTTGATTTTACGCGCACCAGGCCTCAGCTTAGTCGGTAAAGGGCAAGTTGATCTTGCTGATTGGACGGTCGACGTCAATATCGGTCGCCTTGGGGGTGACGACGGCCCCTTGAAACGGTTCCGCGTTTCCGGTCCGGCGCTTCAGGTTAACGTCGAAGCGATCAACTAAACGGGGTGTATTAATGGTCGAAATCTTAAGCCTTTTGGCGGCTGCCGTGCTGGCGGTTGTGATATCGACTCGTCTTGGGTTGGGCTCTGTGCTGGGCTATTTGGCCGCCGGCGCACTCATTGGGCCGTTCGGCCTTGGTTTGATCTCGGATGCAGAAAACATGCGCCACATCGGTGAATTCGGTGTGGTGTTTTTGCTGTTTATGATCGGGATCGAGATGAAGCCGCAGCGGCTTTTGGTGATGCGTCATCTGGTGTTCGGGTTGGGTGGTCTGCAGGTTGTGTTGAGTGGTATCGCGTTGGCGGCACTGGCACACTGGGCTTTGGCGCTGTCGTATCAGACCGCATTGGTGGTCGGCTTCGGATTGGCGCTATCATCGACTGCATTCGGTGTGCAGTTGCTGTCGGATCGTAACGAGCTGACCAGTCACTATGGCCGCAACAGCTTTGCGATCCTGTTGTTCCAAGACCTTGCCGTGGTGCCGTTGCTGGTGTTGTTGCCGTTGTTGGCACTGAGCGAGATCACCGTGACGGCGTCGATGGGGCTTGCCGTGCTGCAGGCGGTTGCGATCATCGCCGGTGTGCTGCTGATCGGGCGTTTTGCGATTGGCCCGGTGATGCACGTCATCGCCAAGGCCGGGAACAATGATACATTTGTCGCGATGGCGTTGTTGCTGGTGTTGGGGTTTGCCTGGGGCATGGAATACGTCGGCTTGTCGCTGGCAATGGGGGCGTTTATCGCCGGCGTATTGCTGGCGGATTCCCAATACCGTCATCAGATCGAAGCCGACATGCTGCCGTTTCGTGGCTTGTTGCTCGGGCTGTTTTTTATGAGCGTCGGGATGAGCTTGAACCCTGTGCCGGTGCTTGAAAATGCCGGCTTGGTGTTGGGCGGTACGGCGCTGCTGCTCGTTCTCAAAGCGGTGATGATTATCGGCCTATCGAGATTGTGGGGTATGCCGCTTGATGTCGGTATACGCTCCGGTTTCTTGCTGTCACAAGCGGGTGAGTTTGGCTTTGTGCTGTTCACCTTGGCTGCCGTGCATGGCGTTCTGCCAGATGAAATGTTGGATCCGTTGATCGCGGTGATCGTGCTGTCGATGGCGGCAACACCCCTGATGGTTTGGGTTGGCAATCGTCTGGCGTTGCGCGTCAATACGATTGCCCCTGACGCCGTGCACATCGATGTCGCGGCCAGTGAACGCCCAGTGCTGATTGCAGGCTTCGGCCGTGTCGGCGAGACGGTCGCTAATATGTTGAGTGCCGCCGATGTGCCCTACGTCGCCATTGATGCCGATGCGGACTGTGTGAATGCGGCGCGCAGGCGCGGCTATCACGTGGTGTTCGGGGTTGCGTCCCGACCGGAAATTCTGCGCACAGTCGGTGCCGAGCATGCACGCCTGATTGTCGTCACGCTGGACGATCCAAAGGCCGCAGAGGGCATGGTGCGTGCGGCCAGACGGCTTTATCCGCACGTCCCGGTTCATGTGCGCGCACGGGATTGGGAAGTTGCTGACACGCTGACCGAGATCGGCGCCGAGCACGCGATGCCCGAAGTCGTCGAGGCGAGCTTGCGTTTGGGCGCCGCAGCCCTTGAAGCAGCGGGCGTTGACGAAGATCGCCGGCGCGCGCTTTTCGAGGACCTAAGTGCGGAAAACTATGCGAAAATGCGCGGTTTTCGAAAATAACCTCTGCCGCGTGAGACCTCGTTCAGCCGTGATTCACTGAATCTTAACCATGCTTAACCATTATTAGGTCCTGATTTTGCCGCTCTGCCCGAGGGCCGCCATGGACCTTGGGATGCGGTCGGGAAGGGGAGCGTGGATATGCGCACCAAATTATTCGCCATTGCTGGTTCGGCATTATTGTTGAGTGCAGGCGCCGCGTTTGCGGACGAGAATACGGGGTCGATCGGCTTGTTGTCTGGCGGCGTCCCGCAGCCGAACGCAGTCGCATCGACCGGACAAGCGCCGATGCCGGGTGAGGGCCCGATGTCCAGCGCGAAACCAGTCGCGTACCAAGATCCGCAGCGCGGCTTTATGTTGGTCGCGCCGCCGGGTGCGCGGTTTGTCGAGCGCGAGGGCGACAATCAAATCACCATCCAATCGCGCAAGGGGTTTGCCATTAACCTGCAAACGGGGGATGCAAATCCAGCGATTACGACCTATCAAATGTTTGCGAAACTCGAAGCCGGTTACTTGGGCGAAGGCAAGCCGTGGAGCACCAAAACGTCGCAAAACGAGGCGGTGATCGCTGGCCTGCCGGCTGTTGTTGGTACCTATGATGCGGGCTCGACTCGCACCAAAGTGGTGATTGCGCGCGGCCAGAAAACCGACTTTGTGTTTATGTTTTTCGCCCCCGCCAGCAACTTCGAACAATTGCAGACCGAATTCGACTGGGTAATGACGAGCTTCCGCCCGGCACCGAGCGAGCGCCCGGCCGAAGCGCCGACACCGATTGCCGAAAACCCGACGCCTGCACCCGCTCCGCTGCGTGCCGAAGCGACACCGTCTGCGGCCCCCGCAGGTCGTCCGGCACCCGTGATGACGCAGGTTCCCGATACCGTACCCACCGGCATGCAGGTGTTTGCCGAAAGCGGGTATGGCTATCGGGTCTCCTACCCGATGGAATGGCAACTCGAAAAAGTCAGCGCGTTCACCAATGTGTTCAGTGGTAAGCTAGGCACGCCGGCATATGATGCGATTGTGTCCATGCAGAATGTGAAGCCGCATGGGGTCGCCGCCGCCGAAGCAGTGACCAATGCAGCGTTTAACGATTTGAAAACCACCCTGACCCAACAGGCGGGCGCCGTTGATATCGTCGGTGAGAAAGCGGTGACCTACGCCAAGGGCGGGTTGGTTTTAGCTGGACGTCAGTTCGTCGCTAGCTACGAACATAATGGCCGACGTTTTCGCAAATGGGCGTTGGTACTGCCACGCCCGGACGGCGAAGTCGCACACATCTGGTCGTATACCGCACCGGTTGAGCAGTTTGATACCTATCGCCCGGTCGCCGAGCAGATGCTGAATTCCCTCAAGATCGAAGGCTAAAGTCGGCGCAAAATAAACTTTGGGTTTGCCCCAAGGTGTAAGCTGGACGATCCGAGGCACCGTGCTAGAGTGCGTCCATTATGCGCTGGAATTTCCATGACATACTGTCCGCGATGTACGCGGTTTGCGTCGCGAGCTTCGTTGGCATCGGTTGCATCAGCATGTCGGGTCCCGCAAAGGCCGACGATATTGAAGCCTTGTTCAAGCATTTTGAAACCGTTGTCTTCGGCAGTGAGATTAATGACGTTGACGGCGCCACGAAAATCCAAAAATGGATAAGCCCGATCCGAGTTTCGGTGACCGCGATGCAAGGTCAAATGCTGAAAAATGATGGCGGCGGGCGCGAATTGAAGCTCAGCTATGTTCGCCCTGACCCTGCGCACGTGGCGATGATCCGCAAGCACTTGACCGAGCTTGTGAAATTAACCGGCACCACGTCGGAAAAAACCGATAAGGCAAACGGCAAGCCGGCGAATTTCATGATCCGCTTCGTGCCGCGCTTGGCCATGGGACAACCGTTTTTGGACCCCAATGTCGACCCGCAAGTTTTGGCCCGTCTCGCAGCGCCTGGCGTGTGTTATTTTGTGACGCGCGCTATTCGTTCGGGCGCGATGTTTCGTGCGCTGATCGTCGTCAATGCCGCGTTGCCGCCGGTGCAGATGGACGCGTGTTTGCTCGAAGAAATGACGCAAGCGATGGGCCTGCCCAATGACAGCGACGTGGTGACACCATCGATCTTTAATCAAGCGTCGACGCGGCGTGAATTGAGCGACAGTGATAAAATTATCCTGCGCGCCCTTTATGATCGGCGGCTTCCCGCCGGCACCCCGGCGCCGGATGCCGCAAACATTGCGCGCGACTTGCTGCGCGACTATGCGGGCGGATAAAGATGCAACGAGGCTCGGCCATGCATATCGTTCAGAACATGGTCAGGCCGGCACTCTTCGGCTTGTTGGCATCGATCTTCATTTTATTGGCGGCGCCCGAGCGCGCCATTGCGGGTGATGCCGATGCACTGAACCCGCCGCTCGACTCCTATGATGCAGCGCAGGTCGAGCGGTTCTTTATTGATGTCGCGTTGGGCCCCCGGCGTGATGCGCGTATCGTCAAATGGTCAGAAGCACCAACAGTCCGCCTTGAGACGCTGGTTGCTGATCCAGATATCGCAGACCAGCTTGTCGCCGTTGAGACACCGTTTCAGCGCTATGCTGCGTTGGCCACGCATGTCGGCATTTTGGCGTCGGAAACCGGGCTGCCGGTACGTTTGATGCTCCGTGATGTCGGTCGCGGTACAGGGGCTGAGGAGGCGGATATCGTCATCTCTATCGTGCCGCGTTTGGGGATGCGTTATCTCGACTACCCGGGCGTGCCGAAAAAGCTGCTGAGCGAACTGATGGGGCCGAGTCGCTGTTTTTTCATTATATGGCCGACCCCCGAATGGGGTATCGCGCGCGCGCAAATCGTCATCAATGCGTCGCTGGAAGATCATCACATCCATCATTGCTTTATTGAAGAGCTCACGCAGGCATTCGGATTGCCGAATGATAGCGAACGGCTTTCGCCATCCGTGTTCAACGAGACCTCGATGCAGGTCGCCTTGTCACGCTTGGACGCATTGTTTGTCCGCACCCTTTACGACCCTAATCTGCGGCCCGGGACGTTGGCCCATGATGTGAAGGCGCAACTGGGCGATTTGCTACGCCGGCAATTCTAAGGCGCCACATGTCAACTCGGTAGTCTGTAGGCGTCAGTTCATTCTGTGATGATTTGGACGTATGCCAAGATTAACTAAGTATCGGATTTGCATCTCCGTCTGGTACTAATCGTTCGTATCGCGCTGAGAGATTCTGTGAGGTGAACGTGCGTAACGCAATTTTAATGACAAGCACGTCGCCCCGATCAAAAGCACTGTCGAAGATTGTCTCAAGAAAATCGGCGGCGGCGATTAAACCCTTTTTCTGCCGCTAAGTGCATGAAAACGTTGATCTGACCGCTAACAGTTTCTTAACGTGAAATCGCTAAACCGGTATGTGGACCGTCGTCTGGATGGATGGGCGTGCTGTGTCGTCTGTTGAGTGGGCGAAATTAGCAACCTTCAGGCACAGGTTGGGCGCGAATAAGGAACCGTTCTTTGGGCGGATAAAGTTAGCATGGGCCTCGCGGATAAACTACGGGCGGCAAAACCGCAAAGGGCAGATTTGGGGTCGTTCGCCTATACACCGGGCGGCATCTTCGATTTGATCTTGGCGTCGGTGTTTATCAACATCTTGGCGTTGGCGATGCCGTTGACGCTTCTGCAGGTCTATGACCGGATCATTCCGAATTCTGCGGAAGGCACGTTGATCATGTTGATCATCGGTGTCGGCTCGGCGTTGCTGTTAGAAGCCGGTTTGCGCCAGGGTCGGTCGTATGTCAGCGGCTGGATGGGCGCGCGCTTTGAACATTTAGCCGGCGTTGCGGCGGTCGAGCGGTTGTTGAACGTGTCGATCATCGACTATGAACGCCAAGGCTCGGGCGTGCACCTTGAACGCTTCAATTCATTGGGTCCTCTTAAAGAGTTTTACGCCGGCCAAGCCATCTTGGCGCTCTGTGACTTACCCTTCGCCGTATTGTTCTTGGGTACGATGTATTATCTCGCTGGGCACTTAGTGGTGATTCCGATCGTGCTGATCATCGTTTTTGCGCTGATGGCGTTGTACGTCGGCACGAAACTGAAAAACGCTTTAGAAAGCCGGATGATGGCCGACGACCGGCGCTACAGTTTCATCATCGAAGTGCTGGGCGGTGTGCACACCGTCAAAGGCTTGGCGATGGAAGAACAAATGATCCGTCGTTACGAGCGGCTGCAAGAAACCTGCGCCACTGCCGACTATAACGTTGCCCTGCATTCGGCCTCGGCAAGCTCGACCGGTGCGCTGTTCTCGCAGTTGGTGTTGTTTGGCGTGGTCGGTTACGGCGCCACGTTTGTGATTGATGGCGTGCTCACCGTCGGTGGTTTGGCGGCGTGCACGATGTTGGCCGGGCGATCTATGCAGCCGTTGCAAAAAGCGGTGGGTATTTGGACCCGCTTTCAGTCAATCCAGTTGTCGCTGGATCGGGTGCGTCAGCTGTTCGAACTCGAAGAAGAAAAACCCGCAGGTTTGCCCGACCTGCCGCCGGTGCGCGGCGAGCTTCGCTTGGAAGGCCTGACGTTTTCGTATGGTAAAAACAAAGACGGCGAAGAAATGCAGGCGATGTTCGACGACGTTGACCTCACCATCGCATCGGGCGAGACGGTCGGCATCACCGGGTCGGGTTCTAGCGGCAAGACGACGTTGCTTTATCTCATGATGGGTGTGCTGCCGACGACGGCTGGGCGCGTCACCATCGATGGCATGGACTTGATGGATTACGACCCGTCCAGCATCCGCCGCCAGATCGCCTACCTGCCGCAAGAAGGGGTGCTGTTCAACGGCACGATCCTTGAAAACGTCACCATGTTCCGCGACGAAAAGATCGACGATGCGCTCGATGTTTCGAGGCTGCTCGGCTTGGACAGCGTGGTCGCACACATGCCGCACGGCTATGACACCACGGTTGGTGACGGCGCCGGCGACAAGCTGCCAAAGGGTATCAAGCAGCGCATCGCGATTGCCCGCGCGCTCGTCGACAAGCCGCGCGTGTTGCTGTTCGACGAGGCCAACGCCGCCATGGACAGCGCCGGCGATTCAACCCTGCGCAATCTGTTGGAGCGCCTTAAGGGGCGGGTCACGTTGGTCTTGGTGACGCCGCGCCCATCAATGCTCAACCTCGCAGATCGAATTTTTGACATCGGCGACGCCAAGTTAATCGAACGCATGCCCCAAGACGATCAGCAGGGCAATCCATTTGCACCGGCAAAGAAAGGATAACCAATCATGATAAGCAGCCTTAAAAAGCTTGAAGCTGATGATGACGATATGGAGCATTTTTCGACCCAAGCCTCAAAGCGCCTCGCCCTCAAAATGGCCCGAGAGCTTGAGCGTTTGGACGCCGAGAAGGCCGCAAGCATGCCCGAAGATCGGCAGCTTCTGTCGGTGCCGGCGGACGGCTGGCTCAGCGGTCCCGGTCGCAAGGTCAACGTTGCATAAAACATCTGTATTTGAACGAGAGGCATTTGAAGAAATAATATGAGCGGTATTCTCTCCAAAATAGAGGCGGTTGACGACGTCGACGTGGACGGCGGCGAAGCCGTTGACGCGGCGGTTGACCGTGTCTTTGGAGAGACCACGACGTCGGCTGCGCCCCCAGTGCCATCGTCATTTCCGCAAGCAGAGGGCCTCGGTACGCCGATGCCGCCTATTGGGCCTGCCAAACGTGGTGGTCCTGCCAAGCGTGGCCCATTAAAACCTGAGCCGCCAAAGGCCCGCGGCCCGCGCCCGAAGATTAAGTTAGAGCGCGATGCGCCCCCACCGGCAGCACCTCCGCCATCGCTGCCAGCCTCTGAGGCTAAAAAGCCGGCGCCGCCGAAGTTGAAAGCACCGCAGCTCTCCAGCAAAAAGAAAACGCCCGAGCCGACGAAGCCAACCTCGGCCCCGGCTTCGATTAGAAAAACGCCGTCATCGTCCCTGGCGCCTGCACGCATGCCTGAGCCGCCGAAAGACGCCGCCGATTCCAAGCGGTTGCCACCGCGTATGCGCAAGCGTTTGGAAAAGAGAAAAGAAGATGCCGCGCCCGATACTCCCGCCGTGTCGCCTTCGCCGACGCCAATTTTGCCAGATACCGTTGCAGCGCAAGCTGCTGAGCCCGGCGGCAGGCGTAAAGTCGGCATGCCTGATGCGCTGAGTCGTAAACACGAGGCTGCGCCCACGCCTCAAGCGCCGCCGCCGTCATTGCCGCCGATGCAGGGTGCGACGCCTGCGTCCGCGTCCAAAGGGGCGCCCACCATGCTGGCTGAGCGCCCGCAAACGCCGCCACCTTTGCCGCCGGCACCGCCCCATGCCGCAGGTGGTGGAGGAGACGGTGAGGGACCCGGTCGTCCGATCCCGTTGCCGCCGAGCGAGCCACCAGCGCACGAGTCCGTCGCCCTGGCGGCGCTTAAAGAAGCGACCGACCTTTCCAACTGTTTGATGCCGCTGTTGAGCGCCTTGAACTGGCGTGGCGATTTACGGCACGTCGCCGAGGCGCTGCCGCACTTCACCAATGCGTTGGACATCACCTCGATGCGCAACATCATGGCGACGCTGCATTATCAAAGTCGGCCTGTGAAGATGCGTATGGCTGGAATCGATGCGCGCCTGTTCCCTTGCTTGTTCCTCCCCGAAGACGGTGCCGCGATGATCATGCTTGGCTACGAAAAAGCCGGTATCCGCGTGTTCGACGGCGAGCTTAATCAAGAGCGTGTTATTGAGCGAAATAAGCAGCAAGGAATCGCGTATTTCTTCAGTCCTGTGGACGCCGATGAGCTGCAATCTGCACAAAGCAAAGTCGGTTGGTTCCGGGCTGTGCTAGCGCGGTTTAGAGCGCTGATTTATCAGACGCTTGGGATCACCTTTATCTTGAACATCTTGGCACTTGTGACGCCGTTGTTCGTGATGGCGGTGTACGACAAGGTGGTGGCGACCGGGTCGTTACCGACGTTGGCATTCTTTGCGGTCGGTGTCGGTATTGCGATTGGCTGCGACATGATTTTGAGGATCATTCGATCTAAGATCATGGCGTTTATCGGCGCGCGATTGGATAACATCGTCGGCATTGCGATCTTCCATAAAATCCTATTTTTGCCGCCGGCATTTACCGAGCGCGCCACAATCGGCGCACAGGTGGCGCGCATCAAAGACTTTGAAACCATCCGCGATTTCTTCACCGGGCCGATGGCGATGGTGCTGTTCGAATTGCCGTTTGTGTTCATCTTTTTGATCACCATCGCAGCGCTTGGCGGTCCGGTGGTGTTCGTGTCTTTGATTATGATGGCGTGCTTTATGATCTTAGGCCTGATCATCACACCGTTGCTGCGCAATTCCGTCAGCAAGGCGGCGCGGGCGTCCTCAAGAAAACAAGAACTGATCGTCGAGACCCTGAGCGGCATGCGCGCCGTCAAATATTGTGGCGCCGAAGCGAAGTGGATGGAGCGATTCCGTGAATATTCTGCGACCGCCGCACTGAACAGCTTCTACACCGCACAGATTTCGGCGCTGATGCAGACGGTGTCCCACGTGTTAATGATCTCGGCCGGTTTAGGCACGATTATCTTCGGCGTATTCCGCGTCATGAACGGCGATATGTCGGTGGGCGGATTGGTGGCGTCGATGATCTTGGTATGGCGGGTGTTGGCGCCGCTGCAAACCGCGTTCGTCTCGTTGACGCGTTTGACCCAGGTGAAGTCATCGATCACGCAGATCAACAATTTGATGAATATCAAAGGCGAACGCTCGCAGCATGCCATCGTCACGCCGATCAAGAAAATGGAAGGTTTTGTGACGTTTGCCCGAGTTTCGATCCGCTATAGTCCGGAAAGCGATCCGGCGTTGGTCGGTGTCAGCTTTGACCTGGAACCCGGCGAAGTGTTGTGCATCGTTGGCGGCAACGGCTCTGGTAAGTCGACGGCGTTGAAGCTTATGGCGGGCATGTACGCGCCGCAGGCGGGCTCGATCCGCATCGACAACATGGATATCCGTCAAATGGATACCGTCGAGCTGCGCCACGCGGTCGCTTATGTGCCGCAGACTGTGCAGTTCTTTTATGGCACCATCGCACAGAACCTGCGCCTGGCGCACCCGACCGCCAGCGAAGAAGACATGTATGCGGCCTGCGAAAAAGCCAGTGTCTTGGACGATGTGTTGGCGTTGTCGCAAGGCTCCGGCAAATGGAAGCGTCAAGGCTTTGACGTGCGGATCGGCGATTCCAGCTCCGGGCAAATGCCGACCAGTTTATTGCAGCGATTGAACTTGGCGCGAGGGTATTTGAAGCGGGCGCCGATTATGCTGTTCGACGAGCCCGGCAACGGTCTTGATTTCCAAGGCGATCAAGCCTTTATGCGAACGGTCGACTCGATGCGCGGCGAGACCACCATTATGATGGTCACGCACCGCCCGTCGCACCTGAAACTCGCCGACAAGATTTTATGGCTGGAATATGGTAACGTCCGTGCTTTCGGGCCGGCTGCGGAAGTGTTGAAACAAATGCCTAAGGATTTTGTGTGATGGCCGACGGCAGCGCACCCTTGACCGAACAAACGTACACCGAGCCGCCGAAAGCGCCCGGCGCCGAAAACGACGGCGGCGAGGACCGACGCAAGGTTCGTCGCGGTGACCGTCAGACGCGCTTCCTTGCGCAATCGGTGATCCTTGAAGAAGGCGGTAGCTCGGGTCTGATTCGTGGCGCAATGGTGACGATCTGTATCGTGATCGTGCTGTTTGTCGGCTGGTCGATGATAACCAACGTGGACGAGGTCGCGGTGTCGTCTGGCGAAGTGGTGCCGGCGGGTCAACTCCAGGCTCTGCAACACTTAGAAGGCGGCATCGTGCGCGAAATTCTGACCGAGGAAGGTCAGTTGGTCGAACGGGGTCAGGTGCTGGTGCGCCTAGATGAAACGGCGGCGGTGACGGAACTGCAAAAACTTAAGGCACGTCGCGCCGGTTTGGAAATCCGCTCCGAGCGTTTGCGCGCACTGGGCACCGGCGGCGTGCCGGATTGGTCGAAAGTCGGCAACCGCTATCCGAGTATGGTCAGCGACCAGCAGCGGATTTATGAAGGTTCTTTGGAAGCTTTTTTCAGCCGACAAGAAACTATTCGCAAGCAAATCCAACAGCGTCGCGCCGATCTAGAACTGACCAATGAACGCGAGCAGACGTTGGGCCGCTCCGCCGAGATATTTGCCGAAGAACTGGCGGTGCGCGAAGAGCTTTATAAAGAAGGCCTCACCTCAAAGATTGCGTATCTGGATGCGAAGCGTCAGCTCAATACGGCGCGGGGTGAGCTTGCCGATTTGCTTTCGGAGCGCGAGCGCGCATCCGAAGCAATCAAGGAATCGCAAAGCCGGTTGGATGAAATCGACACCGAATTCCGCGAGCAGGCTTTAGGCGAGCTCAGCGAAAGCGCCAACGAGTTGATCCAGGTCGAAGAGGCCATGGTCGAAGCGCAAGACCGGGTCAATCGATTGGAAGTCTTGGCGCCGGTGCGCGGCATCATCAAGGGTCTGCGCGTGCACACCGTTGGCGGCGTGATCCCGCCCGGTGAAGTGATCGCCGAACTGGTGCCGCTCGATAAGGAACTTGTGGTCGAGGCGAAAATTCAACCCCGCGACGTCGGTCATGTGCGTATCGGACAACCCGTCACCATCAAAGTGACGACCTATGATTTCGCTCGCTTCGGCGGGATTACCGGCGAGTTGAAGGATGTTTCCGCGTCGTCGTTCGTAGATGAAGAGACGGGGCCGTATTTTAAAGGCATTATCGAGCTGGATCGTAATTATGTCGGTAGTGATCGTACGCAAAATCGCGTCATGCCAGGCATGACCGTGCAGGCGGACATCAAGACCGGTAAAAAAACGCTGTTTGAATACGTGTTGAAGCCTGTCTACAGCTCGGTCTCGACCTCATTTCGCGAGCGGTAATGCCCTTGCAATCAAGGATGTCGCTATCCATCTATTCACGACTAGGCACCATCGTGCCGTACGCATATAGGCACGAAGGCTATCTTGGGAACCTCATTTAAGACTGTTAAGCCGGGCCATAATTGCTGGCAAACAGTGCATGCGCCACGCGCATCGCTGTTGGTCGACGGCGCCAATTACTATGCGGCGCTGCGTAACAGCATGCTGAAGGCGGAGCGCTCGATCTATATCGTGGGTTGGGACATCGACAGCCGCGTACGCCTGGCCGGTGATGAGCCGCCCGACGACGGTGCGCCTGAGCGCCTCCGCGATTTCTTGACATACCTTGCTCGCGAGCGGCCCGATCTGCGGGTGCACGTTTTGCTGTGGGACTTCTCGATCCTGTATGCGCTTGAACGCGAGCCGATCCCGGTTTTAAACTTGAATTGGTCGACGCCCCCTGAGATTGAGGTATGCCTAGACGATCTCGTGCCGTTGGGCGGCAGTCATCATCAAAAAATCGTCACGATCGACGATAAGGTCGCATTTTGTGGCGGGCTTGATCTGGCCATTCAGCGATGGGACACACGCGACCATATCGCGGATGATGAACGTCGGGTGAATCCGGCGGGCAAAGCGTACAAACCGTTTCATGATATTCAGTGTGTGGTCGATGGTGACGCTGCGCGTGCACTGTGTGATCTGGTTGCTGAGCGTTGGGAGAATGCGGCCTGTAAAACGCCGACGCGCGAAAGCGGTGACGGTGATCCATGGCCGGACAATGTTGAACCAGATTTCGTCGATGCACATCCGGCGATTGCGCGGACCATAGCGCCGCTCAATCGCAGTCCAGGCGTCTTTGAGGTCGAGGCGATGTATCTCGATATGATCAATGCGGCCGACAAGGTGCTGTATTTTGAAAACCAATTTTTTACGGCGGATGTCGTCGCCGAAGCGCTTGTCGAGGCCTTAAAGGCAAAGCCTGAGTTGGAGGTCATCTTGGTGACCTCGTGTGATCCACATGGCTTTTTGGAAGCCCACAGTATGGCGACGGGCCGCCAACGCTTTATGGCACGCTTCGATGCTGCCGACGTCGCGGACCGGGTGCGGTTGGTCTATCCGCGTGTCGCCAACGGCACCGAAGATGGTCAAGATGTGCTGGTCCATGCCAAAACATCGTTTGCTGACGATGTGCTGTTTCGGATCGGCTCAAGCAATCTGAACAATCGTTCCATGGGCACGGACGGCGAGTGCGATTTGGTGTTCGAGGCCACCAGTGATGCCGAAAAGCAGACTATACAAAATCTCCGCAACGATCTTTTGGCGGAACACCTGGAGATGTCGCCAGACAATGTTCAATCGGCAATTGAGCGCTGCGGCAGTCTCCGTGCGTTGATCGATGAACGTCAAGACGAGCCCCGGACGTTGAAAGTTACAGATTATATGGCCGATGCGCATGAAGGCCTTGCCAACGCTATGGAGCGCGTTGCCGATCCGGAGCGGCCGAGTGATGCGTCGCAATTTATCGGCGATATGCTGAGCGCACGACCCGCCGGATCGCCGATAAGCGGGCGATGGCTGTTGCTGATCAGCGTCGGCATCATCGCGCTTATGATTATGATCTGGCAGGTCTCGCCGTTGTCTGAATTGACTGATCCGCAGGCATTGGAGCAGGTGTTGTCGGACCTGCGCGGTGACTCTTGGGCGTATCTGATCGTGCCTTTGGGATTTATCATCGGATCGAGCTTGGTGTTTCCGATTACCGCGATGATTGCAGCCACGGCTTTTGTGTTCCCGCCGCTTTCGGCATTTATTATCGCGTTTTTGGGCTCGATGCTGGGCGCGTTTGTGAACTATGCGGTGGGTATGTTGTTGGGCCGCACGTTTCTCAGGGAGATGATGGGAAAACGCTTAAACAAAATCAGTCGTGCCTTGGCGAGCAAAGGGGTACTGACAGTGGTGACGCTCAGGATTGTGCCGGTGGCACCGTTCACGCTGATCAATATGGTCGCCGGTGCCAGCCATATTAAGTTTTCCGAGTTCGCCGTCGGCACATTGATCGGTCTCACGCCTGGCATTTTGACGATGACCCTGATCGGCAATCGGTTGTTCGAATTGCTGAAAAATCCAACGCCGCTAGATCTTGCGTTCGTAGTCGGGGCGGTTGCGCTCTGGTTCGGCGTGTCGATTGCCGCGCAGCGTTTGATCCGCCGTATCTCGGTTTGGCGGCGTGCTCGACGACTGGCATGAAGTTCTTGAACTGGAATGTGCACGGCTTCGTCGGTGGCGATGGGGTGTACGATCCGGCGCGCATCGCGGATGTGCTTGGTAAGTTAGGGCCTGCGGTTGCGGCGTTGCAGGAAATTGATCTCCGGCAAACCGACATTGATCTGGTGGCGCAACTTAATGCGGTGGTAGGGCCGCATTGTGTCCGCGCACCGGCCATGGGTAGCGGCGAGCATTGGTACGGACAAGTGTTGCTAAGCCGATATCCCGTGGTGCGGTATAAGATTCATGATCTTACTTTTAATGACGCTGAGCCCAGGCGCCTGATTGACGCGGTGTTGGACGTCGGCGAGACCATGGTGCGGGTCTTGGCAACGCACTTAGGTCTGACACGGCGCGAACGTGCGTACCAATTTGACATCATTCGGTCCGTCGTAAACGCCGATCCACGCATGCCGACAGTGCTGATGGGGGATATGAATGAATGGCTGCCGGCACCCCGCTTGGCGCGCCGTTTGATGGGGGCGGATGCGCAGGGCACATCTCCGATGATGCGCACGTTTCCGGCGAAATTACCGATGTTCCCATTGGATCGCGTGATCGTACGACCCGGGGCATTGTTGCATTCAGCTCATGCGGTGACGCGAGAACGGCAATCGTCCGATCATCTGCCGCTGTTGGCGCAATTGAATATGGATGCGCTGCATGCAATGTCGCCGGGCGATGTCTGAGTTAAGGTCTTAGCTGCGCTGCCGGAGTGTGCGCACCGCGTGGCTCGGGTCAGACCAGATATCGTGCGCCAGTCTAATGATGCGTTCGGTCTCAGACCAAAGGCCGAATGCGGCGAGGTCATCAAGTCCGACCCAGCGTGCGTCCTGGGCATCACTCCCGCTTGCTGGGTCGTATGCGGGGTCGGCTTCGGCGACCACGTCGACCAGTGTGTAGTGATACTGCACCCGCCCATCATCACTGTGCGTGATGGAGTCCACCACATCGACGAGGCCGATCACTGCGGCATCCAAACCGGTCTCTTCGTGGATTTCGCGGACGGCGGCGTCGAATATCGTCTCGCCCAGCTTCTGTGCACCACCTGGAAGGCTCCACGCGCCCATACGCGGCGCCTTGCCGCGCTGGATCAGCACCACCCCCTTTGTGCTCAGCACCACGGCGCCAACGCCGATCAGCGGGCGGGTAGGGTATTCGCGACCAGTGTCGGCCATTTAATAGGGCTCCATAATATAGGGGCATGCCATCGGCGGGATTTCTCGCTAAGATATCGCTACAATCCGGGTGAACAACCGGAAATACGAAATGTTGTCATACTTTTCGGGAGTGTGATGTGGCTGATATTTTGGAACGCCGCACCTTAAAGGACGGCGAAACCGTGTTTCGCGAAGGTGAGCCGGCCGGTAGCGCGTTCATCGTGCAAACGGGTGAAATCGTTATTACCCGCCTGATTGGCGGCGTGCCGACCGAGCTTGCGGTGATCGGCCAAGGCGGCGTGTTCGGTGAAATGGCGCTGATTGATGATAAACCTCGGATGGCGACGGCCAAGGTCAAAGGCGGGGCGACCATCGTCACGGTGACCAAGGCGATGTACGAGCAAAAACTCAAGAACACGGACCCGTTCGTACGTGCGTTATTGAGGATATTGGTTGATACCGTGCGACAATCATCGAAATAGGCCGGATAGCAGGCAAATCAAACGTTGCTTGAAATTTCACGCGATCTGCGCGACGACTGTCGCCTGAGCGCTTAATATTTGCACGCAATCTTGAAAGACGGCCAAACATGACGCCACCCGACAATGACGCGAAACACAGTGACGGCCAAAGTACAGTTCATCGCCCACGGTTGAGTCTCTCACAAAGACTGCGGGCGTATTTGTTCGCCGGTGTGTTGGTGACGGCGCCGATCTTTATCACGTTTTATTTGGCGTGGCTGTTGGTGACGTTCGTCGACAGTCAGATCACGCCGCTGATCCCGGCCCAATATAACCCGGAAACTTATTTGCCGTTCGCGCTGCCGGGACTTGGTGTGTTGGTGCTGATCATCGCTTTGATGTTGGTCGGCGCCGTGACGGCTGGCTTTGTCGGCAGACTATGGATGCGCATTTCCGAGCGTGTGTTGGGGCAGATGCCAATCATCCGCAGCGTCTACTCGGCGGTGAAGCAGATTTTAGAAACCGTGCTGGCACAACAATCCAATGCGTTCCGCGAAGCCGTGCTGATCGAATACCCGCGCCGCGGCATGTGGGCGGTGGCGTTTATCACCGGCACCACCAAAGGCGAGGTGCAGAACCTCACCGAAGAAGAATGCATCAACGTGTTCTTGCCGACGACCCCAAACCCGACGTCCGGGTTCCTGTTATTCGTGCCGAGAAAAGATATGGTCTCGCTCTCGATGTCGGTCGAAGAAGCGATCAAGATGGTGATCTCCGGCGGCATCGTCACCCCCCCCGACCGCCGACCTGCAGCGCAGCAAGAGGTCTCGGTCGTCTCTGCACAGACCTACGAATCCATGGAAGAAATCCGTGAAAAAGCCCGCACCCCCGTGTTGGTCCCCGAAGGTACGCGCCCCCACGACCGCCAAGACACTGCCAAGTCGGATGACACGTCCAAGGATTGATCGCGGCGGATTTTAAGTCGGTGGCGATTTTTGACGAATTAAGCTTGTGACGATCGTTGTTGTTTATACACGGATTGTCATATCCGTACGCTCATCCCGACCTTAAATTTCGAACCGCGGCATCGCGTTCAAAAAGATACAGAAGGGTTCGCAGCGCGGGGCCTCGGGGGCCTTGTAGCTCTGGGTCGTTGGTCAGGATCAACTCGGCGTCGTCGCGGGCGATTTGCAAAAGGTCGGCGTGCTCGGCCAAGTCAGCCAGGCGGAATTCGGGCATGCCGCTTTGCCGGGTGCCGAGCAACTCGCCGGCGCCACGTAATTCCAAATCTTTTTCCGCGATCACAAAGCCGTCGTCGGTTTCGCGCATGGTTTTGAGGCGAGCTTTCGCGGTCTCGCCCAGCTGACCGGTGTGCAAAAGTAAGCATGTCGAGGCATCGGCGCCGCGCCCGATGCGACCCCTGAGTTGATGCAGCTGGGCGAGGCCGAAACGCTCCGCATGTTCGATGACCATGACGCTGGCCTCGGGGACGTCGACGCCGACTTCGATCACCGTGGTCGCGACCAACAAATCGATCTCGCCATCTTTAAAAGCCGTCATGGCGGCGTCTTTATCGGTACTCTTCATGCGACCGTGCACCAAACCGGTGCGTGCGCCGAATATGGATTTCAGATGGTCATAGCGCGCTTCGGCGGCGGCCATGTCGGTGGTCTCGGACTCTTCGATCAACGGGCACACCCAGTACACGCGGGCGCCGCCGTCGATGGCACGTTTGACCGCGCCGACGACTTCGTCCAGGCGGTCGTTGGAAATCAACACGGTCTTGATCGGCTTACGCCCGGCGGGCTTTTCCATCAGGCGCGACACATCCATGTCGCCGTACGCCGTCAGCATCAAGGTGCGCGGGATCGGTGTTGCCGTCATCACTAACACGTCGACGGCGCGGCCCTTGGCGGCCAGTGTGAGCCGCTGATGCACGCCGAAGCGATGCTGCTCGTCGATCACGGCGAGTCTGAGATCATGATAGTGCACATCGTCCTGAAACAACGCGTGCGTGCCAACCGCCATGCGCGCGGCACCGGATGCCAGCTTTTCCAAAATCGCTTGGCGCGATTTGCCGCGCTCGCGCCCGGTCAGCAGCACTGGTTTCAAGTCAGCGGCTTCGGCCATCGCCGAGATCGTTTCGAAGTGCTGGCGGGCGAGGATTTCGGTCGGCGCCATGATAACGGCTTGAGCACCGGCCTCGACCGCACTCAGCATCGCCATTAGTGCAACCACGGTCTTGCCCGATCCGACATCGCCTTGCAGCAACCGTAGCATACGAAAATCTGACGCGAGGTCGGCATCGACCTCGGCAATCGCAAACGTTTGTGCATTGGTCATTTTAAATGGTAGCGCGTCCAAAACCTTTTTACGGAGCGAGCCGTCGCCCTTCAGCGGCAGCCCTTTCACGCGTTTCATCTGTGCGCGCACGATAGCTAAGGCTAACTGATTGGCGAGCAGTTCGTCATAGGCGAGGCGCCTACGTGCCGGTGTCGTCGGTATTAAGTCCAGATTGCTTTCCGGCGCATGCGCTTGCGTAAGCGCGGTGTGCCAGTCGACCCATTTTTCCCGGACCTTCAACGGGCCGTCCAACCATTCCGGCAAATCGGGCGCAGATGCCAGGGCGGCCATGATCGCCTTGCCCAACACTTTTAAAGAAACACCGGCAGTTAGCGGATACACGGGCTCGACCTTTTTCAGGGCATCGATTTCAGCGGTGGTGCCGATGTGATCGGGGTGCGTCATCTGTATACCGTCGCCGAAGCGTTCCACTTTGCCTGAGACAATGCGGGTTTCGCCTTCGGGTAGCATTTTGTTCAGGTAATCTGCGCGCGCATGGAAAAAGATCAGCGACATCGCACCAGTGTCGTCCATACCTACGATTTTATAGGGCTGGCGCTTGTTGCGACTCGGATAATGCTTGGTGATTTGCAGCGTGATGGTGGCAATCGCGCCGGGTTCGGCATCGGCGACTTTAGGTGCATAGCGGCGGTCAATGATGCCGGATGGCAGGTGCCATAACAGATCGACGATAAAGCGCCCAGCCAGTTTTTCGATCAACGGCGCAGTGCGCGGGCCGACGCCTTTCAGCTCGGTGATCGATTTAAACAGGGTATTTAGAACGTCCGGGCGCATTTTACCGCTTTTCAAGTCCTGACAATGCCGTCTGGAAGCTTTATATCCTAGGCGCGCGCCCCGCCATAAAAAAGCCCGGGCGCTGAATTGCGTTGCAGAAAAGGATCACCCATCGTGGACGACCGCCGAAAACGCCTTTTGTACCGGGCCACCCATTGCGGGATGAAGGAAAACGACGTGCTGCTCGGGCGCTTTGCCGAAGCGCACTTAACTGCGCTCAGCGAGAATCAGGTCGATTTGTTCGAAAACCTAATGAACCACACCGACAACGACTTGTACAACTGGGTCACGGGGCGCGAGCCGACGCCGGACATCGTCACCAGCGAAGTCTTGGACATGATCAAAGATTTCAACGGCACGTCGTGAGCATCGATCCCGTTCAGATTCTGTCGCCCGGGCAGCACGCCGTCGGTGGTGCGCCGGAAGGGGCAGACGTTTTGCTGGCGCGCGACCTGGTCGCCACCGGCCGCGACGTTGTCATGGTGCTGCGCGACGACGCGGGGTTGGAGCGTCGGGCCGAAGCGGCGACCTTCTTTGCGCCGGAAATCGATGTCATCATGTTCCCGGCTTGGGATTGTCTGCCTTATGACCGGGTCTCGCCGCGCCGCGCCTTAGTCGGCCGCAGGCTCGCGGCCTTGGGGCGCCTGCACGCTAAGGCTGACCACGGGCGCTTGGTGCTGACCACGATCTCAGCCTTGTTGCAAAAAGTCCCGCCGCGCAAATTTCTCGAAGGGGCAGGGGTGACGTTGGCGCCCGGTACTCGCATTGCGCCTGATGACCTGGTGCGCGCGTTGGAACGCTTCGGTTTCAACCGGATCGAGACCGTGACCGAACCCGGCGAGTACGCGGTCCGGGGCGGCATCGTCGATCTGTTTGCCGCCGACGCCGGTGGGCCGGTGCGGCTTGATTTCTTTGGCGACGAGTTGGAAACGCTGCGCAGTTTCGATCCCGCCACGCAACGCAGCACCGGTGAATCCTCGCCGCTTACACTGACGCCGGTGAGCGAGGCGCCGCTGGATGACGACGCGATCGCGCGCTTTCGCTCCAACTATCGCACGCAGTTTCAAGTATCGGGCAGCGACGACCCGCTGTATGAAGCGATCAGTGAGGGCCGCCGCCATCAGGGATTTGAGCATTGGTTGCCGCTGTTTCACGACGGCTTGGAAACCCTGTTCGACTATGCCCCTGGCGCGGCGATCTTATTTGATCATCAAGCCGATGCCGCCTTGCAGGCGAGGCGCGAGTTGATCGCGGAATATTATACTGCACGTCAGACCATTTCCGATGCCGACAGCGGCGTGCCGTACCGTCCCATATCGCCGGACCAATTGTTCATCGACGAAGACACCTTGAATGAATTGCTGCATGGGCGCGCGCGTGTGGACCTGTCACCGTTTGATGGGCCGAACCATAGCTTCGATGCCACGATCGGCCGTGACTACGGCGATGTGAGGATCGATCCCAACGCCAACGTCTATGAAGCTGTCGTCGCCGATATTAAGGCGCTGCAAAGTGCCGAGATGCGCGTCGTCGTCTGTGCGCTTTCGGATGGGTCAGCCGAGCGTTTAAAGGGTCTGCTGATTGAACATGGCGCACCGGCGTTGAGCGTGCTGACATCGGCGCCCACATCGGTCGCTAAGCCTGGGGTCGGCGTCGCCGGCTTGGAAGGTGGTTTTCGCATCGGTGATCTTGCCGTCATCACCGAGACGGACATTCTGGGCGAGCGCATGGCGCGACCGGGCCGACGTCGCATCCGACCTGAAAACTTTATCGCCGAAGTCACGTCGCTCAGCCCTGGCGATCTGGTGGTGCATGTGGAGCACGGCATCGGGCGCTTCGAAGACCTTGAAACGATCCAGGTCGGCGGCGCACCGCATGCATGCCTGCGGTTGTTGTATGCGGGCGACGCCAAACTATTTTTGCCGGTCGAAAACGTCGACCTGCTGACCCGCTTCGGCTCGGAAGACTCCGGCGCGCAATTAGACCGCTTAGGTGGGGCCGCATGGCAGGCACGCCGCGCCAAGATGAAAGAGCGCGTCAAAGAAATGGCCGAAGCTTTAATTAAGGTGGCGGCACAGCGTGAGCTTAAGCAGGCGCACCGCTTCGCGGCGCCCGAAGGGGCTTATGAAGAATTTGCAGCGCGCTTCCCGTTCAACGAAACCGACGACCAATTGGATGCGATCCGTGACGTGCTGGGCGATCTGCAAAAAGGCCGTCCGACCGACCGCTTGATATGTGGTGACGTCGGCTTTGGTAAGACCGAGGTCGCGCTCCGCGCCGCGTTCACCGTCGCCATGGAGGGCAAGCAGGTGGCCTTGGTGGTGCCGACGACGCTGCTGTGTCGCCAGCACTTCATGACGTTTAAGGACCGCTTCCGGGGCTTTCCTGTGCGGGTCGAACAGTTGTCGCGCATGGTCACCAACAAAGACGCCTTGGCGATCAAAGACGGCATGAAGCGCGGCGACGTCGATATCGTCATCGGCACCCACGCGCTGTTGGCAAAAGATGTCGGCTTCCGCGATTTAGGCCTGATGATTGTTGACGAAGAACAGCATTTTGGGGTTGCACACAAGGAACGCCTGAAGGCACTGCGTGCTGACGTGCATGTGTTGACGCTGACCGCAACGCCGATCCCGCGCACGCTGCAAATGGCGTTGACGGGTATCCGCGAGATGAGCCTGATCGCAACGCCGCCGGTGGATCGCATTGCGGTACGTACCTTCGTCATGCCGTTTGATTCGGTGATCATTCGTGAAGCGATTTTGCGCGAGCAATACCGGGGCGGGCAGACATTCTATGTGTGCCCCCGCGTGAATGATCTGGAAAAGCTGGCGGACCGCTTGGCGACGCTGGTGCCCGAAGCCAAAGTCGCGATGGTGCATGGGCAGATGCCGGTGAAGGATCTCGAAGACATCATCTCGCGATTTTACGATGGGGCTTATGATGTGTTGCTATCGACCAACATCATCGAAAGCGGCCTCGATCTGCCGTCGGTGAACACCATCATCATTCACCGCGCTGATATGTTCGGTTTGGCGCAATTGTATCAGCTGCGGGGAAGGGTCGGGCGCTCAAAGACACGGGCGTACGCGTATCTGACGCTACCGCCGGGGCAAATTCTGACCAAGTCCGCCGAAAAACGGCTTGAGGTGATGCAGACCTTAGATAGCCTGGGTGCCGGTTTTACCTTGGCCAGCCACGACTTGGATATTCGCGGCGCCGGCAACTTGCTCGGTGACGAGCAATCGGGCCACATCCGCGAAGTCGGCATCGAGCTTTATCAGCAAATGCTCGAAGAAGCCGTCGCTGAGGCACGCGGCGGCGTCGACACCGACGATGGAGAATGGTCGCCGCAAGTCTCGCTCGGGATGCCGGTGCTGTTGCCCGATTGGTATGTGCCGGACCTCACCGTGCGGATGGGGCTGTATCGCCGCATCGCCTGGATCAAAGATACCGACGAGTTGGAAAGCATCGCCGCCGAGCTGATCGACCGCTTCGGCCCGATCCCCGTAGAGGCGGAAAACCTGCTCGAAGTGGTCAAAATCAAAACGCACTGCCGCCACGCCGGGATTTCCAAACTGGACGCCGGGCCGAAGGGCGCCGTGGTGCAGTTCCATAACGATCAGGTCAAAGACCCGGGCGCCTTGGTTGATTGGATCACCAAACAAAAAGGCACCGCCAAGCTCCGCACCGACCACAAGTTAGTGTTCTCGCGCAGTTGGGATACACCGAAAGAACGCATGCACGGTCTAACGTACCTCGCCCGCGATCTCGCAGGGGTGAATGGGTAATCCCATTTATCGTCATCTCGGAACCGCCAACGGCGGTATCCGGGACCTCCCCGGTTATGCGTTCTTGTCTTGGGGGAGGTCCCGGATAAGCGCTGCGCGCTTTCCGGGATGACGGCTTTTAGCTAGTGCACCAAAGCCTCGCCGGTGGGCACCACGACGTTGGGGTCGCCGAGCGTGAGGTCGAGGTTCCAGTCGGCGCGTTGGCAGGTGGTGACCATCAGGTGGCAGAGCGCGTGCAGCAGTTGTTCGTTCAGATTAAAGCGCACGTCCGAGCCGTCTTTGGTGGTAAAGACCAAGCCCGTCACGTTATCGCCCGCATGCACCTTGCCGCCGGTTACCAGCAACGGGCCGGTGTTCGACGTGGCGTCGGTGACGTCCTCTAACACCGGCGTTTCGAAGTCGGTGTTCTGCACGGCCTCTTGATGTTTCATGCCGAGCACGGCGTCTTTGACGGCCTCGTCGGTGATACGCACGAGGTCTTCTTTGGCGGCGAAAGTGTTGCCGAGCGCGCCCCACAACACACCGACGAACCGCCGCGTCAGCCACATGCGATATTCCTTTTTATCTTTGGTCGAGAGTCGAAATAAAATGCGGTCTTCTTCGGCGACGTAGCTCATGGTCATTTGATGCAGTGCGCTCATGTTGACAGCACGTCGTCGGTCGCCGTCATTTTGCCGACGTTGGCCGCATCCAGCACGCGCACCAAGACTTCGGGCTCCTGTGCGCCGGAGATCACCATGTCGCCTTGGAACAAAAATGCTGGTACGCCGTTGATGCCGAGCCGGTGCGCGCGGGCGTTTTCTTCGTGCACCTCGTCGATGTCGCGGTCGCTGTCGAGCAAGGTTTCAATGGCGCCGGAATCCAATCCCATGCGACTGGCGATTTCGACCAAGACCGGGACCGCGCCGATATCTGCACCATCGGAGAAGTATGATTTATAGAGCGCTTCAATCAGCGGCGCCGGATCGATGGTACGCGTCGCGTAGCGGATCAGCCGATGCGAGGTGACGGAGTTCGGGGTGCGGCGGATGCGGTCAAATGCAAAGTCGATCTCAACGGATTGCCCGGCTTCGTTGATCGCCCCATAGACGCGGCGTACCCGCGTCTCGCTGCCGAATTTCTTCACTAAGTATGCAGTGCGGTCAATGCCGCCTGGCGGCATGTCCGGGTTCAACAAAAACGGTCGCCAGCGAATATCAATCGATACGTCGGGGCGCATCGCCAATGCGCGCTCAAGGCGACGTTTGCCGATATAGCACCACGGACAGACCGTATCAAAGATGACATCTAACTGCATCCGCTGAGCCTAGCCCGAGCCGGTGCTGGGCGCAATTGTGATGGGACGGGGAGGTCCCGGAAAGCGCGCAGCGCTTATCCGAGACCTCCCCGTCAATTACCCTGTAAACGCCTGCAGACCGGTTTGTGCACGACCCAGGATCAAGGCATGGATGTCGTGGGTGCCTTCATAGGTGATCACGGTCTCTAGGTTCATCATGTGGCGCATGATGTGATATTCGTCTGAGATGCCGTTGCCGCCGTGCATGTCGCGGGACATGCGTGCGATGTCGAGTGCTTTGCCGGTTGAGTTGCGTTTCACCAGCGAGATGTTTTCCGGTGCGCACAAGCCTTCGTCCAGAAGATGCGCGACGCGGAGCACGCCTTGCAGGCCGAGCGTAATTTCGGTCTGCATATCGGCGAGTTTCTTTTGGATCAACTGATTGTTGGCGAGCGGGCGACCGAACTGTTTACGCTCAAGCGTATAGTTCAGTGCGGCATGCCAACAGAACTCAGCGGCCCCAAGCACACCCCAGGCAATGCCGAAGCGCGCTTTGTTTAAACACCCGAACGGGCCTTTCAGGCCTTCGACGTTGGGCAGGATCGCATCTTCGCCGACGTCGACATCGTCCAACGACACGTCGCCGGTGACGGACGCGCGGAGCGATAGCTTGCCTTCAATCTTTGAACTGGAGAGACCTTTGGTGCCTTTTTCGACGATGAAGCCGCGAATTTTGCCGTCCAGCTTGGCCCAGATCACAAAGATATCGGCGATCGGTGAATTCGAAATCCACATCTTGGAGCCGTTCAAGCGATAGCCGCCGTCGATCTTTTCGGCGCGGGTTTTCATGCCGCCAGGATCGGAGCCGAAGTCAGGCTCGGTCAAGCCGAAGCAGCCGATGATCTCGGCGGTGGCCAAGCGGGGCAAGTACTTTTGCTTTTGTTCTTCAGACCCGTACGCATAGATCGGATACATCACCAGCGACGACTGCACGCTAAGCGCGGAGCGATAGCCGCTGTCGACACGCTCAACTTCGCGCGCGATCAGGCCGTAGCACACATGGTTGACGCCGGCCCCGCCGTATTCGTCAGGGATCGTCGGGCCGAGCAGGCCGAGCGCACCCATCTCGTTCATGATTTCCCGATCGAAGGTCTCGTTGCGGTACGCGTCGCGAATACGCGGCATCAGTTTATCTTGCGCATAGTCCCGCGCGGTATCACGTACCATACGTTCTTCGTCGGTCAGCTGGTTTTCCAGCAGAAACGGGTCTTCAAAATTGAACTGCGGCGTTTGCAACATCGTTTCCTCATTGTTGTTAATTGTTCGCGTTAAGAGCTTTGACCAGCGAGACTGACACCGATCATGCTGTCACGATTGACCAATTCGGCGAGCCTGTCTTCGTCCCAGTCGTCGGTGCCGGCTGGGCGCATTGGCAACACTATGTAGCGTAGATCGGCGGTCGAGTCATGTACGCGGACTTCTACGTCGTCGGCGATCTCGGTACCGAACTCGGCGAGCACGACCCGGGGTTCACGCACCGTGCGACTACGATACGCTCGCGACTTGTACCAATCCGGCGGCAGGCCGATCAGCAGGCGAGGATAACACGAACACAGCGTACAGACGATGACGTTATGCACGTCCGGTGTGTTTTCAACGGCCCGGATCGGGATCGTGCCGGTATCAATGTCCATTTCGGCGGCTGCTTTGTTGACGTCTTCGAGCAGGCGCTGCTTGAACGCAGGGTCGGTCCAGGCGCGGGCCACAACTTTGGCGCCCAACGCAGGCTCGCGGCTGTCCATCAACTCGACCTGGGCCCGCATTTCGTCGGCGGTGATGATGGCTTTTTCGATCAGCAACTCTTCGACCGCTTGCGCCATCACCATGCGTTCGGTGTAGCCGCTGTCTTCGATGTCGGGTTGGTACGGATGTGGGCCATGCTCATGCTCATGGTCGTGTTCGGGACCGTCGTGTGGGCTCATGATGTGGGCTCCAACCAGGATTCATAAATATCGATCACCACCGTATCGTTCGCAGGGCCAGCATAATCGGGCCACACGTCGGTCTGCTTAAACCGCACCCGATACAGTGGCAACGCCGGCAGGCCATCGCGGCCATAGGCGAGTTCTTCGGGGTTTGGGTAATTACCGACAACGCTGTCGATGACGCCGGGTTTACCGCGAATAAAATACGGCGTCCGCACGTGGCCCGGCGGATAGGCAGCGGCTACGGCGACGCCGTCGCCGCTTTGAAAGCGGGCGGCGCTCATTGCGGCTTGGCGCCGGCGGCCTGCCAGCGTGCCTCAATATCAGCCATTTTGCGGCCCAGTTCGTCGACGCTGAATACACCTTTTTCTAGCATCAAGTTGGTCGCAGATGAAATCCAGCGTTCGTAATAATTCAATTCGTCATAGACGCCGGGACCCAGTTCTTCGATGCCGCGGCGAAGCTCATCGGTCGACAGATACGGGCGATCCTCCGTCGACATCAGTTTGACGATGGCGTCCACGCGCTTTTCCCATATTGCATAGTCGTGCTCGACGGGTTCGACGGTGCCAGCGTCCAATCCGCCCATATCGTGGTGACGTCTGATAGTCATTTTGTATTCCTCCGAGGCATTAAGGCTCGCATGTCAGCGCCGTCGGTTCAAGATTTCACAATGAGTTCGGGTTGCAAAAAATGCGGGAGTCACCTAGACGCTGCGTGCGTGCCGCCTCTTGGTTTTAGGCGGCGAAGCTTCTAGTCTCTTTGCGCATCATTAAAAGGCCGATTACATCCATGTCCAAGTCCGACGCAGAATCTGACAACGCTGCCACACTGCGCAAGCAGCGTGATGAATGGCTGTTCCGGGCTGCACTTTTGCATCTGATGACGGATGCCGCTGCTACATTGGATTTGGATGGGCGCGTCACTGGCGTGAACGACGCGATGGAAGCGCTGTTTAAAAAGCATTGTAGTGCGCTCGTCGGCCTGCCTTTGGCAGATATTCTGGGTAATGGTGAAGCGATTGCGGCCGCGTTGGCCAACGGTTGTGCGTGGGAAGTTGCGTCTTTGACGCTGCCCGCCGGTGCGAAAGTCAGCGATGTACGGTTTCGTCTGAACCCTGTCTTCGATAGTCGCGCCGCCATTGCCGGCTGGATCGCCGTCGCGGGCATCGCTGATTGCCCACGTGCTGACCAGCAGGCCGCCGGGCGTCTGGATCCGCTGACCGACTTGCCGGACCGTGATTTCATCTGGGCCCGCTTGGTGCGCATTTTGGACGATGAAGATGCGGTGGCAGACGGCGTGGCCGTGTTGTGCGTCGACTTAGACGGCTTTGATCAAGTGAACCGCGCACATGGGCGCGCCGTCGGCGATGCAATACTGATTGAAGCCGGGCGCCGGATTGCCGGCAGCATGCGGGCGACCAACTTTGTCGGGCGCTTGATTGAGGATACCTTTATGGTGCTCGTTCCCGGCATTCGCTCAAAAGAACGTATTACGGCCGTGGCGGCACGCTTAATTGCGTATTTGTCAGCCCCCTATGAGGTCAAAGGCGCCCGGGACGCGGTGCACCTTAGTGCCAGCGTGGGCATCGCCTTAGCACCTAAAAACGGCCACGATGCCGACAGCTTAATCGGATGTGCGCAAGCTGCAGTCGATCTTGCAAAGCAGACCGGTGCCGGGACGTATCAGTTCTACGATGAAGATACCACTGGCGAGACGCGTGAGAGACGGTCGCAGGTTAATCGTCTGCGCCGGGCCATCGAAAACGGTGATTTGAAACTGCAATATCAGCCCAAAGTCTCTGTGGCGTCGGGCGCAATCGTCGGCGCCGAAGCGTTGGTACGCTGGCAGGACCCGGAGTCGGGCTTGATCATGCCGGCAGATTTTATTCCGCTGGCCGAAGATGCCGGGCTGATTAATCCGCTTGGCCATTTGGTGTTGGTGGAGGCCTGCAAAACCACCAAAGCGTGGCAAGACGCCGGGCTGCCGTTCCTGCGCATCGCCGTCAACGTGTCGGCCCGCGAGATCGCGCGCGAGAACTTTAATGACGGTTTAAGACGTGTGCTTGCCGATACTGGGATTACGCCCGACTCGCTTGAGCTCGAGATCACCGAAAGTGCGATTATGGAAGGCGCCGAAGATGTGATCCGCTCGCTCCGTGATATCCGTGCAATGGGGGTGCATCTGACGGCGGATGACTTCGGCACCGGGTATGCGTCGCTGAGTTACCTTAGGAATTTCCCGTTGGACGGCATCAAGATCGACACCACGTTCGTCTCGGACATCGCAGCGCTGGATGACGCGGGTGGGCTCGCGTCCGCCGTCATCGCGGTGGGACATTGCCTGGGTATGAACGTCATCGCCGAAGGCGTCGAGACCGACGAGCAATTGACATACTTAAGGACGCACAAGTGCGACGAGGTGCAGGGCTATCTTCTGAGCCCGCCGCTGGATGCGGAAGATTTTTCCGCGCTCGTGCAAAAGGGGCCGCTGTTTTAGGCTTAATTCTATTTAGGTCCTGTCCAGCGTTCGATTTCTTCATGGTCGACGCCTAAAATATCTAACGCCCGCCCGGCACTTTGGCGGATTAATTCTTCAATCGTGGTGGGCCGGTTATAGAACGCGGGCATCGGCGGAAAGATCGTCGCGCCGGCTTCGGTGGCACGGCGCATCAGATCGATATGGCCTATGTGTAGTGGCGTTTCGCGCACCATCAAAACCAGCGGGCGACGTTCTTTGAGGGTCACGTCGGCGGCCCGAATCACCAAATTGTCGGCATAGCTGTTGGCGATGCCGGATAACGTCTTGATTGAGCAGGGCGCCACGATCATGCCCTTCATGCGATACGAACCACTGGACACGCACGCGGCTTGGTCCTTGTTGGAATGTACCTCGGTGGCCATCGCTTTGACCTCGTCGATACTGACGTCGGTTTCGATTTCCAAGGTGCGACGGCCCACTTCGCTGAGGATCAGGTGTGCCGGATGATTCACGGCCTGCAAAATGCGTAGGATTTCGACACCGTACGCGGCGCCGGAAGCACCGGTGATCGCGACCAAAATCGGATCGCTCATAAAACGTCTCTCCTTGGTGGACTAAGCTTGGCTTGATGGCGAGTTTACATAGTCACTACGAGAAACGCACGGCGTTGGAGCACACAAACTTCATCAAATATGCTTTTCTGCGAAAGCAAGCACCTACGCCGGAGGCTTGGCGAGCGACGCTACCCAGGATATACAGGCGATATGGTCAAAAGATTTTCAATCTCCATGGTTTCGCTCGCGGCCCTTGTCATCACGCTCGGCGGCTGCGCGGGCGGTGATCCATATGTACAGGACACGTCGGAATACAATCGAGAGTCGGCGACTTTTGCCAAAGGTCCGGTGCGCCATGAGGGTAACGAGCTTTACGTCTGCTATGCCAAAAGCAACGCCACGCCCGAGCAAGTTCGAGCGTTGGCGGAAAATGAGTGCGGTCGTTTCGGCTTGAGCGCGGTCTTCATCGGACAAAATTACGAACTTTGCCCGCTGATGACCCCGATTGCTGCAGGCTTTGAATGTACTGCGCAGACCGCCCGTGCGGCGGCGCCAAATACACCCATGCCAGCCTCTTCGGATGCGCCGACAAATGCGGGCGCGGCACCTGTGCCTGCGCCGAACCCAATTTTTCCGAAGCTTGAGGTGCAAGTGCCGGCCGGTGCCGGGCGTCAGCTATCTGCGCCGCAGACGGGGATTTCAGCAGGGGATGTATCCACGGATGCCAAAAGCCAACCGTTCCCGACGTTCTTGTTCGACAAGACCCCAAGAACCGTTAATCCGCAGTAACGTTGAACGATGTGATCCCCAATGAATTTGAAAATTAAGTTGCACTGGGTTAGGGCGTGCGCGGCGTGATCTCAATCATGCTCTGGGCGTTGTTGGTCTATGTCGCCGTGCTGGTCGCCTTATTCGTTTTTCAGCGCGGCTTGATGTACCGGCCCGGCAACAGTTTACCGTCACCCGCTGAGACAATGGTGCCGCAGGCGCAGGTGCGTGTGCTGCAGACGGATATGGGCCTGGCACTGACGTCTTGGTACGTGCCGCCAGAACACGAGAATCCAGAACATGGAAACAAAGACACATCGGTGATCCTGTATTTCCAGGGTAACGCCGGGACCCTTGCAGATCGGGATTTCAAGGCGGCACCGCTGGCTGCAGCCGGATACGGCGTTTGGCTGACCGGGTATCGCGGGTTCGGCGGCAATCCGGGCGCACCCGATGAGCAGGGGCTTTATGCCGACGCCCGGGCGGCTATCAAGGCCCTGGCCGCAGACGGCGTGATGCCCGCGCGGATCGTGTTGTACGGCGAATCCCTCGGCAGTGGGGTGGCGACGCAGATGGCCTATGAATTGGCCCAGGCCGGCACCCCTGTTAAGGGCTTGATCTTGGAAGCGCCGTTCATGTCGATGGGATCTGCGGCGCAGGATGTGTATTTTTACGTGCCGGCAAAATGGCTGGTGCGCGATCACTATGACAATCTGGCGAAGATCGGGTCGGTCCAGGCGCCGCTGTTGATCATGCATGGTGATGCCGACCGCGTGATCCAACCATATCATGGCAAGCAGCTGTTTGCGGCGGCAGGCGCGCTCAAATCGGGTTTTTGGCCTGCCGGCGGCGGGCACAGCAATCTTTATGATTTCGGTGCGTTGAACGAGGTGCTTGGGTTTTTGAAAGGCCTTAAATAAGCCGAACTACAGCGTATCCCGTCCGCCGTGTGCCGCAGACCAGTCGATGGGGTTGTTCAAGAACGCACGTACCTCGTCCAGCGTTTCTTCGGGGAAGTCCTTGCCCTCGGTCGCGGCCTGCAAGACATCCTGCCATGTGGCCAAATAGTGCAGTTTGACGCCCATATTTGCGAACGTTTCTTCGGCGCCTGGGAACGCGCCGTAAAAGAACACCACAAAAATATCGGTGACATCAGCGCCTGCGCCCCGCAGCGCTTCGACGAAATTGATTTTGGACCCGCCGTCGGTGGCTAGGTCTTCGACCAAAATCACCTTCGCCCCTTCCGGCATCGAGCCTTCGATCTGTGCGTTGCGGCCAAAACCTTTAGGTTTCTTACGCACGTATAGCATCGGCTTCGAGAGTTCTTCGGAAAGCCAAGATGAATAGGGGATACCCGCAGTCTCGCCGCCGGCCATCATATCGACGGACTCCATATCAATGTTCTCGGCCAGCATGTCTGCGCCCATTTTGATGATACGACGCCGTGCGTCCAAGAACGATATCACCCAACGGCAATCGATATACACCGGGCTCGCCCATCCGGAGGTCAGCATATAGGGCTCTTCCGGGCGAAAGTTCACGGCCTTGATATCAAGCAGCAAACGTGCGGTCTCAAGGCCGCGTGCGGTGGTGGCGTTAGGCGATGCGTCGGTCATGGGTAAGCGGCTCCGCTCAAAAGCGTGTTTCGGGTTATCTCGGTTTTACGGGCTCCGGCGGCGATTGACAATCGGGCGTTGACTTGCGGCGGTCTGCGGGTCAATTCATGCCGTCATGAGTGATGAAACAGAAAACACCATAAACCGCCGTGAGCGGCGCCGGCGTGAGCGTATCGGCGGCGATGTGCCGGTCTCGGACGTGAAGGCGCGGAACGCCGCCAAGGCCCGCGTGCGCGCCGCTGAAAGTCGCCTCGAAGCGGGTGACGCCGTCGCGGCGCTGGAAAAACTCAAAGAAGCGCAACGCCTGGACCCTGAAAGTGCGCGGGCGTGGTTTTTAACGGCGATGATCGAATTCAATGCAGGTCGTATTGCCGAGGCCGGGGATGCGATCTTGCGCGCTGCCAACCTAGATGACGACGACACCGCCATCCATGCCAATTGCGCTGCCATCATGAACCTGTGTGATCGCCCGATGGAAGCCGAGGCCTCGGCCCGCCACGCCATCGGCATCGATCCCGATATGCCCGAGGCGCATTGTAACTTGGGCGTCGCCTTGGAGGCGCAAGGCAAGGTCGCAGAGGCGCGCGATGCCCTCAGTCGCGCGATTGAGCTCAGGCCCGGCTACAGCGAAGCGTTGATCAGCCTGGGCAATCTGTGGTTCCGTGCCGGTGATTATATTTCGGCCGCCGAAACATTCGCGGCCGCCGTGCGCGCGCAGCCGACCAATGTCATGGCGCGCACCAACTTGGGCGTAGCATTGCGCCACGTCGGCGAGTTGGATGCTGCCGAGCAGCAATGCCTGGAAGCGCTGCAGTTGGATCGTGGATATGCTGAGGCGCATAACGCGCTCGGCAACGTGCGCCTGCAATTGGGTGATCTGCCGGGCGCAATTAGTGCCTTTAAAGACGCCGTCGGCATCCGTGACGCCTATGCTGAGGCACGTGCGAACCTTGCCGGGGCCTTGTTCAAGGCCGGCGACCTGGAGGCCGCTGAGGGCGCGTACCTAGATGTGTTGGAACGCCATTCGGAGTTTGCCGAGGCTGCGATGGGGCTGGGCGTGGTGTTGCTGGCCATGGGCCGGCTCGACGACGCCAATCGCCGCTTCCGTCGCGCCGTGGAAATCCGCCCGGCATTGGGGGAAGCATGGATGAACATCGTCGATGCCGACGCGGATGGGCTCAGCGACGAAGACCGGGACGAAATCCGCGCCCGCGCCGTCGATGCCAGGCTCGCCGAAGAAGATCGGATCGCATTCTTGTTTGCGCTGGGCAAGGTCGAAGAGACAGCGGGTAACTTCGAAGCCGCCGCAGAGGCTTATAAGACCGCGAATGCGCGCCGCCGGCGGCAGATCGATGCCACCGGCACACCTTTTGATGCAGATGCCTTCGACGAAGAAATTGATATCGTTATCAAGACCTTGACCGACGTTGCTGTGAAATTAATTCAAGATTTTGGCGACCATGAAGCGGAAATGATCTTCATCTGCGGGATGCCGCGTTCGGGCACCACGCTGGTCGAGCAGATGCTGGCGGCACACCCAAGCGTGCACACGGCGGGCGAGGTCGATATCGTCAGCGGTTTGCTGGACGCCTATCCAGATCAAGTGCCGGACATGGCGGCAACGGAAATACGTGCGTTGTCGGACACGTATCTGGCGCGTCTTCCGGTGCGCCCGGCGGATGGTCTTCGGGTCACGGATAAGACACCGCAGAACGTGTTTTTCTTGGGCTTGATCGCCGCCATGTTCCCGCGCGCCAAGATCATCCATTGCGTGCGTAATGCCGACGATGTGGCGCTGTCGTGTCTGCAGCAAAACTTTCGCGCCGCTGGCCTGGATTGGACCACGCGTCTGCATGATATCCGCCGCTATCAGGCGGCTGAGGCCCGGGTCGCACAGCATTGGCAGGGCATCCTGGGCGACCGTATGCTGGATGTGGCCTATGAAGACGTGGTCGCTGACCCTAGCGCGGCCGGACGCCGCTTGTTGGATTTTCTAGGCCTTGAATGGGATGACGCCGTGACGCGCCCGCACGAGGCCAAAGGCACGGTGTTGACCGCATCCAACTGGCAAGTCCGTAAACCCATATATCAAAACGCCGTCGGGCGTTGGCAGTCCTATGCGCGGTACTTTGACGCAGACGACAGCTAGACTCCTGCGCGCCTTGGTCTGAGAACTCTGCACCATGGCGCTGACCGCGCGTGGCCGTGACATATCGTGACATGGACTGCGGAATTCGACATCATGCGGCGCATTATGCGTAGGCACGGCATGCAAGGCAGCAACATTGAGCGACGACAGCCATAAAATTTGGGTGCTTCTAGACAACCAAGCGGGCAACCGCGCACAAGCACTTGGGGTCGTTGCGGCGTTAGGGCTGCCGGTGCGCGAGATGGAAATCCGCTATGCCGGGTTCGCGAAAATCCCGAACATTTTGTTGGGGGCGTCGAACGCCGGGTTGGATAAGGCCTCGCAAGCGAACATCAAGGCGCCTTGGCCGGACTTGGTGATTGCGGCGGGGCGCCGCACGGCGCCGGTGGCACGCTGGATCAAGGCGCAAAGCGGTGGTCACGCACGCTTGGTGCAGGTGATGGACCCGGGCGCCGGACGTGCCGAGTTCGATTTGATCTGCCGCCCCGCCCACGATCTTGGCAGACCTGCAGGCAATATCATCACCATCAACGCGGCGCCGCATCGATTTACCCAGGCCACCTTTAAAGAAGCTCGCGCTGCTTGGGAAAAACACGTTAAAAAACTGCCGACGCCGCGAATCGCCGTGATGATCGGCGGCAGCACGCGCAAACACACTTTCACCGATGCCATGGCGTTGGAACTGATCACAGCCGCAGAGCGTGCGGCAGACGCGGTCGGCGGGTCTTTGATGGTGACCACCAGCCGCCGCACCGGGCGCGCCGTCGACACCGTCGAAATGGCGCTGACCGGCCCACATGTACTGCACCGCTGGGACTCCGATGACGCGAATCCATACGTCGGCTTTTTGGCGCTGGCGTCGGCGATCATCGTCACGGGCGAGTCGGTGTCCATGTGTTCGGAAGCCTGCGCCACCGGTCGGCCGGTGTATCTTTTTGCGCCACCGGGGCTGATCTCGGACAAGCATGCACGGCTGCACAGAAATTTGATCGCAGGCGCGCACGCACGACCCTTTGAAGGTATCCTCGACCTTAGCTGGCAGCCGGAACGGCTGGATGTCGCGTCTGAGATCGCCGCAGAAATCCGCGCGCGGGGACTTGTCCCTTGAGGTTTAGACTGCGCTTGAATGCTTAGCAGCGCCGCTTTCTAAATAGGAATCAAAGCCGGCTGCTATCGCACGCACCAGTGGGCGACCAAGTGCCGTGACCTCAAGCGTGCGACCGTCGATTTTCAACAAGCCGTCGCGGATAAACCCATCAAACGTCGCCAATGTGGAATCGAAATGGTCGACCGGCTGCGCGAAGGTTTTGCACGTGGCGGCCAAGTCGACGCGGAGGTGGCACATCAGCTCTTCGATCACCCGGCGTCGCAGCAGATCTTCGTCGGTGACCTGCAGGCCCCGTGCAATCGGCAGCATGTCGGACGCAACAAGCCGCTGATATTCGCGGATCGAGGCGCTGTTCTGCACGTACCCCTGCGGCAGGGTGCCGATAGATGAGGCCCCAAGCCCGATCAGGGTCTCCGTATCATCAGTGGTGTAGCCCTGGAAGTTCCGCTTCAGTGCGCCGCTCTGGGCGGCGGCGGCCATCGGGTCATCCGGATGAGCAAAATGATCGAAGCCGACCCGCACGTATCCGGCTCGCGTCAGAATATCCGCTGCTACTTCGGCTTGGGCCCAACGTGCTTCAGCATCGGGGAGTGCGCTTTCGTCAATCAGGCGCTGATGCGCGCGCATCCATGGCACATGTGCATAGCCGAATAACGCAATGCGGGCGGGTTGCAGGTTCAGCGCCAGCGCCGTCATGCGTTCGATCTTGTTTACGTTTTGGTGCGGTAGGCCGTACATCAAATCCAGGTTGATCGCGGCGATGCCGGCGTCCTGCAGCCAACCGACGACGGTCGCGGTGGTCGCATACGGCTGCACCCGGTTGATCGCCTTTTGGACTTTGGCGTCGAAGTCTTGCACACCGATGGAAACGCGATTGATGCCGGCCGCTGCCAGCGCGTTGACGTATTCAGGCGTGGTCGTGCGCGGGTCGAGTTCGACGGCCAGTTCCGCATCGGCGGCGATATCGAATAACGCGTGCAGCCGGTCCATGGTGCGTTGCCAGTCTTCGGGCTTTAGCATCGTCGGGCTGCCGCCACCCCAATGCACGTGGCTGACTTTCATGCGGTCCGGCATGTGCGCGCTGACCAGTTCTGTTTCGTGCAGCACCGTATCCAGATATGCAGAGATCGGCTGATAGCGTTTGACGATCTTGGTGAAGCAGCCGCAATACCAGCACATTTCGTCACAAAACGGGATATGCATATACAGCGAAATCGGCTTTTCCGGGGGCAACGCGGCGAGCCAACCGGCATATGAATCTGCATTGACCTCAGACGAAAAATGCGGGGCGGTGGGATAGCTGGTATAGCGGGGTACTGGCGCCCCATAACGCACGGCAAGAGACTGTGTCATGTGTTCTATCTCGTCGATTTTTGTGTCAGCAGCATTGACATGGATCAACCGAGCAGCCTTTGTTGAGCGCACAATAACGAGATGAATAAATGCCCAGATTTGCCGCGAACTTAATGTTTATGTTTACCGAGTTGCCGTTCGAAGCGCGCTTCAAAGCTGCAGCCGAGGCCGGGTTTAAGGACGTCGAGTATCAGTTTCCCTACGGCAAAGACTTGGACTTGATGCGGGACGCCCTGTTGGTCAACGGGCTCAACATGGTGTTGATCAATGCGCCTGCCGGCGACCCGGAACGCGGCGAACGGGGGATTGCCGCGCTGGCGGGCCGTGAAGCAGATTTTCGGGACAGTTTTTTGAACGCCCTGGCCCATGCCCGCGAGTTGGCGTGCCCGCGCGTGCACGTGATGTCGGGCATCGTCGCTGAAAAAGACACGGCGTTGGCGATGGCCGTGTATGCCGAGAATTTACGATTTGCAGCTCGCACTGCAGAATCCGCCGAAATCAATGTGGTGATCGAGCCGATCAACGGTATCGACGTGCCCGGCTATTTGGTCCAACGCACCGAACAGGCGCGCGCGCTGATCGCCATGGTCGGCGAAGAAAATCTGAACCTACAATACGATGTCTATCACGCGTTGATGAACGGAGAAGACCCTATTGAGGGTCTGCGCGCCAACTTCGACGCGATCCGCCACATCCAGGTTGCCGGCTACCCTGGCCGCCACGAGCCGATCGGCGACGGCTATGATATGCGCGGTTTTTTCGAGGCCTGCGACATCATGGGGTATACCGGCGTCATCGGCTGCGAATACAAACCTGCCACCACCACTAAAGCCGGCCTCGGCTGGGCCTCAGTCTACGGGATCGGTTGATCATAGCGCATCCTTCGAGGAGGGCCGCAGGCCCGTCTCGAAGGATAAACGGCTAAATCCGATCATCCACCCGTCATTGTATGCAACTGTTCGCCCAGGCTTTCGATGCCGAAGCGCAGCTTTTCGCCGGGTTTTAGGAACCGTTGCGGCTTTTTGCCGGAGCCGACGCCCGGCGGTGTGCCGGTTGCGATCACGTCGCCCGGCATTAACGTCATGTGCGCCGAGATAAACGCCACCAAGTGGCCGACATCAAAGATCATCGTCTTGGTGGTGCCGTCCTGCATGCGGTCATCGCCGACATCAAGCCAAATTTTCAGGCCATGCACGTCGCTGATTTCGTCCGGTGTCACCAGCCATGGGCCGAGCGGGGCGAAGTCTTTATGGCTTTTGCCTTTGGTCCATTGCCCGGTGCCTTCGAGTTGCCAGGCGCGCTCGGAAATATCGTTGATGATTGAGAACCCGGCGATGTGGTTGATCGCCTCGGCGCGTGACACATTTTCGGCTTGGCGGCCGATGACGATGGCAAGCTCGACTTCCCAATCGGTTTTGACCGAGCCTTTGGGAATCGCGATGTCATCAAAGGGGCCGGTGATCGAATACGGCGACTTCATAAATAACACGGGCTCGCTTGGGGACGGCATATCAAGCTCAGCGGCGTGGTCCGAATAGTTTAAGCCGACGCAGACCAACTGGCGAATGTCGCCGACAGGCGCGCCGATGCGCACGTCTTTGTCGATGCTGGGCAGGGTTTCTTGATCGAGCATCGCGAGCCGCGCCAAGCGATCCGGTTCGAGGGCCGCGCCGGCGAAATCGCCGATCTTGTCGGACAGGTCACGGACCCGACCGTTGGAATCGATAAGGCCAGGCTTCTCGGCGCCCACCGCGCCAAAACGAACGAATTTCATGATCTTGGAACCCCCATCTGGTATTGCCGCACATTACGGCGCGCTCAGCCCCGCGTCCATGCAGCATGAGAATTTTTATTAAATGTGATGGAAATCATAGAGGTTCCAGGTGCTAGCGCGTATTGAAAGAACACCTTGAAGGAGATCAAACGTGAGCAATGCCTATCGCGATCTAACGCATCTTGTGGAACGCCTGCACCGCCGCTTGTTGGACGTGGTGCGCGCGGAATTGACCCGCGCCGATATCAACGACCTGAATGGCGTCCAAGCACTGCTGTTGGTCAACGTCGGCGAAAACGAAATCGCGGTCCGCGATCTGGTGGAGCGGGGGTATTATCTGGGCTCGAACGTGTCTTACAACATCCGTAAACTAACCGAGCTTGGATATCTTCAGCAAAAACCGACCAAACACGACCGCCGCTCGGTCACCGTCGTTCCTACAGATAAAGCCAAACGCGCCATCCAAGCCGTGCGTGACGGTGAGGTTGCACACGCGGAGCGCTATGGCACCGCGCTGGCCGGCCTCAGCGATGTCGAGACCATCGGTGAAGCCCTTAAACGCCTGGAATTCATCTGGACTGAAGATCTCGGTCGCAGCGGTCGGTAATTCGTTCATTCCCCGCAACCGGCAAGTCGCCATGTTTTTCTATATTAATACCCACTACCCGCGACGTCCCGGAAAGTCTACAGGGCTTGTCCGGGATATTTGAGCGAAGTGGCTTAAACGTCCAAGTCCTGCACGAACTTGGCGTGTTCCTGGATATACTGAAAGCGAAGCTCCGGCTTTTTGCCCATCAGTTGTTCGACCAGACGCGCGGTTTCTTTGCCTTCGATGATGTCATCATCGCTGAGCGCACCCGGCACGGTAACCCGAACCAAAGTCCGGTTTGCCGGCGCCATGGTGGTTTCTTTGAGTTGTCTTGGCGGCATTTCGCCCAAGCCCTTAAAGCGGCTGATCTCGACCTTACCGCGGCCTTTGAATTCGGTCTCCATCAGCTCGATCCGATGCGCGTCGTCGCGGGCATAGATGGTTTTGCCGCCTTGGGTCAGGCGGTACAGCGGCGGCAGCGCCAGATACAGATAGCCACCTTCGATCAATGCCGGCATTTCCCGATAAAAGAAGGTCATCAGCAGTGATGCGATGTGCGCGCCATCGACATCGGCGTCGGTCATGATGATGATTTTTTCATAGCGCAGATCGTCGGCGATGAATTTATCGCCGGTGCCGCAGCCGAGCGCTTCGATCAGGTCGCTGAGTTCCTGGTTGCCGCGCAGTTTGTCAGCGGTCGCGCTGGCGACGTTGAGGATCTTGCCCCGGAGCGGCAGGATCGCTTGAAATTCACGTGCGCGGCCTTGCTTGGCGGAACCGCCGGCGCTATCGCCTTCGACGATAAACAACTCGGTCCCGTCGCGGGTCGACTTGGAACAGTCCGCAAGCTTACCCGGCAGGCGCAGTCGGCGGGTTGCGGATTGTCGTTTGGTTTGCTTGTCATCGCGCTTTTTCAGGCGGATTTCCGCACGCTCAATCGCATGTTCAAGCAACACTTTGGCGACTTCCGGCGCACCGGATAGCCAATGGTCGAAGTGGTCACGGACCGAGGTTTCGACGAGCTTCTGCGCTTCGTTGGTGGACAGTTTTTCTTTGGTCTGGCCTTGGAAGCTGGGCTCGCGAATAAATACGGACAACATCACGTCCGCGCAGCCGACCACGTCTTCACCTTGCAGTTTGCTCGCCTGTTTATTGTTGATCAGCTCGCCATAGGCGCGGAGCCCTTTGGTCAGTGCGCCTCGCATGCCCAATTCGTGGGTGCCGCCCAGCGGCGTCGGTACCGTGTTGCAGTACGAATTGAAGAACGCATCTTCGTCGACCGGCCACGCCACCGCCCATTCAACACGCCCGGCGCCGTCGGCGAACTTGGCATCGCCTGCGAATGGCGTGGGCGTCATGGTTTTACGTTCTTTCAGCACCGACGACAGATAGTCGCCAAGGCCGCCTGGGAAGTGCAGGGTCGCGGACTCCGGCGTGTCGTCGTCGGCTCTGAGGATTTTCGGGTCCACCGACCAGCGAATTTCGACACCCCGAAACAGATATGCTTTCGAACGCGCCATGCGAAACAACATTGATGGCTTGAATCGCGCACCGGCGCCGAATATTTGCGCGTCGGGCATGAACGTGATCGTGGTGCCGCGCCGGTTCGACACCGCGCCGCCGTCGGTCAGCTTGGTTATAGGCGCGCCCCGCTCATAGGTTTGGGTCCAGAGTTTTTTGTCTTTGCAGACTTCGACTATTAGCTTTTCTGCCAACGCATTGACGACGGACAGACCGACGCCGTGCAGACCACCCGAGGTCTCATACGCATCGCCGCCGAATTTGCCGCCGGAATGCAGCGTCGTCAGGATCACTTCGAGTGCGGATTTATCTTTGAATTTCGGATGCGGATCGACCGGAATGCCGCGCCCATTGTCGCGAATGGTCAGCGCGTAATCGGCGCCGAGCTCCACTTCGATTCGGCTGGCGTGGCCGGCGACGGCTTCATCCATGGCGTTGTCGAGGATTTCTGCGGCCAAGTGGTGCAGCGCATGTTCGTCTGTACCGCCGATGTACATGCCGGGGCGGCGGCGAACAGGCTCTAGACCCTCCAGGACTTCAATGTCATCGGCGGTATAACTGTCTTTGGTCCGCCCGGTGTCTGCCTTCGCAGCCTTCGGGGCAATCTTCGAGGGCTTCGCGGATTTCGCGGCCTTTTTGGCGGATTTCCGAGACGTCGCCGTCGGCGTGTCGTCGGCGTCGGTATCGTTGCCAAAAAGGTCACTCATATCATCGCTACGCTCCATCGACGGTGCCCCCGGCAAACTGAACTTTACGGCCGCATTACGGCACTTCGGCGCACACTTTAGCCGCGCCCTTCAACCGCATCAAGGCTGATAAGGTATATGACGCTTTATTGTGCAGCCATATCTTGTGTATAGTCCGTTAACTCTTTTGCGTCTCATTCCATATTCAACCCCATCAGGAGCGCCGTCCCTATGGCCGATCTCAATACCAACCCGGAACCCGGCACGGCACCGCGCGGTGAATTGGCGCTACGGACCTTGGCGATGCCTGCCGATACCAACCCGTCCGGCGATATTTTCGGCGGCTGGGTGATGGCGCAGATGGATATCGCCGGCGGCATTACCGCCTGGAACCGGGCCGACGGCCGGGTCGCCACCGTCGCCGTCGATGGCTTTACATTTCACCGTCCGATCTTCGTCGGCGACGTGGTGTGTTGTTATACCGAGGTCTCAAAGGTTGGTCGCACCTCGATTTCGGTGCTGGTCGAAGCCTGGGTGCTGCGTGGCCGTAAACCGGAAAACCGTATTAAAGTTACTGAAGGCACTTTCACCTTCGTCGCCATCGATGTCGAAGGTCAAAAGCGAGAGGTGCCGCCGCTTGAGGATTAGACCAGCATCATGCTGACGTAAGCGGCAGCGAACAGCGACCCGAGGGCGAGGAATTCGCTGAGGAAGCGGCCGGCGTTGTTCCAATTGGTCATTTTAGTCTCCCGTTTCTTCGGTGTGTGGTTGCGGATGTTTGTTCTCATCCATGCCTTAAGGGTAATAGAACAAAACAAGAACATCAATTGTTTTCTGCCTATAATTCAATATTTCTTTCGCGGTGGTGATTCTGGGTCGGTTCAGAACATGTCCACCCCAGCCTTGATATCGGCGCCGGATCGGACCACCCTTGAAACGACACTAGATCGGGAGGGTGTCCAATGCGGTCGCATATGTTTTCAACGCTGGTTGTCGTTGCTTTGGGATGTCTTGGTTTTGCTGGGGTAGGGCACGCTGGCGAGGCGTCGGTGCTGGATGTCCAAGTGCGTGCCAATGAAGACGGCACCTATGCCTTTACCGCGACCGTCAGCCATCGGGACGAGGGATGGTCGCACTATGCCGACAAGTGGGAAGTCTTGTCGCCGACCGGCGATATTCTCGGCACCCGAATCCTCTATCACCCGCATGTGGACGAGCAGCCGTTCACCCGCTCATTGGGCCGCGTCGAAATTCCGATCGGCATCACATCGGTGACGGTGCGGGCTTACGATAGTGTGCACAAGGCAGGCACGCGGACATTTAGCATCGATTTGCCGCCTCGTAAGTAGGGCGTTTTCAGGCGCCGCCATCATGCTTTTCGTGACAACAAATCTGCGATTTCTCAAACACGCAGTCGTCTAATTGATCTTCAGGCGATCAAACACGCGCCCATCTATCGCGATCAAACCAGTGGCGATCAGCGCCATGCCCGCGTAATGCCGAAACAGCAGTTCTTCGCCTAAGACAACGCTGCCCAGTAAAATCGCGCTGACCGGCACAAGCAATGTAACAAGCACCGTGTTGACGGCGCCGGCCGACGACAGCAGCTTGAAAAAAACGATATAGGCAAGGGCCGTCGAGGCGACGGCGAGGGCCAGAACCGACAGCATTGCTCGTACGCTCGGCACCGACAGTGTCCATGGTGCATCAAAAATCGTGACAATTGGAATCATGATGATCGTGGTGGCAACGAGTTGACCGAAAGCCACCTGGGTCGCCGACAACTTCATGGATTTAAAGCGACGTCCATAAACACTCGCGAACCCATAGGAAAGCGCGGCCCCAAGGCAGGCAATCATACCCAGGGCGGCGATGTTGGCACCGGTCAACACGTCAGCGCCGAGCAAAATCACGACACCGATAAAGCCGAAGCCGATGCCGACGGCTTTGTTCACGGCCATGCGTTCATCGGACAACGCAAAATGTGCGACGAGAATGGAGAATATCGGGGTCGTTGCGTTCAGAATAGACGCTAAACCGCTGGGAATCTTCGTTTGCGCCCAAAACAGCAAGCTGAACGGAATCACGTTGTTCAGCAGGCCGAGCACAGCGAACGAGGCGAGCGCACCCGCCGCGAACGGCCATGGAACCTGCTGCGCTTTTAAGATCAGCGCCAGTGTCAGCGCGGCCAATCCGGTGCGTAGGATGACGACGGTAAATGGCGGCAGTTCCTTTACCGCGATCGCTGCAAAAAAGAACGAGCCACCCCAAAGCACGGAGAGCAAGAGAAGCAGAAGCCAGTCGCCGGATGTCATGCGCATGTCGCTATTCCGATATCAGGATTGGTGTTCGAGTAGATACATCCGCTATCTGTGCATGGCTGGCGGTTTTCGGACCTCATCATCTTTGCCTGCTCGTACATTGGCCCGGTGTTGGATATACTTGCGCACATCATGCTCGCCTTTGATATATGCAATGCCGCAAGGCTCCGCCGCGATCCT